>Ga0308169_10004867_pt1 | contig 12377 bp, 24 predicted proteins | sample PhyBR1_2_FD_202139 | JGI IMG/M metagenome (GOLD analysis project Ga0308169, IMG submission 202139) | Phyllosphere microbial communities from UC Gill Tract Community Farm, Albany, California, United States - DLSLSB.R1 | ecosystem: Host-associated > Plants > Phyllosphere > Unclassified | place...
CCTTGTTCTCCCCGCCCTCTAGTTCCGCACAAGCCGTATGCGCCATCTTGTACACCTCTGCGAACGGCTTGCTCTTCCCGACCTGATCGCAACTCTTGACGGCACCGACATACTCGCTCAGCCCCGCTTGATCGACATATCCCTGTGTGGTATCTTTGGAGCCGTTTGTTACGAGCAGGACGTTCGCCCGAGCCTGATGCAATCGCTTCAACGCGGCCTCCAGTCCGGGAGCAGGGGTGAGCGATGATAGCTTCTCGAGCACGCCGGACAGGTCTGGAGCGGGCGACTCGGTGAGCGAAGGAGTCGTTTGCACAGCGAAAGCTATTGAGCGGTGAAGGGTCGACTTCAGGATCTGGGCGATGGGTGGAGGCGGAGGGGACGTAATTGACAAGTACTGCTGTCAGCTAGTCGGTAGCACCATCAGCAAGAGCCCACAGCGTAGTCGCGCTGAGCGGAATGGAACTGGACGGTCAGCCGTACGGACCACCATGGTCATTCAGCGAGGTGCGTTACCCAGTCCAGTATGATCATTCTTGCTACACCAGGTCCGAGCCGATCACCCATAGCCTGCTCCAAAGCAGAGACCACGCCGTCGAGGGTGAAGCATGTCCCGAGAGCGTCGAAGCACACGCTGATATCCATGTGGGGAAGCTTGATGATTTGGTTTGAGATGCTCGATGCGACGGGGGTTATGGTAGTTATCTATTGACGCTGCTGAGCCTTGTCGTCTGGCTACGTCAGACGCCGGATCACCTCCACCCGGATATTGGTCGCTGCACACGTCACTTTTCACCAGACCGGACTTGGCTTTTGTCGGTGACAAAAGCTCCCGGGACAATCATGGTCTTGCGCTTGGAGCTCGCAACGCTTGCCTTATACTGACAACTGAGCATCTCAATCCGTATGCAACGACCTTCAAGGAGAACCGAATAAAACACCATACGTCTTCCTGAAGCAGTGGAAGAACTTCACGTGTATGAGATACATCCCGAATATACCTATCATCGGGAGCATTGCTCTGGACAGCTGTTGGTCGGAGTTGCTACCCTCCAGGATTGCCCTGCAGCAGATGTCTACATGATTAGCAACGCCACTCCGGCATCATAGACGTACGGTCCCGCCCACCTAACGGTCCGAGTGCTCGACTACGCCTCCCCGTGCTCTCGATGCACCACCGCCCCCTCTGCCTTCTTCTCCTTCTCCACCATCGTCATATCCGACGGCCTCCTCCCGCTTTCCATAGCATCCATGGCGCTTCGCCTGACCGTCGGAGTCCAGTTGCTCGACTTCCACGGCTTCACACCCGTACGGTACAGCTCGTCCACCTCTTCAAGGGAGATGCCCTTCGTCTCGGGGATGAAGAAGAAGACATAGACGAACGCGAACAACAGGCACCCGAAGAATATCAGGAGGATGCTGGAATCAGACTGCGTTCCCCTTGCTTGGAGTCTCACGCGGGACTCACTACGACCCGATGTCATCCACTATCAAGGGCGAGAAGTAAGACAGCATGAAGTTCCAGAACCAGTTGGTAGCGCTCCCTAGGGCGATACATTTGGGTCGAACGCGGAGAGGGAACGTCTCTCCAAGGAGTACCCACGGCGTGGGACCCCAGAACATCGAGTAGAAGCTGACGTGCAGGATCGCGAAGGCGATGAGGACGTTTCCGCCCTTGGTGCGCTGGTTGTCGGAGACGTTCGGATTGTCCGTGAAGTTCTTGCCGACAAAGGCGGCGATCACTGCACACGTAGCTTGCAAGAGAGCGCCCCACAGGAGCGACTTTCGTCGGCCGACGTTCTCGATCGTCCACATTGCGGGGAGAACCATGACGAGGGAGACGCCGCCGAGGATGGCTTGGATGGCTGCGCGTTAGCGGGGGAGTTGGAGAGTGATGTGCCCCCGTTGATCCACGCCGCAGTACGAGACGCTTAGGAATGCCTCTGGGCGGAGCTACGGACGGGAAAGGGTAGCGAAGGAAGGATGATGTGACGGATCTCGCACGCACCGTACGAAGACAGCGATGTCCCGGCTGCTTCGAAAAAGACCGGACCATACTGCGAGTCAGCTTGGTTCTGCGTCACAAGCACATCGAGCTCACGTAGTAATAGAAATTCTGGCCGTTCAACTGAGCGGCGATCAGCACCCTTTCCATTGCAGGGAGCTTCAGACCGGCTTACCTGCTGCAAGAACTGCACCATCATCCCATTCATAGTACGCTTCCACACTAGGACCATCAGTCGCCCGCCTTCCCCACGCATCCAACGAGACGAGCTTCGTCCCACTCACTGTTGTTCTTCCACCCGAAACACTCAACCCATCCCGCCTTTCCCCCCTCGTTCTCCTCTCGAATCGCCTCTCCCAGCTCCCGCATGGTCTCAATGGTCAAGGCATCGTCGGGCCGACAATCATTCAACCGAGCAATGGCAGTGACAGCGTGTTTGTCTCTTCCCTTGCCCAGCAAAAGACGGGGACTCTCCGGCAAAGCAAGGGCTCCCACAGCGAGGAAAATCCCCCAGGCGAGTTGCAGCCCGATGGGCACGCGCCACGAGGCAGAGGAGGTGACAAGATTGTGGGTTCCAAGGTTGACGATGTAGGCGAGGAACAGGCCCGTAATGATCTGGACTTGGTACAGTACCAGCAGGGTCCCGCGGAGCTTCTTGGGCGCCGCTTCGCCGATGTAGAGGGGGACGATAGCGGATAGGGCGCCAACGCCTAGACCCGAGACGCAGCGCCTGTCACTCAGCTTCCGCACAAGGATCCGAGCTGGACGAGCTGGGCCGCCTCCGCGCGACTTACCCTGCTGCCAGTTGGGGGACACCGAATGTTGTCACCTGGATGACTACGCCAACGGTGAACTACGATCAAGGCGCCCGAAAGTCTTATAGAAGAAGCAGAACTCACGATGACAGACCAGAAGATGATGGACCACTTCCTACCAAGCGAGTCACTCGTGAACGACTGCAACAGCGCGCCGAAGAATGTCCCGGCAGACAGCAGCGATGTGATGACCGCCTGCGTCTGTGAATCCAGCGCCCACACTCCATCGGCGCCCCGCGAGCCACCCATCTGCTGGACGAAGTCGGGCTGAGCGTGAGCTAGACGCTGAGTGTGGACACGCACGCACCATGATCAGACATCCTGAGATATATCCGATCTCGGCGTCAGCACCCCTCTTCATAAGACCCCCTGGGTACCAGCTCACATCATATCCGAAGGTGAAGCCGCCGACTGCTCGTGAGCTATCAATGCGACCGAGACTCGCTCAACTCACACGCAGCAAAGAAGCAGAAGATGATCGACCTTCTCATTGTGTAAGACCCGCTCAGCACGCAGCGATGCGAGAGCGGTCCTCCTGTCTTTCATCTCTGCGTCATATATACAGCCTGTTCCATAAATCCCTCGCCAAGCATCGTGGGTGATCCATATCCGAGTGAACACCCGGTGGGTCTCCACAGCAAACCTCAGTGAGCCTCGTCCTCGCACGTCGTCTCAACGGCCTTATCGACCCAGAGCTTAGCGCTGATGCCGAGGATGCCGGACTTCCGGATGTCCCTCCTAGTCAGCACCCGTCGAGCTCCTCACAGGCTATTCGATGCCCACGAGGTGGAAGGTCGGGGCCACTTGGCGTCATAAGTGAGGAAGGCATTGTCCTCGCGCGACTGAGTGCCTGCGTATGATGTCACGGCACAAATCGGCTGTAGATGCTCCAGCGCTACTCCTCCTCGCGTTCGCTTGTGACATCCGGGACACGGTCTAAAGCTCACTTGGCATCAACGTCACAACCGCTGCATCGCATTCGACCGACACCGAAAATTGAGCGAACGAACAACGGAGTGAGGAGGCTGTGGAGCGGACCCAGAATCAGCGCGTTCGATCGCTGCTGTCCCGTTTCGTCAGCGGCGCGGATTACAGAAGATGCGGTGCGCCAAGACGACGGAAGATGCTCCGCATCTGATTCCGGCTTTCAGTTATCATTCATGCCTCGGATCTTGATCTGAGCATTGATCCGACGTCCGGCCTGCTCTGAGATACTTGGATCGATGCGGACTGCCGCACAGCTCACATGTGCATGTTTGGCACTCGTCAAGGTCGATACTACTGGTCGTACATCGTGGCAGAATGTGTCCATTGTCCATATCAAGATCGTTTCGTCAATACCAGGTCGTGTCGTATTGTCCATTGCGATCCCCACTCGCCCACCGAGTCCCTACACCACCTATTCCCCTTCTTCCATCTTCAGGAGTTGCTTGAACTTGCATATTCCGTATCCACCTCAAGACCCCGAGTCGAATCACTGTGCTCACGTCCGCATGCGGCTCACGAGCACGTCGGGATTGTGACGCTCTTCAGGTTCCGGTCCGAGTCGAAAAGTCCCCAATGCGGCTCGACGCCTCCATAGATCCTGCGGACGTCAGCCAATGAACTTGCAACGCTGCTTCCCGGATCTCACTCTTTCCAAGGCTCATCGAATGCTTCGAAGCTGAAAGTCAGCGCCGTCAAGAGTAGTGTGGGGCCGCCGGGGGACTTACTAGAAGTAGTGCGTTCCGTTGGCATTCGCCTGACAGACAAATGTGTCCAAGAACGCTGTCATCAGCTGGGCTGTTCTCGCCCCACACTTGAGCCGACCCACTCTGCAGATTGGCAACACTAGCATCTCCACCCGGGCTGGCCGCTCCATTGTTGCCCTCGGTCGCGTTGTCGGTACCGGTTGGCCATCCAGTCTCAGCAATGTAACACGCCGGGTTGTTCGGTGCCGTCGCGGCGACATCCTGCGCGTCAGCTCGCAGCTCGCAGACGAGCTTCCACCGCCCCAACTCACGACATCGAACTCGTGGAAGAAGTTGTATGTCCAGACAGCCGCCGTGTCGACTGGTTCAGTCGCGAACCACGGGTGCACGTTCGCCATGAAGAAGTCGATACCGGTTGCCAGTGTGGTTGACAGCACACTGCCCGCATCGGAAGTTCCGATTGGTAGGTGTTTGTTCAGGTTCATGCCCTTGATTGTCGTGTTGACTTCTTGGATATGGTCTATGATATCCTGAGCGGCGGAGAGGTATGCGGAAGAAGTGGTCGAGTCCGTTCCAGCCATGTTGAGGATGTACTCGTTCCCGACGATGATCTGCGGGTCAGGCATATCGATCGCACGTCAGCCGAGAGTTGCTCACGCCCTCAATGTGGTCCGTCCCGTACTTCTCGATGGCATCCTTGATCGCTGCGACCTGATCCGTGTAGGCCTGCGTGTTCGAGTCGATGTCTGGAATGAGCCACCACCCGCACGGGGCCGAAGGCGTGAAACGCACAAATCGCAGGCCAGATGGTCATATCCACCTTCGTGTCCTGAATCGCTTGCAACACTACCGCCGTGGCGTTGCAATTCGCACCATACAACCTCAACCTCGTCGTCAATTGCGACAGGAGCTGAGCATGAGCTGAGCTGCATCACACCTCGCATACGTCCCCAACCTCACCTGAATATCCTTTGTCACGTTCGCTTGCACCGTATTGCAGTTGGGCAAAATCGCTCCCTGAGGGGTGTATGCCATCGCCCAGAACGACTGATGCAGGCGCGAGTCCTTGTCAAACTGACTCGGATCGCTGCCCACATCTACCTGGGTCCCATTCCCGCTCGACCCACTTCCGCTGCCCGAGCTCGAGCTGTTGCCGTTCTTCTTGGTCACTTGACTGACTACCACGCCGACCACGATCGCTATGACCGCGATGATCGCAAAGATGATTCCGCCGATCTTCCACATCCGATTCCGCCGGCTTTTGGCCGCTTGGTCGATGTGGTCAGAAGAAGCCGTAGGGGTGTTGGAGCCGCCCCAGTATTGCTCGGAGGGTATGTTCTGGTACGCCATGCCCCGTTCGGACATTTGAGGTCCCCCGGTCGCCGCTCCTACGCCAGCGCCAGCGCCGGCACCCAGAGCCGCCCCGCTCGCGAGGGGGGTGTCGAAACTGGAGGAGAATGGGTTGTGGTGTGTCTGTTGCATTGCGTCGGGCGGGAGGTGGTTGGACGATGCGGAGCGGGAAGGAGAGTCGGTATACGAGAATCGGTGTGCCTATCAGTCAGTCCTGATACCACAGTGATGGCGCGTTGAGACATACTGCTGGAACTGCGCCTTCTTCGTAGAAATAGTTCTCTGCAGGTCGAAGTGATCTCCCAAGGAACAAAGAGAGGTGCAAGGAAAGGAAACGCTATGTCAGCGACGTGTCTTGCGATCACTCGGTACAGCCGAGAAAAGAGTCGATCTGAGCCAAGAATGTCCAGCGAAGCTTTGTCTACGTTCTCCAAATCGATCACGACGACAGGTGATCTGTGTATTCGACAGCTGATCCGATCCTCGGGACAAGAACAGGGATAGGGAGCCAAGCGACGAGGCGATGGGGAGGTTGTGAGAAGAGGACAAAGGTGGGCCGGCAACGCCAAGAGACAGCCGTCCATCGTCATGGTCATTCCCGTAACCAAGACACTACCTCTCCTCGTAGCCTCGCCCAGCGGAAGATGTCTGAGACCGAGTCGCCAGCCTGAAGACTCACCGTCGCCGTATCCAGAGTTTCTGTTCCCTCCCACTTGACTCATCTCGTGAGATGCTGATGGGCCCATGCCCGGTACCGGCGTGTATCGTTGGCCGGACATGCTGTTGGATGTGGTGCGTACTCGGGCGGATCGAGGTACACTACGTAGAGCGAAAGGAGCGCAGCTGGGCGTCGTATTGATGGTGGAGCGTGAGCCGATGCGGACAAGTGCTCAGGCGACTGCGAGCAGAGCGTCCGTTATGTGCGTTGAACCCAAAGGGAGACAGAGGAATGACCGATCGCGGGATAGAATCGCCAAGGAAACAGCCAGTACGTAGAGTTTCGCATGTCGCAAGTTCGTCGGCCACCCACGCATGTGACACACGGGTTCCTCCCGTAACTGACCCTCGCACGACGGAGGCGGCACAAGGGCGACGGCAATGCTGTGCTTTGGTTCCAATCGGCTCGGTCAGGCTTGGTGTTCCTTACATCACTTTTTGCACCGCCATTCCATGTTTTGACGCTTGTTTGGCCCTGAAACGAGCACCAACCCAATTTTGCCGCTGACCCGCGGGCAGGCAAGTGTAAAATCACTCGCGTAATGTGTGCTTTTTCTGAAATGGTCCGCAAGCCTCCTCGGCCAATTCTTGGGGCGGTGAACACATGGTTTGCAGAGCATCGAAGGTGGTTGCGCCGCATAGGAGGGCAATGCGAGCAGGTCACGGTGTTCGAGGCTTGTCTCAGGATGCAAGTGCTCCTTCGCGTGTTCCTATTCTTCATCACACGAGCGCGGCAAGACCGAGGTAGGCGGTGGGTGGTTTATCCGGCTCGGCGGGTCGCGTGCGAGCGGGCGGCCCTCCATGCCACATCGGTGAAAACCCCAGTTCAGTGCGTCCTGGGAAGGGATTCATGGTTTTCTGCAGATCATACAAGGCATATACACGATCGATCATACCAGATGACCCCATTTCAAGATGCGCTGCAATGTCTTCGACACTCGCCCGGCCTGCGGCGAAGTCACGACGTCGCGATTCAGGTAATATGCCGACCGGATGAGCCGCCCGGCCAGCGGTCACGACAGGTTGGTCGACTCCAAACGAGCACGACGCGAGAGAGAACACAGGACGCCGGACGTCGAGCATATCTGCTGGTCAGATACAAAAGGCAACGTGTCCGTCAAATCACTTACATGTCGGGCACAGACGGCGTAGCGGGTGATGGCTCACATCGTGAAGCATGATGGATCGGAGCTCGACGCGGAGTGTTTCTTTGCCAGTCAGTGCTTGACTTGCCATGGTGCGATGCACGCACCAATACCAATGACAATCGGGGTTTCCTGAATAGGACACAACAGGGCCGCAAGAACCACGCGGATCTCCCATTAGAATGGCTCACGCCCTTCGCAACCGACAGCAGACAGTCGACTCACCGGTCTCAACCGAGTCGGCGCGCTGGGACACGTTGATAAGCAAAGGACCAAGTAAAATACCATACTTGACCGGATCTGTCCAAAAAGCCTGCGAGTCAGTCAGTCAGGAATTTTGGCGAGCTCACCTATTTACAGCGAGAGGCAGACTATCCAGACATCGGTCCCGCCCATGTCACGTATCATGTAGAGTGTTCCTGTGCCCTTGCAGTCCTCTGAGGCGTCTCTGGTGCGTTATTCGGTGTAGCGGCCAGCCCGTTTTGGAACGCCGAGGTACCGAAGAGGTGTTCGGCCGCCCATGCGTTTGCCCAGTCCCCATTTCCGATCGGTCGTTCGGCAAGGTTGTGCAGCGTGGACGTCTTGTACAACCCGGTTGCGACAGGAAGCGGGCGAGATGCAGCGGACATGACCGGGGTGTCAGGGGGAGGTGTGACTGGAACAAAGGTTGAGATGGGCGCCGCGACATGAGCGATAGGGTCGTACGCCTCGTGCTGGGGAGCCGAAAGAGCGTGATGCGCAGGAGCATAATTAGGTGGGCCATACGTTCCAGTGGCGGCGTGTTTGACAACCATCGACGGGACAAAGTGCATATCGAGAGCTGTCATGGGTGTCGGGGGAGGATAGGTGGTATGTGAGAGATACGCCCCAGGTTGCACGTAGTTCTGAGCGGCCACAAGGGCTTTGCAACGGGACTTTGCGGGCGTATAGGCGTTGAGGTAATTAGTGGTCCTGGAATGTTGCTGCTGCGTCTGGGTCCGTGAGGTGGACCAGGATTGTGGGGCGTTGTGTTGCGCGTCCCCAGTCCACGTTGCTGTGTGCGCCGGCGCCGCGATGGAAGGCGAGACAGAGCGAGGTGCAGCCTCGTGGTTGTCCTTCACGGATGATTCGGGGGGCGAAAGCAGAGCGCATGACGTTTGCGGCAGGGACGGCGCAGGAGGGGTTGCGACCCGCACTGGAGCATCGACAGTCGAATGCGGTGGCGGTGGCAGCGATGCATGACATGGCCGCCCTGGCGTCGATAATGGCGGTCTACGACCGCTTGAGGTGGTGTCCTGAAGACGAGTGCCAGCAGAGGGGTGAGGAGACGCTAATGCGATCGACGAATTGGCGACTGTGCGCTCCGTGGTCGAAGTATCTTTGGGCAGACAAAGAAGCTCCCTCTTGGGCGCACAAGCACAAGCTGGCCCGGCAGCTGCAACAGCAGCAAGACGAGCTGATCTGGAGCGTGTCATCGGGACGTAACTGCCCGGGACTTGTTTGGAAGAGGATATCGTGTTGGGCGAGGCAGTCGACGAGGGGTCTGGCGGTGATGGAGAGCCCGAGTCGAGGGATGGCGACTTGGCCGGCCTTCTCTCGGACACCCTCCTCCCATCCTCCTTGTGTTTCCCCTTCTCATTCGTCCACGCCCTCTTTGTTTCGTACCACTCCTTAGCCTCCACCTTGAGCTTCGCAAAGCCGGCTGCTGGGAACAATACTGCCTCACTTCCGCCGAAGCGGACACGGTTCGAGCACACAACTGCGATCAGCACGGGGAGATTGTGTTCGGCGTCACTGTGTGGATGACGGGGATATGACATACGATCTCGAGTCTTCTCCGCTTGGGTCTTACTGTCCTCATCGTCTACTACCGGGTTATCCTTTGGGCGGTGCCCTTCAGCACCTACTCCTTCCGAAACGCCTCCGATTTTCCGCTTCCGCGTCACTGCCATCGTGGTGTAGACACGCAGTTGAGCTCTGTTGTCGTTACTGATGACTCTGATTGCCGTCAGGGGTCATACGCATGGATACGATGTTGTATATCGATTGGCACAATGTGACAAAGGATAGAAGCGGGGTGGTCGCTTCCGGCGGTCGTACGATCTATGCGCTCTGGGGCTCGTTGTCAAGCAGCGGGCGGTGTGCCCCACACAGTACACGCACCCGCCCATGATGGCGGCTCCGGTCGTCAAGGCGTTCCCAGAGGTGTTTGGTAGGGGTGAAAACGGGGAAAGGGGGGCCAGAGCTGCGGGAGCCGTCACTGGCAGATCTGTCCTTGTGTCTGCAAGGCGTGAGCGGGAGGCTTCAGAGTACCTTGTATGAGCAAGGAGTTCAACGACGGGTCTAGGAAGTCGCATATATCGGCCCAGCAACCCGTGCAGAGAAAGCGTCCGAAAGGACCTGATCCTTACATCACCTAAATGTCCTAGGGGGAGAGGACGGCGGTGAGTAGCCAGACAAGTGGTTTTCCTTGTCACTCACGTCTTCACGGGATGCGATAACGCACCGGCGTCGTTTGCGTAGAGTCTTGAGTGCCGGAGTCGAAGTACCATATCGCTTCCGTTAGCGAGGAGGTCGCTCCATCACCATCATAGCCCTTTTCTTCGAGATCTGGGCATCACTGGAAGAGGTTCCGCTTGGTGCCATCACAGGGCCCAGGAAAGTCGAAAGGAACCTCTCGGAGCCACCGAAGCGGCATGGCGCGTCGGCCTCGCGGTGCTTGATTGGTGCCTTGATAAAGTCGATGAGGCGCCACTGGAGCAGACCAGCTGCCGCCGAGGACGAGCATGCAACTGTCGCCGGTGGCTACTCTCCGCGTGCAACCTGAATGGGGTGGGTCGCCCGGTGACGACGTTTCTTACATCTCCACTCCCCAACGCGGTCGTCCTGGCATACAGAGAGAAGCATCGAAGGTGGATGGCACGAACGGCCACCAAAACCGGATACAGTAGTACTGATGGCCGTTCCATGAACACTGTCAATGCCGCCAGGACGAGAGCATGTGGACGACGGGCGTCAGTCAAGCGCTGCATACTTGGTCTATACCAGCTACTCCAGTACAAGCTATGTGTACACATAACCATCCACTGCTCCACACGTCGAGCCAAAAATCATCATGTTATGAAAACGCCCTCTCCTTGAAGGGGATCTGCGAAGTCAAGCTGAGTAGCGCTCGGTAGTATCGTGGGAATGCGTGCGTGCTGGACGCCAGCACGTCCACATAGCCCAAAAGACCGCTGTACATCAGTGCACGATTGATCCTGAGCCCTCGTCCCCACTCACAGAAGTCGTATGCAATCCGTCCTAGAAGCTCTCGCGCCCTAAGTCAGCACCGATGAGGCGCACACCCTGCGCCGAGATCGCGGCATTCGATGCTGACGGTGGGGAGCTAAACGCGAGCGGTGATCCGAGCACTTGTCTGGCGTGCTGCTCTCCCTGAATGAAGCCAAACTCTCGGCCAAGCTCCCAATTGGCCAAGGCGATGTCTGCGACATGTAAGTCGATCTGAAATTGTGCTGCGGCGAGCCGAGCACTTGGACTCTGACCAGGAATCGAGTGGGGCAAAGCGGTGTTGGCGTTGTCGTGATCTGCCGAAGGCGAGGCAGTGCCGAAGATCGTCGGCGTGGTTGCAATGTTGGCGGAAAGCAAAGAGCCGATGCCAGGCGTGATATCATGTCCGGCCGCGGTTGAGGCATGAATGGATGTGGTTGGAAACTGGTGGTACGGCGGCGGTGCAATTGGTGCTGTCGGTTCGGAATAGGTCGAGCATGCAGGCAAAGTGGTCCTCAACATGGCGGCCGCGTCGATTGAGTCTGCGTCGGCATGCGGGACGCGGCCGTACGCGGATATGTTTGCGGTGATGTCTTCCCAAGGCTGTTGCGGCAATCCGTAATTGGCCAGCTGTCAATTCTCTGCGACGCTCGTAGTGTTGTACTCGGTGGGTTGTTGATCTTCCGCAAGGAAGATCGTGTCGATCTTGGCAGGTTGGCAATTTTCTGAGACGATTTGTGGAACGAAAGTCAAGTCGGTTTGGACCGGTACCGCGTTGTCCATGGCAATTGATCCGAGGGAAGGTCCTTCGGGCGACGTGGTGCGGTACGGCTGTGTTTGATCTTGCAATGGCATGTGTGGCCACGGAGGCAGGTGAATGATGAGTCGGCGGCGACGTCGATGGCGGCGGCGACGATGTTAATGATGCGGACCGGCGGCCAGTATTTCTCGACACTGCAAATAAGGGGGAGCCGAAGGCACTGTTCGGACCGTATCGAGGCCCTCCTCCCTTATATCGGTACAAGTTGGTAGCTTGCGCTTAGCACGGTCGGGTTGAGATGTGATCGGACATGCTCACTCGCGTAGATCCTCGGCTTCTTGCTTGATTTCCCTCTTGTTCCTCCTTCCGCCATGGCGATGCCAGAAGGGATAGGCCCCCGTCGGCAGGCGGTGGCCGCGCGGTTGGTCCAATGTTGAGAAGCGGGGTGGTCGTTTGACGCGAAGAGCGGGGACGTTGACGCGAAAGAGGGGCTTGTTTATATATGCCAGAAGGTTCCACTGCACTGATTGCCTTTCACATGCGGCCCGTACAGCGGTAGCCTTGACGACAAAAAGACGCCCTGCTTCTCTCCGGACGACAACGGCGAGCCCGAATGCCCGATACCGATATGGGCGCAGGGTATAGCCG
>Ga0308169_10004869_pt1 | contig 12373 bp, 8 predicted proteins | sample PhyBR1_2_FD_202139 | JGI IMG/M metagenome (GOLD analysis project Ga0308169, IMG submission 202139) | Phyllosphere microbial communities from UC Gill Tract Community Farm, Albany, California, United States - DLSLSB.R1 | ecosystem: Host-associated > Plants > Phyllosphere > Unclassified | place...
TGTACCAGAACATCGATCTGGACAACAACCGCGGCACCGAGTGGTACACCGTGGGTGTGCGTCCGATGTACAAATGGACGCCGATTATGAGCACGTTGCTGGAACTGGGCTACGACAACGTCAAATCGCAGCAGGCTAACGAGCGCAACGGCCAGTACAAAGTAACGCTGGCGCAGCAGTGGCAGGCGGGCGACAGCATCTGGTCACGTCCGGCTCTGCGTCTGTTCGCGACCTACGCCAAATGGGATGAAAAGTGGGGTTACAACAAAGATAACTCAGGCGATCTCACCACCTTCGCCTCTGCGGACACCAGCGGCAACGGCATCCTGACCAACAGCCGTGGTAAAGACGATGAAGTGACCTTCGGCGCGCAGATGGAAATCTGGTGGTAAGCCAGCACCTTTTCTGACAGGCGCGCCTGCGCCTGATGGATCTCTTTGGTCGCGGTGTGCCATTGCCTGGTTCACGCCGCGACCTGCAATAAGGTAGACATAATGAAAATGAAAAAACTGGCTGCACTCTGCCTGAGTGCGGCGTTACTGACAGGACACGCGCTTCCCGCCCTGGCGGATGTCAATCTGGTGCCGCAGGATCTCTCGTCCGCACCGGTCGTGGCACCCGAGACACTGCAACGCCTGAGCTGGCAACCGCTGGCTGCTTCTCAGACACAGACCACAAAACTTGCTAACAGCGGACAGACGCTGAATGCGCCACACATTGCCGGTCCGGTCGCGGCCTACAGTCTGCCCGCCAATATCGGCGAACTGACGCTGACGCTGAGCAGTGAAGTGGCGAACGGTCAGGTTTTCGCACCGAACGTGCTGGTGCTGGATGAAAACCTGCGTCCTGCGGCCTGGTTCCCCAGCCGCTACTTTACCTATCAGAAGCCGGGCGTGATGGCGGCAGATCGGCTGGAAGGGGTGATGAAATTAACCCCGGCGCTGGGTCAGCAAAAAATCTACCTGCTGGTGTTCACCACCGACAGCGATCTGACACAAACCACCACGCTGCTTGACCCGGCCAAGGCCTACGCCCAGGGCACCGGTCATGCGGTACCGGATATTCCCGATCCCGTCGCCCGCCACAGCCGGGAAGGGACAATCAAGCTGAAGATGCAGACCAGCTCCGGCTCATCCATTCTGGTCGGGCCGCTGTTTGGTTCATCCGGCCCGAGCGCGGTGACCGTCGGCAATACCGCACCGGCGTCCGCGTACAGCGCAGCACCGGCGCCTGCACCCTCAGCAGCGCCCGCGCCAAAAGCCCGTGCGGAACCGATCATGAGCGATACCGAGAGTTACTTTAACCAGAAGATCAGACAGGCGGTGAACAGCGGTAATATCGATAAGGCGCTGAAACTGCTGGATGAAGCCGAGCGGCTGGGTTCCACCTCTGCCCGGCAGACCTTTATCAGTAGTGTTAAAGGCAAGGGGTGAAACTGCCCCGACAATACTGATGTTGTTCCATCTGGTGCGCTGCGGCGCACCTTTTTTTGTTACAGAGCTCCTGATTGCAGGGCATTGCTGTTAAAGCAATCCCAGGATTGGGCGAAGATAAATGCTTAAATTCATTAAATCCTGAACAGAATCCGGTTTGTTTTTCAGACGCTCGTGCTCAGGGTGATCTTATCACTGTTGAGAGGCGCTGATTACAGTAGCAGAGTGCGAGCCGTTGGCGGCCCGCACGCTGTAATAACTGAAAATTATGTAAAACAGGCTGCGTCAGAGACGAATCTGAGTCGCGCGTTAACCTTCAATCGCGCAGTAGTCGCTTTCGGCGTGCCGTCAGATCACGCAGCAGCGTGTCAGTGGCAGGATCGCTGAACAGCGTTTCCAGCGTGGCGCTGAGCTTGCGTCGCCAGTTCGGATATTCATCGCTGGTGCCCGGAATATTGACCGGCGCCGCCATATCCAGCCAGTCCTCCGGTTGCAGTCCCAGCAGGGCGCTGTGACTGTCAGCCAGATAGCGCTGCATCGCCCGGTTTAATGCCTTGCTCATGCCGGTGCGAGGTGCATCGCGTCCGGCACGTTTCGGCAGGGCACCAACGCGATGCAGACTCTGCAGCAGCGCCTGCTTCGCTCGCAGCCGATCCTGATACAGCCCGGCCAGCACCACTTTGTCGGGATAGAGGCCGAGTTGTGCGCCGGTGGTCAAATCATCGCTCTGCCACCAGCCACGCAGCGTCGGAAGATCGTGAGTGGTCGCGACCGCCATTGCCTGTCGTGGCCATTCGGCGGGCGGACGAAAACTGTGGGCTGACTCCTGCTCAAAATAGAGCACCTTATAGGAGTAGACCCCGCCGTCGCGCAGCTTATCGACAATCGCTTCCGGCACCGTACCGAGATCTTCGCCAATTACCATGCAGCGATGACGCTGACTTTCCAGCGCCAGAATCGCCAGCAGATCGTCGATGGGATAGTGCACGTAGGCACCGTGCATCGCGCTCTCACCGGCCGGAATCCACCACAGCCGCATTAGCGCCATCACATGGTCAATGCGCAGTGCGCCGCAGTGGCGCATGTTGGCGCGCAGCAGGGCGATCCATGGCTCCCAGGCGCGCTGACGCATCACCTGCGGATCCATGGGCGGCAATCCCCAGTCCTGGCCGCGCGGGCCGAGAATATCGGGCGGCGCACCGATGCTGGCATCCATGCAGTAGAGATCGCGCTCGCTCCAGGTCTCTGCGCCACCCTGCGCAACACCCACCGCCAGATCGCGGTAAAGTCCAATCGGCATCTGCTGCTGCTGGCAGATGTCCCAGCAGTCGGCAAACTGCTTCGCGGCCAGCCACTGCAGCCAGAGCCAGAAGCGCACCTGATCGGCGTGCTGTTGCAGGAAGGCCTGCACGGCCGGACTGCCGGGATCCTGCAACGCCTCCGGCCACACCGGCCAGCCCCAGCGCTCACTATCCTGCGCTATCTGATCGGCGTGCAGCGCATCAAACAGCGCCTGATGCTGAAGACTCTCGCCTCCTTCACGTATAAATCTATTAAACGCCTGCACCTCGGGATCGCTGGCGTCACGCTGAGTAAACTGCGGCCACGCCAGCCTCAGCGCGTCAATTTTCAGCCGGGTCACCGCCGCATAATCGACCCATTCTGCTGCGCGAGCCTGCTCCAGCGCCTGCTCTGTTTCCGGACGATGCCACCAGGCCTGAGCGGCAGCGCTCTGCCGGAAATCAGTGACTGCGCCCACGTCGATGTAGAGAACATTGAGCCAGCGCCTGGACGAGGGGCTGTAAGGGCTGGCACTCTCCGGGCTGGAGGGAAACAGCGCATGGATAGGGTTAAGACCGATAAACGCGCCGCCGCGTGCAGCGACCTCCGGCAGCATCCGGCGCAGATCGCCAAAGTCGCCGATTCCCCAGTTCTCCGCCGAGCGCAGGGTATAGAGCTGCACGCAGGCGCCCCATAATGACTCACCTGCCAGCAGGGCCGGGGGTTCATAACAGCGGGCCGGGGCAATTATTATCCGGCACGACCACTGCTGCGCACCCTGTTGCAGCGTCAGCTCATGATAGCCTTCAGGCAGCGGCGGCAGATGCAGCGGCTGAGCGGGCTGGCAGCGACCTGAGCTGATTTCACCCGCTTCACTGGTGAGATGCCAGTGGGCATCGTCAGCGAGCTGTGGCGACAGGCTCAGCAGATCGCCGCTGCGAAAAATCACCACCGGTGGCAGCGGCGTGCTCAGCGGATGGGAAGGCTGCATCACCGCCAGCAAACGCTGGCGGGTCAGGGTCGGGATCGCCTGTGGCTTGCCGTGAGCATTGATATACTCAGCGGCGATGCCCGCCCGGGAGAAATCGTCCATAACCGGATCTGTTTTCATGGCGTTCCTTAGCGTTTCGCTTGCCAGATGCGCTGCTGGTAATCGCGGATAGCGCGATCGGAGCTGAACATGCCACAGCGTGCGGTATTGAGGATGGTGGCACGTGTCCAGGCCTCCTGATCGCTCCACAGCGCTTCTACCTGCGCCTGTGCGTCAAGGTAGGGCTGGAAGTCAGCCAGTACCAGATAGGGATCACCGCCTTCCGGGCCGAGACTCTGCAACATCGCATCAAAGGCGTGGCAGTCGCCCTGGCTGAAGGTGCCATCTTCCAGCGCCAGTAAGACCTGATTGAGCTGCGGATCTTTCTTGCGCCACTGCGCCGGGGCATAACCGTCTGCTTTTAACGCCACCACCTGTTCCACGGTATGCCCGAAGATAAAGATGTTCTCGCTGCCAACCTGCTCAGCGATCTCAACGTTCGCTCCATCCAGTGTGCCGATGGTCAGTGCGCCATTCAGCGCCAGTTTCATATTTCCGGTGCCGGACGCTTCTTTACCGGCGGTGGAGATCTGCTCAGAAAGGTCGGCGGCGGGAATCAGCCGCTCGGCGACGGAGACGTTGTAATCGGGAATAAACACGACTTTCAGACGGTCACCGATGCGGGGATCCTGATTGATCACCTCGGCCACTTTGTTGATGGCATAGATGATGTTTTTCGCCAGTGCATAGCCGGGCGCGGCTTTGGCACCAAACAGCACCACGCGCGGCGTCCGGTTAGCCTGCGGATCGGTGACCAGCGTCTGCCACAGCGCAATGATGTGCAGCAGGCTCAGATGCTGGCGTTTGTACTCATGCAGTCGTTTGATCTGTACGTCAAACAGCGCAGTGGGGTCAATCTCAATGCCGGTCCGCTGTTTTACCCAGTGCGCCAGCGCGACTTTGTTCTGCTGCTTGATGGCGCGATATTCCGCGCAGAAGGCGGCGTCATCCGCAAAGGCTTCCAGCCCCTGCAAGGCATCGAGATCGTTCAGCCAGGGTTTTTGCAATGTCCGGGTGATCAGGGCACTCAGCGCCGGGTTGCACTGATTGATCCAGCGGCGCGGCGTAATGCCGTTGGTCACGTTGTGGAATTTCTCCGGCCACATCTGGTGATATTCCGGGAAGAGATCCTGCACCACCAGTTTCGAGTGCAGCGCCGCCACACCGTTGACCGCGAACCCGCTGGTCACGCAGAGGTTCGCCATCCGCAGCTGGTTATTATGCACCAGCGCCAGTCTGGCCCACTTCGCTTCATCGTCTGGCCAGCGCGCCGTGACAGCCGTTTTTAGCTGCGCGTTCAGGGTATTGATGATCATCATATGGCGCGGCAGCAGGCTGCGCACCAGACGCACATCCCAGCACTCCAGCGCTTCCGGCATCAGGGTGTGGTTGGTATAGGCAAAAGTGTGCTGCGTGATCTGCCAGGCGCGATCCCAGCTCAGCTGATGCTCATCCAGCAGCAGACGCATCAGCTCCGGGATGGCCAGCGTCGGATGGGTGTCATTAAGCTGGATCACTTCATGATCGGCCAGGGTTTCGATGCTGCGTCCGGCCCGATGATGGCGACGCAGAATGTCAGCCAGCGCGCAGGCGCACTGAAAATATTGCTGCATCAGACGCAGTTTTTTACCGTTCTGATGATTGTCATTGGGGTAGAGCACTTTAGTCAGTTTTTCAGCATCAATACCCTGTTGTTCCGCGCGCAGAAAGTCGCCGTCGTTGAAGCGATCAAGGTTAAACGGCTGGGCATGTTTCGCCTGCCATAGACGCAGTGGCTGGCTGATACCATTCTGATAACCCACCACCGGCAGATCCCAGGCTTCGCCGAGCAGTTCAAACGCCGGTTGCCACTGTGGCTGACCCGCAACCGTCACCACTTTACCGCCCAGTCCGACCCGCACGTTAAGCGCGGCGTTGTGGTTAAACCACGGATAGCGGTCGCGCTGCCAGTCATCCGGGCCTTCAATCTGCGCGCCCTGTTCGAAGCGCTGCCGGAACAGACCGTACTGATAGTTCAGACCGTAGCCCGTAGCGGGCTGACCCACATTCGCCATGGAATCCAGGAAACAGGCTGCCAGACGACCCAGGCCGCCATTACCCAGCGCCGGGTCGGTTTCGGTTTCCAGCACATCAGTGAGTGAGATATCCCAGGCGGCCAGGGCCTCGTTGACCGCGTCATACCAGCCCAGGTTCAGCAGGTTGTTGCCGGTCAGGCGACCGATCAAAAACTCCATCGACAGATAGTTAACATGGCGCAGTTCTGTCGGGGCCGGGGGAGCAGGCTGCGCGGCCAGCATATCGGCCAGCGCACCGCTGAGTGCCTGCCACCACTGTGTCGTGGTCATCTCCTGCGCATCGCGCAGGCCAAAACGCTGCCACTGACGGGTCAGGGCAGCATTGAACTGAATCGGGTTGAAATCGGGCTGTGTCATGGTTGATGTCCTGTAAAAACGGAAAATGGATCAATGTGGCGACAGTCTGCCCGCGCGGAAACCCTCGCTCATCCTCCTGCAAAGAATTAGCGGAGGAGGATGGGGAGGGTGGAGAGGATGAGGCTAATCCGAAATCGTTGAAGGAGTGTGATTGCGCACGCTTTTGTAAAGTTTAATTAATGGGTTTGCTTGCATTCATCTGACGAAATGCTGAACCTGTGTAAGGAATAATTACGAAGCGTAAAATAATGATGCGCTCGACAAATGGAGAAACGCGCGCCCATGTTAATACCCGCTAAACTCAGCCGCCCGGTGCGTCTTGAAGGCACTGTGATTCGGGAGAGATTGCTGCAAAAACTCACCGCTGCCGGTAACTATCGGCTGGTGCTGGTCACCAGTCCGGCGGGCTACGGTAAAACCACACTGGTGTCGCAGTGGGCGGCAGGGAAAAGCGATCTGGGGTGGGTTTCTTTAGATGAGGGCGATAATCAGCCGGAACGCTTTGCCGATTACCTGATTGCTGCACTGCAACAGGCCACCCACGGTGGCTGTCCGCGCAGTGAACTGCTGGCGCAGAAGCGGCAGTATGTGAATCTCAATGCGCTGTTTTCTCAGCTCTTTATCGAGCTGGTGGAGTGGCAGCAGCCGCTGTGGCTGATCGTTGATGACTACCATCTGATTACCAATCCGGTGATCCACGACGCGATGCGCTTTTTCCTGCGCCATCAGCCTGAAAATCTGACGCTGATTCTGATGTCACGTAACCTGCCGCAACTCGGTATCGCCAACCTGCGGGTGCGTGAGCAACTGATTGAGCTGGGCAGCCAGCAGCTGGCTTTTACCCACCAGGAGGCGCGACAGTTTTTTGACTGCCGACTGGCGGCCCCGCTGGAAAGCGAAGAGAGCAGCCGACTCTGTGATGATGTAGCGGGCTGGGCTACTGCGCTGCAACTGATCGTACTGTCGGCGCGACAGGGTGCCAGTTCGGCTCAGCATTCCGCACGGCGTCTCTCCGGCATTAATGCCAGCCACCTCTCCGATTATCTGGTTGAAGAAGTCCTGGATAATGTCGATCTGCCTACCCGCCATTTCTTACTGAAAACCGCGCTGCTGCGTTCAATGAACGATGAACTGATCGCCTGTGTCACCCGCGAAGAGAACGGCCAGATGCGGCTGGAAGAGATTGAGCGTCAGGGTCTGTTTCTGCAGCGCATGGACGATTCCGGCTGCTGGTTCAGCTACCATCCGCTGTTTGGTAACTTCCTGCGTCAGCGCTGTCAGTGGGAACTGGCGGCGGAGCTGCCCGCGCTGCATCGGGCTGCGGCAGAGAGCTGGATGGCGCAGGGCTTTCCCGGCGAGGCGATTCATCATGCGCTCGCCTCTGGCGACGCCACCATGCTGCGGGACGTGCTGCTGAAGCACGCCTGGACGCTGTTTAATCAGAGCGAACTGCCGCTGCTGGAGAACTCCCTGAAAGCACTGCCGTGGGAGATGATGCTGGAAAATCCAATGCTGGTGCTGCTGCAGGCCTGGCTGATGCAGAGTCAGCATCGCTTCTCCGAAGTCGACAGTCTGCTGGCGCGTTTTGAACAGGCCAGCCGCTGCGAGATCGATGCAGCACTGCGCGGTGAATTTAATGCGTTGCGCGCCCAGGTGGCGATTAACGATGGCAATACCGATGAAGCGGAGCGGCTGGCGAAAGTGGCGCTCGACACTCTGCCAGCGAGCCGTCACTACAGCCGCATTGTGGCAACCTCAGTGCATGGTGAAGTGATGCACTGCAAAGGCGAGCTGGATGATTCACTCAAACTGATGCGGCAGACCGAACAGATGGCGCGGCGCGATGAAGTCTGGCACTACGCCCTCTGGAGCCTGATTCAGCAGAGCGAGATTCTGTTTGCTCAGGGTTTTTTGCAGGCAGCGTATGAGATCCAGAGCCGCGCCTTTGTGCTGGTCGACGAACAGCACCTGGCGCAGTTCCCGCTGCACGAGTTTCTGCTGCGCATTCGCGCTCAGTTGCTGTGGGCCTGGGGACGACTGGAAGAAGCGGAGCAGGCGGCCCGGGAAGGCATCAAAGTACTGAACGGTTTCCAGCCGCAGCAGCAGATTCAGTGTCTGGGATTGCTGGTGCAGTGCTCACTGGCCCGTGGCAATCTGGATAACGCTCGCAGCTACCTGAACCGGCTGGAAAACCTGCTGAACAATGGCAACTGGCACAGCGACTGGATAGCCAATGCCGACAAAGTCCGGGTGATTTACTGGCAGTTGACCGGCGACAGCCAGAACGCCCGCGACTGGATGCGGCAGACGCCTAAACCTGCCTTTGCCAATAACCATTTTCTGCAGGGACAATGGCGGAACATCGCCCGCGCGCAGATCCTGCTGGGTGATGTCAGCCAGGCGGAAGTGGTGCTGGAGGAGCTGAATGAGAATGCCCGTGCCCTGCGCCTGATGAGCGATTTAAACCGTAATCTGCTGCTGCTGAATCAGATCTACTGGCAGACCGACCGCAAAGCGGAGGCGCAGCGTGTCCTGATAGAGGCGCTGAAACTGGCGCGCAGCACCGGTTTTATCAGCCATTTCGTGATTGAAGGCGAGATGATGGCGCAGCAGCTACGGCAATTGATTCAGCTGAATACCCTGAATGAGCTGGACAGCCACCGCGCCCGGCGCATCCTGCTGGAGATCAACAAATATCACCGTCACAAATTCGCTCATTTCGATGAAGGCTTTGTCAGCCGTTTGCTTAACCACCCTGACGTGCCGGAGCTGATCCGAACCAGTCCCCTGACGCAGCGTGAATGGCAGGTGCTGGGATTGATCTATTCGGGCTACAGCAACGATCAAATCGCCGGTGAGCTGGCGGTGGCCTCCACCACCATCAAAACTCATATCCGCAATCTCTATCAGAAGCTGGGCGTCACCCACCGCAGCGAAGCGATGAATCAGGTTCAGTCGCTGCTGAAAATGATGGGATACGTCTGACGACAGGCGTATTCAGGGGCGGGCTTCAGCCCGCTCATGCTGAAAACCTAAAAGCGTAATGAGGAAATTCCCCCCATTAACCCAGCCCGTGTTATCAAACCGCAGAGGGTTTAAACGGGCCTGATCAGGCAGGCTTTTCGGGCAGTGTGCCCGCTATAGCCTTACCGGGTAAATTTCAGCGGCATCTGATTATCGACATGTTCGTACGATGACCTTTTTTCAGGCCCGGAAAAATGCCCCAGCCGGGCCCCATATACATTATTGCCGTCTCGTTAAAAATCGATGGTGATATATTTATATGTCTGCAAAGAAATTTTTTAAATAAGCGTGACGGCAACAACGACTGGCTTGGTTTAATTTAGCGCTTCGTCTTTAATTTTTTTTGCATTATCATTTAGAGTGTCTATGCTTATTTACTGAATGGTGACTGACGTGAGGCTTATATTGTCGGCTGCCATTTACGCGGAAGTTAAAATTACTTACTGATTAAAGAGAGGTATTTATGACTGAACATCGCGGTGGTTCTGGTAACTTTGCAGAAAATCCTGAAAAAGCCTCTGAAGCAGGCAAAAAAGGTGGACAAAACAGCGGCGGAAATTTCGCCAACGATCGTGAAAAGGCGTCTGAAGCCGGTAAAAAAGGTGGCGAACATAGCCATGGCGGCGGACGTAAGAGCGATTGACGCAGTATAACGGTTGACGGATAACTGCACCTGTGGAATCAACCCCCCTGGTTTCCGGATCTGCATTTATTCATCCGTTAATACTGGCGTCGCAGGCCGGGCTGTATTAAATACGGCCCGGCCTGTTACTTATTTATTTGTTTTACGGCATCAGGCTGCCATTAATTATTATTTCTGCATCTGAATAAAATATATCCGATCTTCAGGTTCAGACTTTACCCACTTCACCAACGTATTCATACCCATAAATAACCCTGATGCATACATAGCACTTTCATTATTCTGATTAGCTCTGGGATTTTCTATGCTTTCCTGAAATCTTACTCGTTAAGTTAAATAAGGCCCGGATACGTCTGTTATCCGGGTGACAGTCGGCCTGTTAAGAAGCCGCATCAGATAGTCGGCCACTGTGAGAAACACTTGCCATCCTTCATCGCTGAATCTCCCCAATCACCAACCGTCCTTTTACTCGTTGGCTGGCGTGTGACACTCAGGGTTCTATCTGCTGGCGTCGATAGAGCCATTCCTGAGAACCACAGCCTTGCCCGTCCAGCTTCGTGAAAGTGCCGAACCAGACCTGTTCGCACCCTTACACCTGCAGGGATGTTGTTACCGGCAGTCTCTGGAGTTAATTAACTTTCTCTATGCTGATGCCTTTAACTGGCAGCGCAGTGAGAAAAGAAGAAAGGCGATAAAGCAGGTTATTACCTGTATACCTCCTAATGAGGTGACTGCGGGGAAAGCCAGCACAGAGGCCAGCCATGTCGTTACGGCGGCAGAACCCATGGACAGAAACCCGAGCAAAGCGGATGCCAGACCGGCCTGATGTCCAAATGGACCCATAGTGATAGCTGTACCCAGTGGATTGGCCAGCCCCATACCCCAGAGGAACATAATCATTGACAGGGTATACCAGCCCAGTCCTGGTGCTGCCGGGCCAATCAGCAACAGGCCACCACCTGACAGTGCTATGAGAATCCCGACCAGGGTAATGTTTTGTGCGCCATAACGATGGGCAAGGCGTGGTGATGCCATACCTGCTGCAAAGACCACAAACACCGTGGAAGCAAAATAGAGGCCGGTCTGAAGTGATGACAACCCGATACCGCCCATCAGGATGGCAGGTGCAGCGCTAAATGACGCAAACAGACCACTCATTAACAGGCTTACAGACATTGCCGGAAGGATAAATTTTGCATTCAGCGCCAGCTTAACGTACGCAACCATGACACCGGGAATGGAGTGCGGGGCACGTCGTTCGGCAGGATGCGTTTCGCCTAATGCACTGGCATAGAAAACGGCGACGGCAAAAGCCGCCAGGCCCACCGCAATGAAGATTGCCCGCCAGCCCAGCGTGGCGGCTAATACGCTGCCTATTAAGGGTGAGAAGCCGGGAGCTGTCGCTGTGGCGATCATGGTCAGGGAAAGTGCCCGCGCTAATCTTTCGCCTGTAAACAAATCACGCGCAATGGCGCGGGACAGAACCGCGGCAGCGCATACGCCCAGCGCCTGTATCACCCGACCGGTGATCAGCATTTCCAGTGAACCGGCAAGCCCTCCCACAACGGTTCCCACCATAAATACTGAAAGGCCGCCCAGTACCAGTTTCTTGCGCCCGAAACGATCTGCAAGCGGACCGACAACCAGCTGCGCCAGAGCAAACGTGATAAAAAAGCTCGATAGCGTAAGACCAAGCTCGCGTGATGACACGCCTAACTGCTCCCCGATATCAGGAAATGCGGGAAGGATAATGTTAGTAGAGAGTATGCCAATGGCTGAAAGTCCTGCCAGTAACGCGATAATTTTTCCTGTCAGCTGCTGTCCTTGGGTCTGTTCGGCTTCAGGACGGATTACAGGAGTAGACTGTTCTGGCTTCATGAGAAACCCTGACCGTAAGGCACTGAAACGACCACCGATTTACGGGAAAACGGCGTTAGCAGATAAAATTCGCTCATGGTGTTGCCTCCCAGCGGCGCAACAATATGCGGGCATTGACGTTACCAGAACCGAAGCCGTCAGATAATGCTAGCGTTATGGCGCTAGCGCGTGACTTTAAGTGCATAAAATCTGTGGGGAGGAATCGCTCCGGCTCATGCCCTGCAACAGGGTCTTTTATAAGAGAAGTAACCTGTCCTGCTACGGTAATACCGGTCCTTTCACTGATTTCAGAAGAAAGGTTTGTTAAACCCGAGCGTTCCTTCATATACCGGTACCCGACCTTTCCGGGATCGTACCTGAAAGCACTGACAATGCCGCAACCTGTCATGACTATTCGCTTTTGACATTCAAGAACCATGCGTTAAAACCTCTTCATTCACTTATTTCGGTTAAAGGGCGTGAATTCCTTATTCAGGAATTCACACCCTTTGCTGCGTCAGCATCAGGTCAGGGCTTTTTTGTCAGCAGGCGTCGGTGTCTCAGGGCGAATTCTGAACCAGATCGCGTACATCGCGGGCAGGAACACCAGCGT
>Ga0308169_10004870_pt1 | contig 12370 bp, 10 predicted proteins | sample PhyBR1_2_FD_202139 | JGI IMG/M metagenome (GOLD analysis project Ga0308169, IMG submission 202139) | Phyllosphere microbial communities from UC Gill Tract Community Farm, Albany, California, United States - DLSLSB.R1 | ecosystem: Host-associated > Plants > Phyllosphere > Unclassified | place...
GGCACCTTTATCAGGCGTCGTGTGAGCATGTCGCGCACTGGAAACAGCTTGATCCCACCAACAGCTGTAATCCAGGGATTGGTAAAACCAGTAAGAAGAAGTTTTGGCGGGAGATGTAGCATCGCACTTAGGGTGCGCATTCATGCGCACTCGGTCACCATAAATAGCGACCCTACGTAATGACGAATGATTTCACGTACGTTTCGGTTGAATCTTTCAGCTTTGATTGACCAAAATCAACCAGCGATGCCGTTCGCTCAGCAGACGCTGATGCAGTTGCTCGAGCTGCGGCAGCGTCAGTGCCTGAATAGCCGCGCGATTGAGAGTGGCCAGGCCGTGCTGCTGGCGCAGAGTTTCGAGTGCGGCCTCGCCATTATCTTTGCTTACGCACTGCGTCATTAAGCTCGCCTGCCATGCCGCCAGCTTTTGCGGCGAGATTGCCGCGATCTCGGCGACCATCTCACGCATAAAGCGTTTGCAGTGACCCAGCAGCGCACGCCAGGAGATATCCGGTGATTGCAGCGCCAGCATCAAGCCATCCACATCCGCCACCCGCTGATAGCGCGCCGACACCACATAGCCAATTTGCTGATCCACGCGCAACCGCTGGAAGAAGCGAGTTTCCAGCATCAGCGCCAGCACGCGTAAAGCGGCCAGGCTGGCATCATCGGCCTGCGGTAACGGCATAAACAGCAGCAGCGCCTGATCGCGCCCGTCGCAGGCGATGGGCACGATGCCGTGTTGCAGTCGTGCCGGCGGCGTGTCGCGCGCCAGATCCGGCGTAAAATCGCTGAGCAGATGCGCCACGCGCTGGCTTAATGCGGTATTGGTGCCGCACCATGCCGCCAGCCATTGTGGCGCGGGTAATGGCTTGCTCAAGCGAGTGGGCAACGCGGCGAGCAATTGACGAATCACAATCGAAGGGGTATTCGCTGCGGGTTGCGCCAGCACCGGCGTGTTCAGCGCCTGTATTGCCTGATGCACGCTAAACAACGCGCGATCGGCGGATGCGGGCAGATTGAGCAGCAGCTGCCAGCTTGCATGCGTCTGTTGCCAGCTGCCGTTGCCACCCGCGTGGCGCAATTCCGCCAGCAACGGGCGTAACTGGCGCTGCCGCGACTGCGCGTCTTCCTCACTCAAGGTCTGATAAAACGCCGGACGCAGCAGCAGCGTTTCAACCTGTTTTACCGGTGCAATCAGCGGCAACGACTGCGCCACGGGCGGGAGACGAGGGAGCGGAACAGCGGCTGAAGCAGGATAGAAGTGAAACGCTGCGGGTTTGGTCGCAGCCAACGACGGCGGCAGCCACTCGGCCAGCTGCAAGGTGAAGCCCTGCGTGTGATGCGGTGCGCCGTCAATCTGTTGCTGCGTGAGCAGACGTGTGCGCGGACAATCTGGCAACGCTGCGGCAAAATCCGTGAAGTTTTCTGGCAGCGCGCAACCCGGCGCGAAGCCCAACGCCCGGCCGCGCAACTGTTCCAGCGGCGACAAGGTCGCGAAATCTTCCTGCGCGAGCTGTGCGTAGTGCCGCAGCTGAAGCGCCGTACATTCAGCTAACGCAGCCAGATGCTGCCAAACGCGTTGCTCAATCTGTTGCGCCTGCGCCGGGGAAATGCGCCTGGCGCTAAAGCGCAGCGCCAGTAAAGCTTGTTGCTCATCTTGCCATAACCAATGCGCGTCAAAGGTTTCGCATAACGCCTCAGCGCGCAACTGCGCCAGCAAGCTGCCGGGCGCTTCGTCCTGCCAGAATGCTTTTAATAATGTGACATTGTCACGCACAGTCTGCTCATCGCCCGCCACCAACATCGTCAGCCAGAAATTTTCTTCACCGCCTGATTGCAGTAAACGATCGCCTTGCAACAGCGTAGCTTCAATAGCCGCAGCGCGTTCTCCACCCGCCAGCAAACTGCCGCCAAAGCGTGCCGCCAACTGTTCGAGCTCATCCAGTGATTGCGGGCCATGGAGCCAAAGCTGCATATTTTCAGCGCGATAGAAGCGGCGATGAAAATCGCGTAGTGCGGATTGCAACTCCGTGACGTTGTCACCAAAAGCCTGCCGACTGCCGACGCGGAAGCGCTGAAAACGTCCCGGCAACTTTTCCAGCACGGCAGCTTCACTCAGCGTGTCGGCATGGTTTTGCAGCAGTTGATACTCAGCCTCAATTACCGCCGCTTCCTGCTGAATGGCCTGCGCCGTTAGCAACGGTGCCGCTAACATGTCACACAGCCGCTGCACGCCCGCTGACAACGCTGCAGCTGGGAGCTGAAAGAAATAGGCGCTGCGGCTCAACTGCGTGGTAGCGTTCACCTGGCCGCCCTGCAGCTGCAGCCACGGCATCAGGCGATCGTCGCCGTGAAAAGCTTCGCTGCCGCAAAACAGCAGATGTTCCAGCAGATGTGCCAAACCCGGCCAGCGATCCGCTTCATCCAGACTGCCGGCCTGCACGCGCATCAGCGCCGCCGCCTCACGCGCGTCGGGCTGATGATAAAGATGGCAGCGCAGGCCGTTGGCGAGCGTGAGCTGGCGCGCGTGCATCAGGTGACGCGCTGCTTAAAGATCAGTTCGGAGTTGCTGCGATTGCGGAACTGCAGCTGCTGGATTTTGATGTCGCTGCAGTTGGCTTCACGTCGTGCTTCGAGGATCTTGCCGTGATGCGGCGATTTGCTGCACACCGGATCGGTGTTATCGGCATCGCCGGTCAGCATAAAGGCCTGACAGCGACAGCCGCCAAAGTCTTTCTCTTTTTCATCGCAGGAGCGACAGGGTTCCGGCATCCAGTCAAAGCCGCGATAGCGGTTAAAACCAAACGAGTTGTACCAGATATCGTCCAGCGTGCGCTCCAGCACCGACGGGAACGCAACCGGCAGCTGACGCGCGCTGTGGCACGGCAACGCGGTGCCGTCAGGCGTGACGCTGAGGAAGATCGATCCCCATCCGCCCATGCAGGGTTTCGGCCGCTCTTCGTAGTAATCCGGCGTCACGAACAGCAGATTGGTGAGATTGCCGCTGGCGCCCATGCGCTGACGATAATCGGCCACCACCGCTTCGGCGTTGGCGATCTGCTCGCGCGTCGGCAGTAATCCTTCACGATTGAGCTGCGCCCAGCCATAGAATTGGCAAGTCGCCAGCTCGACATCGTCGGCTTCCAGTTCGATACAGAGATCGATGATTTTGTCGATCTGGTCGATATTGTGGCGATGCAGCACGAAATTCAGCACCATCGGATAGCCGTGCGCTTTCACCGCTTTCGCCATCTCCAGCTTCTGCTGGAAGGCCTTTTTTGACCCGGCCAGCGCCGCGTTCAGCGTTTCATCGCTGGCCTGGAAGCTGATCTGGATATGATCGAGTCCGGCGTCGGCAAAGGCATCGAGTTTTTTCGCCGTCAGGCCGATGCCGGAGGTGATCAGGTTGGTGTAGAAACCGAGATCGCGCGCGGCGCGGATCAGCTCCGGCAGGTCCTTACGGGTTAGCGGTTCGCCGCCGGAAAAACCGAGCTGCACGCTGCCCATGGCGCGCGCCTGACGAAACACCTCAATCCACTGTTCGGTGGTCAGCTCTTTCTCCTGCTGGGAAAAATCCAGCGGATTGGAGCAATACGGACACTGCAGCGGGCAGCGATAGGTCAGTTCTGCCAGCAGCCACAGCGGTGGCGTCACGCTTTTACTCGGGTTCACGACACTGTATCCATTTTTGTTCGATGGCGGATTGCAGGAACTCTTTGACGTCGTCGCCGACACCGCCCGCGTCCGGAAAACGCGCATCCAGCGTGGCAACGATCGCCGCCACATCCTGTTTGCCATCCACCAGTTCGAGGATCGCCACGGCGGTCTCGTTCAGTTTGGCCATGCCTTCCGGATAGAGCACCACATGGCTATCCTGCGCCGCTTCCCACTGCATGCGGTAGCCGCGACGGAAAGCCGGAATCACATTATCTTTCATGTTGTTATACCAGTCTTGTGCTGTGCCAGGACACCTGATCGGTGACCGTATGATAAGGCGGACGTTGCAGCGCATACGCCATGGTCATGGCATCGAGCATGGTCCAGAGAATATCGAGTTTAAACTGCAGGATCTCCAGCATGCGGTTCTGCTGTTCGGCGCGGGTAAACACCTCAAGCGCCAGCGCCAGCCCATGCTCCACATCGCGGTTCGCCTGGCTCAAACGGCTGCGGAAGTAGAAATAGCCTTCCTCTTTGATCCACGGATAGTGCTGCGGCCAGCTGTCGAGACGCGACTGATGAATCTGCGGCGCAAACAGCTCGGTGAGCGAGCTACAGGCCGCTTCCTGCCAGTTAGCACGGCGCGCGAAGTTCACGTAGGCGTCCACCGCAAAACGCACGCCCGGCAGCACCAGCTTCTCGGACAGCAACACGTCACGATCCAGCCCCACCGCCTCACCCAACTGCAGCCAGGCTTCAATCCCGCCTTCGTGACCGTTGCTGCCGTCGTGATCGAGGATGCGCTGCACCCATTTACGCCGCGTCGCCGCATCCGGGCAATTCGCCATGATCGCCGCATCTTTCAGCGGAATGTTGGTCTGATAATAGAAGCGGTTCGCCACCCAGCCCTGAATCTGCTCGCGCGTCGCCTCGCCATTGTGCATGGCAATGTGATAAGGGTGATGAATGTGGTAGAACGCGCCTTTGTCGCGCAGCGCCTGCTCAAACGCGGCGGGCGATAATGCTTCGGTGATGATCACGATGCAAACTCCTGCAGATGAATCGCCATGCCATCCCAACTCACTTCAATGCCCTGCTGCGTCAAATAGGCGCGCTGCGGCGATTGCTCATTAAGGATCGGATTGGTGTTGTTAATGTGAATCAAAATCTTGCGTTTGGCCGGCAGCGCAGCCAGCAACGCCATTAAACCTTGTTCTTCGGCCAGCGCTAAGTGGCCCATCGCTTTGCCGGTATTTTTGCCAACGCCGGTGGCGAGCAGCTCGTCGTCCTGCCACACCGTGCCATCAATCAACAGGCAATCGGCTTTTTGCAGCCACGGCATGATCACCGCATCCGGCTCGCCGAGTCCCGGCGCGTAGAGCAGCGTTTGGCCGTTGGCGGTGTTTTCAATGAACAGCGCCACGTTGTGGCCCGGCAGCGGGCGATCGCGATACGGCGAATACGGCGGCGCGTTGCTGAGAATCGGAATCGCGGTGAACTGCAAACGGTGGCAGACATCGACGCGGAACGGCTCCAGCGGCGTTAACGCATGATGCTGCAAGCCGCCATTCCAGTGCTGCAACATGGTGAAAATCGGGAAACCGCTGGTGAGATCGCCATGCACTTCCGGCGTGCACCACACCTGATGCGGACAGCCTTCGCGCAGGCTCAACAAGCCAGTGGTGTGATCGATTTGGCTGTCGGTGAGAATGATGCTGCCAATCGCCGTGCCGCGCAGCACACCCTTTTTGATCAGTTCTGGCGTGTGGGCAATTTGCTGGCTGATGTCCGGCGAGGCGTTGCACAGCACCCAATCTTCACCGTTGTCGCTGATAATGATCGAAGATTGGGTGCGCGCCTGCGCCTGAATGCTGCCGTTACGCAGGCCGCTGCAATTGGCGCAGTTACAGTTCCACTGCGGGAAGCCGCCGCCCGCCGCTGAACCGAGGACTTTAATAAACATGAACGTTGACCAAAGAGAGAAAACAAAATGCCCGCACGAACGGCGGGCAGAAGTCTTAGCGGTTGGAGATGTACAGAGTCACTTCCAGGCCCAGACGCAGGTCAATAAACGCAGGTTTTTTCCACATAATGGTCTTCCTCATAAAACAAAAACGCAGAGAAATCTCTGCTGAAGAGGATTGCGGCTGTGACTTAGATCACATCGCAATCCGTACGCGCGCAGATGTTGCGCCAATGTAGCGAGCAGATCAACCCTGATTCGGTAAGGGAATGGTGCTAATGCTGCCAAATTTGTTGCAATACGCGCTGCCAGTTGCCCCATGCGAGCTGCTCAAGTGCTGTTTGATCGTAGTCGAACGAACGCAACAACGCATAAAGATGCGGTAATCCGCTCACGTCTTTCAGCGCCTCAGGCACGCTGATGCCATCAAAATCGGAGCCCAGCGCCACATGATCGCGGCCCATTATCGCGATCAGGTGCTCAACATGTTTAACAATTTCGATCAATGCGGTGTCGCTATCGCGTTTTCCGTCGCTGCGCAGAAAAGCGTTGCCAAAATTCACGCCCACCACGCCGCCGCTGTCGCGGATGGCGCGCAGCTGATCGTCGGTCAGATTGCGTGGCTGCGCGCAGAGCGCGTGCGCATTGGAGTGCGTCGCCACCAGCGGCGCGGTTGACAGGCGTGCGGTGTCCCAGAAGGCTTTCTCGTTCATGTGCGACATATCGATCAGCATGCGATGTCGATTGGCAGCGGCGATCAGCTGCTCACCTTGTTCGGTCAAACCTGGCCCGCTGTCCGGTGAGTTGGGGAATGATCCGCAGACGCCTTCGCCAAAGCGATTGGGCAGATTCCAGAACGGCCCGATGCTGCGCACGCCCGCCTGGTAAAACGCATCAAGCGCTTCACCCTCGCCATCAAACCCGTCTGCGCCTTCAATATGCGCCACCAGCGCCAGCACGCCGTCAGCGCGACAGGCGGCAATATCAGCGGTGTTTAGGCATAACCGCGCCCGCCCATCAGATTGCGCCGCCAGCGTTTTCAGGATGTCGAGCTGCTGCCAGAGAATCGTCAGTGGATCGAAATTTTCCTCCGCACGCTGCGGCGCGACCTCTTTGACATAGCGCGCTGGCGGCACAAACATCGCGAACAGCCCACCGGCAAAACCGCCCTGCTGCATGCGCGGAAAATCGAGGTGGCCCTTTTCGATGCCGTGAAAAAAGGCCTGCGCGGGATCATCGCGATGATGCAGCCACAGATTGAGAAGCAGGTCGTTATGACCGTCGAAGGTTTTTAGCAACATGAGGGGTTCTTTGACGAAACAACATGGCGCCATGCTACGCGCGCGCTGCTGTTTCGCCAAATGCGGGCGCACAAAGGGTTAGTTCTGCGCAACCTTTAAGCCGTGATAAAAAGTCGGTTTCACATCAAGATGCTGCTGGATCAACCCGTATTTCTGGTAGAAATCGGCGGTCTCCTGCTGCTGGGCGATGGTGGCATCATCAATGCTCTGCCAGTGCGATTTGCGGCGTGAGAAGGATTTCGCCGCCGCCTCTTTCGGGAAACCGATGATTTTTGCCAGCGTGGTCGAGTACTCATCGACATGGCTGTTAGCCCAGCGATCGGCGGCGGCTAAGCGATTGACGTAATCCTGCAGCGCCGCGCGTTTGGCTTCATCGTTTAGCGCGGCGTCGGTGGCCGCGAGGAAGCTGTTGCCGCTGGACAGGCCAACGCCGTTCACCAGCACGCGTCCGGTGTGGGTCACTTCCGCCAGCGCGGTATAAGGATCCCACGTTGACCAGGCATCCACCGAACCGTTTGCCAGCGCGATGCGCGCATCCGCAGGCGTTAAGAAGCGCCAGTTGACCTCTTTATCGCTGACGCCCGCTTGCTCCAGCGCTTTGAGCGCCTCAAAGTGACCAATCGATCCGCGTCCGGTAGCGATGCTTTTGCCCTTTAGCTCAGCAACGGTTTTGATGGGTGAATCCGGGCTGACCAGCACCGCCAATCCTTCGGGCACCGATTTGCTCACCGCCACCGCTTTCACCTGCGAACCGGCCGCCAGCGAGAACAGCAGCGGCGCATCGCCGATAATACCGGCATCCACCGCACCGGCATTTAGCGCTTCCGCCAGCGGTGCCGCCGCCGGGAACTCGGCCCATTCGATTTTATAATTGAGGTTGTTCAACTGCTGCGCCGCTTCCATTTCGGCGTGCATATTTCCCTTTTGATCGGCAATGCGCAGCGTCACGGTTTCTGCCGTCGCCGCGCCGCTGGCTGTCACGATTAATAGTGCCAAAGCTGCTCTTTTCATTGTGTTTTATCCCATCGCGCAAAACCCCAGCCTAACCCGCGCGCGCCAAATGACCGATGCCGATTTCGCATGAGATATGCCGCGTGGCGCATAAAGACTGTGCATGCAATCACCGCAATTATCGTAGCCGCGCAATTTATTGCGCAATGTCGGGAGAAGCGCGGTGTCGCCTGAAAAATGCGCGATTAATCGCGCCGCTACAGAATGTGCGCGCAAGAGTCTGAACCCGGTTGTCACTTTTGCGCGAGTGGTTGTCAGCAATGCGCGAGCCGCGCCGCGCGATGCCAGGCGAGACTGAACGCCACATTACAAGGAGATCGTTATGCTCACGCAACCCGCTACAAAATACCGCCCGTTTCCGGTTATCGACTTACCCGATCGTCAGTGGCCCTCGCGCCAACTGACGCAGGCACCGCGCTGGCTCTCTACCGACTTACGCGACGGCAATCAGGCGCTGGCGACACCAATGGACAGCGCGCGCAAGCTGGAGTTCTGGCAACTGCTGCTGCGCTGTGGCTTTAAGGAGATTGAGGTGGCCTTTCCGGCGGCATCGCAGACCGATTTTGATTTTGTCCGTTTGCTGATTGAGCAGAAGCACATTCCAGACGATGTGGCGATTCAGGTGTTGACCCAGGCGCGCAGCGATCTGATTGATCGCACCTTCGACGCGCTGCGTGGCGCGCCGAACGCCATTATTCATCTCTACAACGCCACCGCACCGCTGTTCCGCGAGCGCGTGTTCCGCCAGAGCAAAGCCGAGATTATCGAACTGGCCTGCGCCGGTGCGCGTCAAATTCGCGCCCGTTGCGAAGCGCAAAAGGATACCGCGTGGACCTTCGAGTATTCGCCAGAAACCTTCTGCTTTACCGAACCGGAGTTTGCGCTGGAGATTTGCGAAGCGGTGGCGGCGATTTGGCAACCGGGCCCGGCGCGTCCAATGATCATCAACCTGCCCGCGACCGTCGAAGTGAACACGCCGAACGTCTATGCCGATCAGATTGAGGTTTTCTGTCGCCACTTCAGCCAGCGATCGCAGGTGTCGATCAGCGTGCATCCGCATAACGATCGCGGTACCGGCATCGCCTGCGCCGAGCTGGCGCTGCTGGCGGGTGCCGATCGCGTGGAAGGCTGTTTGTTTGGCAACGGCGAGCGCACCGGCAACGTCGATATCGTTACGCTGGCGCTCAATCTCTACACTCAGGGCATCGCGCCGCAGCTCGATTTCAGCGATATCCAGCAGGTGCTGGAAGTGGTGACGCGCTGCAACCAGCTGCCAGTGCATCCGCGTCATCCGTATGCCGGTGAACTGGTGTTTACCGCCTTCTCCGGTTCGCATCAGGATGCGATACGCAAAGGCTTTGCCGCCCGTGCTGAGCGTGAAGAAGCAATCTGGCAGATGCCGTATCTGCCGCTCGATCCGCTGGATATCGGCTGCAGCTACGAAGCGGTGATCCGCGTTAACAGTCAATCGGGTAAAGGCGGCGCCGCCTGGCTACTGGAGCAGAATCACGGTCTGCAGCTGCCGCGCGGCTTGCAGCAGGATTTCAGCCGTCTGGTGCAACAGCAAACCGACCAGCACGGTCAGGAGATGACCCATCACGCGCTGTGGCAGTTGTTTTGTCAGCATTACGGCTTAACGCAGCCCGTGCGTTGTTTGCTGGAAGCGGAAAGTCACAGCGACGATAAAGGCGAAACGCGCCTTAGGGCGCGGCTGCAACAGGGCGCGCAGCAGTTGATGCTGGAAGGTAAAGGCAACGGCTTGCTCTCAGCCGCCGTTGCCGCGCTGCGTCAGCGCTATGACGTAATCATCACCATTGAGGATTATCACGAACACACGCTGGGCAAACGCAGCGACAGTCGTTCGGTGACCTACATCAGTTGCATTAATGCACGCGGGGAACGCGCATGGGGGGTAGGCATTGATAATGATGTGGCGCGCGCTTCACTGCAGGCGCTGCTCAACGCAGCGCACGCTTTTCTGCCGCAGGAAAGTAGTTCGCTGGCGTGACGCCGAGCACGCGGCGAAACATCGCGCTGAAGGCGCTCGGGCTGTCATAACCGAGATCGAGTGCCACCGTCAGCACGCTATCGCCCTGCGCTAAGCGGGTTAACGCCACGCTCAGTCGCGCGCGGCGCACCCAGTCGCTGAATTGTAACCCGGTTTCGCGACTGAAATGGCGCGCCAGCGTGCGTTCGGCCACGCAGAGTTGCGTAGCCGCGCGGGCCAGCGTCCAGTTTTCGCCGGGCGCTTGCTGGATCTGCTGGCACAAACTCAGCAGCCGCTCGCTTTCCGGCAGCGGCAGACCAAACGGCAGCACGTCCATCACGCGGATCTCATCGAGGATCAGCTCGTAAATCCGCTCGGCGCGGCTGCCGGGAACGTACTGCTCCGGCAGCGCCAGCGCGCTGACAATCAACTCACGCAGCAGCGGCGAAATCTGCACCACCTGACAACTGGCGGGCAGATCGGCGCGCGCCAGCGGATCCACAAACAGCGTGCGTGCGGCCACCGCGCCAACAATGTGCAGTGCGTGACGCGTCCCCGCCGGCAGCCAGACGCCGCGACTCGGCGGCACAATCCAGCTGCCGTGCTGCGTTTCCACTTTCACCACGCCGCTCAGCGTGTGGATCAGCTGGGCGCAAGCGTGGTGATGCCACGGCTCCGCGTCGCCATGCGCATAATCGTGCGCATAGGGCACCAGCGGACGATAGGCGAAGTCGAAGTTGAGCCGCGCACTCATGTTAGCGTTTCAGATATTGATAAACCGCCGCCAGATCCTGCTCGCCGTAACCGGCATCTACCGCTTGCTGCCAGACATCCACAATGTTTTCCAGCGCCGGCAGTTTGCTATCGCCCGCCGCATCCAGCGCCAGTTTGGCGTCTTTCAGCGCCCACACCAGATGCATCTGCGGCGTGAAATCGCCGCTGGCAATCATGCCAAGTTTCATTTTGGCGTACGGTGCCGCCAGCGGACCGCCATCCAGCACTTTCCACAGATCGTCGGTGCTGAAACCAAACTCTTCCGCCAGACGCGTACTTTCCGCCAGGCTCTGCATCAGACCAATCAGCCAGCTATTCACCACCAGCTTCATGCGCGAACTGGCGCCCGCCTCGCCCAGCCATTGCGTGCCTTTACCGATCGCGGCGAACACCTGCTCTGCGGCCTGCGCGTTGCTCTGATCGCCGCTGGCCATCACCAGGATTTGCGCATTCTCTGCTGGCGCTTTGGTGCCGGAAACCGGTGCATCGATAAACACTACGTCCGGACGCGTGCTTTTGAATTCCGCGATCAGTTGATCGGTGGCGGCCACGCCGATGGTGCCCATCTGGCAAATTGTCGCACCCTGCTTGAGCGCGGAGCTGGCGTCGTTCAGCGCCTGACGCGTGGTATCGCCGTCGGCCAGCATGGCGATCACCACATCCGCGCCACTCACCGCTTGCGCAGCGCTGTCGGCCAGCGTGATGCCTGCATCCAGCAGATCTTCGCCTTTGGCACGCGTGCGGTTCCAGCCGCGCACCGTGAAGCCTTTTTTCAACAGGTTAGCGGCAAACGCATGCCCCATCGCGCCCAATCCCAGTACCGCGACCACAGGTTGTTGACTCATCATTCCCTCTCTTTTGTGCCTTAAGACAAAACCGCCAGACTGACAGAATTTCCCTGTCGCAGCCAGGCCAGAGATGCGATGAAAAAACATTTTCAACGCCGCAATGATGAATAATCCGTCATACTATTTACGCTTTTCAAACAAATGATAAAACGATTAACATACGTGCCATTAATGTTCCATTCGGTACATTCCACGCCCTTTTTACGGTCTTTCATAATGAAAATAGCTTTACTGCGACAGGCTTCGCTGCTGATGCTGCCTGCGATGTTACCGGTCTCGGCGCTGGCGGCAAACGCGGCCAGCAATACCATGGTGGTGAGCGCGGCGCCGTCCGCATCCGGACTGTCTGAACTGGATACGCCAGCGGCAGTTAGTGTGGTGTCCGGCGACGATATGCGCCACGCGGCACCGCGCGTCAATTTGTCAGAAAACCTCAGCAGCGTGCCCGGTTTGCAAATTCAAAACCGCCAGAACTATGCGCAGGACCTGCAGATTTCGGTGCGCGGTTTTGGTTCGCGTTCCACCTTTGGCCTGCGCGGCATTCGTATGTACGTCGACGGGATCCCCGCCACCATGCCCGATGGCCAGGGACAAACTTCCAACATCGATATCGGCTCCATCGATCACATCGACGTGCTGCGCGGCCCCTTCTCGGCGCTGTACGGCAACTCGTCGGGCGGCGTGATTAACGTTGAAACCGAAACCGGACAGCAACCCACCACGCTGGAAGCCAGCAGCTGGTACGGCAGTTACGGCAGCTGGCGCAACAGCGTTAAAGCCAGCGGCGCAACCGGCGACGGTACGCAAGCCGGCGACGTCAACTACAC
>Ga0308169_10004873_pt1 | contig 12365 bp, 11 predicted proteins | sample PhyBR1_2_FD_202139 | JGI IMG/M metagenome (GOLD analysis project Ga0308169, IMG submission 202139) | Phyllosphere microbial communities from UC Gill Tract Community Farm, Albany, California, United States - DLSLSB.R1 | ecosystem: Host-associated > Plants > Phyllosphere > Unclassified | place...
CGTGCCCAGGCCGCGCAGGCTCAGGGAGCTCAGGCCCTGGATGCCGCTGCTGGTGCTGTTGGTGCTGGTCGTGCGGCCCGTGCTGCCCTGCAGCGCCGGCAGTTCGGTCAGCGTGTTGAACAGGTTTGGCTTGGCGGCCTTTTCGAGGTCGGCCGCGCTCAGGCTCGTGGTGGGCGTCGGCTGGGAAAAGCCACGCGCTGCGATGCGCGAGCCAGAGATGCGCACCACGGACGTGGAAGCCGGTTCTGCCGCTGCCACTGTTTCTGGGCCAGCCAGACTGGCCTCTGGCGCGGTGGCCTCGGGTGCGGTGTCGGTGGCCGGCTCGGTTTGCGCTTGCTGGGCGTGGGCGGCGGCGCCGACCATCCAGCAGGCGCTGGCCACGGCCAGGCTGATGAGAGTGCGTTGAACGGGTGTGCGCATGATGGTTGTCTCCTCGATGCTCGTTGGATGAAAGCGCGCCGCCTCTATGGGTGGGTGGCTGCGCCTGCTGGCAAATGGGTAAAGGCTGCGCTGGCGGTCAGGCGCTGGCCGTGATGCGTTCGACCAGCGCCTGCGGCGCCAGCGTGATGTCGAGGGTCAGGCCGGTTTCGTCGGGCTGCAGCGGCTCGAGGATCCGCAGCTGGCTCTCGAGCAGCGACGGCGGCATGTAGTGGCCGGGGCGGGATGTCATGCGTGTGGCGATCAGTTCGCGCGGGCCGGCCAGGTGGACGAAGCGCAGCGCCGGATCGGCGTCACGCAGCAGGTCGCGGTAGCGCCGCTTCAGCGATGAGCAGGACAGCACCAGGCCATGGCCCTGTTCGCGCGCGCTGCGGATTTCGCCGGCCAGGCTGGCCAGCCAGCCGGCGCGGTCATCGTCGTCGAGCGGGATGCCGGCGCTCATCTTGCTGACGTTGGCGGGCGGGTGATAGGCATCGCCTTCGAGGAACGGGACGCCGTCATGGGCGGCCAGCATGGCCCCCACCGTGCTTTTGCCCGATCCGCTGACACCCATGACAACCCAGCGCAGAGCCGGGGATGTGCTGCTTGCCGACATCGTATCTCCTCAATTCGTTAGCGCTAACATCGCGCTTTTTTTCAGTGTTGTCGAGCTTATGAAATTTGTAAACCAGATATCGATGTTGCAACGCAATGCAATATGGCGGGGTAGCGTCGGTGTCTCGCAGGAAATTTCGGGGCGATTCAATGGCGCTGACTCGACGCGCGAAGACGTGACTTGATAGCGCTATCATTGCTGCGATGCGCCAACGTCGTGACAGGAGTGTTGTATTTACTCTACGGGAGAGGCAGGTCGGGGCGCATGTCGGCCCCGGCCTGTGACTTATTCTTCGTCGACGATCGAGTAGACGTCGCCGGCGGTGGCGCCGGCATCGGGCCGGCGGGCCCGCAGGTCGCGGTAGACGGCGGCGCGCATGATCATCATCGACACGACAGGCGCCGTGAGCAGGATGAACAGCGTGATGATCACTTCATGCACGACGGGCCGCGATTGCGCGACCGTGAAGTACAGCATGGAGGCCAGCAGCAGGCTGCCGGCGCCGATCGTGACCGTGATGGCCGGGCCGTGGATGCGCTGGTAGAAGGTGCGCAAGCGCAGCAGGCCGAGCGCGCCGATCAGCACGATGCTCGCGCCCACGATCAGCAGCAGCGAGACGACGAGGGCAGCCCAGTCGGGCAAGTGTTCGATGCCATTCATTCGATGATCTCCCCGCGCATCAAAAACTTGGCGATCGCGATGGTCGAAACAAAGCCGACCAGCACGGTGAGCATCGCCACCTCAAAATAGATTTGCGTGCCGAAGCGGATGCCCAGTACGAGCGCGAGCAGCATGCCGCACATCCACAGGGTATCGAGCGCCAGCACGCGGTCGTGGGCCGAGGGCCCGATCAGCAGGCGGATGGCGCACAGCAGCATTGCCGCCATGGCGCACACAAGGGCGTAGCCGATCGACAGTTCAAGCAGGGTCGCCATGGGGGCCTTTCTTCTCGAAGATTTCAATCAGGGGTTGCTCGTAGCGGGTCTGGATGGTGTCGACCCACCAGGCCGCATCGTGCAGGTCGAACACGTGCAGGACCAGCTCATGGGTGTCGGGCTGGATCTCGGTCCATACCGTACCCGGCGTCATGTTGATCAGGCACGACAGCGCGGCCAGGCCGTACTCGTCGCGCATCGTCAGCGGCACACGGATGAATTCCGATTTCAGGTTGGCGTAATCGGCAAACAGGATCACGCGGCTGACGTTGAAGCACGACCGCACGACCTCGACCGACGCGAAGCCGAGCAGGCGCAGCGCCACGACGGGGGCGCGCAGGCGCGGGTAGCCGAGCGGGTTGAGATGCCGCGTCAGGATCGGCGCGGCGATGCCGAGCAATGCGCCGAGCAGGACGTGGCCCGGGTAGAACGTCTGGTTCAGCAGCAGCCACAGGCCGCACAGCAGCAGCGAGACGACGGGGTGGGGGAGCCAGCGCTTCATGGCGCCTCCGGAGTCAGGTTGATGGTGGGCGCGGGGGACGAGGCCGGCCCGGGCAGGGTCGGTTCGGACAGCACACGGCCGATGTAGCTTGCCGGGCGATGGATCGCGTCGCTGGCGCGCGCCAGGTAGCCAAACAGCGCATTGGCCTGGATCGTCATCCCGATCGCCAGTCCCAGCAAAAAGATAATCGGCATCACTTCGGTGCGGTGCAGCTTGGGCGGCACCAGCACGCCGCTGGCCCAGAAGGTGCGCACGCCGAAGCGCATCATCGAGATCACGGCGATCAGGCCCGACAGCACGATCAGCGCGATCAGCGTCCAGCCCGCGACGGGGATGGTCGTCGGCCCCGTCATGACGCCATTTGCGGCGGTGGCCACGACCTGCGGATGGAGCACCGCATGGAACATGCCGAACTTGGCGATGAAGCCCGGCAGCGGTGGCAACCCGGCGATCATCAGCGCGCAGGCGGCAAAGGCCAGCGACAGGAACGCCATCACGGCCGGCACGCCGCGCCCGACCGGTTCGGCCGGGGCGTCTTCGACCGCGTAGGCTTCCATGGTCAGCGCCAGCATCGCCGAGCGCGGCGTGCGGATGCGGTCGATCAGCTCGATCAACAGCAGGAATGCGGCCACCGCGAGCGTCGAGCCAATCAGGTAATAGATGCCTGCGGTGACCAGGTTCGGCTGGCCATAGCCGATCACCGCCAGCAGCGTGCCGGACGAGATGATCGCCGCGTAACCCGCCATGCGCCCGGCGGTGTCGGTCGAGAGCATGCCGGCAGCGCCGAACACGATGGTGGCCATGCCGCCGTACAGCAGCGCATCCTTGCCGAAGCCGGCAGCAGCGCCGGCGTCGTCCGAGAAAATCAGCAGCCACAGGCGCAGCACCACATACGCGCCGACCTTGGTCATCAGCACCAGCATGGCGGCCACCGGCGGCGATGCGGCGGCGTAGGTGGTGGGCAGCCAGAAGCCCAGCGGCCACATCGCGCTCTTGGTCAGGAAGGTCAGCGCCATCATCGTCGCGCCGATCTTAAACAGCGCCAGGTCATCGCCCGCCAGCAGCGGCACGCGGCCCGCCACATCGGCCATGTTCAGCGTGCCGGTGGTCGCATAGATCAGCGCCAGGCCGAGCAGGAACAGCAGCGCGGCGGCCAGATTGATCGCGATGTACTGCATGCTGGCGCGGATGCGCTCGGCGTTATACCCGTGCAGCACCAGGCCATATGAGGCGGCCAGCATGACTTCGAAGAACACGAACAGGTTGAACAGGTCGTGCGTCAGGAAGGCGCCGTTGATGCCCATCAGCAGGAACTGGAACAGCGTGTGGAAGTGCACGCCGATCCGGCCCCAGCGCTGCTTGGTGAAGTGCAGCGAGGCCAGGCCCAGCAGGGCGGTGAGCAGCAGCATGATGCTGCTCAGGCGATCGGCCAGCAGCGCGATGCCGAACGGCGCACTCCAGTTGCCGGCGAGGTAGATGCCCATGCCGTCTTGCCAGGCGCCGCCGTCAGTGAAGTGAACCAGCGCCAGCGCGTTGGCCACGAGGCCGAGGATCGAGGCGTAGCTGAGCCAGAACTTCAGGCGGTGCCAGCCCTGCGTGAGCGGGGCCAGCGCGGCGCCGACCAGCAGCGGCAGTATTACCGGCACCAGGATCAGGTGCTGTGTCCAGTGCAGACTCATAAATCGGGCTCCTGGCCGTCAACGTGGTCGGTGCCGGTCAGGCCGCGCGAACCGATCATCACCACCAGGTACAGCGCGGTGGTGGCAAAGCCGATCACGATCGCGGTCAGGACCAGCGCCTGTGGTAGCGGGTCGGCCAGGATCGCCGGGTTGGGCAGCGTGCCGGCCGGGGTAAGCGGCGGCGCATCGATCCACAGGCGGCCCATCGCGAAGATGAACAGGTTGACGGCGTACGACATCAGCATCAGGCCGCACAGCACCTGGAAGCTGCGCGGACGCAGGACAAGCCAGATGCCGGAGGCGAACACGATGCCGATGGCAAGCGAAAGAACAAGCTCCATCAGAGGATCTCCTTGGCAGGTGGAATGGTGACGCGCGTGGCGTCGGCGGCCAGGCGGTGGCTGCGCAGCGACTGGTGGGCCAGCGCGACGAGCGTGAGCATGGTCGACCCGACGACGACCAGGAACACGCCCAGGTCGAACATGAACGCGCTCGGCGCGTGCAGTTCGCCCAGCACGGGCAGGTCGAGGTGGGCCGTGTGGCTGGTCAGGAACGGGTAGCCGAGGAACCAGGCGCCGATGCCGGTGAAGCAGGCGCAGAACAGGCCCCACGAAATCCAGCGGTGCGGGCGCAGGCGCAAGTGCGATTCGACCCAGTCGGTGCCGGCGACCATATACTGCACGATCAGCGCGGTGGCAAAAATCAGGCCGGCGACGAAGCCGCCACCGGGCAGGTTGTGGCCGCGCATGAAGAAGTAGGCCGCCATCACGCCCATCACCGGCAGCAGCAGGCGCAGGTAGATGGCCGGGATCATCAGGTAGCCGCTGCGCGCCTGCGCGGCCGGCGCCTGGTCCTTGGTCGGATCGACGTCGCTGGCCTGCTGCACGGGAATCGCGATCGATTCGGTCGCCGGGCGGAAGCGGCGCAGCAGCGCGTACACGGTCAGCGCCACGGCCGACAGCACGGTCACTTCGCCCAGCGTATCGAAACCGCGGAAGTCGACCAGCAGCACGTTGACCACGTTCGAGCCGCCGCCTTCGGTCAGGGCGCGCAGCACGAAGAATTCACCGATCGACGGCGGCGGGCTGCGCATCAGCACCGCGTAGCTGGCCGCGGCGATGCCCAGGCCGCCGCCGACGGCGATCAGGCTGTCGCGCGAGCGCCGGAACCAGGTGCTTGGCGGCGCCTTCGTGAGCTTGAGTACCTTCGGCACGAGACGCGGCGGCAGCCAGCGCAGGCCGAGCAGGATCAGCACCGTGGTCACGGTTTCGACCATCAGCTGGGTCAGCGCCAGGTCGGGCGCCGACAGCCAGACGAAGGTGATCGCGGTGACGATGCCGGTGCCGCCGACCATGCTCAGTGCCGCCAGGCGGTGGTACTTGGCCTTGTAGGCCGCGCCGGCGGCGCAGGCGGCGCCGATCAGCCACAGCACGGCGAACAGCGGTTCGATATTCAGCAGGTTCACCGCTGGCAGGCTGAACCACGGATCGACCAGCAGCAGCGGCACCACGATCATGAACGACATCAGGACCAGCAGCTGCGGCTGCAGGCGCCGGGTGCCGGTCAGGCGAATGATCCAGGTCGCGCCCAGCGACAGCGCCAGCATCGTGCTCTCGTAGGCTTGCGCGCCTTTCAGGCGGTGCAGCACCGGCACCCGCGTGCGTTCACGCAGATCGTGACGGCGCAGCAGCACCCAGTACAGCAGCGCGCCCAGTACCAGCGCCGCGCCGCTCATCCCGAGGGCCAGGTTGAAGCCGTGCCAGATCGCCAGGTCGTAGGCCGGCATGGCCGCGCCCAGCACAGAGCTCGAGGCCACGGCCAGGATGTCGCCCACCACGCGCTCGGGCATCACGCCCACGGCGATGCACAGCACCACCAGGCATTCGACCGGGAAGCGCATCCAGCGTACCGGCTCGTGCGGTTCCTGCGGCAGGTCCTTGGCCAGCTGGCCGAAGAACACGCTGATGAAGCGCAGCGAATACGCCACGCTGAAGATGCCCATCGCCACGGCCGCATACGACATCTTCCAGTCTTCGGTGCCGCCCACGTGCGCGGTCTCGGCGAAGAACATTTCTTTCGACAGGAAGCCGTTCATCAGCGGCACGCCGGCCATCGAGGCAGATGCGACGATCGCCAGCGCAGCGGTGACGGGCATCGCGCGGCGCAGGCCGCGCAGCACGCGCATGTCGCGGGTGCCGGTCTCGTGATCGATGATGCCGACGGCCATGAACAGCGAGGCCTTGAAGATCGCGTGGTTCATCACGTGGAAGATCGCCGCCACCACCGACAGCGGCGTGCCGATGCCCAGCAGGACCGTGATCAGGCCCAGGTGGCTGATGGTCGAATAGGCCAGCAGCCCTTTCATGTCGTTCTGGAAGATCGCAAACAGAGAGCCCAGCAGCAGCGTGATGACGCCGGCCCCGCCGATCAGCCAGGTCCATTCGGGCGTGCCGCCCAGCGCCGGCCACAAGCGGATCAGCAGGAACACGCCGGCCTTGACCATCGTGGCCGAGTGCAGGTACGCCGACACCGGTGTGGGCGCGGCCATCGCATGGGGCAGCCAGAAGTGGAACGGGAACTGCGCGCTCTTGGTCAGCGCGCCCAGTGCCACCAGGATCAGGGCCGGCAGGTACAGCGAATGGGCGCGAATCTGGTCGCCGGCGGCAAGCACCGCATCGAGCTCGTAACTGCCGACAATGTGGCCCAGGATCAGCACACCGGTGAGCAGGCACAGGCCGCCGGCGGTGGTGACGGTGAACGCCATGCGCGCTCCGCGGCGGGCATCGTTACTGTCCTGCCAGTAGCCGATCAACAGGAAGGACGTGAGGCTCGTGAGTTCCCAGAACACCACCAGCTGGATCAGGTTGCCGGACAGGACCACGCCCATCATCGAGCCCATGAATGCCAGCATGTAGGCGTAGAAGCGCGCCACCGGATCCTGCTTGGACATGTAGTAACGCGCGTACAGGATCACCAGGAGGCCAATGCCGAGCACCATGATCGAGAACAGCCAGGCCAGGCCGTCCATGCGCACGATGAAGTCCAGGCCGAACAGCGGCAGCCACTCATAGCGCTCCAATACTACCTGGCCGGCGCCGAGTTCGTCGAATTTGGAGATGGCGATGATGAGCGCCGCCAGGGTGAACACGCCAGCGGCAGCGGCGGGCCGGTTGCGCGACGTATTGGGAAAGCAGGCGGAAACGAGGGCGCCCGCGAAGGGAAGAAGGACGAGGAGGATCAGTGGCAGTGAGGTCATCGACATCATCCTTCGGGGCAGTGCGACATGTAACGACGCGCGCACAGGCGCAGGGCAAGGTGGAACTGGTTCATGGTGTTCTCCGGCGCGCGCATCCGCGATGGATGCGCCGCGCCATGGGCAAGCGTCGCCAGCGCCACGGATACGTTGCGTATCATCGTGGCCACCAGCGAGGGTGATTGTTGGTTGGTTGCGTGCCAGATTGCATCCGGCAACCTGGCAAAGCAGGTGTGCAGATGGTTGGCAATCAACGATCCGGGGGGCGTAGTTGGGCTAAGTTCTGGCATGCGCCGCCTCGTGAAATACTTCTCGGAATGCGACACTCTACCGTAGTTGACGACCTGACTACAACGCGTTTCGTCGTTTATTTCGATTTTACTGCTTGTAACTTCGGGTGCAGCGCAGCAAAATCAGGCATCAAGCCGTGATGTTCAGCACCGGTTCAGCGGCCTTGTCGACGCCATACGTGGCGCGCACTTCGGCCGTCAGCGCATCCTGTGGATCGGCTTCTTTTGCGGCGGCCGCCTTGGTTTCGGCAGCTGCCTCGGCCTGCTGGCGCAGCTTGGTTTCGTAGGCGGCCTGCTCGTCGTCGCTGACGGTCTTGTCCGAATCGGTGTCGGCTTCGGCGACGTAGTCGTTGGTCGTTGACGCCGTGGCGGACGTGGACGTCGATGCGGCGGGTGCCGCGCCGCCGCTCGGGGCCGCTGTTGCCCCTGCTTCTACCCCTGCCTCTGCGGCTGCCTCGCCCGACGCTTCACTCTCAGTAGCCGTTGTCGTGTCGGTTTCAGTGCCTGCGTCGTCCACGGCGCGCTGTACGCGCGACGCATCGGCCTGGGCATTCAACTGGTCGCCCAGGCGCGCGCTGGCGGCCGATTCGGCGCTCTGGGTCGGTGCGCTGGCGGCGGTCTGGTCATCGGTCGTGGCGACGGGGACGGGGGTGGCAACCGTCTCACCGGGGGTTTTCTTGGCGGCCGGTGCGTAGGTGGCCTGGGTTGCGGTGCTGCTGCTGATGCTGATGCTGGAAACCATGATGTTTGTCCTGTGGTGAGTCGTCTCTCTTTAACGACCTGGTACTGACTGCACAACAGGGTGGCAAATGTAAAGCGGCGTAAAGCTGGCCTCCTGGTAGTCGTCCTGGTTCGACACGCAGGCTGGTAGGATGTCAGGCTCGTCCCGGTCAATCCTGCCCGGGCGATGCAAACAACCCATCCCCGCCACGATGACGTCTACCTTTACCCGCACGCGGCGCCCGCTGGTGCGACCGCTGCTGCTGGCGCTGGCGCCGGTCGTGCTGATCATGATCGCCACCGCTGCAGTGCGCGCGGCCTATCCTGGTATCGACCTGACCACCGTGATCTGGCTGCTTGTCTGGACCAAGCTGTTCATCGTGACCGTGGTGGTGTGGCGCTTTGCCTGGCAACTGTACCGACAGGAAGTCGCGCGCAGCCTGAACGACGAATAAGGCCCCGCCGTTACGGCGACGGGGGCATCAGGTAATCCTTCAGCGCCGCGACCACCAGCGCATGGTCGTCCGGGCCCGGCAACCCGGACACAGTCACCGTGCCGACCACGCCCTGGCCGCGCACGATCACGGGGAACGCGCCGCCGTGGGCCGCATAGTCGCGCATGTCCAGGCCCGGCAGCGCGTCATGGTCGCCGCCGCCCTGGCGTACTTCGTTGTGGGTATAGAACGAACTGTGGCCGGTGCGCCCCACCAGGTTGTTCTTGCGGCGGATCCAGTCGGCGTGATCGGGCGACGCGCCCGGCATCGCCTGCTTGAACAGCACGGCGTCGCCACGCGTGATCTGGATCGTGACCGTCTTGCGTTCGCGCTCGGCGCGCGCGACCAGCTGCGCACCGACGGCCCGCGCGGTATCGTCGTCGAAGCGGTCGAATTGCAGTTGCTGTTCTTCGCGCAGCAGCGCGGCAAGCGAGACGGTGGCAGTGTCGGTCATGGCATGGGGCGTGAGCGCGGACAGCGCCGCGGTCACGTACACCAGCGGCGCGTTCCAGTTGATGGCGACCTCGTTGGCAGCGTAGCTGCAGGCGTGGTCGAGATAGGAAAGCGCCGGCAGCTTGCCCGGATACGGCGGGCAATCCTTGGCGTCTTGCTGGCCCGGATTGGGGCCGCCGGCCAGCCAGCCCGGCACGGGTGCGGCCACGCCATCGGCCATCGATGGCCGGTGGTGCGGATGCATGACCGGGCGCGCGCCAAAACCCGTGACGAACGTGTAGCCGGTGGCGTTGCGCCCCAATACGTAATCGAGGCTCGACTGCGCCGCCTGCAGATAGGCCGGTGTGCCGTTGAGGCGATAGGCCTGCAGCAGCATCATGCCCTGGTTCAGGATCACGGCATTGCTGCCCCAGACGATGTCTTGTGACGCCAGCGGCACCCGGTAGCCGCCATCGGCCTTCGCCGCAAGCTGCTTTGCCAGCGCGTCGATGCGGCGTTCGATCAGGGCGCGGCCGATGCCGGGCTTCAGGCGGTCGCGGTGGTGCGCCAGCGACATCCAGCCCAGCGCCGCCACATCGCTCCAGGCCGGCGTGCTCAAGGCGGCGTCACGGCGCATGAACGCCTGCGCATAGTTATTCTGCCCGGTCGCGATGAACAGTTCGGCCGCCGCCCAGGCGAATTCGTCGGCCAGCTGCGCATCGCCGTATTCGCCGGTGACGACATCTTTCGGGTTCTTGAAAACGACGTTCGGGTGCGCTTCGGCCCAGCGCCACGCGGCCTGCGCCGCCACCAGCATGCGCTGCGACAGGCCGGGCCACTTCGCGTCGTACGGCGCCAGCACGCGGCTGGCGGTGGCCATCGTGGCGGCGAAATCGAGCGTCGCCGCCGTGCTCTTGGCCACCACGTAGCGCGGGGTGGTCGACGCCGCGTGCGGCATGACCATTCCGTCGAAGCGCAGGTTGGTGAGCTTGTGGTACACGCCGCCATCGGCCGGGTCCTGCATTGTCAGCAGCCAGTCGAGGTTCCACATTGCCTCGTCGAGGATGTCGGGCACGCCGTTGCCGGATTCGGGAATGCCGATGTCGCGCTTGAAGACATCGGGGAAGTGCTCGAGTGCGGCCAGCAGTGTGTAGGTCGCGATGCCCGAGTTGACCACGTATTTGTTGTAGTCGCCGGCGTCGTACCAGCCCTTGGGACTGGCGATGACCGTGCCTTGCGGGCGCGCTTTGGATGCTGCCGATGCGTGTACGAGCACCTTGTCGTCCGGATGGCCGGCCGGCCGCGCCCATGCGCCGGCAAATTGTGGCGTGAGGTCAATCGCGCTGCGGTTGAAGTAGAACGCCTTCAGGGCCGCGTCGCCCAGCGCGCGGTAGCCATCCTGGGCGACCGTGAACGGATCGGAGACCAGGCTGCCCACGCGAACGCGGTAGGCGCCGGTCTGAGTCAGCGCGCTGAAGTCGGCCACGCGCACGGTTTCGCCCGACGGTGCCCAGCGGCTTGCCGCGCCGAGCGCGCCATCCAGCACGACCTTGCCGTCAGCGTCGATGACCTCGAACCGGTTCGCACCGACTGCCTGCGGGATGACGGCCAGCTTGTGCGATTGCGGCAGGAAGCCCACCGCATTGACCCTGATTTCCGCAGACCCGGCACCGGCAGCAAGCGTCAGCAGCGCCGTGGCCAGCACGGCGCGCTTCATGCCGGCACCGTCTTGCCATCCGTGTCGATGCCTGCCGCCGGCGTGCTGCCGTCGTCGTGATAGAACGGCGCGAACCAGGTGGCGATGAACGACGGGATGGTCGCGACCATCACCAGGCCGAAGTAGGCGACGTAGCCCATCATCTCCTGCAGGTGGCCGCTGATGACGCCCGTGACCATCCCGCACAGGCCCATCAGGCCAGTGCCGAACGCGTAGTGCGTGGTCGTGTACTTGCCCGGTGCGAGCTGCTGCATCAGGTAGATCATGAAGCCGACCGCGCCGAAGCCGAAGAAGAACTTTTCGATGGCCACGCCCAGCGTGATCAGCACCAGGCTCGATGGCGTATAGATGCTCATGACCAGGAACGCGACGTTCGGGATGTTGATCGCGCAGCACAGCACGAACAGCGTCGACTTCAGGCCGCGCTTGGCGACATACAGGCCGCCCAGCAGCGAGCCGACCAGCACCGCGGCCAGGCCATAGGTGCCGTAGATCAGGCCCAGCATCTCGTTGGACAGACCCAGGCCCCCTTTGGAGGCCGGGTCGACCATGAAGAACGGGCCGATCTTTTCCAGCAGGCCGACGCTGAAGCGGAACAGGAACGCGAACGCAATCATGCGCCACACGCCGCGCTTCTGGAACAGCGTGACGAAGGCGTCGACCAGGATGCGGCCGGCGTCCTTCGCGCTCGACGGCGTGTCGGCGGCGCGCGCGCCGTCCGGCATGAAACGCCAGTGCCACAGCGCCATCAAGAGCGTCAGGCCACCGACGAGCAGGAAGATGATGCGCCAGGCGTCGATCCAGTCCGGGCCGAACACGCCCGGATCATGGCCAAACACGTGGGTGTGCAGGTAGCCGCTCAGGTAGACCATGCCGCCGGCAGCGACGATCGGGCCGATATTCCACGACAGGCTCTGGATGCCGCAGTACAGCGACTGCGCGCGCGCGTCGAGCGAGGTGACATACACGCCGTCGCTGGCGATGTCCTGCGTCGCGCCGATGAACGACAGCGCAAAGAAGATCGCCATCAAAAAGGTCATGTAGCCGGGCAGTTCCATCAGCAGCGCTACGCCGGCAAAGCCGGCGCCGATGGCAAGCTGCGAACACAGGACAAAGAACTTCTTGGTGCGGTACATCTCGACGAACGGCGCGAACAGCGGCTTGACCGTATAGGCCAGGATCAGCAGGCTCGAATACTGGGCCGCGCGGCCGTTGTCCATGCCCAGATTCTTGAACATGATGGCGGTGACGCTGGTGAGCATCACGTAGCCGAGCGCCATCGTGAAGTAGCCGGTCGGGACCCACAGCAG
>Ga0308169_10004875_pt1 | contig 12359 bp, 10 predicted proteins | sample PhyBR1_2_FD_202139 | JGI IMG/M metagenome (GOLD analysis project Ga0308169, IMG submission 202139) | Phyllosphere microbial communities from UC Gill Tract Community Farm, Albany, California, United States - DLSLSB.R1 | ecosystem: Host-associated > Plants > Phyllosphere > Unclassified | place...
GAAGAGAGAAGAAGAAATGAGGTGCACGCACGTGATTACGTTTTTAGATTATTATCAAAATCGGGTTGAACTGAGTTTTGAAGACCATCCGTTTTCAGTCCATCCGCTTCATGTCTGGGTCATTGCCGTGTACGAAGGGAAATGGTTACTGACGCATCACAAGCAACGGGGATATGAGTTTCCGGGTGGAAAGGTCGAACCGGGGGAGACGGCGGAGGAAGCCGCATACCGGGAAGTCATGGAAGAGACAGGGGGACGTATCGAACGTCTCCAGTACATCGGACAATACCGGGTCGAGGGGCGAGGGGACACGATCATCAAGAATATCTACTTCGCTCAAATCGAATCACTGGTTCCACACCTGGCTGTCGATGAGACGGACGGAGCCTATTTACTAGACGATATCCCGAAACGTTTAGATACGAACCGCCAATACAGCTTCATGATGAAGGACCGTGTCCTTCCGGAGACTCTTCGTGTACTCGCCGAACGCCGATTGGTTTGAGCTCCCGCGGCAGGGACCGTTCCGCACCTTTCGGGTCTTTTATGAAACGTCCGACGGGGAGCGGGTCGGAGCGTATGTAATCCTGCCGGTTCATGCGAACGGGCAAGGTCTTTTGTATTTACGTGGTGGGACACGTAATATCGGCATGGTTCGGCCGACCCGCTTAATGCAGTTCGCGCAAGCCGGGTATCTCGTCATGGCTCCTTTTTACCGCGGTAATCTAGGAGGGACGGGGAAAGAAGACTTCGGACACCAGGATATTCTCGATGCCATCAGTGCGTTTGATTGGCTCGATCAATATGTCGAGCGGACATCGGTCTTCGGTTTTTCCCGCGGCGGACAGATGGCGCTTTTACTGGCGCACCATCGTGAAGTCGCCCGGACGGTTTCGTGGGCCGGTGTAACGAATCTGACTTGGACGTATGAAGAACAACAGACGATGCGAAAAATGCTCAGACGGTTCACGGGAGGAGTTCCGGAACAACAGTCGCAGGCATACCGTGTTCGGTCGCCATTGTATTTTCCGCCTCAAGGGGAAGTCTTGCTGATTCACGGATTGTATGATCAAAATGTCCGACTGCGTCATGCGACGAATTATGCGGCCCGTTATCCGGAACAGACCCGCTTGATTGTCTATCAGTATGCGCATCAATTTCCGATCCATCAAAAAATGCTTGTGACGAAACAAGTCATTGATTGGATGTTATCTGAATAGAAAAGACTTACAAAACATCTTGATGCCTTGCATTGAGATGTTTTTTTCTCCAAATGATGGGAACATTGATATGTTTTAAAAAAGAGATTTTTTAAAGGAAAACGATATTTGGTATACTAGAACATATAAAATAAGCCAGATTAACGGATTTAGAAGGGATATATGAGATGGAAATCTTACTTGCGCGACAACCGATTGTAGACCGGTTTGGTTCGATTGACGCTTTTGAGCTGCTCTATCGTTCCGTTGAAACACCTGCAGTGTTTGATGGTGACTTGGCGACGATGGATGTGTTGACGAATACACTGATTCATCTCGGAGTAGACCGTGTAGCAGAAGGAAAACGATTATTCATTAATTTCACAGGCGATCTGTTGCAGTCTGAACTGATTGATCATCTGGATCCGACTCAATTCGTGATTGAAGTATTGGAGACGGTTCAGATTGATGAAATGATGCTCCAGACGCTGCAAAAATGGAAAGAAGCCGGCTTCGTCCTGGCGCTTGATGATTTCGTAACGGATTTGTTGCGTCACCACGGTCCGGAGCTGTTTGATTTGATTGATTTGATAAAAATTGATATCGAAGCCATCAATCCACGCGAACAAAGTGCAATCTTACATATTTTAAAACGGAACTATCCGCATATCCGCTTTTTGGCTGAACGGGTTGAAACACACGAGGACCACACGCGAAGCCTTGCGATGGGGTATGACTGGTTCCAAGGATACTTTTACGCCAAACCGATGCTGATGAAAGGAAAGGCCGTTCCTCCGCAAGTGCCTGTCCTGTTGAAAATGTTGAAGTGGCTTGATACGGATGACCATTATGATGACGTCGTGGATGAAATCGAGGGCAATCCTTACATCAGTGTGCAAGTACTGCAATTGATCAACTCTCCGGGCATCGGTCTTCGGAACACGGTCAGCTCCGTCCGCCAAGCAATTTCCTTGTTGGGCTTTTCCCAGTTGAAGAGCTGGATTTCGTTGATCGTCTTGCGTGAGATGAAACTTGCGAGTCCGTATCAATGGTCGGACGAATTATTACGTTCATCCTTACATTGTGCAAAACTATGCGAACTGTTTGCGACGGAAACGAAGACGCTGAAAGCAGAGAGTGCCTATATGATCGGCTTATTGTCACACATCGATGCCTTACTTTCCGTGGATATCAGTGAAATCATCGATCAGCTTCCGATTGAACCGGCTTTGAAAAATGTTTTGCAAGGGGAAGATCATCCGTTTCGCGATTGTCTGTTGCTTGCGATCAGCGCAGACCGGGGCGAGTTTGAGCGGTTTGAGATGCTTAGTAATCGGTTCGGGATTATGAAGCACCGGGCTTATGAGTTACTGAAAGAGAGTCAAGTTTGGCTTGCGCAAAAGGAACTCCATTTAAAAGACAAAACCGATTCGATCGTCTAACAGAAAAAGGTTGAGCATCCGTTACGGAGCTCAACCTTTTTTGGTATCAGTATGATGTTAGACGCGAGGACCGGCTGATTTGATGGCATCGGTCGCACTTTCGAAACGCGCGAAGTTCTGCGTGAACTTTTGTGCGAGTGCAGTTGCTTGTTGCTCGTAATCAGATGGATTTGCCCAAACTTTTACCGGATTGAGCAAGTCAGTCGGAACACCAGGTACTTCGATCGGCATATGCAGACCGAAAATCGGATGTTCTTCTGTCGGGATGTCTGCGAGCAGACCGTTGACAGCCGCATTGACCATCGTTCGTGTATAGGAGAGTTTCATCCGGCTTCCTGTACCGTAAGCGCCGCCGGTCCAGCCTGTGTTGACGAGATAAACGGTAACACCGTGACGGTCGATCAGTTCTCCGAGCATCGTCGCGTATTTTTCTGGAATCAACGGCAGGAACGGTGAACCGAAACACGTCGAGAATGTGGCTTCCGGTTCAGTAACGCCGCGCTCCGTTCCGGCCAGTTTTGATGTGTATCCGGAAAGGAAGTGATACATCGCCTGTTCTTTCGTCAGTTTACTGATTGGAGGCAGGACACCATAGGCATCCGCCGTCAGGAAAACAATCGTTTTCGGATGACCGGCGCGTGACGGAACAGCGATGTTGTCAATTGCTGTAATCGGGTAAGCGGCACGTGTATTTTCAGTCAAGGAAGTATCATCATAATCCGGAATCCGCGCATCATCGAGGACGACATTTTCAAGAACGGTTCCGAAGCGGATCGCATCAAAGATTTGTGGTTCTTTTTCGCGTGACAGATTAACTGTTTTCGCATAGCAGCCACCTTCGATGTTGAAGACACCGTCATGAGACCAACCGTGTTCATCGTCACCGATTAATTGACGACTGTCATCAGCAGACAGCGTGGTCTTACCAGTCCCAGAGAGTCCGAAGAATAAGGCGACATCCCCTTCGTGTCCCACGTTTGCCGAACAGTGCATCGACAAGACTTCCTGTTGGGGTAAAAGATAATTCATGACAGAGAAAATTGATTTTTTGATTTCTCCGGCATACTCTGTTCCGCCAATCAAGACAATCCGGTGTTCGAATGACATCGCGATGAAGGTCTCGGAGTTTGTGCCGTCAACCGCCGGATCCGCTTTAAAGTGTGGTGCGTAGACGACCGTAAACGGTTCAAAGGCCGCAACCGTAGGATATTCACGTAAAAACAGCTGTTTCGCAAATAAATTATGCCAAGCATATTCGGTTACGACGCGCACTGGAAGGGTGAAATGCGTATCGGCACCAGCAGCAGCTTCTGTGTAGTAGAGTTGATCTGCTTCGTTCATATAACGAAGAACTTTTTGTAACAGTTGCTCGAATTTGTCCGACTCCATCGGTTGATTGACATGACCCCAATCGATATGCATCTCACATGAGTCATCACGGACGATGAACTTGTCTTTCGGTGAACGACCTGTAAATTTCCCCGTTTCTACAGACAAAGCACCATTTTCTGCAAGAACTCCTTCTTTGTTGCGAATTGCATGTTCGACTAGTTCAGCAACAGACAGTTGTTTGAACACATGCTCCTTCTTGAGTAGTTCTTCGATATTCAGGACCGTCATCGGCATCCTGACCCCACCTTTCCCCTACGTTGGTTTTGGCTCTACTATTAGTATGACACATTTATTATATATGACATACTAATAATAGGGCAATCATTTTCATGCGCTGATTTCTATTTATCTGGAAACGCTTTCAGCATTAACAGTTTAACATCTCTTCCGAAATTTTTCGACTAGAAATTAAAACGTTGCTTGACAGAGTGAGCACAAGTTTATATCATGTAATTCGTAACGGATACTCTTATTCTGAGCAGGTGGAGGGAACAAGGCCCGAAGAAACCCGGCAACCGTCTTATGTTAATTTCATCATTAATGTAGGAAAAGGTGCTCTCCTGAAGCGAAGTAAACACTTCGAACGATAAGAGGGTAAAGGAAGAACGCACAACCTTTCCCTGACCATTTTTGGACATGGAAAGGTTTTTTTCATTTTACCGTCCCACTCAACTAGGGGAAATGAGTACACCGTCAAATTCTTTTTTGGGAGGGTCAAACATGACAAACCTTAATCGCCGACTGTTCACGTCGGAATCAGTAACAGAAGGTCACCCGGATAAAATCTGTGACCAGATTTCGGATTCAATTTTGGATGCAATTCTTGCAGCCGATCCAAACGCACGTGTTGCGGCAGAAACTTCTGTCACGACAGGACTCGTATTAGTAGCAGGAGAAATCACGACATCAACTTACGTGGATATCCCGAAAGTCGTTCGTGAAACGATTCGCGAAATTGGCTATACACGCGCTAAATACGGTTTCGATGCAGACACTTGTGCTGTATTGACATCAATCGATGAGCAGTCAGCAGACATCGCTCTCGGTGTTGACCAAGCGCTTGAAGCACGCGAAGGAAACATGTCAGATGAAGAAATCGATGCAATCGGAGCAGGAGACCAAGGTCTGATGTTCGGTTATGCAACGAAAGAAACACCTGAACTCATGCCACTTCCAATCTCACTTTCACACAAACTGGCTCGTCGTCTTGCAGAAGTTCGTAAAAACGGACAACTCGATTACCTCCGTCCGGATGGTAAGACGCAAGTTACGGTTGAATACAATGAGAACAATGAACCTGTTCGCGTTGATACAATCGTCATCTCAACACAACATGCAGAAGAAGTGACGCTTGAGCAAATCCAAGCGGATCTGAAAGAACATGTCATCGCACCGGTCATTCCGACTGAGTATATCGATGCCGATACAAAATTCTTCATCAACCCAACTGGTCGTTTCGTCATCGGCGGACCACAAGGTGATGCTGGATTAACAGGTCGTAAGATCATCGTTGATACGTACGGTGGATATGCACGTCACGGCGGCGGAGCTTTCTCTGGTAAAGATCCAACGAAAGTCGACCGTTCAGCTGCTTACGCAGCGCGTTACGTCGCGAAGAACCTCGTAGCTGCAGGTCTTGCAGACAAAGCGGAAGTTCAACTCGCGTACGCAATCGGTGTCGCGCATCCGGTATCAATCGCGGTTGATACATTCGGTACAGGAAAACTTCCTGAAGCACAACTGGTTGAATTGGTTGCTGAAAACTTCGATCTTCGTCCGGCTGGAATCATCAACATGCTTGATCTCCGTCGTCCGATCTACCGTCAGACAGCAGCTTATGGTCACTTCGGTCGTACAGACATCGAGTTACCATGGGAGCAGACAGATAAAGCCGCTACTCTTGAAGAGCAGGCAAAACGTTTCGCATAATTCATTGTTCAGAAACATCCTTCCAAAGGGTGTTTCTGAACTTTTTTTGTTTCTCCTGAACTTTGCAGGGATACGACTGAAATTTCTAGAAAAGGGTAAAAGAACATGAGTCTGTATTCTGTAAAAGGAAAAGGGGGATTTCGGTATGGAGATACGCGAAGCGGTTCCGGCTGATGCAGCACGCATTCATGATATTGCGCTCACGTCTTGGATGGACACATATGAGGAAATCTATTCAGAACGCTCGAAAGCCCATTTCGTTCAAGAAGCGTACCCGCAGGAAGAAGTGGTCCGCGCGATTCGGACAGCGGAGGAAGCACGTGGAGAATATTTCAACGTCGGACTGATTGACGGGGAAATCGTCGGTTTCATTCACGCGATTGATGTTGATGGAACGTGGGAAATCGTCCGATTGTATGTCTTGCCGAAATACCAACAAAACGGTATCGGACGCCGGCTGATCCGCGAGCTGGAATTGCAGGGAGCCTCTCCGGTCGAAGTGTATGTCGAATCCCGAAACTATAAAGCCCGCCACTTTTTAACGTCGTATGGATTCAAGGAAATCAGCGAGACGACAGAGGAAGTCTTCGGACAAGTGGAACCTGTGACGCGTCTGCAACGTATATATTAAAGAAATGGAATCCGACTTAAGGCGGTTTGGCTGGAGTCGGATTTGTTGCATACTAAACAGATATCGAATGAAGAGGTGAGTTTGTGGTAGAACAACCAACCGGAGTGATCGTTCTTGTATATCCACTCCAATTACGTGCTCGGCCGAGTGAGGCGCTGATTCGTGTATTAGAACGCGAATACGAAGTTCTCCTGGTCGATGCACCCCGTCGTGTATCGTTTGAAGAACATCAACAGCTGTTAAAAGAAGCATTACGTGAAGCCGGTAAACGAAAATTACCGATTCACATCATTGCCTGCAGTATGGGGGCACTTGTCGTCAATCGGCTGCTTCAAGAATATGAGTTGCCGATGGCGAGCCTGACATTCATCTCGCCGTTATTTGATTGGCACAACTCGAAGCAACTAGGCGGCGTCAAACAAGTGTTTGCAAGTGCTTTCGACCGGTTCCGTCCGGATGCTCCGCTCGGCACATTGCCGTTCGGACAGAATAATGAGGATGCTGCACGTCTTGGTGAATTGACGTATGCGGAATATCGCGAGATTGAAGAAGAAATCGTTATCCATGACGAAGAACGTAAGAAATTGCCGCGGGTCCATCTCGCTTGTTTTTATGCACCGGATGATCAGTTCGCCGACGTCAAGTTGACGCTTGAAGTGTGCCGGAAGATGGGCGGAGACCAGATTTATCTGCAACGTCTGCACGGTTTCCCGCACTTCAGTTTTGAACGTTTGAATACGCGGTTTGCTGAAAAGCTATTGCTGTTTCTAAAGATGGTGGAAGATTAAACGGCACCAAGAAAAAGAGGAATCCGGATAGCATCCGGATTCCTCTTTTTGTTTAGTCGATTGTTTGTTTCTTTAATTTTTTTTCAATCGCGACGATGAACGGGGGATTGTTTTGCTGATTCAAGAAACGATACTGCAGGACGGCATAATCCTGTTGCGGGAGGGAAGAGACATGTTCCAACACCGCATCGCGTTCGCGTCGTCCTTCCGAGTGGCCATGGTAAATCACGAGAACAACCAGACCGCCTGGGACAAGGACCGGAAGAAGGGCACGGAGTGCTTCGAGCGTTTCTTCTCCGGTCGTCGTGACGGATTTGTCGCTCCCCGGCAAGTACCCAAGATTAAATACTCCGGCACGGATCGGACGTTGTTCAGCAAACAAGCGGGCTCCGACATGAATATGGCTTTCATGGTATAAATCGACCCAGTCCAAGACATGAGCTGCCTGCAGACGGCGTGTCGTTTCTTCGATGGCCTGCTCCTGGACATCAAACGCGATGACCCGTCCGCTCGGTCCGACCTGTTCGGCAAGGAAATGCGTATCATGACCGTTCCCCGCAGTCATGTCGACGACGCAATCCCCTTCATGGATGACTGATTCCAATAATTCTTTTGCGTAAGGTAATACACGTGCAAGTGACATGGCAAAAACTCCTCTTTCTGATAATATGCTCTATTTTTTTCTAAGTACCCGGAAAATTGACCCTTTAGTCAATTGTATCATTTTTCCGATTGTTCGTTTAATAACGAAGTTCCTTGACAGAGGGGAGAATAATTTCGTAAAGTGGCAAGGTTGGAAACTACATTGGAGGATGCTTACCATGCCGAAATTACCTCGCGCGGTCTGGATTCTGGTATTGGCGATGGCAATCAATACGACAGGATCCTCTTTTTTATGGCCGTTTAATACATTATACATTCATGATTATTTAGGAGAGTCGATGACAAAAGCCGGAATGGCTTTATTCGTCAACTCGGCTCTCGCCATTGTCGGAAACTATATCGGCGGAAAAGCATTCGATCGATTAGGCGGGAAACGGACGCTTGTCATCAGTGTCATTGGACTGGTCCTTGCCTCGATTGGTCTTTGGCTGTTCCATCAGACCTTCACGGGGTATGTGCTGATGTTAGGATTGATCGGATTCGTCGGAGGAATGGTGTTTCCGACCATCTATGCTTTGACCGGTGTCATTTGGCCGGAAGGTGGAAGACGGGCATTTAATGCAATCTATGTTGCCCAAAATGTCGGTGTGGCACTGGGGACCGCAATCAGCGGACAAATTGCAGCAATCGACATCCAGTTCATTTTCATCGCCAATCTGATACTTTACTTATTGTTTGCCGTCGTCCTCTTAGTGGGGCTGAACTGGATTCAAGTGCATCCGGTCAAACGTCAATCGGTATCGGCAGGGGAAGAAGTGCGGGAGCCGCTCTCGAAGAGTTCAGTCCGGACGATGTTATATGTTTCAGTCGGCTATGCGCTCTTGTGGTTTGTGTATGTTCAATGGCAGGGAACATTTGCCGTGCATACAAAATCCCTCGGTGTGACAATTTCCGAGTACTCGATTTTATGGACGATTAACGGTGCACTGATCGTATTTGCGCAACCGTTATTGACACCTGTCCTGCGCTGGTTTGGTGACGACTTGAAACGTCAGTTGCTGACGGGAACCGGCATTTTTCTTTTGTCCTACGCGATTGTGCCTTTTGCTGGCGGATTCAAGATGTTCTTAGTAGCGATGGTCATCTTGACGATCGGTGAGATGTTCATTTGGCCGGCGGTTCCGGCAATGGCAGCCCGCCTGGCTCCAATCGGGAAAGAAGGCGAGTTTCAGGGGTATGTCAATATCGCCGCTTCGGCAGGGCGGATGATCAGTCCGACTGTCGGAGGACTGATTTATGATTTATCCGGTATGAATGCCGTGTTCATGACATTGATTGGATTGATCCTGCTGGCAGGATTCACATTCGTTCGTGCTATACCAAACAAGGCAGTAAAATGAGAAAAGGACAGAAGCGGTCGCTTGATCCCGCTGTCTGTCTTTTTTGTTGAAAAAGCATATTAAACATGTAAATTGGGTATTGAATTAAAAGGTAAATATTAATTTATTAACCAAATTAAAGAAAAAAATAGCTATGTTCGACGTGTCATGTGCCGGAGGTGGAAAAAGATGAGGCAATGTATTTTTGTGGAAGATCAGTTGACGTGGGCATCACTTGTGAAAAATAAATCACTTGATATTTTTTATAGCTATGAATATGTTCATTTGAATGCCCGGACCGATGAAGCGGCCGGACTGATTTATTTTCAAGGAGCATCAGGTGAATTATTTTATCCCATCTTGAAGCGGCGGATTTTTGACACCGGATACTTTGATTTGATTACGCCTTACGGATACGGAGGTCCGGAAATTATTGGTGAGTTGACTTCGGAAGAGCTGAACGATGCCAAACGTTCGTTTCGACAATGGGCGATGCGTCAAAAAATTGTTTCCGAATTGATTCGTTTTAATCCGCTGACGGAAAACCATAAACGTGTAGCAGAATGGACGAAAACGGAATTCATCCGCCATACGACAAGCATCGATCTTCGGCCTTCTGTAGAAGAAATCATGCAGACCTTTCATAAAAAAAACCGGAGTATGATCCGGAAATCCTTGGCATCAGAGCTGATGGTCCGAAGAGGATCGAAAGAAGATCTGCCGACCTTCATCCGTCTTTACTATCAAACGATGGACCGGAAGGATGCTTCGTCCCATTACTATTTCACGCCCGAATATTTTGAACAGTTATTTCAACCGACGGAACTGTGTGAACCGTTATTGTTAATCGCAGAGTGGCAGGGAGAAGCGGTCGGTGGATATTTCGTCCTGCTCGGAAACGAGTATGCACACGGACATCTGATCGGCTGTCAACGTGATGAACATAAACTTTTTCCGAATCAGCGTCTGGAGTATGAGGCGATTTTACATTCCAAGTCAGCCGGCATGGTCGAGCAGCACCTCGGTGGCGGCTATAAGGAACGGGACAGTCTGTTTGAAAGCAAATGCCGCTATACAGGTTACCGTATGTTTGAATACCACCAGGGAAAGACGATTCTTCTTCCCCATGTCTATGAACAATTGTGTCAACGGTACGGAAGCGACGAAGCAGCCAATTATTTCCCGGAATACCGTTATCAAGAGACGGTTTTAGCCACCTGATCATCGGCAGATGATCAGGTTTTTTGGTAGGCTGATAACAGGAGGGGAAATCATGAAAAAAACAGGCTTGATTTTTGATATGGATGGCGTCATCCTCGATAGTGAAATTCAATATTTTAAAGTCCATCAACAGATGTTCAAGACGTTATCGATTCCGCTGGATTTGACGCAGTATGCGACATTCATGGGGAAAACCGGGGATGAGATGTGGGAGGAACTGATTACACAACACGGGTTGCCGCACTCGACGGAAGCATTGCTGGCACTCGAACACGAATTATTCCAACAGCATGCGAAGCCGGAAGCCTGTGGTTTGAAGGACGGCGTAAAAGAACTGATGGAACTGGCCCGGACGGAAGGGTACCGGATTGCGATCGCGTCCTCGAGTTCACTGGAAAAAATCAAACGTGTCATCACGCATTATGAATTGACAGTTGATGCTTATACGAGCGGATTTGAAGTCCCGCGTTCCAAACCGGATCCGGCGATTTTTCGTCTGGCGGCAGAGCGGATCAATCAGTCACCCGAGGCCTGTATCGTCATTGAAGACGCCGCAAACGGGATGATTGGTGCCAAAAAAGCGGGCATGGAAGTCATTGCCCTGCTCGACGATCGGATGCCGGCACAAGTCTTGCATCATGCGGATCATGCCGTATCATCGCACGCCGCGATTGGAGAAATTTTACGCAACCGTTGACGGTAAGGGAAGGTTCGGCTTACACTTACACATAGATAGTCCATTGCGACGAACTGAAGTAGTAAGGGAGTCATTCCGTTTTAGAGAGCTGGTGGTCGGTGCAAACCAGTCGGAATCGTCCGTGAACTCGTCAGGGAGCATGATTCGTGAAACCAAGTAGCGAACTCCGGTCCTTCACACCGTTATCTGTGAATCAAGTGGTCTGCTTCAGCAGACAACGTGGGTGGTACCGCGGGAGACGAACCGGTCTTTCGTCCCTATTCCTAGGGGCGGAGACCGGTTTTTTGTATATTCAGAGGAGGAATAAAGATGCCGTACAATCATCGTGAAATCGAACCAAAATGGCAAGCGCGTTGGGAACAGGACAATGCGTTCGTCACAACAGAAGATCCGGAAAAAGAAGGCTTTTATGCGTTAGACATGTTTCCTTATCCATCGGGAGCAGGGCTGCATGTCGGGCACCCGGAAGGATACACGGCAACCGATATCCTGGCCCGGATGAAACGGATGCAGGGATATAACGTCCTTCACCCGATGGGATGGGATGCGTTTGGACTTCCGGCGGAGCAGTATGCGCTTGATACAGGAAATGACCCGCGGGAGTTCACTGCCCAAAACATCGAAACCTTTAAACGTCAGTTAAAAGACTTGGGATTCTCTTACGACTGGGATCGTGAAATCAATACGACGGATCCGAAATATTACAAATGGACACAGTGGATTTTCACGAAATTGTATGAACAGGGACTTGCTTTCGTTGACGAAGTCGCCGTTAACTGGTGCCCGGCTCTTGGGACCGTGCTTGCGAACGAGGAAGTCATCGACGGACTGTCCGAGCGCGGCAATCATCCGGTCGTCCGCGTCCCGATGCGGCAGTGGGTCTTAAAAATTACGGAGTATGCGGACCGTTTGCTCGAAGATTTGGATGAACTCGACTGGCCGGAATCCGTTAAGGAAATGCAACGGAACTGGATCGGAAAATCGGAAGGTGCGGAAATCGACTTTACGATCGACGGTCATAAAAAACAAGTGACGGTCTTCACGACACGTCCGGATACCGTCTTCGGCGCAACGTATC
>Ga0308169_10004878_pt1 | contig 12353 bp, 10 predicted proteins | sample PhyBR1_2_FD_202139 | JGI IMG/M metagenome (GOLD analysis project Ga0308169, IMG submission 202139) | Phyllosphere microbial communities from UC Gill Tract Community Farm, Albany, California, United States - DLSLSB.R1 | ecosystem: Host-associated > Plants > Phyllosphere > Unclassified | place...
CAGGTGGCAGGATGGAACGTATGACTTATTCTGCGGCGGAGAGCCGCTACGAATCCATGCCCTACCGCCGAGTCGGCCGAAGCGGCCTCAAGCTCCCGGCCATCTCCCTGGGCCTGTGGCACAACTTCGGGGACGACAAGCGGTTCGAGGAGCAGCGCGACATCCTCCGACGGGCATTCGACCTCGGCGTGAACCACTTCGACCTCGCCAACAACTACGGTCCCCCGGACGGCTCCGCTGAGACCAACTTTGGCCGCCACCTCAAGGACGACTTCAAGCCCTACCGGGATGAACTGGTCATCTCCACCAAGGCCGGCTACTACATGTGGCCCGGCCCCTACGGTGAGTGGGGCTCCCGCAAGTACCTGATTTCCAGCCTCGACCAGTCGCTGCAGCGCATGGGGCTGGAGTACGTGGACATCTTCTACAGCCACCGGCCCGATCCCGAGACGCCGCTGGAAGAAACCATGGGTGCCCTGGACTACGCTGTCCGGTCCGGCAAGGCACTCTATGCGGGCATCTCCTCGTACACTCCCGAGCAGACCCTTGAAGCCGCCCGCATCCTCAAGGAACTCGGTACGCCGCTGCTGATCCACCAGCCCAGCTACTCGATGCTCAACCGCTGGACCGAGAACGGATCGCCCAACCTGTACGAGGCGCTGGACCAGGTAGGAGCCGGCTCCATCGCGTTCTCGCCGCTGGCGCAAGGCATGCTTACCGACCGCTACCTCCACGGCATCCCCGAGGATTCCCGTGCCGCCAAGGCCAGGTTCCTGTCCGAAGACTCCATTACGGAGGAGAAGCTGGACCGGGTCCGCGGGCTTCGCCGCATTGCCGAGGGCCGCGGGCAGTCACTGGCCCAAATGGCCATCGCGTGGATCCTGCGGGACCAGCCGAAAGGCTCGCCCGTCACGTCCGCCCTGATCGGCGCCTCGAGTGTCCGGCAGTTGGAAGACAGCCTGTCCGCCATCAACAACCTCAGCTTCTCCGCTGACGAACTGAATGCCATCGATGAATTCGCGGTGGAATCGGACATCAACCTCTGGAAGCAGAACGCCTGACGGGTTTTTTTCTTTACACGGCGGGACCGGCGGAACAACCGCCGCTCCCGCCGTGTTGGGTAGAATGTAAAGGCGCCGTGCGGCGCCGTGCCAGCCGGCCGCCGTCGGACTTCCTGCGGAGCCATACCCGGCCGGTTGACGTTTGTTCCCAAAGGAGTTTTGTGTCTTCACATCCGATCCGTGTTGCAATCGTTGGCGTGGGTAACTGCGCCGCTTCGCTGGTGCAGGGCGTCCAGTACTACAAGGATGCCGACCCCGCGGAGACCATTCCGGGCCTGATGCACGTTGAGTTTGGCCAGTACCACGTGGGTGACGTTGAGTTCGTCGCCGCGTTTGACGTTGACGGCAAGAAGGTCGGCGTTGACCTTGCCGATGCCATCCTGGCCAGCGAGAACAACACCATCAAGATCGCTGACGTCCCGCCCACAGGCGTGACGGTCCAGCGCGGCCACACCCTGGACGGGCTCGGCAAGTACTACCTTGAGACCATCGAGGAATCCACCGAAGAGCCTGTGGACGTTGTCCAGGCGCTCAAGGACGCCAAGGTCGACGTCCTGGTCTGCTACCTGCCCGTGGGCTCGCAGCAGGCTGCGGAGTTCTACGCCCAGGCCGCGATCGACGCCGGCGTGGCATTCGTCAATGCGCTGCCGGTCTTCATCGCCGGGACCAAGGCCTGGGCTGACAAGTTCACCGCTGCGGGCGTGCCGATCGTGGGTGACGACATCAAGAGCCAGATTGGTGCCACCATCACGCACCGCGTCATGGCCAAGCTGTTCGAGGACCGGGGCGTCACCCTGGACCGCACGTACCAGCTGAACGTCGGCGGCAACATGGACTTCAAGAACATGCTGGAGCGGGACCGGCTGGAGTCGAAGAAGATCTCCAAGACCCAGGCCGTGACCTCCAACGTCGAGGCGGAACTGGCGGCGAAGGACGTGCACATCGGCCCGTCCGACTACGTGCAGTGGCTTGATGACCGCAAGTGGGCCTTCGTGCGCCTGGAGGGCCGCAACTTCGGTGACGCCCCCGTGTCCCTCGAGTACAAGCTCGAGGTCTGGGACTCGCCGAACTCGGCCGGCGTGATCATCGACGCCATCCGTGCGGCGAAGATCGGCCTGGACCGCGGCATCGGCGGCCCGCTGACCTCGGCGTCCAGCTACTTCATGAAGTCCCCGCCGGAGCAGTTCAACGACGACCTCGCCCGCGAAAAGGTCGAAGCCTTCATCCGCGGCGACCTCGAACGCTAGCCCGCTCTCGCGGACGCTCCCTCACCCGAAAGGGTGGGGGAGCGTTCCCGTTTAACACCCGCCATCATTTCCTGCAGCTTCCCCACCGGCGCCCCATCACTTTCCTCCGTTTTTCCCGGGACGCGCCATCTCTTCCTGCGGCCTTTCCCTGGACGCGCCATCTTTTCCTGCAGTTTTTCCCTAGACGCGCCATCTCTTGCTGCGGGTTTTCCCTGGACGCGCCATCTGGTAAGTCACGCGTTACTGACAAAGCCTGCTGCGTAAGGGTGGTCCCGGCGGGCTCTGCGGAGGTGCCGTTTGATGATTCGCGTCGCTCGTTCAAAGCCATCCCGGACGTCGGCTTTACCGAAGACAATGACTGTCCACCCAGCTGATTCGAACGCTTTGTCCCGCCGCCGGTCGCTGAACTGCTGGGCTTCGAGAAGGTGATGGCCGCCGTCGTACTGCATTGCCAGCTGGCGGTAACGGTAGCCAAGGTCGGCGGTAGGGGAGACTGGATCACCCGGCCGAAGTGCGACTTGCAGGTCGGGCTCCGGCAGGTTCGCGTCCAACATGGCTAGCCGCAGTAGGGATTCGGGTGCGGAATCAGCCCCCACCCGCATCAGCTCCAATGCCTCCCGGGCGCGGACGATGCCTTGAAGATTGGGGTGGCGTTCCACCAAGGCGCGGAGCCCCTCCAAGGTGTCGTAAGGCTCAGATCTGTCCTCGAACTGGGCCCGAGGGATGCGAATGATCTGGTCTCCGAGGCAGACCAAGTCGGCCAGCGACAGCCGGCGGGCCAATTCGAGCCATGTCCTCGAACGAGTACTCATCCGGATGCCCTCCACGGTCTCAATCTCGTCCTCCGATGCGATGACGTTGTGTGGAATCACACCCCTGCGGCGGACTTGAGGTAACTGTTTCGGTTTACTCAAATGCAATTCCGTTGAGTCGGACAGCCATGGCGGCAGCAATTGGCAATGCAGACGCGCGGCTGTGACATGCGAAATCCAAGCTCCCGGCGAAACTTCGGACAGGGCTCGTGCGGCGTCCTCCAACTCAAAGCTCCACGCCGACGGGCGGTACAACCCTCTACTCACATGGACTACGTCGTTCCTTCGCAACCTGCTTGGAGTCAAGCCTGCAGCCATCGCGGAAGTGAAGGTGAACGGGGCACCTGCCAGGTGCGTGGGCAGTCCAGTACGACTATGCATGCTGGCATTCTGGCCTAGACGGCGTTAACTCCGCAGAAGTTATCCACAGGTCACTTCTGGGAGGCGGCGGAAGGTGGTGGGGCGTTGGGGGGAAGGCGGCGGAAGGTGGTGGGGCGTTGGGGGGGATGGCGGCGGAAGGTGGTGGGGCGTTGGGGGGGATGGCGGCGGAAGGTGGTGGGGCGTTGGAGGGGAGGCGGTGGAACGTGATGGGGCGTTGGGCCCCGTCTAGGTGAGGCCCACCGGGTTACCGTCGTCGTCCACGTCCATCCGGAGGGCTGCCGGCACGGCGGGGAGGCCGGGCATGGTCATCACGGCACCTGTCAGCGCAACGATGAAGCCCGCCCCGGTCTTGGGCAGCAGGTCTCGGACGTGGATGGTGAAGCCCTTGGGGGCGCCCAGGCGGGAGGCGTCGTCGGTGAAGGAGTACTGGGTCTTGGCCATGCACACGGGCAGCGAGCTCCACCCGTTCCGTTCGATATCGGCCAGGCGTTTCAACGCCGGCACGGAGAAGTCCACCCCGTCCGCCCCATAGATCTCCTGGGCAATGGTCCGGATCTTGTCCTCCACCGGCAGTTCCAGCGGGTACAAGTGGCGGAAGTTGCCAGGAGCGTCCACCGCCTGCGCCACCAGCGCCGCGAGCTCGTCACCGCCGTCGCCTCCGCCGCCCCGGCCCCACACGTCTGCAACAGCGGCACGCACGCCCTCCGCGGCACACCAGGCCAGCAGCCAATCCAGTTCCTCCTGCGAATCGGACGAGAACTTGTTGATGGCCACCACCGGGGTGACCCCGAACTTCTCCACGTTGCGGACATGCCGGCGCAGGTTGGCCACGCCGGCCTCAAGCGCGGTCAGGTCCGGGCGGGTCAACGAGTCCTTGGCCACGCCACCTTGCATCTTGAGGGCCCGGACCGTAGCCACCACCACGACGGCGGAAGGCGCCAGGCCGCCGTACCTGGCCTTGATGTCCATGAACTTCTCGGCCCCCAGGTCGGCACCGAAACCGGCTTCCGTTACCACGACGTCCGCCAGCCGGCGGGCGGTCTGGGTGGCGATGAGTGAATTGCAGCCGTGCGCGATATTGGCGAACGGGCCGCCGTGCACCAACGCAGGAGTCCCCGCGATGGTTTGCACCAGGTTGGGCTTGACCGCCTCCTTCAAGAGAAGCGTCAAGGCACCCTCCACGCCCAGGTCTGCCACCGTCACCGGGGCCCGGTCGTAGGTGTAGCCGAACGTGATCCGGCCCAGCCGCGTCCGCAAATCCGTCAGGTCCGTGGCCAGGCAAAAAACGGCCATGACCTCGGACGCCACCGTGATATCGAACCCGTCCTGGCGCGGGACGCCCTGCGAGGGGCCGCCCAAGCCGATCACCACCTCGCGCAGGGCGCGGTCGTTCATGTCCAGGACGCGCTTGAAGGTCATCCGGCGCGGATCAATATTCAAGGCGTTGCCCTGGTAGATGTGGTTGTCCACCAACGCCATGAGTGCATTGTTGGCCGAGGTGATGGCATGGAAGTCGCCGGTGAAGTGCAGGTTGATCTCGTCCATGGGCAACACCTGGGACAGCCCGCCGCCCGTGGCGCCGCCCTTCATGCCCAGGACTGGACCCAGCGAAGGTTCCCGCAGGGCAATCATCACCTTGTGCCCGGCGCGTGCCAGGGAGTCCGCCAGCCCCACGGTGGTGGTGGACTTCCCTTCGCCGGCGGGGGTGGGGGACATGGCGGACACCAGCACCACTTTGCCGTGGGGTTCTGGCGCCGCAAGCTGGGCCGGATCAATCTTCGCCTTGTAGCGCCCGTACAGTTCCAGGGCGTCGGCGTTGATGCCGGCCGCAGCAGCGATCTCCCCGATGGGCCGGATCCGGGCAGCGCGGGCAATCTCAAGATCCGAAGGGAGACCAGACATCATTGTCCTTTCCTGTACCGGCCGGCGCCGGACACCTGCCCCTAAGCTAACAGCACCCGGGCCGGCTCCGGGGGAACAGCCGTCAGCGGAAGCGGCTGTCGACGCAAGAACGGAAGGTGGTCAGGAGGCGGGCACAGCGGGGGCGAGACGGTGCCCGGAGTAATGGTCGACGGCGGCGTGGTAGCTTTCGAGCGTGATGGCGGCTGTGCGCTGCCAGCCGGAGCTCTGGGCACGGATGGCGGCTGCCCGGCCAAGGTCTTCGCGGGTCGCGGGGTCGTCGTACAGGGCTTCGAGTGCATCCGCCCAGTCCGCCGCGTGGTGCCCGTCCACCAGCAGCCCGGTCCGGCCGTGGAAGATGGCCCGCGACAGTCCGCCCACCCGGGTTGCGACCACGGGCGTGCCGCAGGCCTGGGCCTCAAGCGCCACCAGCCCAAAGGATTCACTGAAGGAAGGCATCACCACCACGTCCGCCGCGCGGAACCAGGATGCAAGCTCAGGTGCCTTCACCGGCGGAAGCTGGGTGACGACGTCGTCCATTCCCGCCTCCGCAACCAGGCACCGCAGGTTGAATTCCTTGTTGCCGCTCAAAGCACCCAGGATGGTGACCCGAAGGTCGATGTCCGGGCGGCGTTTCCGCAGCAGCGCCGCGGCCTTGACCAGGACCTGCGGACCTTTGAGCCGCTGGATCCGGCCGGCGAACACCAAATGGAAGGTGTCGGGGCTGACGCCGTGCTGCGCCCTGGACCGCGCCCGGAAGGCCGGCGTGAAGGTGCTCAGGTCCACCCCGGGCGGCGCGATGTCGATCTGGTCATAGGAAGCACCGTAATGGGACACGAGTTCGGCGGCCTCGGAACTCGTGTTGGCGATGAGCCTGGCCGTGCCCTCCACAATGCGGTGCTCACCTAGTTCGCGCCGGCGGGGTTCGGGCTGTTCGCCGGACTCCAGCAGCAGGTTCTTCACCTTGGCCATGGTGTGCATGGTGTGGACCAGCGGAACGTCCCAGAGCCGTGACAGTTCCAGCCCGGCGACCCCGGACACCCAGTAGTGCGAATGGATGACGTCGTACCGGCCGTGCGGCTGGCGGCGGCGGATCTGTTCGATTTCCGCAACCATGGCGTGCAGCAGCCCGGGAAGCTCCTCTTTGGCGACCTTGGTGGGCGGCCCTGCCATGACATTGTGGACGCACACGCCCGGATCCGGATGTTCGACGGCGGGCTGGTCGGCGGAGGTGGCGCGCGTGAAGATCTCCACCTCAACACCCGCTTCTGCCAATGCCGAGGCCAGTTCACGGATGTAGACGTTCATCCCGCCGGCGTCACCTGAGCCCGGCTGTTCCATGGGGGAGGTGTGGAGGGAGAGCAAAGCGACCCTGCGGATCAGTGCCACGGGACCTCCTTCCGGCCACCGGCGCGCGTCAGCAGAGCCGGTCGAGTGCACATCCGATAAAACATTACTCCTTCACCCAACGCCCACTGCCCGCCCAGATCTTCCCCAGCGCCGGAAACGCCTGCTCGTAGCCGGCCAGCAGCCTGGCGGCCAGGTCCGTGGAAGTCACAAGCGGGTGCCCGGCGAAGGCCTGCAGGGCGGCGTCGCGGTTACCCTCCGCTGCGGCCTGGACGGTGAGCCGTTCCACGTCCTTGACCTGCCGGAGGAGTTCAAGCTGCGGTCCGGCGGGCGCTTGCTGGGGCATCGGGACGGCGCCGGCGGGGGTGACGGTGCAGGGAACCTCGACGACGGCGTCCGTGGGGAGGCCGGGGATGGCCGGTTGGGCAATACGGGGGACTGCCGGGGCCGGCAAGGGAGCGTGCCGTTCCGGGGACGCATCGGCGGATTGCCCGGCCGGCGGGAGGGCGTTGTGGGTGTTGAGGATCAGCTGGGTGTCCCCGCCGCCGGCGAGGGCGCGCATGGCTGCCAGGGCAACACGCTCGTAGCCGCCGCCGGCCAGGTCTTCCTCGTTCCGGCGCTCGCCGGCACCCCGGGCTTCGGCCAGGTACCCCTCTTCACGGGACCGCCGCGCTTCCTCCCACAGCCGGTAGGCGTCCGGGCCGGCCGCGGCCAGCCGGGGATACAGGTCCTGCTGCTGGCCGTGGATGGCCTCACCCCGGGTCTGTTCCATGGCCAGCATTGCCTGCCGGGCGGCGTCGTGCCGGTAGTAGTAATACAGGTACTCGTTCGGCAGCAGCCCCAGGCCGGCGAGGAAAGGCTGCGGGAACAGCCTGCCCTCTTCGAACGACTGCAAGGCACCGGCGTTGGCCAGCAGGGCGGGCAGCACATCCCGGCCGCCGAACTCCAGCCGGTACAGCCAGCCCAAGTGGTTCAACCCGAAGTAGCCCACGCCGTCGAGCCCTCCCGCGGGCAAAGAAACCCCTGCCGCTGCTGCTGCCCGCTGCACCAGGCCGCCGGCTGAATCGCAAATTCCGATGACACGGTGCCCCAGCACCGGGAGCAGTGCCTCCGTCACCATCCCTGCCGGGTTGGTGAAATTGATCAGCCACGCGTCGGGGCAGTGTTCCCGCATCAGCCGGGCCAGGTCCAGCATGGGCGGGATGGTCCGCAGGGCATAGGAAATCCCGCCGGCGCCCGTGGTCTCCTGGCCCAGCAACCCGAGGCGCTGGGGTACTTTTTCGTCGGCGATCCGGCCCGCCGTTCCGCCCGGCCGGATCGCGGCGAACACCATGGCGGTGCCGGCCAGGGCGCCGGCAAGATCGGTGGTGGAGTGAACCGGAAGCCGGGCACCGCGTACGCCGGGCATACTGCCCAGAACCGTGGTGATGGCCTTGAGCCGGGCAGGGTCGACGTCGTACAACACCACCTCGGTGACCAGCCCGGAGAAGCGGCCGGAGGTCAGTGCCCGGTATATCAAGGGCACACGAAAACCCCCGCCGCCCGCAATCAGAAGCCGCATACCAAGCAGTCTAGGACCCGGGCCGGACAGCTTGTCCACACCGTCCTTGCGCCCCTACCGCAGCATGGCGCCACGGCGTATTGTGCCGAACATGGACGCGATTCCCGCACGCCCGTTCGACCCCCTGGCCGCCGTCCGTTCACCCGTCGAGCCGGGATTCGATCTTTTGCTGGCCGGAACCGTCTTCCAGGACATCATCTTCACCGGCCTGCCACACGGGCCGGAGCCCGGCACGGAAGTCTGGAGCGACGGCATGGGCAGCTGTCCCGGCGGGGTGGCGAACCAGGCCATCGCCGCCGCCAGGCTGGGCCTCCGCACAGGGCTCGCCGCAGCATTCGGTGATGACGGGTACGGCGACTTCAACTGGAAGATCCTGTCCAGCCAGGAACATGTGGACCTCAGCCTCTCCCGCCGCGTCCCCGGCTGGCATTCCCCGGTGACGGTATCCCTGTGCGTGGACCAGGACCGCTCAATGGTCACCCATGGGCATTCCGCGCCGGTGACCAACTCCGAGCTGATCGGAGACCCGCCCCGGGCGCTCGCCGGCATCGCGGAGCTGGGCGTGGAAGTTGAACCATGGGCCGAGGCAGCCCATGCGGCCGGAGTAAAGCTGTTCGGTGACGTGGGTTGGGATCCCAGCGGGGAGTGGGCGCCGGTGCGGCTCGAGAACCTGCAGTACTTCCACGCGTTCCTGCCCAACCAGCGCGAGGCCATGGCGCTCACCGGGAAGGGCGACCCCTGGAGCGCCCTCTACGCGCTGGCAGACCGGGTTCCGGTCGCAGTGGTGACGCTCGGGGCCCAGGGCGCGATGGCCGTGGATTCTCTCACCGGGGAGGAGGAGTGGGTGCCCTCCCTTCCGGTCAAGGCACATGATCCCACCGGGGCCGGCGACTGCTTCGACGCAGCGTTCATCGTGGGTACCCTGGCCGGCTGGCCGCTGGGGGACCGGCTGCGGTTTGCCAACCTGTGTGCCTCACTGGCGGTCCAGGAGGTGGGCGGCTCGCTGGCGGCCCCGGGCTGGGGGGACATCGCCGACTGGTGGAAACGCGCCAACGCCCGCCCCGAACGGCAGACAAGCCAGTGGCTTCGGCGGTTCGGCTTCCTCGCGGAGATCGTCCAGGATGTTCCGCTCGCCGCCCAGCGCAGGGCGGCCGCCACTATCGCGCATCTGTCGGATGCCTGAGGCGCCCAGGCTGCAGCCGATTATTCGGCGCGAAGTGCCCGCACTAGAATCACTTAGGTGACTTACCCCGCAACAACCGGTGAATTCAGTGCTGCCTCCGGGCCGGACCCCCGCCACGAACGGTCCGCCGTGATCGACCTGGACGCCATCCGGCACAACGTCCGCCGGCTGGCCGGCGCCGCTTCCCCCGCGAAAGTCATGGCCGTGGTCAAGGCTGACGCTTACGGGCACGGCGCCGTACCCGTGGCCCGCGCGGCCGTGCAGGCGGGCGCGTCCTGGCTGGGGGTAGCCCACATTTCCGAGGCCCTCGCGCTCCGGGCTGCCGGCATCGACGCGCCGCTGCTGGCCTGGCTGCACACCACCGACAGCAACTTCGGCGCCGCCGTTGCCGCCGGCGTCGACATTGGCTGCTCCGGGTGGGAACTGGAACGGATCGTTGCCGCCGCCCGCGAGCAGGAGCGCCCCGCCCGGGTGCACCTCAAGGTGGACACCGGCCTGGGGCGCAACGGCGCCACCCCCGAAGCCTGGGACCGACTGGTGGGCGAAGCCGTGGAGTACCAGGACCAGGGGCTGCTGCGCGTGGTGGGAATCTTCTCCCACCTGGCCGTGGCCGATGAGCCGGACCGCCCTGAAACCGATGACCAGTTGGCGGCGTTCCGGGAAGCGCTGGCCATTGCCGAGGACGCGGGCGTGGACCCCGAAGTCCGGCACCTGGCCAACACCCCCGCCACCTTGTCCCGGCCGGACACCCACTTTGACCTGGTGCGGGTTGGCCTCGGCATCTACGGGCTGTCGCCGTTCGAGGGGCAGACGTCCGCGGAGCTTGGCCTCCGCCCTGCCATGACGCTGCGCACCCTGGTGTCACAATGCAAGCGGGTCCCCGCCGGGCAGGGCGTTTCCTACGGCCTCCATTACCGGACCAGGGAGGCCAGCACCCTGGCGTTGATTCCGCTGGGGTACGCCGACGGTGTCCCGCGCGTCGCCACCGGAGGTCCCGTCCGCGTCGCCGGAAAGACCTACCCCGTGGTGGGCCGGATCGCCATGGACCAGATGGTCATCGACCTCGGACCCGAGGCACCCGGCGGGGCGCTGCAGGGCGCGGAAGCCGAGCTCTTCGGGGAGGGCGCCGACGGCGGTCCCACAGTTGACGACTGGGCGCGCGCCGCCGGGACCATCAACTACGAAGTAGTGACCAGGATCAGCCCCCGGGTTCCGCGCCGCTTCATCAACGAGGACCAGCCGGCCGGCAGCACCAACGGCCTGGCTGGCGTACCCGGTGCGGCGGGAGCGGCATGAGCAGCACAGGGCAGCCGGCCGCCAACTGGGAAGAGACGTTGACGGCGACGACGGCGGAGCAGACACAGGCGTTCGGCAGGCATCTGGCGGAGGTACTCCGGGCCGGAGACCTGCTGGTCCTTTCCGGCGAACTGGGCGCCGGGAAGACCACCTTTACCCAAGGCCTGGGGGAGGGGCTGGGCGTCCGCGCAGGCATCATCTCCCCCACCTTCGTCCTGGTCCGCATCCACCCCAACCTGGCCGACGGCCCGCGTCCCGGCGGCCCGGACCTGGTGCACGTGGATGCCTACCGTCTGGGCTCTGCGGCGGAAATCGATGACATCGACCTCGAGAACACGATGGACTCGTCGGTGACCGTGGTGGAGTGGGGCCACGACCGGGTGGAGCACCTGAGCGAGAGCCGCTTGGAGATCGACCTGCACCGTGCGATGGGCCTTGGCAGCGCCGGAGAGGCTTCCGGTGACGCATGCACCAGGAGCGGGCCGTCCGGAACCCTGGACTTTGACGACGACGACACCGACGAACCGCGCACCATCGTGGTGCGCGGATACGGGCCCCGCTGGGCAACAGCACCTGCGCTGGGCGGCTTTGAAGGGGGACTCCCTTGCTGATCCTCGCCATTGACACTTCCGCTGTGGCAAGCGCCGCCCTGGTCTCCGACGACGCGCCCGAAAGCGTGATCGCGAGCTTCGCGACTGCGGATACCCGCAGCCACGCCGAGGTACTGGCCCCGGGGATCGAGGCCATGCTGTCCGAGGCCGGAGTCAGCGGCGCGGATATCGATGCCCTGGTGGTGGGTGTCGGTCCCGGACCGTTTACCGGGCTGCGATCCGGCATTGCCACGGCCCGGACGCTGGCGTTTGTATGGGATAAGCCCCTGCACGGGCTGGTGAGCCTCGATGCCGTGGCCCTGCAAGTGGCCGAATCCACCGCCGCTGTGCCGGAATTCCTGGTGGTCACCGATGCCCGCCGCAAGGAGGTCTACTGGGCCCGTTACAGCCTGGCTGATGGCCAGCTGCCCCTGCTCCAAGACGGCCCGCACGTCGGTTTTGCCGCGGACCTGCCGGACCTGCCTGCCTTCGGCGCCGGCGCAGGGCTGTACGGGGACGTAGTGGAAGCCCACCCGGAGTTCGCTGCCGAGCAGCCGGACGCGCTGTACCTCGGCCAGTCCGCCCTCGCCAGGCTGGCCTCCGGGGAAGCCCTGTTGGACTCAACACCCCTGTACCTGCGGGAGTCGGACGCCCAGGTACCCGGACCACGGAAGCGGGCACTGTGAGCACCATGCCGGATCCGCAGACGGCGGAAATCACGGTCCGCGACATGACCTTGGACGATGTTCCCGCCGTGGGGCTCCTCGAACACAGGCTCTTCCCGATCGATGCCTGGCCCGTTCAGATGTTCCTGGACGAGCTGTCCCAGCCGGAAACGCGCCGCTACCTGGTGGCAGAGGGCGGCGACGGCATTGTGGGCTACGCCGGCCTGATGTGCATCGAACCCATTGCCGACGTGCAGACCATCGCCGTCGTCCCGGAGTACGAGGGACGCGGCATCGGCAGCGACCTGCTC
>Ga0308169_10004879_pt1 | contig 12352 bp, 13 predicted proteins | sample PhyBR1_2_FD_202139 | JGI IMG/M metagenome (GOLD analysis project Ga0308169, IMG submission 202139) | Phyllosphere microbial communities from UC Gill Tract Community Farm, Albany, California, United States - DLSLSB.R1 | ecosystem: Host-associated > Plants > Phyllosphere > Unclassified | place...
AACGAATCCAAGAAGTACTGCCGATGCCGCCCCCAGTTGCCTGCCGCTGAAGAACAGCGAGATGGCGATCAAGGGGCCAAACTCGCCCACTGCCCCCAAAGCCGTCACCGCGATGCCGGTCGGCGTCTTCGCTTGGCCGGCGTCCCGCAGGATGGGCAGCAGGGTGCCAAGTGCGGTGGAACAAAGCGCGACGCCGATGATCACCGAGGGCTCGGCTGCGGACGTCAATGCCAACCCGGCAGCCATGCCTGCTGCCAGGGAGATGACCCAGCCGGCGGAAGCGCGGCGAAGGGGCCGGCCGCGAATTGCCCTGAAGTCGATCTCGTTGCCGGCCACGAAGAACAGCATGGCCAGCCCGAAATCGGCCAGGGTATCTGTGAACTGGGTGGACTGGACCCAGCCTAGGACACTGGGCCCCAGGACCATGCCAAGGACAATCTCGAACACTACGATGGGCACCTTCACTGCCCGTTCCACGAAGCGTGCGGCGAGGGGTGCCGCGACGGCCATGGCCGCGATGAGCACCAGAGACACGGACAGGCTTTGCATCACAGGTCCCTTCGGTATCCGGACCGCTTCGGGTGGCGACGGCGCATGGCTCTACTCCCAGCGTGGGACGTGGCGCGTCAGGGCCGTCCGGGCCATTCCCGGCCGGCCCACGGGTCATAGTTGGATATGAGCTCCTCCTGCGGGGGCCGCTCCGGTTCCGGAACGTGCTGCAGGTTGACCCTGACCCGGTACCAAAGGGAGCTGGATCCCCGCATTCCGTCGATCAGGACGTCAGCCGGATGCAGTTTGGGGACGACGCCTCGGTGAAGGTCCTTCCATTGCTCAAGGGCATTGAGTGCCTCGGGCTTGGTTTTGGTCCGTGCCACCTCGATAAGGGGCATGGTGGAAGTCCGCCGGCCGGAGCCATCACCTGCGCGCGGTGCCTTCTCAGCCGGTCCGAGTTCAGCGGCCAAGGCAAGCAGTCCGTCCAGGGAGCCGGCCGCATCATCGATTCCGGAATGCGGATCACCCATGGCGGCAAATCGCTCCGGAACAGTTCGCACCGTGAACTGTTCAGGACGCGCGGAACGGACTTCATCCCAGGTCAGTGGCATGGACACCCGGGCGTCGGGCCGTGACCGGATGGAGTACGCGGACGCCACTGTACGGTCCTTGGCGTTCTGGTTGAAGTCCACGAACACGCTTTCGCCCCGTTCTTCCTTCCACCATCTTGCAGTGGCCAGCCCCGGAGCCCGGTTCTCCACCTCGCGGGCAAGGGTCTCAGCGGCCAACCGCACCTCCCGGTATGTCCACCGGGGTGCAATCCGGACCAGGATGTGAAGTCCTCGTGAACCGCTTGTCTTCGGCCAGCCAACCAGCCCGACGTCTCCGAGGACTTCCCGCGCAACGTATGCGGTGTCCACGATCTGGGACCAGTCCACTCCTGGCATGGGGTCCAGGTCGACACGGAGTTCGTCGGGGTGTTCCAGGTCTTCTGCCCTGACCGGGTGCGGGTTGAGGTCCAGGCACCCCAGGTTGACCACCCACGCCAGGCCTGCAGCGTCGCGGATGACAGTCTCCTCCGCTGAGGTCCCGGAGGAATAGTGGAGCGTTGCCGTGTCGATGAAACCGGGGTGGTTCTCCGGTACGCGTTTTTGGAAGAAGGGCTCAGCATCAATGCCCTTCGGGAAGCGCTTCAACACCATGGGCCTGCCGCCGGCTCCGCGGAGGGCGCCTTCGGCCACGTCCAGGTAGTAGCGGACCAGATCGAGCTTGCTCAACCCTGGCCCGGGAAAGACCACTTTGTCCGGGTTGGAGATGCGGACCTCGGCACCGCCAATGTCGAGTATCTCCGCCGGTGTCTTGGAGGGGCTCATGCGGTCACGCTAGCAATGAACACTGGATCCAACCAGAGCACGGGGGCAAAAATTGGAACCTTGGGCTCCTGCCGTGCGGGGATAATCCGCGGAGTGGCTTTAAAAATATAAGTAGGTATGGTGTTGGCATAGGCAAACAAGGAGTTGGAAATGTCAGGTAAATCGCCTAATGGTGCAAAATCAAAAAAGTCAGGCAAGACCATTCTGGAAAAGCGGGCCGAAAAGCGGGCAAAGGCTGAAACAAGCGATACCGTTTTTTCGAAGCCACGGAAAAACCAGCGTTAGGCCGCGCCAAGGCCCCCACGGTGTGGTGGGGGCCTTGGCAGCCGTCAAGTGGCCCGATCGCTGGATGGGACTCAAAGACCGCAGTTATTGAGGCTGGGAATTGAGTGTTGGAGAAATGGAAAACCAGGTTATGCGAAAAACAGTTGCCTTGATTGTCCCTGCCCGCCTGGGTGAGCGGGTTCGCCTGGAGGAAATCGGACAAATGCTGGAGGTGCGCCAGTTGCTCGTGGAGGGAAATGTGGAAGCCATAAACGGGAAAGGATGGCATGTCCTTCTGAATGACCAAGCGATTCATGTTCCTTTGCCCTTGAACCCACGGGCGGAGGTCCTGATCCGTGAAGCGGGAACAACGTGGAAGACTCCGTCAGTGGCAACGCCGTGTTCCTCGGACACGGAAACGGGGGCTTGGAGGAAGACGTCCCCGACTCCCTCGTCGGCCTGGCGGAGCGCCTGTTCGAGGTGCGACTGGCGGCGTAGGCTCTTCCTGTTCCCAGCTGTTGAAGAGGCTGGCCGACTATATTGGCCATGTCAGCCCACCACCACAATTGAGGGAGCCTGCACAGAATGGCCAAAGAACTTGCCACCCAACTCATCGAACAACTTCAGGCTGCCGGTGTGCAGCGGATCTACGGAATTGTGGGCGACAGCCTCAATCCGATTGTTGACGCCGTCCGTCAGACGGGCGGCTCGAAAAACGGGGGCATTGACTGGATCCACGTCCGCCACGAGGAAGCGGCCGCGTTTGCTGCGGCGGCTGAAGCCCAATTGACGGGAAAGCTGGCCGTCTGTGCAGGATCGTGCGGTCCAGGCAACCTCCATCTGATCAATGGTCTGTACGACGCCAACCGGACCGGCGCTCCCGTGCTGGCCATTGCCTCACATATTCCGAGCCGGCAGATCGGCAGCGGCTTCTTCCAGGAGACGCACCCGGACCGGCTTTTCAACGAGTGCTCCGTGTACTCCGAGCTCATCAGCACTGCCGAGCAAGCTCCGCGGGTCATGCACAGCGCCATCCAGAACGCGGTCGGCTTGGGCGGAGTCGCCGTCGTGACGCTTCCCGGCGACATTGCCGATCTTGAGGCCGCCGCACCGTCGCCGCTGCCGGCTACGTTCCGGCCCGCGACTTTGGTGCCTGACCAGGAAAGTGTCCGCGAGCTGGCCGATGCCATCAACGACGCCGGCAAGGTCGCCATTTTCGCCGGCGCCGGCGTTGCGGGCGCCCACGACGAACTCATCTCACTGGCTGAGCTGATCAACGCGCCTGTTGGGCACTCGTTGCGGGGTAAGGACTTTGTCCAGTACGACAATCCCTTCGATATCGGCATGACGGGTTTGCTCGGTTACGGCGCTGCGGCGGAAGGCATCGAGGACGCGGATCTGTTGATCCTTCTTGGGACAGACTTCCCGTATGACCAGTTCCTCCCGGACACCCGGACTGCCCAAGTGGACCGGGCAGCGCAGCGGCTGGGGCGACGCACCGACGTCGACATTGCCGTCCACGGTGACGTGCTGCCTACACTGAACGCCCTCCTGCCCCTGGTGCGGCCCAAGAAGAACCGCCGCTTCCTGGACCAGATGCTCAAAAAGCATGATCGCCTGATGAACAAGGCCGTGGGGGCCTACACCCGCAAGGTGGAGAAGAAACAACCCATCCACCCTGAATACGCAGCTTCGCTGCTGGACCAGCTTGCTGCCGAGGACGCGGTATTCACCGCGGATACCGGCATGTGCAATGTCTGGACAGCCCGCTACATCAATCCTCTGGGAACCCGACGCCTCATCGGCTCCTACCTCCATGGGTCCATGGCCAACGCACTCCCGCATGCCATTGGTGCCCAGGTGGCCTATCCGGGCCGACAGGTGGTATCTGTCTCCGGTGATGGAGGGCTTTCCATGCTGCTGGGGGAGCTGGTCACCGTGGCCGCCCACCAGTTGCCGGTGAAGGTGGTGGTGTTCAACAACTCCACCCTGGGCATGGTGAAGCTGGAGATGCTGGTGGATGGGCTACCTGACTTCGGCGTTGACGTTCCCGATGCCAATTACGCCGCGGTGGCCAAAGCCCTGGGCTTCCATGCCGTGCGGGTCACAGACCCTGCCGACATCGAAGGTGCCTACCGGGCTGCGTTCGCCCATCCCGGCCCAGCCCTGGTGGAACTCATCACTGACCCGAATGCGCTGTCCATCCCGCCGAAGATTTCCGGATCCCAGGTCATTGGCTTCGCTACTGCCATGTCCAAAGTGGTCCTGAACCGGGGCGCCGGAGAAGCCGTGAGCATGGCACGAAGCAACCTCCGGAACATTCCCCGGCGCTAGGCTACTGCCTCAGGGCGGCGGCGAGGTAGGGCGCGGTGCGGCCCGCAGTGGAACGCGCGACGACGGCCGGCGGCCCTGCGACCATGATCTGGCCGCCGGCGTCGCCGCCTCCGGGTCCCAGGTCGATGACCCAATCCGCCCCGGCCACCACGTCCATCTCATGTTCGACCACCACAACGGTGTTGCCGGCGTCGACCAGCCTGTGCAGTTGGGCCATCAAGAGCTGGACGTCCGCGGGATGGAGGCCGGTGGTGGGCTCGTCCAGCAGGTACAGGGTGTGTCCTCGTTGGATGCGTTGCAGTTCGGTTGCCAGCTTGATGCGTTGGGCTTCGCCACCGGACAATTCCGTTGCGGGCTGGCCCAACCGCAGGTATCCCAAGCCCACCTCCTTGAGAGTCTGGAGGCTGCGCGACACGGACGGCAGATCGGATAAGAAGCCGGACGCGGCATTTACGGTCATGCCCAGGACATCGGCGATGTTCTTCCCACGGTAGGTGACTTCCAGTGTTTCGGGATTGAACCGCGAACCGTGGCATTCGGGGCACGGGCCGTAGCTGCCGGGCAGGAACAGGAGTTCCACCGCCACGAAGCCCTCTCCCTGGCAGGTTTCGCAGCGGCCACCGGCTACGTTGAAGGAGAACCTTCCCGCTCCGAAGCCGCGGGCGCGTGCGCCATCAGTGGCGGCAAATTCCTTCCGGACTCCATCGAAGAGCCCGGTGTAGGTGGCCAGGTTGGAACGTGGAGTACGGCCGATGGGTTTTTGGTCGACCTGCACCAGCCGGTCCAGCCGGTGGAGGCCGGACACCAAGGCGCGCGCACCCGGGGCGTCTGTCCCGGCATGGATGGAGCCTGCCTCCCCGGTGTCACTGCCATTGCCAGCGGCGTCCCCGGGTGACTCCGGATGGAGTCCGGCGCCCACGACATCCGCGAGGACCCGGCTGACCAAGGTGGACTTTCCGGATCCGGAGACGCCGGTTACCGCCGTCATCACGCCCAGTGGGAAATCAACGTCGAGGTTCTGCAGATTGTGCCGATGGACCTTCTTCAGCTTGAGCCAGTCCGTGGCTTCCCTTGCTTCCTTTGCTCCCCTTGCTTCCGTTGCTTCACGCGGAGCGTAGCCGGTCGCGGGGGCGACGTGGCCGTCGTCGTGCGCTTCAGGGGTTCCTGCGCCGCGGTTGCCACCGTCAGGGAAAAGGAACGGGCGGGTGACGGAATCCTCTATAGCCTTCAGCCCCGCAACGGGGCCGCTGTAAAGTACCTGTCCACCGCCCTCGCCGGCATGCGGCCCCACATCCACCAACCAGTCGGCAGCCCGAACGAAGTCCATGTTGTGCTCCACCACGAACACGGAATTGCCGGAGCTCTTGAGCGTGTCCAGCACAGCGAGAAGCGGTTCGGCGTCGGCTGGGTGAAGGCCTGCGGAGGGCTCATCCAGAACGTAGATGACGCCGAAAAGGCCGGAACGAAGTTGTGTGGCGATCCGGAGGCGCTGCATTTCGCCGGGGGAGAGGGTGGGCGTCGGACGGCCCAGGGCGAGGTACCCCAGGCCGAGATCCAGCAGCACGGTGATGCGGTTGAGCAGATCGCGGGTAATGGCGATTGCTACCTCGTTGGTCTCGCCGGAAGTCTGGGTGCGGGAAGCTGTGCTGGCCGAGGTTTCCTCTGTGGTGGGACGTATCAGACTGGCCAGTTCGGTCATGGGCAACGCGTTGAGTTCGGCAATGGTCTTGCCGGCGAAGGTTACCGCCAACGCCTCCGGCCGGAGGCCGCTTCCCCCACACATGGGACACCGTCCCGTTTCCATAAAGCGAAGCGCGCGGTCGCGCATGGTGCTGCTCTTGGAGTCAGCGAGGGTGTGCAGGACGTAGCTTTTTGCGCTCCAGAAACGGCCTTTGTACGGCTTGGCTACGCGATCCCGCTGCGGCGTCACTTCCACCACGGGTTGTTCATCGGTGAACAGGATCCAGTGGCGGTCCTTCTTGGGGAGCTTTTTCCACGGCGTATCAACGTCGTATCCCAAATGGGTGAGGATGTCGCGGAGATTCTTGCCCTGCCAGGCGCCCGGCCACGCCGCGATGGCACCATCCCTGATGGTCAATGACGGATCGGGGACCAACGATTCCTCGGTTACGGTGTGGGCGACGCCCAGGCCGTGACATTCGGGGCACGCGCCGGCCGCCGTGTTTGGCGAGAACGCGTCGGAGTCCAGCTGGCTTGCTCCTTCCGGATACCTTCCGGCACGCGAGAAGAGCATCCGCAGGGAGTTGGACAGTGTTGTCAGCGTGCCCACGCTTGACCGGGCGGTTGCCGTTCCCCGGCGTTGTTGAAGCGCGACGGCGGGGGGAAGCCCGGTGATTGACTCAACCTTGGGGTTGTGGCCCTGTTGGATCAGGCGCCGGGCATACGGGGCGACGGATTCGAAGTAGCGTCGTTGGGCTTCGGCGAAGATGGTGCCGAAAGCCAAGGAGGATTTTCCGGATCCGGATACCCCGGTGAAGGCTACGATAGCGTCGCGGGGAACGTCGACGTCCACGTTGCGGAGGTTGTTCTCCCTGGCTCCCCGCACCTCGACGAAGCCGCCACCGAGGTCGCCGGCGTGCGGGGGCGACTGGGCGGCTTCGGTCTGGCTGGCGATTGTCAGTTTGCTGTCCATTTGTACGACTCTATCGGCCTCCGGGCTCAGCCGGCCCGGGGCACAGCCGGCGGCACCTGCTGTCCACGGTTCCTAGTCTGGTTCGATCGCGGCCACTGCGCTGATCTCGACCAAGGCCCCGGGTACACCCAGCCCCGAAACAAAGGCTGCGGTAACCAGGGGTGGTTCCCGTGTGGCCAGCCTGGATGCGATTGCCCCGTAACCTGCGGCGAGGTCAGCTCCTTGGACGAACAGGACATTCCACTGAACGACATCCCGCAACGAGGCACCGGCGGCTTGAAGCGCGGTTTCAGCATTGTCCAGTGCGCGCGCGGACTGGACGGCCGCATCGCCCTCACCGATGAGCCTTCCAGCGGCGTCCACGGCGTTCTGCCCACCGATGTAAATGGTGGTCGCACCCGGGGGAACCACAGCGACGTGGCTGAAGGCCGGGCTTGAGATGAGCCCCTCGGGGCTGATGCGCTGTATGGGTGCCATGACTGTATGGTCCCACCAAGGGTCGGTCACCAACAGGGGAGATGGCTCTAGTCCGCAGCGGGCCGACGTCGTTGTTGCTTGGTCGCGGAGCGGTGCTCTTTGGCCAGACGGTGACGGCGGGCCGAACCTCGCGTGGGCCTGGACGCGCGCCGGACGGTCGCGGGAACCAGTCCGGCCCTGATGAGCCCGGCAAGCTTGGCGAGGGCGAGCTCACGGTTCCGCAGCTGTGACCTGTCCTCGGAAGCGGTCACGGTAACGGCGCCCGCTACGAGCCGTTTGGCCAGGCTTGTAAGGAGCAGCTGCCGCTGCTCGTCGGTCAACGTGGCAGAAGCAGCAACGTCCCATGTCAGCTCGGCCCGGGTGTCCGTGGTGTTGACGTGCTGGCCGCCCGGCCCGGAAGAGCGCGAGAACCGCCAGCTGAGTTCCCACGAGGGAATCGTCAGGGATGGGGAGATTTCCAGATCCATGGAACAAGCCTTGCATGTCCGTCAGGCCCCGGGCGTGCACTCCGCCGAATACCCGATGTTCACCTACCACCTTTAGGATCGAATCATGACTGGCCCCGTGGAGTTTCTGGGACCCATCCTGGAGATGATGACGTGGGTGGGGTTCGTCCCCGGCGTGCCCCTGCTGGTGTGGGCCTGGATCATTGCCCGACGCCGGTGCACCTGGGTCACTGCCGACGGCGAACGGTTTGCCGCCGGGGGATACCTTGGGCTGCAGTGGGTGGATCAGGATCATGAAGAGCGCAAGGTCCTGCTGGACGTTGCGGCCAAGGAGGGCGGCCTTGATTCCGGCCCAGTGGTAGTCCACTACGATGCCTGCCACCCATCACGATGCGCTCTGGAGCCGCCGCGGTACGACCATACAGTGTTGATCCTGGGGTGGATCCTCACCGGTATAGGGATTCTCAGCACGCTTGGCGGAATCGTGCTGCTGGCCCTTTAGCATCCCCTCTTGAAGACCCGCCGGCGCGGGGCTAGCATTTGCGCGCGGGGCTTTCGTCGACGGCCATACCGGGAGGAATGCTATGAACGATCAGACTGCAACCGTGATGGTGGACCTGATCATTTCCCTGGACGGCTACGCCTCCGCTGAGGGATGGCCGGGGTGGTGGGGGCTCGAGGGCCCGGAATACCTGGCCTGGCTCGACGAGGAGGCCAAGAAGAACTACACCACGCTCATGGGAGCGAATACCTACCGGCTCATGTCCAGCATGTCCGGGCAAGCGACCGGGTCGGACTCCGGGTTTTCCCAGGAGGAAGGCGACAGTTTGGCGGGCCTCGCGGCCGTGCCCAAAGTCATTTTCTCCTCCACCTTGAAAGAGCCGTTGGCGTGGCCACATTCCGAACTCGTATCAGGAGATGCCGTGGAAGCGGTTCGGGCAATGAAGCAGACGCGTACCGGCACCTTGAGCACCCTGGGCAGTTTGAGTCTCTGCCGTTCCTTGCTGTCAGCCGGATTAGTGGACAGGTACCGTCTGGTCGTCTTCCCTGTGATCACCGGCAAGACCGGCCGCGAGCGGATTTATGACGGCTACCCGGATGTTGCTTTGGACATGGTGGACAGCCGGACTTTTGACGGCCGGCTCCAGTTGCTGGAGTACGTTCCCCGCGTCATTGATGCCCCACTGGGTCGAAGCGGCGGCTAACCGACCTGCCGTGCGTCCAGTTCGCTGAACAAAGGCCTCAAGGACTCGGCGTAGTGGTCCATGGTTTCCGGGAAAGTCATCAGGCGTCGGCCGGCCAGGGTCCCTCCGATCGGGCTGTCCATCGTAGTGGAGGCACTAAGGAGTCCGGCCGGCACGTTGGTGCAGAGGACGGGTTCAGCGGCCACTCCGTGTGAGGTCAGTATTGCTATTCCCCAGGGGTCGTTGGGGTCGGCGACCGAGATGCCGGCGTTGTCGAAGGTGTCACGGAGGACATAGCGCGTGACCGTCCGCCATGATTGCAGGAACGGTGGCTGGAGCTGCTCTATGAGGTCTTCGTCGTTGGCGCCGTACGCGTCAGTGAGAGCCGCCGACAGCGCATCCCATTCCTCGGCATCCCGGACCATCAAGTGTGCGGCCCGGAGGTGGGCAATGGTTTCATTCAACATCATGGCAGTCCCCAAACTTCCTCGTACGATGTTCGCCCGACACCGGGCAGGCTTGCTGTTGACAGGCCTCTCACCAACAGAACGATCAAGGCGCCGCCATGATTCCCAAAAGACCTGCTTCTGTGGTGATCGAACCACTGTTGCCTCGTCCGCCTAGTAAATAAGGAGACTTACTAATAGGCTGTCGGGGTGGGGAAAGTCCCCGAAGGAAAAGGAAGTGAAGCGGCATATGACTGAAGAGCAGGGCATCAGCAAAGTCACCGGCATCATCAACGATTCCAGGATCGGGATGTTGACCACCATCAATGAAGAAGGCGCACTGGTCAGCCGCCCGTTGGCGGTACAGGATGTCAAGGACGACGGCGACATGTGGTTCTTTACCGGACTGGGAACGTCCCAGGTTGCCCACGTTCGCCAGGATTCCCGCGTGAACGTCTCGTTCGGCAAGAACACGGAGTGGGTCTCCGTTGCCGGAACGGCCGAAGTTGTCACAGACCGCGCAAAAATTCATGAGCTGTGGAACCAGGTTGTGGAGGCGTGGTTCCCGGATGGCCCTGACACCCCGGAGGTCTGCCTGCTGCACGTGGATTCAGAGTCTGCCGAATACTGGACCAGTCCTGGTGGTACCGCAGCCACGGTCCTTCAGTGGGTGAAGTCCAAGGTCACCAACTCACGCTTCAGCGTGGGCGAAAGCGACACCGTGGAACTGTGAGTTGAGATGGTTGACGCAGGACGGTTCCGGCATGTCCTTGAGCAGGAGCGCGAACGCAGGCTGTTGCTGCTCGCAGATCTCCGACGCGACATCACGTCGGTCAATGTGGCCCGCCAGGACTCCAATGTGGACGACGAACATGATCCGGAGGGCAGCACCATAGCCTTCGAGCTTTCCCAGGCATCCGCTCTCCTTGACCAAAGCAGGGAGGGGCTGCAGCAAATCGACGCCGCCCTGGAGCGGATCGCGGCGGGCACCTACGGCCGCTGCGAAATCTGCGGGGTGGACATTCCGGAAGGCCGGCTGGAAGCCAGGCCGTGGACGCCGTTCTGCGTTGACCATGCCTCAGGGCAAAGGTAGCGGTTGGCCCATTCCCGGCGAGACCTGAACGAACTCGATTCCCTGCTGCTGCTTCTTGCTGGGGCCCCGCTTGAAACCCTTGGCGTCGAGATGATTGCCAGCCCTATAGGCGGCCAACGCCTCATCATAGATCCCGTTGAGGACGGTTCCCGCGAAGATTTCCCGCGTACCGTCGGTGAATTCGATGGCTATGGAAACACTCGACGGGAAGTGCCGCTTCATGCGGATGAAGCCTTGCGGGTCCTGCTGCAGTGAGATCACGTATTGTCCGCGCTTTCATTGTTCGGGTTGGTTTCGGCGGTGCTGGAACGGTCCGCCGCTGCGCCCTGCTTACGGCTGGCCAGCAGGAAGGGCACAGAAAGCAGTTCGATGACCCCGGCGATGGCCAGTGACGCCGGATATCCGTAGAGGTCTGCGCCACGGCCCAGCAGGGGCTGGATGACGACGCCACCGCTGGAGCCCATCAGGGAGTCAAAGCTGAGGACAGTGGCCCGCTGTTTGGAGGGGATCATGTCGTTCACATACGCCTGACGGACGGGGGTGACGGCAGATCCCACCACGCCCCATAGCGCCAACAGTACCAAGGCCATCCAAAAACTGTGGGTGATCCCCAGGACCAGCAGGATCACGCAACCACCCAGCCCGCCCAGGATCAATACAGACGTGCGTTTATGGAAAAGGCGGCGGGCGTGTGGGGCCAGCCAACCGCCAAGGATTTGGGAACCGGCAACGATGGCGGCGGCCAGGCCGGCAATTGAATAAGCTTCCGGGTCGCCGAAGAGGTCAAGAAGGTAGGGTTGCAACGCATAAAAGACATAGATGCCGACGCCGGCACTGAAGGGTGCGGCCAGCATCACGTACCGTACGGGCGGGTTTTTCAGCCCGTTCTCAATCGACGCGGTAAGTACAGCGCGGGTAGCCCGCAGTGGGTGCGTCGAACGCTCCGGTGAGAAGCCGACGTCGTGCATGAGTCCGAAGGCGACGGCGAACATGGCAAGCAGCACCGCGACGCGGAGCAGGAACGGCACGCCAAGGTTGGTGGCCTGGGCGATGACGCCGCCGGCCACGGAACCCAGAAGCATCGCCACTCCTTGGACCATCTGGCCCCGTCCAAGCACGGATTCAAGTCCGCCTTCGTAACCCGAGAAGCGGAGGGCATCAACGAGCCACGCCTCAACGGCCCCGGAGAAAAAGGTGAAACCCAGGCCCAGGAGGACAGAGACCACAGCCCACATCCAGAAGGCGCCCGAGATCTGCCATAAAAGGTAGTACAGGTAGGTGGATGCCGCGAGCGTCACGGTGCCCAGAAGGAAGGACATGCGCCGTCCCCAACCATCGGCCACCACACCAGTGGGTATCTCGAAGAGGACCATTCCGGCTGTGAAGAAAGCGTTGGCGGCGAAGGCCTCCAGATTGCTCAGCCCCGCATCGAGCAGGAACAGGGTATTGATGCCCCAGATGAAAGACGCCGCAACCGTATTGCCGAGCGTCAATGTGAGGTAGACGCGTTGTATTTTGCGGGCGGCGTGGTTCAGGGTCTCGCCGGACCCGCCCGTGCGTGGAGTGACCACGTGCTAATTCTCGCCTCGT
>Ga0308169_10004881_pt1 | contig 12351 bp, 12 predicted proteins | sample PhyBR1_2_FD_202139 | JGI IMG/M metagenome (GOLD analysis project Ga0308169, IMG submission 202139) | Phyllosphere microbial communities from UC Gill Tract Community Farm, Albany, California, United States - DLSLSB.R1 | ecosystem: Host-associated > Plants > Phyllosphere > Unclassified | place...
CGCCATCGCCATGGCCTCATCCAGGTCATCGCCTGCAGAAAAACAACCCGGAATGTCCGGCACCTCAACACCCCAGGCGTGCTTGTCATCGCCCATGGAAATCGCAATCGGGTAAAGCATTCAATCGTCCTCCGGAAAAACGGGGCAACTGGCTGTCTGCAGAAGGGCCTGTTGCAAGATACTGATGGCCGTCTTCTTGAGCAGGTCCTTCTTGGGATGAGGAACCGTGACCAGCCCCGGTTTGGTCGGGTGCTTGAAGTGATGATGACTGCCTCGGATACGCACCAGGTACCAACCATCCGCAACAATCTGGCTTATCAAGAATCGGCTATTCACAACACCTCCCTGTGGTGTTATTGGTAGGTACTATACCTACTGATGAGGAATGATCAACACCATAACCACCGTAAGCGACGGTTGGGGCAGATGGGTGCTTCGCTTGAAGTCTAGAAGCGGCGTCGGGCCTGGGCGGGAGAGGGCCGGTTGGCTTTATTTCGGGATGTGAGATGGGATGTTAGAGAATGGCGTGGCGAGGGAGCTTGCTCCCGCTGGGCTGCGAAGCAGCCCCGGTTTTCAGCGCGTTGCCCAAGATAGCTCGGTTCATGAACAGAACTACGCCTGCTGCACAAACGTCAGCCGCACCGCAAAACCAATCAGAAGACTGCCAAACAACCACTGCTGCACGCGCTGGGCCGAAGGCGAGCGCTGTAGCCAGTGTCCGAGCGCCACGCCGATCAATGCATAAGCGCTGTCGAACAACAGGCCAACGCCGACCAGCACCACGCCCAAGATTGCGAATTGCTCTAGCACCGGCCCGTCCTGTGGATGGATGAACTGCGGCAGCAACACCGAGCAAAACAGCAAGGCCTTGGGGTTGAGCAGGTTCGTCAGCAGGCCGCGCTGGATCGCCTGGTGCCATTGGCGCTTTCCGATCGCAGCTGCGTCTCCTTCGAAGCTGGGCAACAATGTCGTCCGCAAACATTGAAACCCGATCCAAGCCAGGTAAGCAGCCCCGGCCAGGCGCACCACATCGAAGGTCCAGGGTGCCGTCTTGAACAACACCGAAAGTCCCATCGCTGCCAACGCGACATGGCATGCCCGAGCAATGCCCAGGCCCACCGCTGTCGCCAGCGCCGCGCCCTTGCCCTGACGGGCGCCGGTCTGCAGCACCAGAATCATGTCCGGCCCGGGCAACAGGTACGCCACCGTCAACGCCATGAAAAACAGCCAGAGCTCTGTCATCGCACACCCCGCAATCAGTGAATTGAAGGTGTCAGTCTATGGCCGAAGGGTGGGGCAGGTGGTTGCGTAGTCGGCTTCTAAAGCTTTGGAAATTGGCATAACCTGCCAAGTCGTTCATTCATGCAATTGGAAAATGCCAAATCATGAAACTTGATGCCTTCGACCGCAAAATCCTCAGCGCACTGCAACGGGACGGCCGGCTGAGCAACGTGCAACTGGCCGAAGAAATTGGCTTGTCGCCGTCGCCATGTCTGCGCCGTGTGCGGATGCTCGAAGAAGCGGGAGTGATTCGCGGCTATCAAGCCATCCTGGACCGCGATGAAGTAGGCCTTGGTATGACGATCTTTGTCGGTATCAAGGTCGAACGGCATACCGACGAACGAGCCGAGGCATTTCGTCAGGCGGTGACCGCCTTGCCCGAGGTGATCTCTGCGTTCCTGGTGTCGGGCGAGTCAGACTTCCTGCTGCAGGTGGTGGTGCCCGATCTGCGGGCTTATGACCGGTTCGTCACAGGCAAGCTGCTGAAGCTGCCGGGAGTGAGTGATATTCGCAGCAATTTTGCAATTAACACGGTGAAGGCGCCGGGGCCGTTGCCTTTGGGGCATTTGGCTGGGGATTGAGGCCGTTGTCTGTCGTACGCAACTTGCTGGTTTTGCCTACAAACCACGCGGAAATCACCCGCTATCCGTAACCGAGCAGATAGGAAATAGTGTTCCCCAGACGAAATGAATGGCTGGCGATGAGCGATTGACGTGGGGCAGGTTCTCTCGGCTTCGAAGAAAGAGACGCTTAGGGCGGTGGCTTAACCCCTAATAAGGAGGATGAATGCTCCAGGACGACCGCGATCATTTGGAACTTGAGAAACTGCTGGTCGAAACCCGAAAATTGTTGGCTGAGACTCGTAAGCTTATGGCCGAGGAAACGAAGCTCAAGGATGAAGCCTTATGGTACCCGTACGCAGTTGGGGCAGCGGTAATGACCGCCATTGCCGCCGTTGTGGGTTTTGGGATTAGAATCTAAACGCTGGTTCGCCACGATGCGCCAATACCCACACTACGGTACTTGAGCCATAAAGTACTGCGCTTTGCCCAGAGTAGTTCAAAACTCAGCAAGAGCCGCAGCCCTCGAGGAGAAAGAGACGTGTCCACACCTCGTAATTATCAAGCGAGCATCGAGCAATTGCATCAAGAGGTGGAAGCGCTAGCCGAAGAAATGAGGCGCCCGGCCCCGACTATAATCCGGGTTACGTTGCTGCCGTTCAGCATCGGTGCTGCGTTTGCCCTGATCATGTTTGCGGTCATCGCTTTTGCCGTAAAGCATGTTTGATTCTCTGTCGCTAAATCAAATCATCGGTGTGGTCCCCTGACGTACGCTACAAAGCTCCTGCCGCGCAACGTCTCGCAATCGCCTTCAGCATGCGCCGACGGATGAGGCCACTGACCGGACGAATCAAATACCAATAGGCAGTAAAGCTTCGCAATGCATCAGCATCGATGCACTGTACCCGTGTCTGGGTAGTGACTCTTGTCAGGCCTGGTTGCAGTAGCTCGCAGGTGAAGTTTATGGCCAGCTTCACATTGCCCGGTTCGTTGAAGACCTCGAATGCCTCGGCATCAGCGATGGGGACTTGGCCGTAGTTGGCTTTCCAGAGCTTGCCGGCGAGCCCGTAGGCAATCTCTACGTCGCCATTGCGCTGGAGCAGCGTGAAGTTATCCAGGCCGAATGACGCGGGTTGTTCGGCGCGGTGGGATTGAGCTTGGCCCAACAGGCGCATCGGCAACTCGCGAAGCTTGATTGCGTACCGAAACAAACGGACGTCTTCGGGGCGATGGGCCAGGACTGCCGCCATTGCGCTGGGCGGATCAGTCGGGACGTCCAAGGCATGCAGTTCACGGAACTGGTACGCAGGCAGGTATGAGTCGATCAGGTGCATCCTTGCTTCCTTCTATATTTGCTGAAATCCCAAAATCGCAGACCAAAAAAAACCGGCCACCAAGAGCCGGTTTTTTAATCCCCCGTCAAAACCACCACGACGCAGGACCTGAATTCGATTGGAGCGGGTGAAGGGAATCGAACCCTCGTTATCAGCTTGGGAAGCTGGAGTAATGCCATTATACGACACCCGCTCAGAGCGGCTGACTTTGTACCAGATGTCGCCTTGGATTTGAAGTTTTTCTTTCCGGACGGTTAAGTTGTCCGTCTGCGCAAGCCTCAAAGCAGAGCGGTCTTCGCGGGCAAGCCTCGTTGTCGGAGGCTCGCTCGCGATGACGTTCTTCAGATAGCCAGTGCATGGTAGTCCTGCACATAGCTGTAGCGCGGTCGGCTTTCGTGGCGGGTCGGCTTGAGGAAGCCCAGCAACGCGTCGCGGCTGTCGCGGCAGGCGGCTTTGTGTTCCATGTCCAGGAAATGCCCGGTGGCTTGCAGCGTGGTGAAGGTGCTGTGCTGGACATGGTCGGCGAAGAGCCTGGCGTCGGTGGCAGAGGTGTATTCGTCCCATTCACCGTTCAGGAACAGCACCGGTACGTTGACCTTTTTTGCCGCGTTGACGTAGCACTGCTGGTCGCTGTGCAGCACGTCGCTGATGTGGAAGTGCATCTGCCCGTATTCGTGCTCGGCCAGGCTGCTGACGTGGCGATAGTTGAAACGCTTGAACAGCGGCGGCAGGTGCTTGCCGATGGTGTTGTTGACCAAGTGGCCGACACGGTCGCCGTCCAGGCTGCTCAAGTAATCCACACCGCGTTCGAGGTAGTCGCGCATCGGCGCGTTGAGCACTGGTGAGAACGAACTGATTACGGCTTTTTCGATGCGCCGTGGCCGTTGCGCCAGGGCACTCAGCGTGGCGGCGCCGCCCCAGGAAAACGACAGCACATGCTCGGCGGCGAAGTGGTCGATCAATTCCAGGAGAATCTGACCTTCGATTTCTTTCGTGAGCATTTTCTCATGGCGGTTGTGGGCCTTGGACTTGCCCGCGTAGGGCTGGTCGTACAACACAACGTTGAATTGCGGGTAGAGGTTTTTCGCGGTCTGAGCAAACGACGCGGTGGTGGCCATCGAGCCGTTGACCAGGATAATGGTCTTTTGCGCGGCGTCTGCGCGATAGAACTCCGTGTAAACCCGATACTGACCCTGTATATCCAGCACAGCGATTTCTGGCCTCATGTCATAAGACTCCTGGCAAGCGGGTATGCGCGCAATGAGATTGCACGGGCAATGTGACAGGTAGGCATTCGCCTGGAAGATAAGGCCCATGTCGATCCATGACAGCCGGTCGACGGGTGTTGTTATGGCGGGCAGTTTGCCGACGCATGAGGCGGAACCTGAGGGCTCCAGCCGGCAAAAAGTTTCTTAAAGGTATGGTGTGACTCGTCGGTCACATTTCGGCCGACGGTTTGATTCAAGCAGGGGGCCGGCCGTTGCGCAAGTGCTCATTGAAAATTGTTCGACACTTCTGCCCAGCGGTCATTTCCTCAGATCAGGCAGATCTCTTCCGCGCTCAGGGCACGATAGCCACCGGGCTCCAGATGGGCGTCAAGCACCAGCGGCCCCATCCGTTCGCGATGCAGGCGCAGTACCTTGTTGTTGAAGTGACCGAACATGCGCTTGACCTGATGGTAGCGGCCTTCGACGATGCTCAGTCGCGCGGACGTCGGCCCTAGCAGCGTCAGTTCCGCCGGTTGGGTGGTGAGGTCCTCGAACGCGAAATACAGGCCTCGGGCGAAGGTGACGGCGTACTCGGCGGTGATGGTTTGTTCGGTCTCGACGTAGTAGATCTTCGGCAGCTTGGTCTGCGGTTGGGTCAGGCGCCGCGACCAACTGCCGTCATTGGTGATCAGCATCAGCCCGGTGGTGTTGAAATCCAGGCGACCGGCGATGTGCAGGTCATCCTTGTCCGGTTCGTCGAGCAAGTCGAGCACGGTACGGTGCTGCGGATCGCGCGTGGCGCTGACGCAGCCGGGTGGCTTGTGCAGCATGAAATACCGTGCCGGTCGCCCCGCTTGCAGCACTTCATCATCCACTTCGACGCGGCTGAACTCACGCACGTGTGCCCGCGGATCATTGACGATCTGGCCGTCGATCCGTACGCGACGTTCCACTAACAAGAGGCGGACCTGTTGGCGGTTGAACCGCGGCAGATTGCTGAGGAAGCGGTCAACGCGCATGGGCAGTTCGGGCTAGGAGGCGGAGGGCCGGTATCTTACGCGATCGGTCGGGGCTTGGCGCGCAGTTGGTCATCCACTCGGGCGCACTGCGGGCACAGGCAGGATTTGTCGCGCAGCTCGGCCGGCAATGCCTGGAGCACAGCCGGGTCGATGCTCACGCCGTAGCACCAGCAGGCGCGATCGGCGGTTTTCGGGTTGGCCAGCGTGCAGTCATTGGCAGCACCGCAGGCTGGGCAGAGGTCAGGTTTATTCATAGCTGGAGTGAGGCATTTCCACGCAGGTTCGATTGTTCCCGGTCTGTCGGGCGCGTTGTAGCGCATGATCGGCCCGGGACAGCAGGCTGTGCAAGGTGTCTCCATCCTGCAGGGTGGTAACGCCAATGCTGATGGTGACCCGCAGTTGTTTTCCGCTGCAAAAATAGCGCTGCTGCTCGATGCGCTGGCGAATTTTCTCGGCGATCTTCAGACCGTTCTGGCCATCGGTGTCCTTGAGCAGCAGGGCGAAAGCATCGGTGCTCCAGCGGCAGACTATGTCCGAATGTCGCAGATGATCAGTCAAGTCACGGGCGAAGCCGGTCAACAACTGATCGCTGGCGATGTGGCCATGGGTGGTGTCCAGCTGCTTGAAGTTGTCCACCTCCAGCAATAAGGCGCTCAAGGGCTTGGGCTCGCGTTGGGCTTCGTGCAGGGCTTGCACCGCCAGCAGGTCAAAACCCCGACGATTGGGCAGTTCGGTCAGGCCATCAAGAATGGCTTGGGCGTCGATGCGGCGCTGGTAGCTGGCAATCAACCGATAGAGCACGACGAGCGCGGCCGCTGTCACCAGCACGCCGATCAGCAGATTGAGGTAAAGCGCCTTGAGGGCATTGTCCCGCAGCGAGGTGTTGGCGGCGTAATAGCCCAGCAATGAAGTCACCAGGAAGCCGGCACAGAGCAAAATGGTCAACAGCAGCAATGGTGAGCGTGGGGAATACAACGGCGAGCGAAGCGACATGGCGATTCCCTTGAAGTGACCCAATGGAATCAGTTTAGTGGCCTTGCGGAAAAAGGTATCTGGATTTGCAGTTTGTGGACGCTGTGGTGAGCGAGTGTGCTCTCCCACCACAGGTTCACCGCTATGTCTGACTGCACAGGTAAGTTCGCCAACCTCCCAGGTGACTGATGTCCTGCGCGCCGTCCAGGCCATACGGCTCGCAAATGAAACCGCTTTCCCAGCGGCCGTCGGCCAGTTGCACCTTGCCCAGCCCAAGCGGTGCGGGGATCCCGGTCAGGAACGAGCCCAACTCGCTGCTCGGCAATTCCCAGACTTCCACTTCAATCGCCACGCCGCCTTCACCGACGCGCAGCATGCCGGGACGCAGTGGCGGGCCGCCGGCCAGGGCATAGAGGCGGTAATCCGGCGAGCTGAGGGTCGTCTCGATCAGATGCGCGCCACGTTGCTTGAGCTGCCCGTTCAGTGCCAACCCATCCAAATGCGCACCGCACACCACCAGTCGAGCCCGATCATGGCGCGCCGGATGGGCGGGTGTTGGCAGGTCAGGCAGTTGCTGGCGTTGCAAGGCGTCAGCCACGCCCAGCAGGTATTGATCGGTGAAAGCCCGGCCGAACAGCGTGACGCCCCAAGGCAGACCATTGGCCATGAAAGCGCCGGGCACGGCGACGGCGGCGTAGTCCAGCAGGTTCATGAAATTGGTGTAGTAACCCAGCTCCGCGTTGCGCAGCAGCGGTTCGGCAGCGAGTTCGGCGAGCGTCACCGGGCGCCCGATGGTCGGGGTGAGCACGCAATCGAGGGCTTCCATCGCACGGTCGCATCGGGCCTTGAGCGCTTGCAGACGGTACTGGGCGCGGAAGGTTTCGACACCCGTCACCGTAGGCGCTTTCGCCAAGACGGCGCGGATCACCGGCAACACCGCGTCGGGTTCGCGCTCGATCAATTCCCCGGCAATGCTATAGCGTTCGGCGACCCAAGGCCCCTCGTAGAGCAAGCGTGCGGCTTCGAGGAAGGGCGACATGTCCAGCTCGACGGCTTCGCCGCCCAGGCGTTCGAGGCGCTCGATGGCTTCGCGGAACAACCGTGGGCCTTCATCGCAGCCGAAAAAATCGAGGTCTTGCCAACGGGGCACGCCGAAGCGAAAGCGTCGTGGCGCGCCGAACGCCGAGCCGTCGTTCCATTGCGGGTTGTGGCGGCTGTATTCGTCGCGCGGGTCGAGGTGCGCAGTCAGTGCCAATAGCTGGCTGGCTTCCCTCGCCGTCGCGGTGAACGTGGTCACGCAATCCAGCGTTCGGCAGGCCGGCACCACGCCTGCGGTGGAAATCAAACCTTTGGTGGCTTTCAGTCCGACCAGATTGTTCAACGCCGCAGGCACCCGACCGGAGCCTGCGGTGTCGGTGCCCAAGGCAAAACTTGTCAGACCCAGGGCCACCGCCAGCGGCGAGCCGGCACTCGAGCCACCCGACGGATAATCCGCCAGCACGCTGTTGCGACAGGCACCGTAGGGGGTGCGGGTGCCGTTGAGCCCGGTGGCGAATTGATCGAGGTTGGTCTTGCCCAGGGGAACAGCCCCCAGCGCCAGCAACTGCTCGACCACCGTCGCCGAACGTTTTGGCACGTAGGCAAACGCCGGGCAGGCGGCGGTGGTGGGAATGCCGGCCAGGTCAATGTTGTCCTTGATCACAAACGGCACGCCATACAGCGGCAGGCTTTCCGGGTCGGCGCCTTCCAATGCTGTCAGGAAGGGTTCCAGCTCCTCGGGCGACAGCAGGTGGATGAACAGGTGATAGTCCGGGTTAAGCGCAGCGGCTTTTTCCCGCAGGGCAAGCAGCAGTTTGCGCGGTGTGATATTGCCGTTGCGGTAGGCGTCGCGCAGGTTGTCCAGACGCAGAGAGAGGTTCATCGCATTAATCCCTTGATTGAGTTCAGTCACGTTCCAGCACCACGACACGCTGTCCGGCGCGCACCGCCGAACCGGGTTGGACGCGCACCTCGCGAACCACGCCGGCCATCGGCGCAAGCACCGGGATCTCCATCTTCATGGACTCCAGGATCACCAACACGTCACCGGCGGCGACCCGCGTGCCCACTTCTATTTGGACTTGCCAGAGATTGCCGGCGATGTGGCTGTCGACGCTCAATTGGTCCTCGCCCAGCAACGTCTCTTCGCTCGGCGCGGGTGTCGGTTCCTCGCTGTCGAAATGCGCCTGGCCGCTGGCGATCCAACGCTCGCGCTCGGCCTTGAAGGCTTGTTGTTGCTGCTGACGAAACGCGGCGATGCTGTCCGCTTCCCGGGCCAGGAAACCCTGATAGTCGGCGAGGTTGAGCTGGCTGTATTCGATGTTCAGGTCGAAGCGGCCCAAGGGGAAATCCCGCCGGATGCGCAATAGCTCATCGGCACTGACCGGATAGAAGCGGATCTGATCGAAGAACCGCAGCAGCCAAGGCTTGCCGTCAAACGCGGCAACATCTCGATAACGATTCCACATCTGCAACGTGCGCCCGACGAACTGATAGCCGCCCGGACCTTCCATGCCGTACACGCACATATAGGCGCCGCCGATGCCCACCGAGTTTTCCGCGGTCCAGGTCCGGGCCGGGTTGTATTTGGTGGTCACCAGCCGATGCCGTGGGTCGAGCGGCGTGGCGACTGGCGCCCCGAGGTAAACGTCCCCCAGGCCCATCACCAGATAGCTCGCGTCGAATACCGTGCGTTGCACTTCGTCGAGGTTGGGCAGGTCGTTGATGCGCCGGATGAACTCCAGATTACTTGGGCACCAAGGGGCGTCCTTGCGCACGGTGGTCATGTATTTTTCGATGGCCAATTGGCAGGCCGGGTCGTCCCAGGACAGCGGCAGACGGACGATGCGCGAGGGTACTTGCACGTCTTGCGCAGCGCACACGGCATCCCACTCACCGGCGACGATAGCCAACAAATCGGCCAGCGGCAGTTGTTCGGGCTGGTAATGCACTTGCAGCGAGCGAATGCCCGGCGTCAGGTCGATCACACCGTGCAGGTGCTTTTGTTCCAGGGCCTGCATCAAGGCGTGGGCGCGAAAGCGCAGCACCAGGTCCAGTTCGGGGGCGCCGATTTCCAGCAGCAGATGGGTGTCGCCAGCCAGGCGAGCGACCAGGCGGGTATCGTCCTGGCCGATATCCAACACCACGGGTGACTCTGTTCCCTGTGGGAGCGAGCCTGCTCGCGAAGGGGCCAGTTCAGACACCGTATCGACTGCTTCGCGAGCAGGCTCGCTCCCACATTGATCCCATTTCAAGGCCAATGATCGGGCAATCTTCAGGTCCACCGGCACAAACCGCACCTTGTCCCCCGCCTTGAGCTGCCCCAACTGCCACAGGTCCGCCTCGATCACCGTCACCGGGCAGACGAAGCCTCCCAGGCTGGGGCCGTCGGGGCCGAGGATGACGGGCATGTCGCCAGTAAAATCCACGGCGCCGATGGCATACGGGTTGTCGTGAATGTTGGAGGGGTGCAGGCCAGCTTCGCCGCCGTCGGGCCGGACCCATTCCGGCTTCGGCCCGATCAGCCGCACGCCGGTTCGGCTGGAGTTGAAATGCACTTCCCATGAGGTGTCGAAGAACGTCTGGATGTAACGTTCGGTGAAATATTCCGGCGCGCCATGGGGGCCGTAGATCACGCGGATCTGCCGCACAGGGGGCAACATGAGCGGCGGCGCGTCGATTGACGGCAACGCGGCACGCTCATCCAAAGCAGCCAGGTGCAGCACATCGCCGGTGCACAACGCCCGTCCGCCGTGGCCGCCGAACTGGCCGAGGGTGAAGGTACTTTTGCTGCCCAGGTAATCCGGCACTTGCAAGCCACCTTGCAGGCACAGATAGCTGCGCACCCCGGCGCCGCTGATGGTGCCCAGGGCGAGGGTGGATCCGGCGGCGATCGACAGTGGAGTGTTCATTGGCACCGCTTCGCCGTTCAGGGTCAGGGCAATTTGCGCACCGGTCACCGCCAGCCGGGCATCGCAGTTGAAACGCAGCAACGGCCCGCTCATGGTGATTTCCAAGGCCGCCGCGCCTTCGTCATTGCCCAGCAGGCGATTGCCCAAGCGCAGCGAACGGCTGTCCATCGGACCCGACGGCGGTACGCCTACGGCCCAATAGCCGAGGCGGCCAGGGTAATCCTGGACGCTGGTCTGGGTGCCGGGGCTGAGCACCTCGAACGTGTTGGCGCGGTAGGCCAGGGTTTCCAGGCAACGCGTCCAGGGCTGGCCGGTTGCGAAGGGCGCGTCGAGGAGAATCTGCTGCAAGTAGGTGCGGTTGGTTTCGACGCCGTATAGCCGACAGTCTTCCAACGCTTGATGCAGGCCCAGGCGCGCCTGCTCGCGGGTCGGGGCCCAGCGAATCACCTTGGCGATCATCGGATCGAAGTAGGGCGGGATCTGGCAACCGGCCTCGACCCAGGTGTCGATGCGCAGCCCTTTGCTGTCGGCCCGGGGAAATTCCACCGCCGTGAGCAGCCCTGGGCTTGGCTGGAAATCTCGGCCTGGATCCTCGGCATACAGGCGCGCCTGGATCGCGTGGCCGCAGGCTTTCAAACCCAGGCTCAGTTCGCTCAGTGGCGGCAGCTCACCGGCGGCCAATTGCACCATCCAGCGCACCAGGTCGACGTCCCAGACCTGCTCGGTGACGCCATGCTCAACTTGCAGCCGCGTGTTCACCTCCAGGAAATAGAAGCGCCCGGCGTCACTGTCGTAGACGAACTCCACGGTGCCCGCGCTGCGGTAGTTCACCGCCCGGGCCAGTTTGATCGCCGCCGCGCAGAGTTCCTCGGCCATGCCTTCGGGCAGGTTGGGTGCCGGGGTTTCCTCAAGGACTTTCTGGTTGCGCCGTTGCACCGAGCAATCGCGCACGCCCAGGGCGATCACTTGGCCCTGGCCGTCGCCGAAAACTTGCACCTCCAGGTGACGAGCCCGCTCGATGTACTTCTCGATGAACACGCCGGCGTCGCTGAAGTTGTTCTGCCCGAGGCGCTTGACCGCTTCGAAGGATTCGCTCAACTCGGCGGCGCTACGGCACACGCGCATGCCGATTCCGCCGCCGCCCGCCGTGCTTTTGAGCATGAGCGGGTAACCGACCTGCGTTCCGGCCAGCAGTGCGGCGTCGAGGCTGTCGAGCAATTCAGTGCCTTCAAGCAGCGGCACGCCGTGCTGGCGGGCGAGGTCTCGTGCGGTGTGCTTGAGGCCGAACACGCGCAGTTGCTCCGGTGTCGGCCCGATGAAGGCAATATTCGCGGCCTCGCAGGCTTCGGCGAAAGCAGCGTTTTCCGAGAGGAAGCCGTAGCCGGGATGAATCGCCGTCGCGCCGCTGCTCTTGGCGATCGCCAGCAGCTTATTCACCGCCAGGTAAGTACCGGCCGCCGCGCCTTCGCCCAGGCAGTGGGCTTCGTCGGCCTGGAGGATGTGCAGGCTGGCAGCGTCGGCTTGGGAGTACACCGCGACGCCCTGGACATTCAATTCGCGCAACGTCCGCAGGATGCGGCAGGCGATGGCGCCACGGTTGGCGATGAGGATTTTTTCGAACATGGCATTGCCCCCTCAGGCATACGTGCTGCCTGAACTGGGATGCGGGCCGTCCCGCAGTTTTCGATGGCCGCCGGGGTCGTCCCCGGCGGCAAACCTTCCTTAAAACACCGCCAGATCTTGTGGGAGCGAGCAAGCTCGCTCCCACAGGGGATCAGGGCGTTATTTGATGCACTGCCCCGACCGGCTCTGGCACAACGCGAACAACCAGCGGCGCAGGCGCACGAATTTCAGTTCCATATCAACAGCTCCGCTGGCGTGGGGTTGTAGGCGTTGCACGGGTTATTCAACTGCGGGCAGTTGGAGATCAAGACGATCACGTCCATCTCGGCCCGCAGGTCGACGTATTTGCCCGGCGCCGAGATCCCGTCTTCGAACGTCAGGCCGCCATCGGCGGTGACCGGCAC
>Ga0308169_10004882_pt1 | contig 12351 bp, 14 predicted proteins | sample PhyBR1_2_FD_202139 | JGI IMG/M metagenome (GOLD analysis project Ga0308169, IMG submission 202139) | Phyllosphere microbial communities from UC Gill Tract Community Farm, Albany, California, United States - DLSLSB.R1 | ecosystem: Host-associated > Plants > Phyllosphere > Unclassified | place...
GGGGGGGGGGGGGGGGGGGGGGGGGGTGGTGTGGGGGGGGGGGGGGGGGGGGGGGGGGGGGGGGGGGGGGGGGGGGGGGGGGGGGGGGACAGCCGGGTGTGGAGGCGATGAGGAGGAGAGGGCGAGAGAGGGGCGCACGTTGGTGACGAACTGGCGCAGGGTCGAGCGGTACAGCTGAGGAAGGATCGCCATGGTCTAGTCGAGGCGCGCACGAAGCTCTAGCGGTGGATGTGGTCGAGAGAGCGAGCTGGACCCGACAGCTCCGCTCGAGACGAGGAGCTCAACTCGACGCGCCCCTTGCACCATCTCGAGCTGGCTGTGCGACGCTCTAGATGCACACTCAGCTATCCTACTGCACGCTGAGCCGTGCAGCAAAGCCGCCGCTGCTGCGCCCACCTCGCTCTCCTCCTCGCGTCGCTCGGTTCGGAGCGAGTCGTTCAAGCTGCTCTCTCGTTGCACAGGCGCTCAATGCACGCTACCACCTCGCCCACACCTCGGCAGGCAGCACGCCGCGCATCGCCTCCCAGTGCCTCCTCACCTTGCCCACCTGCGCCTTCTCGACCCGCCGCGCGTCCCTCTCCTCCCTCAGCAGCCCGCCCTCCTCGCCCAGCGCCACCCTGAACGGCCCGAGGTCCACCTCCTGCCCCTCAAAGTCGCGGAACACGCTGCGCCGGATGCCCGGGCTCGGCCACTCGAGCAGGTCGGCGCGCTCGACGGCGCGGAACTCGATCGGGACGAACCACGAGCGCGAGCAGAAGACGACGACGTTGCGGATCTCGTCCTCGTCCTGGTCGGCGTCGCGCGAGGGCGGCGGCTCGTCGTGCGTGCGCGGCACGTCCTCGATCGCGCGGCAGTGCCCGCCCGTCGCCTCGAACGCGCCGAGGACCGTGCCGAGGATGGCGCGCGAGGCTGGGCTCGCGCGCGAGAGCGAGCCGGCAAAGTTGAGGGCGACGACGCCCGAGGGGTGGAGGAGAGTGCTGAGGCGCGAGAGGAAGGGGAGGAGGAAGAGTGGCGCGGGGACGGCGCCGCCGGTGAACTGCGGTCGGGCGGAGCGGGCGAGGCGGGGTCAGCGAGGACGGGAAGAGGGACGGGCGAGAGGGACGCACGACGTCGTGGATGATGTAGTCGAAGAGCTGTATCACCGAGGGCACGTCAGGGCAACCCTTCGAGCTCGAAGAGAGAGGGAAAGGCGAGCGCACCTTGTCGCCCTCCTGCCGCTCAACCCACCTTACCGCATCCTCGAGCACCACCTCGCCCGTTTCAACATCCTCGCCGACGCCAAAGTAGTCGCGCGCAAACTCGTACACGGCCGGGTCGAGCTCGACGAGCGTGAGGTTGACGCCGTGCTGCGCGAGGGCGCGCGCCGAGAGGCCGGCGCCGAGGCCGCTGCGAGAGGGGGAGGGTCTGGCGTCAGTACCGAGGAGGACGGAAGGGGAGGAGGGAAAGGCGGGGACGCACATGATGAGGCCTTGCTCGGGCGACTGGCGAGGGAGGTCGACCGGCGCCGGGACGAGGCGCACGAGCTCCTGCAGGATGAACGTCGACTGTTCGTCGTCCACCGCACGGCATCGAGTCAGCGCCTCGGTCGAGCGAATGACCGGAACGAGGGAGCGAGCAGCCGACGCACGTAGATGCTCTCGGCCCGCCTCACCACCTCGCGCTCGTCCGGCTCGCCGCCGCGCCCGTCGCGCCTGCGCACGCGGCGCAGCTCGGCCCGGCTCGGCCCGACCCAGAGCCCGCCGAGCAGCGAATGGTCCGCCCGCAGGAACCGGAACGTCATGTCCGGCGCCCGCCCATCCGCAGCACCTGCGCTCGCGCCCGCGCCCGCTCCTTCGGGCAGCGCCAGCGCATGCTCGCCGACCGTGATCCAGCCGGTGACGCTCTTCCTTGCGGCGAGGACGCCCGGCGGGAGGGCGTGAGGCGGCGACGTCGGGCAGTGCGCCGAGGATTGCGCGGTGCGGTGCGCGGCGAGGGCGAGGAGGGCGAGGAGGGCGAGGCGCGCGAGCGGGTGCGGGGCGAGGCGGTCGAGGGGCGAGGGGCGGGGAGGATTGTGAGGGCGCGCGCGGGGCTGGCGCTGGGGCGGGAGGAAGGTGCGCGGGGCGAGGAGGGCGACGGCGCAGAGGGCGAGGCCGTGAGGTTGGAGCTGCGGGAGACGAGGGCGGGCGTCAGCGCTTGAGTATGACCTAGGGAGGGAGAGGGGGGCGATGCACGATGTAGCACTCGGGCAGGATGGGGAGTTTGGCGCGCAGGAAGGTCGTGACGGGCGGTGCGAGCGAGACGAGGTAGCCGAGGGGGAGGAAGGCGGGCGAGAGGAAGGCCTTGCGCTGCGAGCGGGTCCGAGTCAGCAGCGTCCTCCTGCCGAGGACGAGGAGATGGAACGCACTTCGGTACAAGACCAGGATCCGACGAGCCAGGCCCAGGTCGCGACAGTCGGGACCAGCTCGAGCGCGACCCTCGCGGCGGCGACGCCCTCGTCGAGCGACCCCGGACGCGTGACGAGCGCGCCGCCGTTCCACCTCAGGACGCCCTCGGTGACGACCTTGTACGCGCCGATGACGAGCCACGCCTCGCGCCAGGCGACGGGCGGGCGCCTCCTGCGCACGAGGAGGAGCGCGGCGAAGGCGAGCGCGCACGCGGCGTAGAAGGCGAGGGTGGGTTTGAGGGCGCGGGCGGGGTGGTGCGAGTACAGTGGGACGAGGAGGTCGGACGCGGCCGAGTTGAACCAGAGCGGGAGGGTCGAGGCGAGGTGGGCGACGAGGACGAGGCCAGGTGGGGGATGGCGAGGAGGAGGGGGCTGAGCGCGAGAGGGGCGAGGGCGGCGGATGGCGGGGCGCGGGTTGGCCATCGTGTGCGAGTGCTGTACGTGCTTGTGCGCTGCTTGGTCGACCGGGCGAGGGCGAGGGCGCGAGGACGGCCGGGGGCGATGAGGTGAGAGGCGGTGCTGCTTCGAGTCGGCGACGAGGGCTGTTGGCGGCTGGACGGGGCTGCTTGCTGTAGTCGCACAGGTACTTGTAGGCCCTCGCAGCCCTCACCGAGCCAGCCGGTGGCCGTGGAGTGAAGGAGAGCCGCGGTCGAGGTTGACCGAGGCGAGGAGAGTCGGCTCGCCGCTCGTCCTCTTGCACCGCTCGCACCAGAGCTCTCACTGCACCCGTCATGCTCGTCGCAAGAGCACCTCGCGCCCTCACCCGGCGGCGACCATGGTCCCGCCCCTCGATCCTCACCTCCTCCTCCTCGTCCCCCCTCGTCGCCTCTCGCCCCTCGTCCTCCTCGACAGCCGCACCAGGGACCGTCCCGCCCATCGTCGGCACCGCACCCGACATGCCCCGCCACCTCGTCCTCCACACCCCGCATCCGACCGCCACCTGGCCCTCGCACCTCGACTCGACCTCGCCCCTGTACCGCGCACTCGCACAGCGCTGGGCCAAACACCCGCAACTCTCCAAGCTCGGGTTCGCCATCTCGGACGCCGGCAAGGGGCCCGTCGCACAGCCTTGGGACCCGAAGCGCGCCAAGTTTGACGAGCCGCCGCCGCAAGAGGGCGCTCTCGAAGAGTCAGTCGGCTCGCTCGCTCGCACTCGTTCGCACGTCGACGCCTGCCGTCGCCGAGCCCGCGTGACAAAGCTCGACCAAGTCACCGACTGACACGCGCTCTCCACAGGTCCTACTCGGCGACACTCTACCCGGACTTCGTCGACTTTCCCTCGCTCTCGCTCTCGACCCTCGACGCCTTCGAGGCCCAGTACCTCGCCCTCCCTCCCGCGCCCTCCTTCCCCGTCTCCTCACCGTCACCCTCGCCGACGCCCACCTCGCACGCATCAGCACCCGCACCAGCCTCTGCAGCCGCACCCTCCTCCACCTCGCCCCCGCCCCGCACCCACATCTACGTCTGCACGCACACGACGCGCGACTGCCGCTGCGGCGACCTCGGCGAGCCGCTGTACGCCGCCCTCGTGCGCGAGCTGCGGCGCCGGCGGCGCTCGGGTGCGGCGGGCGAGGGAGGCGAGCTGCGCGACGGCGACGACGGCGTCCGGGTCGCGAGGGTCGCGCATGTCGGCGGGCACAAGTGGGCCGCGAACGCGCTCGTGTACCGCGAGGGAGGTGGGTGCGACTGGTGCGTCTCTTCTCGCTCGCGTCCGACAGCGTCGTCCTCGTGCTCGCGCACTGACCCCCTCGCTCTCCACCTCGGTTCGCGCGCAGGTACGGCCTCCTCCGCGCCGAGGACGCCCCCAAGCTCATCGACCTCGCCCTCGCGCCGTCCACCTCGACGACCTCCTCGAGCCGCTCGAGCACCGAGCCCTGGTACGCCCGCTGGCGCGGCCGCCTCGGCCTCTCGCCCGCCGTCGTCCGAGCGGCGTACGCCGCGCGCCCCGAGGGCGCCGCCGTCGCGGGGAGCAAGGCCGACGAGCCGAGGAGCGAGCTTGGAGACAGGGTCGAGCTCGTGTTCAGGACGTTCGAGGGCGAGGAGATCTCGGTTGCGGGGTACGAGGGCGAGAGCGTCATGGTGCGTCCCTGTTCGCCTCCCCCTCTCTCTCGCCTCTCGAGCACCATCTAACCTCCTTCGAGCTCCTCCTGACGCCGTCCCTCCCCGCTCTCGCGCGCGCAGGAAACCGCCCGCCGGCACGACCTCCCCTCGATCCTCGCCACGTGCGGCGGCCACTGCGAGTGCGCGACGTGCCACGTGCACCTCGCCGAGTCGGCGCCGCAGCCCGACATGCGCGACGAGGAGGACGAGCAGCTCGAGTTTGCGCTCGGGGCCGACGACGACTCGAGGTGCGTTTGTCGCGCTTTCTCTTTCTCGGCGACGCAGCGAGGCGCTCGCTCGTGCGTCGACTCGTTCAGCGGGTCGGCGTGCGAGCTACGCAAAGTACTGCGAGCTCGCTGACCTGACGGCCTCGCACACAGGCTAGCGTGCCAGCTGCCCGTCACGAAGGAGCTCGGCGATTGGGTCGCAGGCGGCGGGCGGATCCGGCTCCCGAGGTACTAGAGCTCGCTCGAGCTGTACCTAGACTGCATTGCATACTCGTTCGACACGGCGCAACGCAGCGCGAGAGCGAGAGCGCGACGAGAGCGAGAAGGAGGGGTCCGAGCGAGGCTGAGAAGGTCTTGCTCGTCCTCGAGAGCTGCTTTCCTCGCCTCTCGATGTCGCAGCTTCGAGGACGTACGACACTGACTGCTCCTTGCACAACAAGCTACGACCCTGCCGCCCTGTACAAGCTGCTGAAGCGCTCCTGCTCCTCCTCGACCGAGTCCCTCCTGCTCGCCCCGCTCGACGAGCGCTCAGTCGCCCTCGGCCATGACCCTCCTGTGCGGCCCATAGCAAACGCCGAGCGTCAGCTCTCCTCTGATAACAGGCGAGAGCGAACGCGAGCGAGCCTGAGCTGGACGCACCTGAGCCTCTCGACCTCGTCCTCCTCCTCCTTGGTGCCGTGCTTGAGGTGCATGAACGTGTGCGGCGCCGCGTGGCCGAGCTCGCCGTCGTCGTGCTGCGGGACGTGCTGCTCCTGCGAGAGGGGCGACTTGGCGTGCGTCGTCGGCCCCGTCGGCTCGGAGAAGGCCGAGGGCCCGAAGGCGGCGGGCTGCGGGCGGGCGAGAGGAGGGGCGGGTCAGCGAGCGCAGGAGGGGAGGGACGAGGAGGGAGAGGGACGCACATCGATGTTACCCGTCGGGACGACGCGAGGCTGGTGGCCGCCCTCGGGGAGGTGAGGATGGTTCGAGCCCTTGGGCGAGAAGGACGACTCGGACGAGGGCGACTCGGACGACCTGCGCGCGCGCAGTCGCGGGGTCAGTAGGTGCGCAGTGCACAGCAGAGCGAAGCTGAGCGCACATTGGCAGAGGTGGCGACGAGAGGAAGTGAGGGGAAGGAGGAAGAGAGGCGAGCGCGGGGACGGGCTGCTCCCGTCTCTCGCTCAGAGACGGTCCGTGCGTCGCTGCAGCTCGCGCTCTACTTCCTGCTACGGTGCGCAGGCAGTCGCTCTTCGTCGCTCTCGCTGTCGACCGCCTCGACCCGCCCGACAGGCGCGTAGCTCGAGCGCCTCGACCCTGCTCCCTTCCTCTCGTCCCGCTCGTCCTCGCTCGCCGACGCGCTCCCCTCGCTCCACGCCCCGCGCCCAGCGCGCCCACCGCCCAGCTCGTGCTCCTCATCGCTGTCGGCGGCCTGTGCCGCACCGTCCTTGCGCCGCCACGCACGCCACCGCGCCGCGAGGCTCCTCCTCCCGCCAGCGCCGCCGCTCGACGAGCTCGACGACGCCCGGCGCGCCGTACCGAGCGACATGAGCTTCGTGCCGTCGCCGCCGCCGAGCTTGTTGGCCGTGTAGCGCCACACGAGGAGCTGCAGGGCGACGCTGACGATGAAGAGCTGCGCGGTCGGGCTGGCGTCAGTGCTGCTCCTTCTCGCGCTCGCCTGGAGAAGAGGGAGAGAGGGACGCACGCCCATGAAGACCCAGCGCGTGATGGCCGAGCCGCACAGGTCGGCGAGGAACGAGATGCTCGAGCTGCGCGCGGTTGAGGGGCGTCAGTCGTCCAGTCGGAGAGGGGACCGTGCGAGAGGAGGGAGAGAGCGACGCACCAGACGGCTTGGGCGTTTCCGCTCGCCGAGTTCCACAGCCAGAAGGCCGCACAGCTGACCGCCGCGCCCTGTACGATAAGCCCTCCACGAATCAGCGCACGCTCGCGATGAGCAGGGCGCCGAACGAGCGAAATGCGGACGCACGAGCACGAGCCACGGCAGGCCCCTCCACTGGATCGACGGCATGAACGCGACGAGCGCCGACCAGACTGCGGCGATGAGGGCGATCCAGCACGAGAGGGCGCTGAAGAGCGACGCGATGCTGCCCTGCAGGAGGGTCGAGAAGGACAGGGTCGAGAGGGACGAGCTGCGCGCGGGCGAGTGGGTCAACGCTGCAGGACGAGGAGGCGCAGAGGGTAAGGAGAAAGTGCGCACCCGAGCGTGAAGGCGAAGAGAGCGAGGAGGACCAAGTTGGCGATCTGCGGAGGCGGAGGAGTCAGCTCGAGCGCACCGCTGCAGAGCGAGAAGGAGACGATGGCGCACCTTGACGACGAGGGACAGCATGCTCGAAAACCGTGCGAGCAGAGCGACAAAGCTGAGAAAGAGCGAGAGGCGGTGACGAGCCAAGGTCGGGCGAGAGGACGCCGAGGTCCGCGGACCCTCCGAGCGCACGAACAGGAGCTGCGTCCGCCCCGGGAGGTGGAGAGGAGGCGAGAGGACTGAGCGGAGATGGCGAGGGGCGAGCGGAGAGACCGAGCCAAAGTGCGAGAAGCGCGATCGGCGGCTTGAGAAGGCGAGAAGCTGGACGAGCCTCTCGACGGCGGGTACAGGGAGAGGCGAAGCTCGGGTACGACAACAGGGAAGTGCAGAGCGACATCGAGGAGAGAGGGGAGAGGGAGGGAAGGAGGAGAGCTCAGAGGGATGCCCGGCCGAGCAGGATCTTGAGGTCGAGGAGGACCTGCGAGCGCGCGCGACGAGAGGTCAGCCTGCGCGCCCTCGTACCCGTAATCTCGGCCTACCGTAGACGAGTTGCGCGAGAAAGCGCAGCTCGTACGGGAAGGGGCCCGAGGCGAACGAGGGCGGGAGAGAGGAAAGTCGGGCGACGCACGTGCCGCAAAGCCCTCGTCCACGCCTCGTCGCTGCCGAACTGGAGCTTGATCGACACGTCGCCGATACGGTCTTTGACGACGCTGCGGGCGGAGTGAGGTGCGAGGTCAGCGTGATCCGCCTCGACGTCTACGAGGGTCCGACGCGCAGCTCGCTCGCGCCCGCGCCGCGCCCGACAAGACCAAGGGGACGCCGCCGACTCACGTATGCGGCAGGCGGACCCTGCGGTCCCTCGCACAGACCCACTCGCTGAGCTGGCGCAGGCACTCGAGGAAGGCGACCATGGCGTGGTCGAAGCGGCGGTTCTGGAGCAGGCGCGTGACGGCAAAGTCGCCCGAGCCGTACCTGCGGGCGAGGATGAGGTAGGATGAGTCAGAGAGGGTCGCTCGTGGAAAGGAAAGGGAAGGAGAGGCGAGGCGAGGAGGAGGAGGAGAGGAAAGGAGGAGAGGAGGAGGAGAGGACGACGCACAGCTCGAGCACCTGCACCACCTCGCCCCTCTCGCCGAGCCGCTCGATGCACGAAAAGCTCCCGCACGGCACGAGGCGGTACCCATCAAAGTTGGGGTGGCCAAACTTGCGCGCCATCGTGTACAGGAGGAGGAGCGTGTGGCCCCACGCCGCGTTGATCTCGGGCCACTCGACCTGCGCCCGACGGTTCGAGGCGTCAGCGAGGGTCAGGAGAGGGACGAAGGACGAGGGAGAGGACGAGCGACGCACAGAGACGCCCGGGAGCCGCCCGAGCCGCAGGCCGTTGATCGTGCCGAACCCGGCCTCCTGGCCGATGCAGAACGCGTCGTCTGTGCGCGCTCGACTCAAGTCAGACGCTGAACGAGCGCAAAGAGGAGACAGCGAGGAGAGCGAGCGCACTGTAGACGTTGGTGCGCTGCAGCTTGTCGAGCTCCCTCGTGCCCGTCGCGAGGCGCGTCTCGAGGGCGCTCGCGCGGTAGTGCAGGGCGTCGCGCTCGACGACGTACTGCGAGTGGGCGCGCCAGAAGCTGCGGGTGGGTGCGAGAGGCGGCGAGAGAGAGAGAGAGCGGGAGAAGGGAGAGGGAGGAAGGGGAGCGTGCGCGGGGAAGGACGAGAGGGTGCAAGGGCGAGCGTCAGCGCTGTCGACAGCAGGCACGAAGAGCGGCGAAAGTAGACGCACTCGGCCTCCTCCTGGGCAAGCTGCGCCTCCTCGGCGTCGAGCTGTGCGCGCTCGTGCGCGAGGTCGGCCTTGCGCTGCTCGACGGCCTTGAGCTCGGCGATGGCGTGCGACTCGGCCTTGCGGAGCTGCGGAGCAAAGTCACGAGCGTCAGGTACGCGTTCGTATTCGGAGAGACGGCCGGCCGACGCCTCGACAAGGCGCCGCAGCCGGACCGTCAGAGAGCGAGCGCGAGCCGACGCACCTTGGCAATGTCGCGCTCGAGCTGGTCACGGAGGTCGACCTCGTTGCCGCCGGCGTGCTTGACGGCGTCGTCCCTGCGGCGCTGGACGTCCTTGTCGAACCCGACGAGGCGGTCGCGCTCCTTCTTGAGGTCGTCGAGGTGGGCGGCGAGGAGGGCGAGGAGGACCTCGACGCACTCGGTGCACAGCGGGTGGTCGACGGACGAGGTGGACGACAGGAGCGAGTAGAGGTGCGAGAGCTGGGAGAGGTGCGGGGTGAGGAGGAGGGAGGGGCCGCTGGGCGTGGTCGTCGTTGGCGAGGAGGACGAGGTTGGGTCGTGCGAGGCGGCCGGGTGCGACGGCGGGAGGGCGAGCGGGTTGGGCGGGCGGAGGACCGAGTCGGTGAGGACGATGTAGGACTCTGCCGGGCCGAGGGAGCGCGGGAGGGGAGGAGGTGCGCTAGTCGTCGAGGTCGAGGAGGTCGAGGAGGACGAGGGGACGGCGAGGCGTTGCGGTTGCGGGTGGAGCGGGTTGGCACGCTGGACTGGGTGCCTGGTGGCGATGCCGTACAGGGGCTCGAGGCTCGGCGGGACCCTGGTGCGAGTCGGGGCGCGGGGAGGAGGCGGTGCTGACGAGGGCGGGGGGTGAGGGGAGGGCGGCGGGAAGCGGTCTGACGCCGAGAGGAGGTCGTAGGTCGAGGGCGAGAGTGCGGCGATCGACTCTTGCGGCCCTGTGCTGGTGCGGGTCGCTGGGGGAGCGCCGGGTGATGAGGACGAGGCCGTGGGGAAGGCGAGGGGCTGGCGGCACCGCTGGCACGACCCGGTCGGCATGGCGGGTGGCTGTGGCGGTGTTGGTGTGGTAGTAGAGTAGGTGGCTGCACTCTAGCAGGCTGTCGGTGGTGAAGCGAGAGAGCGAGGCCGGCTCCCTCCTCCTCGTCGTCCTCGTCCGGCGTCGGGTCGTGCTCTGCCCACTCGCCCTCCCTCGTCCAGCCGCCGAGGGAGCTGGCCCACCACCTCCAGCACCGCCCAGCATGGCAGCGCCACCACCCGACCGCACCCCAGGGACCGACTCGCCCACCGACCTCGAGCAGGAGCTGCCGACCGTCCTGCAGGACCTCGTCCCACTCGGCTACTTGGTCGACCGCGTCGTCGCACAAGCCTACTCGGACCTCGCCACCTTGGTCGAGACCCTCCCCTCCCAGTCGGACCAGCTGCGCAAACGCGCCCTCGTCGACTATGTCCTCCACACTCGCCGCCAACTCGTCAAGCTCCTCGTCCTCACCCGCTGGTCCACAGAGGCCAAGCCCATCCACAAGGCCATGAACCTCGTCGGCTTCCTCTCGCGCCAGAACCACGCCGTCGACCACGCCGTCCACTCGCTCGAGCACGCCGCGACCCAACTCGCCGCCGCCCGCCTGCGCAACTACGACCTCGACTCGGCCCTCGCCGTCCTCACGTCGGGCACCTACCGGGCCCTGCCCCTCGCCCTCTCGCACCCCTTCACCGCGAGCGGGCCCCTCACCGACACCGAGGTCGTCGACACCCTCCACGACGTCGACAACGTCCTGCGCTGGCGCCTCGTCATAGGCCTCGACCACGTCCCGCTCGCCATGCGCCGCGTCCCCTGGCGTGTCGCAGACGGCCGCGTCGTCTTCACCGTCCCGGGCCTGTGGGAGGCCGCCTTCACGTACGGCGGCGCCGCCGACGACCCGGACGAGGACGACCCGGACGCGCGCGCGCACGAGACGGCAGAGTGGTTCCTCCTGCGCGTCAAGTTCCTCTTCCGTGTGCGCGATGCTCGAGGCAGTGCGTCTCCTTTCCTCCCGCTCCCTCGATCGCGTGCCTCTCTCGGACTCGAGCCCTGACTTGATCCCCCTCTTCCCCTCGTCGACAGCCTGGAACCCGAGCCCGACGGGCCCGCTCAAGGAGCACCTCGTCGACATGTGCAACCGCGAGCTCCTGCGCCGACCCGCCCTCCCGCCTCCACCTGCGCCCGCACCCTCCACCGCCGACCCAGCACTCGCCCTCGTCGACGACGGCGCCGCACCTCCTCCGCCCGACGGGCCCAAACCGTCGGTCAACGGCGACGCCGGCGCAGCGCACGGCGCGGCGAGCGCGGAGGAGGGCGAGGGCGAGGGCAAGGGCGAAGGCGCAGGCGACGGCGACGAGAAGGCGCGGCGGGCGCACGACGAGGAGCGCAGGGAGGCGGTGCGCAAGCGCAAGAGGGACCGGCCGCTCGATCGGGCGTACACGTTCTTGCGTGCGTCTCTCTCTCTCTCTTCATCCCCTCCTCGTCTCTGGCCTTCCTCTCGCACGCCTCGCTCGAGCCCCTCCCACCGTGCCCGTACTGACCCTTCCCCCCTGCCTCTTCCCCGCCCGCAGAGCGCCTCGCCCTCTCGTACCAGCTCGAGGCCGTCGCAGCCTCGGCCGCGCGCCTCGCCGCGACGAGCTGGAGCGGGCACCTGAGCGTCGAGGTGAGCGCCGAGCGCGACGAGGTGCGGGTCGGGTACTGGACGTGCGTCGAGCTTCTCTGCGCCTCGCTCTCTGTCTCGCTACTGCGCGAGGAGGAGACTGATCGTACGCGACTTGGCCGGACAGGTACCGCCCCGAGCTCCCGCCTCAGCAGCAGCAGCAGCGCCCACCGCCCTCGACCGCCGCCGCCGCCGCACAACGTCCTGGGCCGGGCGGCACGCTCGTCTTCTCCGTCCGTGCGCCAACAGCGACAGCGGCGCTTGAGCCGGCCGGCGCGAGCGCGAGCGCAGCGCCGCCCGTGAGCGCCGCGCAGGCGCGCGAGGACGCGCTGCAGGCTGCGCTCGCTGCGGCGTCCGCCTCTTCCTCGTCCTCGGCCTCGGCCTCGACCTCGGCACCGGCCGACGCCGGCGCGGCATCGTCATCCGCCGCAGGCGTCCCGGCCGCGCTTTCCGTCACCTGGCTCCCTCCCCCCTCCCTCTCCTCCTCGCCCGACTCCGCCCTCTCCCCCTCCCTCGCTCTCGACATCGACCTCTCCCTCCCCGCCGATCTCGACATCGAGCCCCTCCTGCGGCGCGTCACGGCGCGCCACGCGCGCGAGACGGTGCGGCGGCTCGGCGAGGTCGTGCGCGAGGCGGGCGAGGCGGGCGTGAGGGTCGTGTTCGAGGACGGCGGGAGCGCAGACGACGACGAGGAGGACGAGGAGGACGAGGAGGACGTCGAGGAAAAGGACGACGAGCGCGCGCTGCGCGTGCCGCACGTGCGGATCCCGCTCCTGCCCTCGTCCGCCGCCGACCTCTCGCTCCTCGCCCTCCCGCTCGCCGGGCCCACGACGCGCCGCCTCGCGCTCCCCGCGCGCGAGCTCGCAAAGCTCGGCCCGAACCCGGCCCTGCAGAGCGGCCGCAG
>Ga0308169_10004883_pt1 | contig 12346 bp, 7 predicted proteins | sample PhyBR1_2_FD_202139 | JGI IMG/M metagenome (GOLD analysis project Ga0308169, IMG submission 202139) | Phyllosphere microbial communities from UC Gill Tract Community Farm, Albany, California, United States - DLSLSB.R1 | ecosystem: Host-associated > Plants > Phyllosphere > Unclassified | place...
CGGGTGGGTGGAAGAGGGTGGAAGGAGAGGCGGTGAGGGAAGGAAGGGGAGGGGAGCGGGTTTGGGAAGGTCCCCGACGACACCGACGCCGACGACAACGCCGCCGCCGCCGACGACGACGAGAAAGGAGGAAGTGCGACGCACTGGTAGACTCGACCGAGGAGACGTATGCCTCGAGGGACTGCTTAGCCTCGTGCTTCGCCGTGAACTCCTTGTCGGCAGCCGAGAAGGTCTGCGCATCCTTGATCATCTGGTCGATTTCGGACGACTGCGAGCAGGTTCAGGCGTCAGTAAAACATCTCTGGGAGCGCTTAGGTCGAGGAGAGGGACGGGGAAGGTCGAGAGAGGGCGGCAGGAGGACGAGGACGAGGGGAAGGTCGGGCTCACCGAGAGACGGCCGACCGAGTTGGTGATCGTGATGTTGGCGCGGCGGCCCGAGGTGCGGTCGAGCGCCGAGACCTTGAGGAGACCGTTGGCGTCAATCTCGAACGTGCAGACGAGCTCGGCCTGGCCGCGCGGCTGGGGCGTGATGTTGCTGAGCTCGAACTCGCCGAGGAGACGGTTCTCCTTGCACGTGACGCGCTCGCCCTCGTAGACGGGGAAGGTGACGGTCGTCTGGTTGTCCTCGACCGTCGTGAAGGTGCGCGACTTGTTGCACGGGATCGGGGTGTTGCGCGGGACGACGACGCCGAACACGTCGCCCTGCATGGCGACACCGAGCGAGAGCGGCGCAACGTCGAGGAGGAGGAGGTCGGCCGTCTTCTCCGACGTCTGGCCGGTGAGGACGGCGGCCTGGACGGCGGCACCGTACGCGACGGCCTCGTCCGGGTTGATCGACTTGTTGAGCTGGCGGCCGCCGAAGTACTCCGAGACGAGCGACTGGATCTTGGGGATACGGGTCGAGCCACCGACGAGGCTGTGGAAGAGGAGGGAGAGAGAGTCAGGGACCGAAGTGGGGAGGGAGGTGGGGGACGAGGATGAGGAGGACGAGGACGCACACAATGTCGTCAACCTTGGCCTTGTCGACCTTGGCGTCCTTGAGGACCTTCTCGACCGGGTCGATGGTCGAGCGGAAGGTGGTGGCGTTGATCTCCTCGAAGCGGGCGCGCGAGATGGCGGCCGAGAAGTCCTCGCCCTGGAAGAGCGAGTCGACCTCGACGGTCGTCTGGGTAACCGACGACAGGGTGCGCTTGGCGCGCTCGCACGCCGAACGGAGGCGGCGGAGGGCGCGGGCGTCGCCCGAGATGTCGAGCTTGGTCTTGCGCTCGAACTCCTTCTTGAAGTGCTCGAGGAGCGCGTTGTCGAAGTCCTCACCGCCGAGGTGCGTGTCGCCGGCCGTCGCCTTGACGGCGAAGACGCCGCCGGTGATCGATAGGAGCGAGACATCGAACGTGCCGCCGCCGAGGTCGAAGATGAGGACCATCTTCTCCTTCTTCGACTTCTCGGTCGCCTCGCCGAGGCCGTACGCGATGGCGGCGGCGGTCGGCTCGTTGATGATGCGGAGGACGTCGAGGCCGGCGATGGTGCCGGCGTCCTTGGTCGAGAGACGCTGCGAGTCGTTGAAGTAGGCCGGGACCGTGATGACGGCCTTCTTGACCTCCTTGCCGATCTTGGCCTCGGCGGTCTCCTTGAGCTTGGTGAGGACCATGGCCGAGATCTCGGCGGGCGAGAACGACTTGGTCTCGCCGAGGTACGAAACCTGCGAGGAGGGAGGAGAGGGACGAGGGTCAGTCTCGAGGCTCGATCTCGAACATCGGCCGGCTCCTCGTGAGCGGTGGACGAGGGACGCACCTCGATGAAGGGCGAGCCGTTGTTGTCAATGACCGTGAACGGCCAGTGAGCCATGTCCTTCTTGACCTCGGCGTCGTCGAAACGGCGGCCGATGAGGCGCTTGGCGTCGAAGACGGTCTGCTTCGGGTTCATCGCGGCCTGGTTCCTGTGGGGGGCACAGCGAGTCAGCGAGAGCCCGTGCATCTTCGAGCAGGCAGAGAGAGACTGGGACGCACTTGGCCGAGTCACCGATGAGGCGCTCCGACTCGGTGAACGCGACGTAGGACGGCGTGGTGCGGTTGCCCTGGTCCTGCGGGGCGCGAAGGGGAGCGTCCGAGGGCTCGTCAGCGCGCTGTGCTCGTGCTAACCGCACGCACACGGGCAGTGCGCGGCGAGTTGTGCGTGTCGGCCGGGTGGTGGATCCGAAAAGTCGGGGGAGGGCGGCGAGAGGGGACGCACGTTGGCGATGATCTCGACACGGTCGTTCTGCCAGACACCGACGCACGAGTACGTGGTGCCGAGGTCGATACCTGGAGCATAGGGCGAGCGGTGGGCGGGCGGGCGAGGGGGAAAAATCGGGGGAGGCGAGAGGCGGAGAGTGAGCTGGTGGGACGAGGTGAGCGGGCTGGACGGAGCGAGAGGTGTGCGCACCGATGGCTCCCTCGAAAACATCGTCGGCGGCGGCGCCCTCGACCAGCTGGGGGATCTGTGGCGCGAGGCTCGAGGTCAGCTGCTGGAGGTCGCGGCGAGGCGGAGCGGCGAGAGGCGAGGGTGCGGCTCACCTCGTCACTCGACATTGTGCGGATAAGCTGGTGCGGTGGAAGGAGAGAAGGGTGAGCTAGGGAGCGGTAGACGCAGAGAGCAGTCTAGCTAGACGCGGACGCACGAGAGCGGAGGGGGGGGGGGGGAGGGAGGGAGGAAGGGCGGCAGCGCGCGCCGACTTGGTCGAGCTCGAGAGCGACAGCCGTCTCGGCCCGCTCGTCCACGGCTCTCTAAGCAGCTCTCGAGGTGCAGCGTGATTACTGGGACAGCTACCGAGAGTAGCTCACACGCCCGCCCAGCGTCAAAGCAGCTCACGCTGTCGAGAGAGGTCTCACCGTCGTCGGCACCACCTCGCGTCGGCCAACCCTCGCTCTCCTCGTCCTTCACCACCACCCAGCTGCACAGCGAGAGCACCGACACAGCCCGCACCCGAGCACGCAGCACACCCGCCACGAGCTGCGCGCGCACGTCGCACCCGCGACCATGCCCCCCTCGCCTCCTCCGCCGGCGCAGGCCATCATCCAGGTCGACCCCGACTCGGCCTCGCTCGACCACCTCCTCGAGGTCCTCGACGCAGCCCGCGCACACGCCACCGCTCCCCTCGCCGGCGAGCCAGGCCCCGAGCCCTCGTCGCCCCCTCCGCCCACTCGCCGCCGCCGCCGCCGACCCGACGACAGCCCGCCCCTCGCCTCGCACCTCGGCGACCTCGCCGCCGACACGCTCGCACAGCGTCACGCAGCCCGCAGGCAGCGCGAGCTCGAGTGGGACGAGCGCGACAACCTCGACCGCGCGAGGAGGGCCCTCCTCAGCTCGCTCACGGCCGGCGATGACGGCCTCGGCCTCGAGTCGAGCGACGACGGCGAGCCCGCCCTCGACCGCCTCGGTGCCGCAGAGCGCTTCTTCAACATGGCCGCCGACCTCGTCCAGGCCGGCGCCGACGACAACGTCGCGCGCCACCACGTCGAGAGCGACCACGGGCCTTCGTCGGACGACGACGACCACGACGGCTGGGTCGACGCCGGGCACGTCGACGACTTCCACCTCGGCGGCTTCGACGGCGACATGTTCGACCTGCCGGACGACGACGAGTCGGGCGACGACGACGTGCACTTCGGCGACGCGTGGGCCCAACCTCGCCCCGCCGCCACCTCCCCCTCGGCCGACTTCCGCTCGATGCTCCCCGGCTTCGCAGGCGAGCGACCCCTCAACCCGCCGCACGTCGCGCCGAGCGACGTCTACTCGGCGCCCTCGCCCGACCCGGTCGTCCCCTACCTCTCGCGCGACCCGTCGTCGGCCCTGTCGTACTCGTCGTTCCTCCAGCCCGGCGCCACCTTCGTCGGCGAGCAGACGTTCGGCGTGCGCAGCCGCGCGCGCGCGCAGCACGGGCCCTCGATGTCGCTCGACGGCGCGCCCGAGCCGTCGTGGGCCGACCCGGCAGAGATCGCGCTCGCGGTCCGGCAGGGGCGCGCGGCGGCGCTGCGCTACTCGGGCGCGCCGACGAGCGCCGTCTCGACGGCGCACCCCGAGTTTGCGCCGCAGCCGTCGAGCGCAGGCATCGAGCAGCCGCCCCGCGCCATGTCGTCGTCGGCCACGCGGCGCAGGCCGCCGCCGTGGCGCGCCGCAGCAGCGCCGTGGGACGAGGGCTCGGCAGGAGCGTCGATTTCGTCGGCAACCGGCGCAGGCGCCGCCGCGGGCGCGGCTGCGCAGGCGAGAGCGGCGGCGAGCACGAGCAGCGGTCCCCGCGCCGAGACGGACCCGCTCCTCGCCATCCTCCGCGGGCGCTCGTCGCCCTCGTCGCGCTACGCGCCATACTCGGCATCATCGTCGACCTCGCTGCACGTCCCGGTCCCGACGCAGCCCGCCGGCGCCGCCGCCGGGTCCTCCTCCTCGACTTCGCCTTCCACCGCTCCCGCTTTCGACCTCGCGCCCCTCTCGCTCAACGCCGCCGCGCGCGCCCGCGCCCGTGTCGCGCAGAGCGTCAACCCGGCAGCGCGCACGAGCCGCAGCAGCTGGGGCGAGGTCGGCGAGGAGCTGCTCCTGCGGGCGGTCGCGCGCGAGCGCGAGCGGGAGGCCGAGTTCGAGCGAGGCCCGGCCAAGGGCCGTGGAGGACGCGAGGACGAATCGTGGAACGTCAAGGTGCGCTCGGTCCCTCTCTCCTCCTCGCCGCGCCCGACTCCCCGAGCTGACTCCGTCTCCCTCCTCTTCTCCGCCCGCGCAGGTCACGGTCCTCACGTACGACCCCGAGCTCAAGTCGCTCACGGGCCTCATGCGCGCACACGGCGCCATCCCGCCTGCGGGCTTGCCCTCGTCGTCCACCTCGACCGGCGCCGGTCCTTCTCCTCCACCCGTCGGCGACGTGACGACCTTCTTCTCGGGCTCGATCCTGCACCCGATCCTCGACGGCCTCTTCTGCTCGCCGTCGCCGACCGGGTCGGGCGGCGAGTTCTGCGTCACGCGCTCGAGCGAGGCCGAGAGCTGGGTCCAGCTCGGCCCGTTCAAGGGCTTGACCAAGCGCGAGCTGCTCGAGGGCGCAAAGAGCCGCACGTGGGTCGAGGAGCGCACGAGGGGCTGGGTCCTGTTCCGCTGGAAGGAGCGCGACTTTGTCAACGTCACTGGTGCGTCGTCGTCCCTCTCGTCGTCGTCGAGCGGTCGAGCCTTCTCAAGTCGGCCCTCGGTTCGCTGACTCGCCCTCGCCTCGCACGCTCGCAGCGAAAGAGTCGTCGCTCTCGATCTCGGGCTTCTACCACGTCGTCCTCGACCGCCAGACGGGCGAGATCGAGGGCCTGTACCACGACCCGGCGGCGACACCTCATCAGCGCCTCGTCCTGTCGCCGGCCGACAACGAGCGCGGCGCGTTCGGCCTCGGCTCGTTCGCCTACCGCTGAGCCTCACACAGTCTCTTTCCCCTCTTGCACCCTCCGCCTTTATCCCCTTGGCTTTACCCCCTTCCGTCGTCGTTCGTCCTCCTCTTTCGTACCCGCACCGCACCTCGCAACCGCCTTTCTCACGACCTTCGCGAGAGGCTGGATAGGGACATAAGGTGAGACACGAGCGCCTCCTGTCGTCGATGGTCGCCGAGCGCACGCACCTCGCTCTCCAGCCCGTCGCCGCAGCCTCGTCCGCGGATTGTCCGTCCGCGCCTCCTGGCTTTCGTCCTTCCTCTTCTCCGAGTCCCGCACCCGCTTCGGCTCTCCTGCTCGAGCTCTTCTTGCGCTTGCTCGACAGCGCGCAGCCATGTCTCGATACGCTCAGCGACTCGCGCCTCCTCCCGCCGCACCTCGCTGTACGTCCCTCCCTCTCCACCTCGGCCTTTTATCCTCGCGCGACTCGCTGACGCCCCTCCCTGCGCAGACCGCCAGTCGCCGCGAGCCTACTACGACGACCAGCCGGTGCAGCGCGGGAGAGGGTACCGCGAGGAGCCGCAGCCAGACGACGACGACGACGACGAGACGGTGCGTCCCTTCTGTCGGGCTCTGCTCGCCGTCCACAAGCTGATCTAGCCTCTCGCTGCTTCGCAGGCCGTCGCAACCGACCTCTCGATCGCTCGGCAGCAACAAGCTCGTCGAGGCGTCCAGTTCGGCGAGAACGAGATCGAGGAGTTCAACGGCTCCGAGGCGCCCGACGCCGTCCTCCCCGCCCGCTCGACCTCGCGCAACGCCTTCTCGCCGCCCGTACCCCCCGCGCGCCAAGACGGCCGCCGCAGCGTCCAGCCACCCGTCGCACCCGCCCCTGCGCCCGCTCGGGCCCCTCCTCCTCCGCATCAGCCGAGCCGGCAGCGCTTCGCCGACGACGACGACGGCTACGAGATGCCGCCGCCGCCTGCGCCGAGCAGGAGCAGGTACGACGCGCCCGTGTCGTTCGCGAGGAGCACGGCGTACGACGACGAGCCGCCGCGGCTCGAGCGCGGGCGAGCCTGGAACGACTACGGCGGCGGCGAGGTGGACGGCGCGGGCACGCCCGGCTACGGCGACGACGACGACGATGACGATGCGTTCACGGCTGTCGCTACCGGCGTCGCAACCGACCTCGACATGGACGACTCGCCCGCTCGGCGCACCGACGACCCTCGCGCTCGTCTCGCCGCCGCCCAGCAGCAGCAGGCGCAGCAGTTCCTCGCCATCCCTCGCCCGCCGTCGCGAGGTGTCCAGGTTCGCAGGGCGTCGCCCGTCCAGCTGCCGGACCAGCAGGCGCCGCCGCCGCGGTACTCGCCGTCGGGCTTCGACGAGGACGACTTTTCGTCCGTCGCCGACGACGCGCCGTCGTTCGCCTTTCCTCCTCCTGGGCAGCAGAGGCAGCAGCGCACGCCGCAGCAGTACTACCAGCAGCAGCAGCAGCAGCAGCAGCTCCCGCCGCCGCCCGTCGCACCCGTCCAGCGCACGTACCTCGGCGGCGGCGGCGGCGGCATCGGCCGGCCCGTCTCGAGCGCCTCGAGCCGCATGAGGGTCGACGACGAGTACGACGAGCCGCCGCAGGCCGTGCGCGCTCGCGCGCCGCCGCCGCAGCAGCCGAAGGCGGTTGCGTACGAGCGGCCACAGGCGCTCACGAGGGAGCAGGAGCGCGAGGCCGGCGGCGAGGACAGCGTGCTCGAGAGGGAACTCATCGACCTGCTTAGGGTGCGTTCTCTTCCTCTCCTTCTCTCCTTGTCACCTCGCTCGTCGCCGCTGACGGGTCCGTGCGCTCTCCTCGCCCGCAGGAGCTCAACTTCTCGCTCGCGCTCAAGGACTTTCACGACGCGCTGCGCATCGGCGTGCAGAAGACGCTCGTGTCCGAGGACGGCATGGGCCACGCCTACGTCAAGATCCACGTCCAGCGCCTGCCCAAGGCGGCCGACCTCGAGCGCGAGAAGCATCTCAAGTCGCACTGGGTCCCGCTCGCTGGCTCGCGATGGGTGCGTCCAACCGTCCTCTCGATCCGAGCGTCGCCTGCACTCAAACGTGCTGACTATCTCGATCGTGTCGTCGGTTTGCCGGTCGTACAGGAATTCCGCACGGCGTCGCACAGCGTCACCTGCGTCTTCAAGACGGTGCGTTTCTCTTTCTCTCGCTCCGTCACCCTCTCGTTAGAGCTCGAGCTGACGCTGTCTCTTTCGTGCTCTCGCAGGTTGCTCTCGCAGCGTACGAGGCGCAGTTCCTGACGTCGACCTCGAGGAGGTAGTGCGACTCGCCGAGGAGGAGAGGGTCGAGCGAGATGCGAGTAGTATTGCAACACGAGTCGTCTACTGCGCACATCGAGCAAGAGATAGAGTCAGCGAGAGCTCGCGAGAGCTCAAAAAGAGCGAGAGAGGCACGCACCTGGTCTAAGTGAATGCGCCCTTCCACAAGTCCCTGGAGACGAGGTCCTCGATCCCGCCCTTCCCGAGCACATGCGTCACCCAGTCCCTCACCGCCTCGGTCGAGTCTCCCGCGCACCGCGCGATGCCGCCCTTGAGCCCGCCGGGAAGCGCGAGCGGCGAGAAGGACCACACGAGCGAGAAGGGCGCGCGCTGCTTGTGCTGGACGAGCGCGGCGAACTCGCGCTCGACCGAGGCGAGGAGGGCGGCGCACGACGGCCCGAAGAGGAAGAGGGTCGCGTAGCACGAGTAGGGCGCGACCCGAGGGCGGTACGTCGTCGTGTGCGCGACGGGCTCGTGCGCGAGGGGAAAGGACGACGGATCGTTGTCGGCGGTCATCGACGAAGGCGGTGACGGTGCCTCGTCCTCGAGGAGCAGGACGTCCTTGGCGATGCGCCGCTCGCCGAGCCACACCTCGTTCTCGCTCCGGTACCGCTCAAACTCCCACTCCTCGCCGCCGCCGTCGCCCTGATCCGCGCCCGCCGCCATGCCCATGCGCCCGCACGTGTACCAGTCGAGGAGGATGAGGCTACTGGACGGGTCGGCGAGGCGGACGACCTGGCGCTGGGTGTAGCGGGCGCGCGAGAAGCAGGTGACGGGTGCGGGGAGGAGGACGAGGGTCGACGAGGGGGCGACCGAGAGGCGGAAGAGCTGCTGGGTCGTGCTCGTCTCGGAGAGGGTCGGTGCGTTGAGGTAGCGGCCTGGGCGGACCTTGAAGACCTTGGTCGAGCCTGTGGGATAGTGCGAGAGGGTCAGCGTCCATGTGGGGGAGGAGGCGGTCGCTCGCCCGTCCCAGCTACAGCTCGACGAGTCAGGCGCGGTCGCCCAGCTCGCCAAACTTGCCGCAGGAGCTCGAGTGAACGCGAGAGACGCACCTTGAGTGAGGAGAACGAGCGTGGCTCCCTCGTCGACCTCGACCTTGAGCCGGACGCGGTCGCCTGCGACCAACCCGCCGCCGTATCCGATGATGTAGGCGCACTGGACGCGAGTAAGGAACCTCCTTGCCGGCACGATGACCTTCAGCGGGTACGAGAACTGGACGTCCGAGAGGTGGGCGCGAGAGGACGGGTCGAGCGAGCACCGCAGGACGCCGTCGCCGGGCGACAAGCGGCGCTGCATCCCCGTCGGGCTGGTGCTAGAGGTGCTGAGCAGCTGGTGCGCTGGCTGGCGACGCGCGTCGAGGTGTGTGGACGGCAGGATAAGGGTGCGAGAGGAGCGGACCGGCCGATCAACCCGGCAATAGCTCGCTTGATTAGCCCGAGTTTGTATTGAGCCATTACTGTTCGCCCAACTCGCGCTCGAGCCCTGCCTTGGTCGCTGCTGCTCTCACTCTCTCGCCGAGCAAGCCGAGAGCATGGAAGAGATGCGCATCTATGTACAGCTGCAGTACAAAGCGTCATCGGCAAGGACACGGACCCGCTCAGCCGAGCGTGCTCCTCACCTTTGCCCACCACCCTCGCGCCCTCAGCGCCTTCGCCTCCTCCTCGTCGTCATCGACCTCGCGCTGCGCATCTCCGAGCCGCACCTCGCTGCCCTCCCGCGCGCGCCCCATCGGCAGCGGCGAGCTGTCCTCCCTCCTGTGCCGAGGGTGGTGGTGGTGCTCGTGCGCGCTCGGCCCGACGTAGAGCGCGCCGCTCAGGCTCTCGCTGCGCCCGTGCCCGTGCCTGCGACGATGTGCGGCGCGGCCGTCGCTGGGCAAGCTCGCCGTCGACGCGCCGAGGTCGATGACGGGCGTGAACGGCGAAGGGCACGGTGAGGGCGTTGGGGCGGGCGCGGGCGATGAAGGGTCGGTCGAGGGGACGAGCGAAGAGGCGTGCGAGGCGTGCGCGCGGTGCAGGACCTTCGGGCGGATCTCGAAGCCGGGCGAGGCGGCGCCGATGCCGATCGAGAAGCCGCGGGGGCGCCAGGCGACTGCGAGCGTACGAGAGCGAGCGTCAGCAAGCTGAGAAACAGCTCGACCAGAGGAAGGAAGTGAGAAAGAGAGGACGCACCAGGCTCATCGTCCGAGGAGCAGCTGTCCGGCTCCGTCTCCATCTCGAGTGGCTCGTCGGCCCACACCTGCGCGCCCTTCTTCTTCTGCGCGTCCTCGTCCGCCTCGCCCTTTGCCCCACCCGGCTTGACGCTGACGATCCACACACCGCCGAGGAGGACGAGCGTTCCGAGAGCGAGCATCCAGCCCTGGAGCGCCGAGAGGACGTCGAGCTGGCGGAAGTAGATGAGGCCCGACGCGATCGACGCGCAGTTGTACGCGCAGAAGGCGAGTGGGCAGATGAGGGTTGGGCCGACGAGGCGCAGGGCGCGGTTCAAGTAGGCGAGCTGCGCACGAGCGGGCGAGAGTGTGAGCGCGCGCTCAGGCCTCCTCTGGTCGACAGCGCACGAGAAGGGGAGCGAAAGGCTGAGCGCACCTGCATGAGCTCGCACACGACGAGGACGGCAATGATGACCCACGCCTCGAGATGCCCAAACTGGTTCTCGCGCGACGTGATGGTCGAGATGAGGAGGTCGATGCCGGTCTTGGTGATGAGGAGGCAGACGCCCGACAGCGTGCCCGACGTCGCGCCGTACGCGACAGCGATCCAGACTCGAGTCCTGTTGCAGCGAGAGGGAGAACGTCAGTACCGGGTGGGTGTGAGAGCGAGAGCGAGAGAGAGCGAGACGCACCTGTCGGCCCGAGCCAGCACCGCCTCGACGCTCTCGCCCCTCGCGTCCTCGTCCTCGTCCCGGCTCCCGAGCGCCAACACCCCTCTCAGTCTCCCGCCATCGACACCAGCGAACCTCGCCCGCCGGCTCGACGTCCTGCGCCGACCCTCGCCGCCGTCCGGCTCGCCGAGGAGCAGCGTCGTCGCGTCCGGGTCCGACTCGTGCTCGGCATCGTCATCGGCCTCGAGCAGGAGCGGCTCGCGCTCGTCGAGGCTGGAGCGCGCGACGGCGGCGGGCGGTGCGCCGAGGACGGGCACGGGCCGCTCGTGGTGCGTCGGGAGGGACCACCTGCGGGCCCTCCTCGCCCTGCCGCGCGCGAGGAGGAGCGGCGTCGTCGGCGTGCCCGGCGGGAGGACGCCGGCGAGGCGGCGCGCGAGGCGCCACTCGGCGAGGTGGGCTGCCGTGAGGACGAGGGCGAGGACGAGGGCGAGGAGGACGACCCAAGTGACGAAAGCGGGGCGGCGGTACAGCTCGATGAGCTCGGGGAGGGTGTGGGTCTGCTCGGGGACGACTGCGGGCGCGCGATGACAAGGTCAGCGTTCGAGCCGAGGGGAGCCGAGTCGAGGAGGACAGGAAGGGCGACGGACCGCCAAAGATGCCGACGAGGGTCGCGCCGCCTGCGATCAAGATGGACCCGACGGCGAGCTGGACGGTGAAGCTGTCGCCGAGGATGATGCGCGCAAAGAAGGCGTTCCACAGGAGCGAGACGGCGCCGAGCGGTCCGAGGACGACGATGGGGAGGGCGCCGATCTGGAAGAGGGTACCTGTCGGTGCGCGCAGAGGGTCAGCATGGGCTCACTCGCCGACTGAGGGGATGAGAGTGGGACGGACCAAAGACGTTGGACAGGATGAAGACGGCAAAGCCGGCGAGCCAGAGCGGGCGCTGCCAGTCTCGCCTGCGCTTGTCGATTGGCTGGCGCTCGTTCGAGATGTGGCTCAGGCGCTGCACCGTGAGGCCTGCGAAGGGTCGTCGAGGTCAGTGCATGGCGCGCGAGGGTGGACCGAGCCGACTCGGGCGAGAGGGGGGAGGGGAGGGGGGACGCACCGAGCGACTGGACGAAGCTGGCGACGAGGCCGATGACGATCTGCGTGCGCGGTGGGAGTGGGCTCGTCAGTGGCTGTCCGTGAGAGTCCGGGCTGTGCTAGTCGGCCGTGTGGAGTGCGAGCGCGGGCTGCACCGCCTCTCCCGGGCCGCGTCCCAAGTTCCCACGCGTCGTGTGCAGGCGCTTGGCCTCGGGGAGGGCTGCCGGCTAGCTGATGAGCGCAAGGGAGCTGTGAGAGTGGAACGCGACGGACGCCTGCGGCTATCGAGATGTGTGGGCCTTGTTGTGCCGCCATCTTGGCGCGGCGGACGGAGGGGCGAGGGCGAGGCGCGTCGGGGGAGGGGCGCAGTGGCTCGAGGTGCGGTTTTGGCGGGTCGAGGCGGGTGCTGGTGGTGAGGCTGGAGTGTAGCACGGGTCGGGGACCCAGTCGAGCCGGTCGAGGGCGAGAGTCAAGATCAGCTCGTCGTCGTCGTCCTCCTCCCGACGACGACGGCGACGACGGCCTCGTTCTCTGTCCTCCCTCTCTCGACACTCGACCAGCCCCTGCTCCAGCTCGAGTGCACTCACGACAGCACACAGCCAATGACCGCCTCGCTCGAACACGCCGGCTCGGTCCCCATCGGCATGACCGACGGCGGGCCCTCGTCCACCACCTCGGCCGCGTCCAACCTCCCAAAGATCGACCCAAACAACCATGTCGTCATGATTGACAACTGTCCGTCCCTTCCCATCATCCGCCTCC
>Ga0308169_10004884_pt1 | contig 12345 bp, 23 predicted proteins | sample PhyBR1_2_FD_202139 | JGI IMG/M metagenome (GOLD analysis project Ga0308169, IMG submission 202139) | Phyllosphere microbial communities from UC Gill Tract Community Farm, Albany, California, United States - DLSLSB.R1 | ecosystem: Host-associated > Plants > Phyllosphere > Unclassified | place...
AGCTGCTCCAAAGTAAACCTCGCTCCGTCACCCGTCTTGCATACCCCATCAGAGTCAAGGCACAATGGACATGGACGACGACGATGCCTTCCTGTACGGCGACGAATCGCCCCCTCCACAGGCAGCACCCGCGCCCATCACACCAGCTCCGGTTGAAAAAGCGCCAGAGCAGCCTCAACCTCAACGTGAGCTTCCAGAACGCTGATCATCTGTGCACTTCTCGCTCACAGAGTAGAAGCCGCGAAGCCTGAGTCGACGGTCTCGGCCTCCATGGCTGCGTGAGTCACAGTCTGCCGGCTGCTCCGTCGAGCGCTGACCACAGCTCGCTCGCCGCGTACGGCATTGATCCGTCGGCTGCCGTGGCTGCAGAGAACCCGGAGGACGGCGGTGTAGAGGAGGAAGATGACGAGGACGAGGATAGCGACGATGAAGATGACGTCAAGTTCGTCTTCAGCGGCCAAGCCCAACGAGTCATCGATAACAGGTGAGCTGCCCGCCACTTCAGTTGAACGTACAGCTCACGGAAGACGGCCTCAAGCACCACAGAGCAATGTCATCGGGATAGGAAAATGGGCCCAAACGTCCACTGGCCACGCTCCCGCTCCGGCCGCAGCAGCGCCTTCAACACCAGCCCAGGCAACTCCTCGCCGTACGTCGCTGCGTCTCCCTCTGACGTTAGCTGACCTGCAGCGCCCGCGCCCACCGCAAACCAGACGACCGAGTACACGCCCACCTCCCGCCCTGGCACTCAACCTGCCTCGACGCCGATTCCTCAAACGCACGTCGCTCCACCCTTGCAGAACAACCCCATCCCCCCGTCCGGAGACAGCGGTACCGCGCCCAACCTCGCTCTTCCGTCGTCGACCCTCCCGCCCATCACAAATCCAAACCCGTTGATCGACCCGACCAATCCGAGTGGGATCATTCCAAGCACGGGCAACTCGACGTACGACATCGACTTGGCTCAATTCGAGGGATCCGGGCAGCCGTGGAGGCGGCCGGGCAGCGATATCCAAGATTGGTTTAATTACGGCTTCGATGAGGTCTCGTATCCCAAGTTTTTGCGGTACAGGCAGGAGATGGAGGCGGGGAAGAACGCACTGGTGAGTTGGCGAGCTTCGCATCGCTGTAGCGGATCGATGCGGACGGGGACTGACTCGCAGATGCAACTACCCATGGGGGCCATGACGCCCGAGGTGGCACAGCTTTTGCATCTGCCCAATCCTATGATGGCCATGAACCAAATCAACCAAATGAACCAGATGGGGCAGATGGGCGGGATGAACCACCAGATGGGCATGGGCAACATGGGTCAGATGGGAAACATGGGCGGCTTCAACCCGCAGCAGCTGCAGGCGATGCAGCAGCAAATCGCGGCTATGGAGGGGATGATGCAGCCGGGCATGAATGGTCCGGGACCAAACCAGGTACAGATACAGGGACAAGGACAAGCGCAAGGCTTGGGCATGGGCGGAGGTCAGCAGATGGCTCAACGTCAAGGTGAGCCGGCGGTGCACCTACTTGCCGTGATAGCTGACTTGCAGCATCCCAGCGTGCCAGTGCGACCCCGGTTCCGGCTCAAGGAGAAGGTGAAGAGGTCAAGCAGGAGGAAGGAGCGGACAATGTGAGCCGAGTCCGAGTGCGCGTCAGACAGCAGCTGATCCTCAGTCCGCCGCTAGTGTACCTGAGCCCCAACAAGCTCAGCCGTTCCGAGGCCAGACTCAGCCTATGAGGGGTATGCCGGGTCTGCGAGGTGGACTTGCCAATCGAGGGCGCGGCGGAGCCGGTGAGCTGACATCTCTTGATCAGATCCAAGCTGACGGCAGCGATCCCAAGCGGACCACGAGCAGGCGTAGCTCTTCCTGCCAACATCCCTAAAGGCCCCAAGGCTGGTCGGTTCAAGGATAAAGACCGCGTTGAGAACGCTACGTCCGACCTGAACTACGGCGACGACGACTATACGTACCCCTCCACTGGAGGAGGCGGCGGGGCCGGTAACGGCAGTAGGAGCTCGAGTCCCAGCAAGTCGGAGCGGAAAGAGAAGTCGAGGTCGTCGAGGCAGTATGAGCGGGGATATGATGATGGATATGACTCGCGGGACGACAGGCGAAGTAGGAGCAGGAGCTATAGTCCTGCCAGGGGGGATCGCGAGCGCGATCGGGGCGAACGGGACCGGTCGGAGCGGGGTGAGCGGGGAGACAGGGACAGGGAACGTGACGGAGGATCTAGGAGGTCTTCGAGGCGCGAGAGGGAGAGGACGAGGGATAGCAGGGATGAGCGAGAGGATAGTCGCGAGCGAGAGAGGGAGAGGTCGGGGAGGAGCAAGCGGAAGAGGGAGGAGGGTGGTGGAGGGAATATTTTCGGGTTCGAGAGCGATGAAGAAGATCGCGCGTCGAGGTGAGCTGCATGGTACCCTCCAGTGCGGCAGCTGACGCGCAGTGGGCGCAGGAAGGACGATGAAGAGGATGATCGGTACGACAGGAGGGCGAGGCGGCTGAGATAGGCGGGAAATGTTGTGCCGGGTGGTGAAACTACCAAAGTCCGTGGGCCAACTCATGCATGACTCTGCTTCTGCTCTTACCATACGTTTGCTTTTGCAAGCCTGAGCGTATCTCCCTCTCAGAAGAAGCGAGGAGCCCCGATGAGGGGTCACATGTCGAGAGCTGCACTCGACGCCGCTTGTAGTGGGCCCTACACGCTTCTTGCACCATCATGGTCTCAAAGAGGTAGCCAAGACAAGATGCATAGGAATGATGGCGGTAATCTATGATAAAGCGAATGCGAGATTTCAGGGCGACGTGAAGACGCTCGGTGTGGGTTGTGCGCTGAGCGGGACGACTCAACCTCGCCCAGCGGGCCTCGGCGACAGCGGGGGTAATGTCCCGCCTACACAGCCGGGTTCTGGGCGCGCAGGGCATCGTGCTCCTCGATATCCGAGTCGCACTCCCACGGGTACGCGAGCCACACGTCGGGCGTGTCGACGGCTGAAAAGTACTTGACGGACGCAGGGAGCTCGCCTGCCTTGGGCTTGAGCCTGGGGTTAGCAGTCGTCCCGTGTGCGCGCGAAGCTCGGGACTCGACGTCGAATGGGCGGGAGAACGGAGCTGGGCGAAGTGGGATGGGACTGGTTGGAGATGGCAAGAGGATGGTAGACCCACTTGTTGTGCACGACGAAGATGCCCAGCTGGGTCTCGCTTCGGAGTCGTTCACGCTCGGTCTCGTCCTCCACGAGGGCGAGTTGGTCGTCGATATCGTTCTGCAGTTCGCGGATGGTGTACCTGTCAAGGTCAGCGGGGTACAGGTCATACACGCATGATCATAGTGAGACATGCTGTTGATCGGCAGTCGCAAAGAGGGGAGGGGAGTGCTCGTGGCGGAGACATACTGCAAGGTCGTTCGGGTGTCGTCGACCTCGTCCACGACGAGAATCTTTCGTCCGAGCAGTCCGCCGTGGTTGAGATTGCTGCCGAGCTGCTATCAGCAATTGTCATGGCTCATATACCGCGTCCTCAAGAAAGTCTCTCTCTCTCCATGGACACCGTGACCGGCTTATATCCCGCCTCTGACATTCCCGGCAAAGCGGAGAATAACCATGTAGACAGAGACGCGAAACCGTCAACTCACCGTGGAGAAGTCGAGCCATTGCGTTCGCTGCACCTCGGTGCCGACCGTCTCGGCGATCTGAAGTCAGCCGCCGTCGCGCAATTGCACCAAGCGCCTTCGGGCACTCACACCACCCATGGACTCGTAAAGGACGAGCCCGACCGCCTGGATCGGGATGTTCCTCTTCTTGCCCTGGTCGTCGACCTTGCAGAACGTCCTGAGAATCCGTGCTGGGATGAATCCTCCTCCGCCGATAGCGATGAAAAGCGTCGGGGCTGTGCGCGTACAGGACCGAAGCGAAAAGTGTGACGGGCAGAAGGGTGGATTAGGTCAGAGATAAGGCGGTTAGCTGTGGAAACGGGCCGGGACAAGCTTGCAAGCTCACCGAACTCGGCCTTGATTCTCTCGGCGGTTTTCTGGATCGCTACGTGCACGTCGTTGTAGCTGAGCCGGATCCTGCGGTCAGCTCGGGGTCGCGCGCGGGACTTGGTGTGACCGCAAGGGCGAGGACACATGGCGGTCGGCGTGGGAGCGGACCTGAACTGCATAGAACGCCGAGACGAGGACGTACATGGGCACATCATCTCCTGCGTTTCCCATGATGGTATAACGTCTTTTATGTACAAGCACTGAAGGAGGGAGATGAGCGTTGTAAAGGTGATAAGAAGGCGAGGGACGATGGTAACGGGCAACAACAAAAAGTTGACGGATTCATCCGTCCAGCACATGGCCGGCAATCTCACTCCACCGGGCTGCCTCCTCCCCTGGCCTGATCAACCTGAGTGAATCATACCTTGCCCTTACCAACATGTCGCTCTGCCTCACTTGCTCGTCGTCGTTAGCGGACGACCCATCGACATACCACACCCCATGCTGCCTCAAGCCCATCTGTGAGAGGTGCTTGCGCCGCAATCCCAGGCTGAGGGAGTACGACCCGTGTCTCCGATGTGGCGATCTCCGGACGAGCTCGGGCGTGCAGCGCGTGCGGCGCGGGCGGGCTGCTGTCGAGGAGAACCGCAGGAGAGAGGAGAATGTCTTCGAGATCGGCGACGAGGACGATGAGGATGTTACGCACGGAGATGATATGGACAGCGCGAACAGAGGACCTCCGCCGGCTTATGATGATCGGGAGGGCCGATCGGGCGGTGGCGAGGGCGATGCCGACGCTAGAACGCACGATCACGACGATCGACACACGCAACGCAGTACCAGTCAATCTGGCTCGGCACGGGGTGGTGTCCGAAGTCGGTCGAGCAGCCGCCGATCGGCTGGGTCGGTGCACAGAGACGGACACGAAAGCCGTCCGGACCGCCAGGACGCAGATCTCGCCGGTGTGGAGGTGAGGGACGGGATCGACGACGACCCGCTGCAAGTCGTCGAGGTCCGGCATCCCGTCTCGCGGGGCGATACACTACTCGCGATTGCACGCAAGTACGCAGCCGACGTGAGTGTCAGGCAGGCTTCTCAACATGCACACCGGGCCCCGACCACCTCGGAGAGGGAGCGATGTGCATTCTGTCATCTGCCATCCTTCGTCTGCACACGACCTCCTTCTATCTCCGAGGGCTCGAGGTCTCGGGTCCGCCGTCTCCATGTACTCTGCGACATGTTTGAAAGAGCTGACCCCAGCCGCACGACCTCCTCACCTTGAATGACCTGCCCCCTTCGACCCTCACCTCGCAGCCGCACCTCCTCCGCACCCGCAAAACGCTACTCATATCGCGCCGCTCCATCCCGCGCTCAAAGCTGCCCCCTTCCACCCTTTTCTCAAGTACCGATCTCCCCGACGTACCATTGACGGACGCCGAGCGAGAAGAACAGGCAAAGCGCGAGCGCGAGCGGGCGATCAAGCGTTTCCAGCTGCTCACAAAGTCGCAGGACCCGCGGGTCGGGGCGGCGTATCTGTCTCTGTCAGAGTACGACGAGGGGAGTCTGGACCTTCTTTCGGGGCTGGAGATGGAAGTGGACCAGGATGCGGAGCATGAGGGCGGTAAGGAGGGCGGCGCGGGGAAGAGGGGCAAGAGGGAGTGGCCTGATAAAGGCAATCGGGAACAGCGAGCCCTGGACCAGTATTACGAGGATGAGCGGTGGGAGCGGGAAGCTGGCGGGCCGAGGGAGAGGGTCGAGGGCGGGTGGAGGAGGGTCGGGGACGGGAGAAAGATGGGCATCAAGGTGTAGAGGTATTGTCGGCCATGAGTCGCAAGCAAGTCGGCGCCGTGCAGCCGAGTTTCTCCAGTCTTGTATCCATACATGAGCGTTCCGCATGTAAGGTCCTGTATACGATGCTGCAATGACGAGAGCATGATGAACGCCCTGAACATCTGCATGATATGGGCGGACGCTTCTAGCTACGCCAATCTACGTACCCGTACTATACACACATCTCCTTATATCTCGTCGTGGCAGGTCGTTACATCTCGGTCATCGCATGGTCTCCTGTCACTTCCCCTCGGCGCATTTGTGTGCGCCCAGCTGGCCGGGGCGAGAGGAGAAACAGGGGAGGGAAAGGGGAGAGAAAGGGAGGGGGGGGGGGGGGGGGTTGGGGTTTAGGGAAGGCGGAACCGTCTTCGCGCTTTCTAAGCGGCCAAGCCGCTCACCAATCTGTCCAAGAAACTCCCCTTGCCTGAGGCGGCCGTAGTCCCACCAGGCTCTCCTCCCAGCACATGCCCGGACCCACCAGTACCGCTTCCACTCCCGCTCCCGCTCCCTCCTGACGTTGCTGGCTCCGCATGTGTCCGCGTTGGGCCCCATGCGAGTGCGTCTTCGCCTTCGTCTCCAGCCTGCCTTGGCGGGTTGACTGAGATGCCCGCTTCGTGCCTGCCATTAGCTCTATACTTCCACTAGTAGCAGTTCAAAAAGCTCACAGTCGCATACGGAACAAGGCAGCCTGTGTGCTCGAGATGGTCTCGGAACCCGTCTTCAGCGCATTGTTGACCAGGCTTCGTCGTGCATCGGGGGCTTTGACCTCGAGAACCTGATACGTCAGCTCGACCAGGCGCACAACCCGAGTAGCAAGCTGACTTTGTCAACCAGATCGATCCTGCCTTTGATGCTCCCCGCCCAAATCAGCCTCTCCACCTGGCCCGACATGTCGTTCTCGGAAATGTTGAAAGCGGACGCCATAGTCTCGAGTTTGACGGTCGAGAAGGGTTCCACGTATTGTACGATCGACCTCTCCACTATCTTGCGTCGAAGGATTCGGACATGCGGGGCGGTCCACATGTTCAAAGCAAGAATGGGCTAAACGTCAGCTATCACATCCAGCTTCATCCGTCGACTCACCTCGACCCTGTTGTATATCGCTTTGACCTCGCCGTACTGCGCGTTCATGTACGCCCGGATGAGATCCAACAGCCAGCCCTGCGAGTCGTCCAAGCTCGTGCGGAAGCTCGTTCGGTCCAGCAGCGTGTCGGTGATCTGTTCCCTGCGGCCCGTTGCAAGGATGCACAGGCCGGAGATGAGGCACACATCTGCCGTCGAGATGGCCTAAACGTAAGCTTCGAAAGAGAACTAGATAGACGGGAGCTGACCAAGCCCTCCCATTCGCCCAGGCCTCCATCCTCCAGAACACGGCCCATCAGCCTTCCCGCCTCAGCGTACGACCCCCTACCCAATGCGATCACTCCCTGAGCAACGTTAATCTTGTTGGTGACCACACGTCGAGTCTCGGCTCCTTGTGCCGCTCTTTCCTCATTCTCCCTCACGTCCCCCGCCGTCATCGACGCCAACTCCGCCGCACCCGGTCTGACGGTCGGCTTGGACGTATCTGACGGCGGGTGCAGGCGGTTCAGCGCGCCTTCGAGCTTGGTGATGTGCCCCGGCAGCGAGTTGACAGCGTTATATGCGAGGCAGGCCTGCCGTCAGATGTGATGACCATTGAATCGAGAACTTCGCCTCACATCGAGGATGCCCAGGCCCAGATCGAGGTGGTGTTGGGGCGACGAGCTGTATTCCCTTGCCGCGGCATAGTTCTTGAGTGCGCCCTGGTAAGACCCCGCCTTGAACGACAGCTCCGCGAGCGCGAGGTAGGTCAACTGTTGTCAGCCCTAGTCCCGGAACGACACTTCATGCGCACTCGTATGGACTCCTTGATCAGGTTGCTCATATATCCCTTGAGCTCGACGTCCAACCTCGTCGACTCCTTCCGAAGCTGCTCCTCCGCCGTCTCATACCAGCCAGGCACGGCATGCGAGCCAACGAGTGCCGAGATATCGACCAAGCGGGGCGTGGGCGCGTTGGGATCGGAGAGGCCTTTGAGGTACAGATCGAGCACGTCGAGGGTCGTCAAGTGCCGGGCATATGAATCTCGGTCCAGAGTCTGGGAGGTGATGATCTCGACAGCGTCCGACGAGGCTTGTTTGAGGATCTGGAGAAGGGCGAGAGGCGGTGTGGTGGAGCTGGGTAGGCGGAGGAGGAGGCCTATGTATGTGAGGCGGGTGAGAAGCGCTCGGCCTGGAGTCAGCCCGTGATCGGGTGGAGCTGATACAGGATCATGTCGGCGTTCAAGGTGACCGCGACGAGCTCATACAGCCGTAGAGAAGAGAATCAAGTGATCACTCACCTTTGTACGTGCCCTTGAAAGCTGGCCAGTCGAGCTCGGACAAATCAAACCCGGCAAAGAGGTCGAACAGGCGGCGCTCCTCGGCGGTCAGCGAAGGGGCCGAGGGCTGCGACGGCGTGGCTGCCGGCTGCGTGGTCGCCGTCGATTCCGGGTCTCCTTCAGGCGGACGTGTACTACCGCTCATCATGGTGCTGCTGTCTATTGACGCTGGCGATGGTGAGGAAACACGAAGCTGGTTGATGAGGTTGGGTGGACACTGGCTGATCCGAGCAACCAGGTGGAGGTGACTGGACCGGGCTTCGGCATACGTAAACTCGGTGGCACATTCAAGGTCGACGTCTTGCTCTGAGGGGGGTTCGTGTCTCTCAGAAGCAGCAAGGGGAGCAACGCGAATCGCCTCGTACACCGGCACCACGCTCTACCCTTCTAGTTCATGCTCAAAATACAATACTGGCACAACAATCAAGACGTACGAGTCCACTGGCCCAACCGTAGCTCACAGTGCCACCGGGCTACTTCTACCGGGCGTGCCCGTCTCAGGCGTATCCTCCCGTTCCGCCCGTCCTGCTCTATCCATCTCAGTCCAGTCAATCACCCTCGTCAAGATCCGCTCTTCTTCCATGACACGCTTGACTGCCCCCTCGCCTCGCCTCTTCATATTCAGCACCATCTCCTGCACCTTCTCCCACCGCTCTTCCAACTCGGGATCGTCCATCTCGTCCGAGATGTACCCGTCGGCGCCTACCGCGAGCTCTTCATCCGTAGGGGACAAGAGTAGGCCTGGAGAGGTGATTGGTTTGCTTGTGAGGTGGAAGGACGGTCCGTCGCGGGACTCGCGCAATGCCCTCCGGAGCTTGATGATCTCCGCGCGTTGTTTCGCCTTTGTCGCTGGAAGTCAGCTGAGATTTCGCGATTCATAAACTTGACGTGCCTTCGAGAGACCGGTTGATGGCCATCAGACTTGCGTTGGAAATCTCCAGATCCGCAACCTTGCGGTTCACCTTGGCCTCCTCTGCATCCTCCTCAAACAGGTCATCTTCCACCTGGTCCTCGTCTTCCATCGCGCGTGTGGCAGCACCCACGGCTCCGCCCTCACTATACGAGGATGTGACATTATTCTGAGCCGTCTGTATGTCCGTGATCGGATCCTCCAGCTGATCGACCACCTTCCCAAATGAAGGCTCGACGGCTGTGCTGCCGCTCCATCGGTCCCTGTCCCGCTCAACGCATAGCAACGCTTCTAGCGCCTCCTCCGCCGCACCACTCAACCCCAGTCCGACTCCCATTCCGGGTCCGAGACTCGAAGTCCGGCTCATCGACACTGCCTCGCTTGCGTCGCTCCCCCTTCGTGGTGTCATGATCGGAAGCCCAACTGTTCGCAATTCCGGACTGGTCGGCACGTTCGCGTAGAATCCGGTTATCTGCGTATGAGGATGGACGGGCATGACCCGCGCAGGGGGGATCCGCGTGCGGTTTGGATGGGGTGGCACTGAGCGGTCGACGGTGCCAATGGGCGGCGAAGGGGGACATGATGCCGTTGGATGCTGACCGTGTGCCGGACGCAGGTATGGCGGCAGAGCCGAGGCTTTCTTGCCGGGCGAAGAATGATGACTGGTCACTCGAGTGAGAGAGTCCTCCGAGGTTGGACTGTGAGATTTCTGGTCTTGAGTTGTACTGGGGCGGAGAGGGGCAGAATGGGGAGGCGGGGGGAGCGGGGAGTGGAGAGGCGAGGACGGGATGGGCGAACGTGATCGTGCTCGACTTTGCGTAGGCGTCTCGAGCACATCGGCACCCGCTACCTTTACCTTTGCTCGCCCTCTATCCACCGAGCTCGTTCCGGCCGAAGATGTTGGTCGAAGGCCCGGCCGCGCCAACGGTGCTTTGGGTAGTGTTGCGGGCGTAGGAGTCGACGGCTTCGCGCCTGGCAGAGGGGTAGTTCGGGCCCTGATGACGGGCGTACTCCTTCCGTTGGGAACATCCGACGTGGTTCGCGATGGTCCGGCAGTGATAGCCGGAGATCTGACATTGGGCGTGCTTACACCCTGCGCCACTCCGGCGGGTGTCGATGGTGTCGAGCGGCTATTGAATGAGGGCGAGAATGGGCGAGCAGATGATGCCGTCGTGGCCGACACGCGCGAGACAAGCGAGGATGAAGACGGCGTCGAGCGGAGGGGAGGGCGAGTGGGCGGTGTAGCGATGGCTGACGGGTCTACCTTGGCTCGTGCTCGGGGCTGCGACGACGACGACGAAGGGGTGGAGGTGGACGCAGAATGCGTGATCTGGGTCGCGACCTGCTTGTTCAGCTCGTCGATGTCAATCAAGACCATCGCACCTTCCGCTTCGGTGGCATGGCCATCTTGGAACAAGTACTCGGGCTATCTGTAGGCTACGAGGAGCAGCATGGATGACATGGACGAGTGTGATGTGGTGATCCGCTTAGATCAGTGATGTGTACGGACGCAGACGACCGGGCTGAGCGGCAACGGACATTTCCGATCCGGAACCCAACTTATACAATCCGATTACATGCTACTGCAATTTCAGTCCTCGGGCCGGTATTTCCGCCGCCGTCGTCAAGTGAAGAGCATGCATGGCGCAAAAAGCCGACCATGATGGGCATCCTTCGCTGGAGACGACGAACCGCATGGTGCATGTACTCCCCCTTTCCTTCCTCCTAGCAGATCGAGCGCTCTTCACGAACCTGATGCGAGATCGTGCGAGAGCACGGCCGCATCGACTCTCCTTGACATAAACGTCAATTGGCGACCAGATATCGCCACGTCAGGGGTTCAATCTGGACCTTTGCAGCTGTAGACCATCCCGACTGCGCGTGGCGATACTCCAACGTGACAAGTGCTTCGCGCAAAGTAGTCATCCTTTATCCCGACATGTCGACCTCGCCTTCCGGCTCCATGAGGCAACGTCACAAACGACAGGCCCACCAGCTTCGCAGCACGATACACCTCTTCAACGTCAATTGGTGTGCTGACATTGACTACTTACCACCATCACCTCTAACCCAGAGCGAACAGGCAGTCTTTGCCGATTATGACGAACAACACAGATTCGGACTCCAGGCCGACTCGGTCGACCAGGACATCGGCCACCAGGAAGCGGTACATGTTGAGCGACCCTTTCACCGGTAAAAGCCCTCACTTGCCTCGATCAGGATACCACACTTCTCCAGGCAGTCGCAGCGGGACCAGCACTCCTCGCGGCCGATCCTACCCATGTGGGACCTGTGAAAAGCCCGTGAAGCCCGACGAGCACGCCACAAGATGGTTCAAGCCACTCTGGGGTACCAAGCAGAAGTCGGATCAAATGAGCGACACCAAGAAGAATTTTGTGCTGACCTTGCACGACGAGTGCATGACGAAGCTCTTGAGGAGTAAGTGGCACCTCCCATATCTCGTACACGTACGAGTCTGGGGCGGCGAACAGCAGCTAGATGGTTTGCAGCGGAACTGGCTAATCGTAGAGCATGGACGCTTCAAGGACGTGCGACCGGACTACGAGCTGTCGTATTCAGTCCTCAACCCGAACACGTGGAGAGAGGCTCGGGAATTGTTCGCGAAAGGCTCGTTGACGTGGAAAGAAGGCACAGAGACTCTGAAGAGGACCGCCCACGAGGAACCGATCTTCTGGCTTTGCGTCTCGTGTGACAACGACGCCTCGAACGAGCCTGTTCGTGCCGCCGAGCATCCGGACAAGGACAGTGAGAACTTTTTCACCGACCCAGTGTACATACACGAACGCTGTCTGTTCGGCACTGCCAATGCCGAAGAATCTGCTTTTTTTCGGGTGGGACTGCCGGCGGAGACACACCCCGGACGCTGTCGGCATCGAAGCCAGGTCAGGGTTACGATGACCCGTCGACCAGCAAACGAGCAAAGATGGCGAAAAATTGGCGGGAAAGGAGTCCCCTACCAGCTGCGACAGAAGTTCAGCAGGCTGGAGAGACATGACGATCCTTGAGGCGAGTGTGGCCGAATTGCACCTGTACATACATGTGAACTGGTAATGGCATCACGAGGTTTCGGAGGTGGCATAATCATGCCAGAGTCTGCTGTGCACTGTGACGCGAACGAGTCCCAATCCTTGTGCAAAATGCCGGTAAGGAAGAGAGTGTGACTGGCAACATATGGCCGGCGACGGGGTTGCTTGTTTGCTGACGATCGCGC
>Ga0308169_10004886_pt1 | contig 12340 bp, 8 predicted proteins | sample PhyBR1_2_FD_202139 | JGI IMG/M metagenome (GOLD analysis project Ga0308169, IMG submission 202139) | Phyllosphere microbial communities from UC Gill Tract Community Farm, Albany, California, United States - DLSLSB.R1 | ecosystem: Host-associated > Plants > Phyllosphere > Unclassified | place...
CGAAGATTCGCCCCTGCTGGGCAGCCTGCCGGAGCTCGATTCGATGGCCGTGGTCAGCCTGATCGGCGCCCTCGAAGAACGTTTCGGCATCGCCATCGACGACGACGACATCAGCGCCAGCACCTTTGCCACCCTCGGCACGCTCGCTGCGTTTGTCGCGCAGAAGCAGGCCGAATGACAGCCAGCCAGGTTACGCCCCCTGCCGAGCCGTTCTTTCTAAAGATCGGTGCAGGCCAGCGCTTTTGCCTGTTTCATCCGCCGCACGGTCCATGCCGTGGTGCGGTGCTGTACGTGCCGCCGTTTGCCGAAGAAATGAACCGATCGCGCCGGATCGCGGCGCTGCAGGCGCGCGAGATGGCGGCCCTGGGCTATGGCGTGCTGCAACTCGACCTGTACGGCTGCGGTGACAGCAGCGGCGACTTCGGCGACGCACGCTGGGCCATCTGGAAAGACGATCTGGCGGCCGGCGCGCGTTGGCTCGAGGCGCGTCTTGGCCAGCCGCTGCTGCTGTGGGGCCTGCGCTTGGGCGCCCTGCTGGCGCTGGATTATGCGCGCACCGCGCAGCACCCGGTCAAGGCGCTGATCCTGTGGCAGCCGGTGCTGAGCGGCTCGGCCTACCTGACCCAGTTTTTACGCCTGCGCACCGTTGGCGCGCTGCTGGCCGAGGGCGCGTCCGGGAACACGGGTACCGCCGCCCTGCGCGCCTCGCTGCAGGCGGGCGAAACGCTCGAGATCAGCGGCTACGACCTGGCGCCGGAACTGGCCGCCGCCATCGACGCGCTCCCGGCGCTCGAAGACTTCACGCCGGATGGCCCGGTGCACTGGTTCGAGGCGCTGGGCATGACCGGCCAGGGCGCCTCGCCCGGCGTGTCTCCCGGCGCGGCACGCGCCAGCGCCGCCTGGCTCGAGCGCCAGGTCGACCTGACGCTGCACCAGGTGCAGTGCCCGCCCTTCTGGACCACCCCCGAAATCACGATCTCGCCCGCCTGGCTGGCCGCCACGTCGACAGCATTGCAGGAACCCGCGCATGGACATTGAAGAACGGGTCGTGACCTTCGAGTGCCAGGGCGACAGCCTGTATGGCGTCGTCAACCTGCCCGAAACGCCGGGTACGCGCGCCGTGCTGGTGGTGGTGGGCGGGCCGCAATACCGCGCCGGCAGCCACCGCCAGTTCACGCTGCTCGCGCGCAGCCTGGCCATGAACGGGATTGCCGCCATGCGCTTCGATTACCGCGGCATGGGCGACAGCGAAGGCGCCGAGCGCGCGTTCGGCGACGTGCAGGACGATATCGCCGCGGCCATCGATGCCTTCATGGCAGCCGTTCCCGGCGTGCGCGAAGTGGTGTTGTGGGGCCTGTGCGACGGCGCCTCGGCCGCCATGATGTACGCGCCGCTGGACGCGCGCGTGAGCGGCGTGGTGCTGCTCAATCCATGGATCCGCACGCCCGACAGCATCGCGCGCACCACGCTGCGCCACTACTACCGTGACCGCCTGGTGGACCGCACGTTCTGGGCACGGGTGCTGCGCGGCAGTTTCAATTACCAGCGCTCGCTGGCTTCGATGTTCCAGCTGGTGCGCACCGCGTTCGGCACGGGGACAGCGCCACGGACTACACTGGCCCTGCCGGACCGGATGCACGCCGGCCTGCATGCGTTCAGCGGTCGGGTGCTGGTGATCATCAGCGGCGCCGATCTGACCGGCCGCGAATTCTGCGACCTGGCCGAGGCCACGCCGAAATGGCGTGAGTTGCTGCAATCGTCGCGCGTTACCCAGTACCGGATCGACCGGGCCGACCACACGTTCTCACGCCGCGTCTGGCGCGATCAGGTGGCGCACTGGACCGGCACCTGGCTGCACAGCTGGTAATACAGCTGGCAAGCGCCGCTCAGCGGACCTGGCGCGCCAGGCAGCCGCTGAAATCATCGAACGCGCCATAGGTGGCGCTGCGCCCGCGCTTTGCACCGCACAGATCGATGCCGCCGACCGCGCTCCCGTCGCGCTCGGGTACCCCGCCCCGCCACGCCAGATCGCCGCTGCCAGATTCTGCGAACAGGCTGCGTACCGGGTGGTAGCCGGCATAACTCTGCCACAGCGCCGCGCTGCGGTTGTCTTCCAGATGCAGCAAGCCGCCGTCGCGGCTGCGGATCGCGCCATCGACCAGATTGCCGTCCAGGCGCGCACTGCTGGTGGCATAGCGCACGTCGATTCCGCCCGTATCGAGCAAGGTGTTGTCCACGACGCTGCTGCGTGCTGCGCTGTTGAGATAAATGCCGACGTCCGAACAGCCCATCACAAGATTGGCGCGCAGTGTGCCTTGTTCCTGCTCGGTGATGCAGCGCCCGTCGCGGCACACGGCCGCGCCGGTACCGCCGCCGCCCAGCGACAGGCCCACCCGCTGGCCCGGCCCGCGCAGCGTGCGCTCGCACCACACCAGATTGCGTTCGAAGACGTTGCCGCTGCCGCCGCCCTTGGCGAACGCGCCATAGCTGACCATGTCGCCCTCGCCCTTGAGAAAGTCGCTGATCAGGTTGGCGCGGATCGTCCAGCCGTTGGCGGCGACGAGGTCGATCGGCGTGACCGGGTTGGAGGTCTGGCGCACGCGCGTTGCGGTCAGCGTGTTTTGTTCGATCAGGCCGTCGTCCGGAAAGCGCCCCTGTTCGCCGTTGATCTTGATGTGGGCATTGAAGTCCGTCAGCGTGTTGTTGCGCGCGACGAAATGGCTGGCCGCGCCCACCACGTGGAACGCGTGCTCGCAGTAGCGATCCTCGGCGCACACGCCGCGGATGGCCAGGTTTTCGAAACGCCAGTGCGGCGCCTTGACGCGAAAGCCCTCGACCAGATCGAACTCGAGCTGCACGCTGCCTGGCTGTGCCGCCCGCACGACAATCGGGAGCCCGGCGCGGCCAGGGCGATTGACGTCGAGCGGCGCGCCGCCGAACCGGTACACGCCCGGCAGCAGCGTGATCGTGTCGCCCGGGTTGGCCTGCGCCAGCGCCGCACGCAGCGCGTCGGGCGTGGCGACCGCAATCGTGCCGGCAGCATCGACGCCGACCGCGCCCGGTTGCGCACCCAGCGTCACCGCAAGCGCAGCCGGCAGTACCGGTTCGCCCCGATCGAGCCGCAGCAGCAGCGCCGCACTGGCCTGCCCCGTCTTGACGATCATCGGGTTGTGGCCGCTGGTGCGTTTTTCGATGTACGGCGCCAGTGCGCGCGGCGTGACGCCCACCCGTTCGACCACGTACGCCGCACCGATGGCGCCCACCGCCAGCAGCGCGAGGGCGCCGGCCACCGCCTTGCCCATCATGTACTGCTCTTGATGCCGTGGCGGTTCATCAGGTCATACATCGTCGGGCGGCTGATGCCCAGCATTTCGGACGCCTTGACGATATTGCCATCCACCCGCGCCAGCGCCTTCACGATGGCGCCCTGCTCGGCCTCATCGCGCACCTGGCGCAGGTTCAGCGGTTCCTCGACCGGCGTGTCGCCTTCGGGCAGACCCAGGTCGTCGGCCACGATGGTCGGCCCATCGGCCATGATCACGGCGCGCTTGACGCAGTTTTCCATCTCGCGCACATTGCCCGGCCACGCATAACCTTCGATTGCCGCAATCGCGTCGGGCGAGAAGTGCAGCGTCGGACGCGACTCCTGGGCGCAGAACTTGTTCTTGAAGTGGTGCGCCAGCAGGGCCGCATCGCCCTGGCGGTTGCGCAGCGGCGGAATGGTCACGACGATCTCGGACAGGCGGTAATACAAGTCTTCGCGGAAGCGTCCGGTACTGCACAGTTCCTTGAGCTTCTGGTGGGTTGCGCAGACGATGCGCACGTCGACGGCGATTTCTTCATGGCCGCCGATACGCTCGATCACACGCTCCTGCAAAAAGCGCAGCAGCTTGGCCTGCAGCGCCATCGGCAGATCGCCCACTTCATCGAGGAAGAACGTGCCGCCATGGGCCAGTTCGACCTTGCCCTTGGTCTGCTTGGCCGCGCCGGTGAAGGCGCCTTTTTCGTAGCCGAACAATTCGCTTTCGAGCAGGTTCTCGGGGATCGCGGCGCAGTTGATCGCCACGAAGCGCTCCTTGGCGCGCGGCGAAATCGCGTGCACCGCGCGCGCCAGCACTTCCTTGCCGGTGCCCGATTCGCCCAGCAGCATGACCGAGGCCGAGGTCGGGGCGACCTTCTCGATGCTGCGGCACAGCTTGAGCATGCCGGGGTCACGGCTGATCACGCCGGCCATCGGCGAATCGGCCTGACTGGAGGACATGCGGCGGTTTTCTTCCTGCAGGTTGTGCAGGAAGAACGCGCGCTGGATGACCAGGTTGAGCACTTCCGGCTCGGGCGGCTTCTGGTGGAAATCGTAGGCGCCCATGGCGATCGCCTTGACCGCATTGGCGCGGTCCTGGTTACCGGTGAGGACGATCACGCGCGTTTCCGGCGCCAGCGCCAGGATCTGCTGCAGCGTGGCCAGCCCTTCGGTCGAGCCGTCCGGGTCGGGCGGCAGGCCCAGGTCCATCGTGACCACGGCCGGCTCATGGCGGCGGATCTGCGCCAGCGCGCTTTCGCGGTCGTCGGCGACCACCACGTCATAGGCGTCGAAACTCCAGCGCAGCTGCTTTTGCAGGCCCGGGTCGTCTTCGATGATCAGCAGTTTCGGTTTGTTTTGGCTCACGGTTGTCCTTTCGTCACGCAGCGCGCTCGTTGGCCTCGCGGTACAGCGGCAACGTGACGGTAAATGTGCTTCCCTGCGCAGGCACGCTGGTCAATGCCAGCGCCCCGCCCAATTCGTGGATGTATTCCCGGCTTTCGAACACGCCGATGCCCATGCCGGCCGGCTTGGTCGATTCGAATGGCTTGAACAGCCGTTCGCGGATGAATTCTTCGCTCATGCCGGCGCCGGTATCGGCCACGGTCACGGCGACCTCCGCGCCCGCGCGGGCAATCGATACGCTGACACGGCCGCTGCGCGGCGTGGCTTCGATCGCGTTCTGGATCAGGTGGCCCAGCACGCGCTCGAGGCGCTCGCCATCGGCCAGCACCAGGAGGCCCGCATCGACCACGTCCAGCACCGGATGCGGCTCGAACGCACTCTTGAGCGCAATCGCCTGGCGCACCACGTTCTCGACGCGCAGCGGCAATGGCCGTTCCGGCGCATCGTTGCGGCTGAGCTTTTGCAGCATCATTTTCATCTTGTCGACCGAGTGTGTCACGGTATCGAGCATATCGCGCTGGAACTCGGGATTGTCGCGATGCTTTTCGGCGTTCGCGTTCATCAGCGACAGCTGGGCCACCAGGTTTTTCAGGTCGTGTACGACGAAGGTCGACATGCGGTTGAACGACTCGAACTGGCGCGCCACCATCAGCTCGTTGGCGGCATCCTGCTGCGCCAGATAACTGGCAGCCTGGCTGCCGGCGATTTCGAGCAGGTCGAACACTTCCCAGTTCAGCGACACGGGGCTGCGCGCATCCTGCAGCACCACAAAGCCGAACAGCTTGCCATGCATGATCAGGGGCACCACCAGCCAGCCGCGCGGAAACGCGACGAGCCACGACGGCAACACCAGCTCGCCGTATTTTTCGGGCAGGGCCGCGTATTCGCGCAGGTCGATCACCCACTGGGTGGTTTCCAGGAAGTGGCAGAAATTCGAATCGGCCGGCTCGGTCGCGGTGCTGGTGGCTTGCCACCCCGCCACCGGCTGATAGTGGCCGCCATCGCCGTCGCGGCGCTGCCACAACACGCCCCCCGGACTTTCGACCAGTGCGCCAACCGCCTCGATCGCACGCTCGCCGATGTGGGTGCTGTCAGACGACAGGGTACGCGTGAAGCGCATCCATTCTTCGCGGTAGTCGTAGCCGTAGCTGTAGAAATGCTTGCTGATGAAGACCTTGAGCCAGGCGCGGAAGGTGCCCGAGAACAGGGTGCCGGTCAGCAGCAGCAAGGCGCCGCACAGGAACGCGACCTGCATCACGCCGCCCCAGCTGCCGCCAAAATAGCGCAGGTAGTAGCCGGCGAACCCCATCGCCAGCAGGTAGATGGCCGAGCCGAACAGCGCGGTCGAATGGAACATCACGCGGCGCGACAGCACCAGCGCGTTGGAGCGTGACGTGCTGCGCTTGACGGCGGTGCCGATCAGCGGCATGGCCAGTGCATTGACGATCCCGCGCGCGGCCCAGGTGTCCGGGTGCATGTCGTGGAACAGCATCGCCTGGCTGTACATGTAGAAGTCGTAGGCGAACATCGCGCCAATGCCCAGGCACGCGAACTTGATGGCCCAGCGCTCCTGGATCGTCTTGTTGCGGTAGACCTGCTCGACGAGCAGCATGCCGAGCACCGCCTGGCACACACGCGCCGTGACGTTGGGCAGCAGGCCGCCTTCGAGGTTGAGCATCAGGTCGGTCCGCACCAGCACCGTCACCAGCAGCAGGATTCCATAGCAGACGGCGCCGATGAAGATGGGCGTGCGCAGGCTGAACGGCCAGCGGCTGGCCGGATCGCGCGAGTTGCCCAGCAACAGCAGCAGCACGATGCACCAGGCGGCGCTGCGCAGGATTTCGAGGGTGTCGGTCCAGACCGACCAGAGTTCGTGGCCGGTGGCGGCCTGCCCGGCCAGTGAGGCGGACCAGAGCGCGGTGAATCCGCACGCGAGAGCAATGGCGGCAACCTGCGTGCGGCCGCGCCAGATGGTGAACAGCAGGCCGATCAGCAACAAGAAACCGATGGCGGCAATGCTATAGCTATAGACGGCAATGGTGGTCAACGTATGCCATCCATGAAAACGACCATTGAAAAATTCGGGACAGAAACGTTAAAGCCGGCGACCTGCAGTGCGCACACTACAGGTCGATCCGGGATGATCAGCGTCCGCTACGGAACAGCACGACCTTGAGCGTATTGATCAGGATGAGTACGTCCAGGAACAGGCTGTTGTTCTTGACGTAGTAGAGGTCGTACTGCAATTTCTGCAATGCATCCTCGGCCGACGATCCATAACCATAACGCACCTGCGCCCAACCGGTAATGCCTGGCTTGATGCTATGACGGACATTGTAATATGGAACCACTTCGATCAGCTGCTCGACGAAGTAGGCGCGCTCGGGCCGCGGGCCAACGAACGACATGTCACCCTTGAACACGTTCAGGATTTGCGGCAGCTCGTCGATCCGGGTCTTGCGCATGAAGTTACCGACACGCGTCACGCGCGGATCGTTCTGGGCCGCCCACTGTGGCGTACCGCCTTTTTCGGCATCGGCGCGCATGCTGCGGAACTTGTGCACGCGGAAAATCTTGCCATCCTTGCCGACCCGCTCCTGCGAATAGAACACCGGGTTGCGGTCTTCCAGCCACACGGCCAGCGCCGCGCCCAGCATGATCGGGAACGTCACGGCCATGATCAGGGTGCTGCAGATCAGGTCAAACCCGCGCTTCATGAAGGTACGGATGAAGCTCTGGTCGAAGCCACCGCCGAACACTAGCCAGCTCGGCTGCAGCGAATCGACCCGGATCTGGCAGGTTTCGCGCTCGAAGAACGTGGCGGCATCGGTCACCTTCACGCCTTGCAGCTTGCAGTCGAGCAGTTCCTTGATCGGGAAGCTGCCGCGCCGGTTCTGCACCGACACCACGATTTCCTGCGCGCCGTACTGGGTCGCCATCTTGACGAGCGAGTCGCCTTCACGCACCTTGAGTACATCGGCGGCCGGCACGCACATCTCGTCGCTGCCCACGGGAATGAAGCCGACGACCTTGTAGCGGTGGTAGCTGTTCTTGTTGACGGCCAGGTCGCTGCACTCCTTGGCCAACGCACCGTTGCCCAGGAACAGGATGCGCGACTGCATCAGGCGCAATTCGGATGTCTTGAAGAAGATAATGCGCGCGATGAAGATCCCGGCGGCAGCAAGGCCGAAGCCCAGCAGCAGGATGCCACGACCGAAGTACAGGTCGGGGGCGACGTAGAACACCAGCGTCAGGATCAGGAAGCCCATCAGGAACGCCGGCATCAGCTTCATGAAGAACGGATGGCGCAAGCCTTCGTCGAAATCGAGCTGGTACATGCCCATCGCGCTCATGCTGAAGCTGACTGCCACGGCAAATGCGACGGCCGACGCCAGGAAGTGATCGAACTGGTCGTGCGTGAGCGGTGCGCCGATGTCGAGAAAACGCATGGCTGCGCCTGCATAGGCGGCGCCCAACAGGATCAATATTTCCACGAATAGCAGGACGAAAACGATCTTCGACACGTAGTGGTTAGAGATCCGAAACATGTTATTCCCCAGAATTGATGATTACGCTTACTGCATGCCGAGATGCCGAATGCACGCGTCGTACACCCGCTGCACCACCGTTGCCTGTGTTGGCAGTTACTAACTTCTTCGATTAATTGTCAACCAATACAACGGCAACCACACGAAACGTTACACGTTGAAATACGCGCATGGGTTCCTGACGACACCGCCTTACAGCGGGTAACCTGGTAACGCCATGAAGACGAGGTCAATCTGGGAAATTATTCCATGATCCGACGTCGCAATGAATTTCTTGCAAGATCAACATCATTTTTAAGTTATTGTTTTGACATATTTTTAACATTCAATATAGCATGGAAACACCTGGCCACTCAACGACAGGCTGCTGTCCCGTCAGCTTGTTGCAACACGCATCCGACCAGACTCTGTGAGTTCGTCAGTGCAGTTGCATCAAAAGACAACATTAGTTCCCATATGCAATAAAGTCGAGGGATTTTAGCACTGACCGTGCATAAAGCCACGCAAAGACTGTAATCGTGCGCTATAGATTTCAGAATAATTTGATGAACAACAAAGACATGCAGGCAGGACGTGGTCAATAAGACACAGCGGAACCTGAACTGATGTGGGAGTGACAAGAAGAAGTACGACTGCCCGACAAGCGTCACAACACAACGCCAACGACGGAGAAACAGCATGGCAAGATGCCAAATTGGTGCGGCTGGCTGGAATCGAACCAGCGACCCTTGGCTTCGGAGGCCAATACTCTATCCACTGAGCTACAGCCGCACTGGCAAGCGTAGCGAAGGATACAGTCTTTCGTCGAGTACGTCCATGGGCAGCGCCCGAAAAACCCTGGCATCAATACAGGTTTACACTATAATAAGATGCTCGACGGCACTTGCAAAAAAGCCACTAGATCGCAGCGCCTCAGTGGCCGGTTTTTTTAATTGAATTAAGGAAATCATGAGCGACGCACAGCACGACCACGAATCCCTCATTCGTACGCCAAAACAGCTCGTGGTTGCTGTCGCGGGCTTCTTCCTAGTTATTGTCCTCGGCATCATCCTGCTCGTCACCTTCGTCACCAATGCGTCGACCACCGGCGCTGGCAGCAATGCCCAGAGCGCCGAAGCGATTGCCGCGCGCATCCGCCCCGTCTCCGATGCAGGTTTCACACTGCGCGACGCCAATACGCCGCGTGTCCTGCTGGCAGGTGGCGCCGTGTACACGGCCACCTGCGCCGCCTGCCACGACAGCGGCATGGCAGGGTCCCCCAAGACGGGCGATAAAGCGGCCTGGGCGACTCGTCTTGCGCAGGGTTACGATACGCTGGTCAAGCATGCGATCGAAGGCATCCGCGCCATGCCGGCCAAGGGCGGCAACCCTGATCTGGATGATCTCGAAGTAGCGCGCGCCGTGGTGTTCATGACCAATCAAAGTGGCGCCAGCTTCAAGGAGCCGGCTGCGCCCGCACCCGCTGCTGCCGCTGGCGCTGCGTCTGCGGCTGCCGCTGCGCCCGTTGCGGATGGCGCCGCCGCTGCGACGGCTGGTGCGCCGGTCGCTGCAGCGCCAGCCGCCATCCCGGTGGCTGCCGCTCCCATGGCAGCAGCCACGCCAGTTGCCGGCCCGGCCGTGGCCAGTGCCGATACCGGCAAGAAAGCCTATGACACAGCATGCATTGCCTGCCATGGCGCCGGTATTGCAGGCGCGCCGAAGTTTGGCGACAAGGTGGCGTGGAGCGCGCGTGTCGGTCAGGGTGCGTCAGTCTTGTATGACCACGCCATCAAGGGATTTCAGGGGAAAGCCGGTGTCATGCCGCCAAAAGGTGGCTCAGCGCTTCCCGATGCCGACGTCAAGGCTGCCGTGGACTACATGGTGGCGGCAGTTAAATAAAGCATCGCCAATATTCGCAAACAAAAAGCGCCGCATACGGCGCTTTTTGTTTATCTGACAGTTTTACTTCCACCGCAGCACGACAACCTGCCAGAGTCATACTGATCGTGTAGTAATTGAACAATTCGTTGTGTTTCTTTTAAACCTCTAGATTTATCATATATGTCATCTTGATTTAAAAGTAAAGTAACAATTGCTTACAAAACGGAACAAATAAATACCTTATCCTGCACAGCCTCCAGTCGAAATAAATTCCTATCGGAATCTTTACAGGATCAGTACACATGTCCCTCCGTTCAAAATCTGCCGTGCCTGCTTCGTACCGCTTGTCAGCCTTGTTCCTCGTAACGCTCGCCGCAGCCGGCGGCGCTTCTGCCGCCACTCTGTCAGTGGGACCAGGAAAAACCTACGCTGCGCCCTGCGCCGCTTTTGCCAAGGCACAGTCCGGCGATATCATCCAGATCGACGGCGGGAAAACCTATAGCGGTGACGTGTGCGCCATCAGCGCCAGCAACCTGACCATCCGCGGCGTGAATGGCCGGCCCAAGATCGACGCCGCCGGCAAGAACGCGCAAGGCAAGGGGACATGGGTTGTCCAGGGCAATAACACTACGGTGGAAAACGTCGAGATGGCCGGTGCATCCGTGCCAGACCGCAATGGCGCCGCAGTCCGTGTAGAAGGCACCAACTTCACGCTGCGCTCGTCATACCTGCACGATAACGAGAACGGCATCATGACCGGCGCCAATGACAACAGCAGTATCGTCATCGAAAACACCGAGTTTGCTGCCAACGGCCGGGGCGACGGTTACACCCACAATGTCTATATCGGCCACGTCGGCAGCCTGACGTTCCGCTACAACTATTCACACGACGCCAATGGCGGCCACAACCTCAAGTCGCGCGCCAGCGTCAACACGATCAACTACAACCGTTTCTCGAGCAGCACCGGCAAACCAAGCTACGAGATCGACTTGCCGAATGCCGGTACGTCGTATGTCATCGGCAATGTGATCCACCAGCCGGCCAGCCATAACAACCCCGGTTTGCTCGCCTATGGCAATGAAGGCGCAAGCAACCCCAAGCAGGATCTGTATGTGGTGAACAATACGTTCCTGAACGACGACAGCGTGCGCGGCACCTTCGTGCTGGTCGGCGGCAGTGTGACGACGCCAGTTCTGCTGCAAAACAATATCTTTGGCGGCACCGGTGCTGCGACCAACCAGGCCAATGCCATCGACCGGACCAACTTCCGCTCGCTCGTGCCAGGCTTCATCAACCGCCTGTTGTTCGATCTGCATCCGATTGCGAACGTGCTGGTGATTAATGCCGGTTCGACGCCGGGCGTGTCGGCATCCGGTGTGTCCCTGACGCCAGTGGCCCAGTACAAGCACCTGGCATCGGGCGAGACCCGCCCTACTGCGAGTGCGCGCGATATCGGTGCCTACGCGGCGCTGACTTCGGGCGGTACCCCGGCGCCAGCACCAGCGCCGACGCCGACGCCATCGCCATCCCCGTCCACCTGGACCACCTGCGCCAACGAAAACGCCACCTGCGGTTTCAGCGGCACGCGTGAAGTACGTTATGGCGCGGGCAATTCCTGGGTCGTTAAAGTCTTCACCAACAATGTCCAGTGCTCGAACGCCGTGTTCGGTGATCCGATCGAAGGCACGGTCAAGACCTGCAGCTATGCCGGTACCGCGTCGAGCGCACCGACCCCGGCGCCGACCACGCCCGTGACCTGGACCGCATGTGCCGCTGAAAACGGCACCTGCTCGTTCACCGGCACCCGCGACGTGCGCTACGGCGTGCCCGGCGCCTACGCCACCAAGGCGTTCACGACCCGCACCGCCTGCACCAATGCGGTGTTCGGCGATCCGATCGAAGGCACGGTCAAGTCGTGCAGCTATTCGAGCCAGGCGCGCTGATCGCAGCAGGGTAACGGAAACAACAAGGGCCGCGAAAGCGGCCCTTGTTTTATGCGCGCAGTGTTTTGCGCTGCAGGCTTACCAGATGATCACGCGATCTTTTGGCGCCAGGTACATCTTGTCGCCGGCCTTGACCTTGAATGCCTCGTAGAAGCCAGGCTGGTTCTTCAGCGTGCCGTTGGCGCGGTATTGCGCCGGCGAGTGCGGGTCGGTCTTGATCTGCGCGATCTGCGCCGGTTCGCGCATCTTCGTGCGCCACACCTGGCCCCAACCCATATAGA
>Ga0308169_10004888_pt1 | contig 12333 bp, 8 predicted proteins | sample PhyBR1_2_FD_202139 | JGI IMG/M metagenome (GOLD analysis project Ga0308169, IMG submission 202139) | Phyllosphere microbial communities from UC Gill Tract Community Farm, Albany, California, United States - DLSLSB.R1 | ecosystem: Host-associated > Plants > Phyllosphere > Unclassified | place...
TTTAGGTGATGTTCATCACAGTTTTAAGCCGCATAACCCGGTCTGATGGCCCCCATTGCTACAGCTCTTATGGGGACGTTATGAATATCGAAACGCAATCCGGCGTAATCACTGGAAAAAAACAAGTCAGCGTTGCGCAGCAGCAGGTGAAATGGGACGGCAAAGGTACGCTGGTGCGTATCACGCGTGGCGGCATTTGTGGATCCGATCTGCATTACTATCAGGAAGGCAAGGTCGGTAGTTTTGAGATCAAAATGCCGATGATCCTGGGCCACGAAGTGATTGGTTATGTGGTGGAGAGCGACAATCCAGCACTTAAACCCCAACAAAAAGTCGCGGTAAATCCCTCTAAGCCTTGCGGCGCGTGCAAATATTGCCAGCGCGATCAGGAAAACCAGTGCACCACCATGCGCTTCTTCGGCAGCGCCATGTATGTGCCGCACGTTGACGGCGGTTTTACCCAATACAAAGTGGTGGATAGCGCGCAATGCGTGCCGTTCCCGCAGGATGCTGATGAAACGGTCATGGTGTTCGCTGAGCCGCTGGCGGTGTGTATTCACGCCACGCAGCAGGCAGGTGATCTCACCGGCAAGCACGTGTTTATCTCAGGCGTGGGTCCGATTGGCTGCCTGATTGCGGCGGCGGCCAAAGCGCGCGGCGCGGCCTCCATTGTGTGCAGCGATATCAGCGAGCGTTCACTGGAGATGGCGCAGCAGATGGGCGCAAGCGAGGTGATTCATGCCGCCGACGGCGATTTCGCGCCCTATCTTGCCGACAAAGGCTATTTCGATGTGGCGTTTGAAGCCTCCGGCCATCCTTCTTCGCTGCAGCGCTGCCTCGATGTGGTGTGCGCCAAAGGTACGCTGGTGCAGGTTGGCATGGGCGGCACCATTCCCAATTTCCCGATCATGGCGCTGATTGCCAAAGAGATTAATCTGGTTGGTTCCTTCCGCTTTACTCATGAATTCAACACCGCCGTCGAATGGCTGGCTACCGGCGTGGTAAACCCGTTGCCGCTGTTCAGCGGTGAGTATGCCTTGCAGGATATCGATGCCGCGCTGCAGTTTGCCGGCGATAAAACCCGTGCCGCTAAAGTCCAGTTAACCTTTTAAGGAGCAGTGATGAGCCAGTTATTTTCCCTCGAAGGCAAGCGTGTGCTGTTGACCGGTTCGGCGCGCGGCATTGGATATCTGCTGGCGCGCGGCCTGGCGGAAGCCGGTGCTGAAGTGATCGTCAACGCCACCACGCACGAAGGCGCAGAGAAGGGCGCGGCGCAGCTGCGTGAGTTGGGCTTACGCGCGCACGCCAAAGCGTTTGATGTCACGCAATCGGCGCAGGTAAAACAGGCGGTAGATGAGATCGAAGCGGAGTGGGGCGCGATTGATGTGCTGGTGAATAATGCTGGCATCCAGCGTCGTCGGCCGTTCCTTGAATTCCCGGAGCAGGACTGGAATGACGTTATCGCGGTCAACCAGACCGCCGTATTCCTGGTTTCGCAAACTGTGGCGAAAAAAATGGTCGAGCGTCAGCAGGGTAAAATCATCAATATCGGTTCGATGCAGAGCGAATTAGGGCGCGACACCATCACGCCTTACGCGGCCTCCAAAGGCGCGGTGACTATGCTGACGCGCGGCATGTGCGTGGAGCTGGCGCGTCACAACATTCAGGTGAACGCCATTGCGCCGGGCTATTTCGTCACGGAGATGACTCAGGCGCTGGCTGACGATCCTGCCTTTACCGGCTGGCTAACCAAGCGCACGCCAGCCGCTCGCTGGGGCAAACCGGAAGAGCTGATTGGCGCGGCAGTGTTCCTTGCTTCCGGTGCATCGAACTTCGTTAACGGGCATCTGCTGTTCGTTGACGGTGGCATGCGCGTCGCCGTGTGATGACCGGGCGCGGCTGGCATTATCATCGGGCCGCGCCTAAACCTTAATCACCCCTCTGTATTCCTAAGGATAATAAAAATGCCAATAACCATCATTGTGCTGGGTGTGATACTGCTGCTGGTGTTGATGATTGTATTTAAGGTCAATGGCTTCATTGCTTTGGTATTTGTCTCGGCGGTGGTCGGTATTGCCGAAGGCATGACGCCACTGAATGTAATGGCCTCGATCCAGAAAGGTATCGGCTCGACGCTGGGCGGATTAGCCATGATCCTTGGCTTCGGCGCCATGCTCGGGCGGCTGGTTTCCGATACCGGTGCCGCACAACGCGTGGCTACCACGCTGATCGCTGCTTTTGGTAAAGAGCGGCTGCAATGGGCGCTGGTGGTGACCGGACTGATCGTCGGCCTGGCGATGTTCTATGAGGTTGGCTTCGTGCTGTTGCTGCCGCTGGTGTTCACTATCGTGGCGGCTGCCGGTTTGCCGCTGTTGTACGTCGGCGTACCGATGGTCGCCGCGCTCTCGGTCACTCACTGCTTCCTGCCGCCGCATCCTGGCCCGACGGCGATTGCCACTATCTTTGGCGCTAATCTTGGTACCACGTTGCTCTACGGCATGATCATCACCATTCCAACGGTGATTATTGCCGGACCGATTTTCTCGAAGTTCCTTAAAAGCTTTGAGAAGTCACCGCCGGAAGGGCTCTACAACCCAAAAATCTTCACGGAAGAGGAGATGCCAGGCTTCGGCATCAGTATTTTTGCCGCAGTGATTCCGGTGGTGCTGATGGCGATTGCCGCCGTCTTCGAGTTGACCACGCCGAAAGAGAACGCGCTGCGTCAGTTCTTCGAATTCATCGGTAATCCGGCAGTGGCGCTGTTTATCGCGGTGGTGATAGCGGTGCTGACGTTGGGGCTGCGCAATGGCCGTAAGATGGAAGAAGTGATGGATATGTGCGGCGAGTCGATTGCCGCCATCGCCATGATCATCTTTATCATCGCGGGCGGCGGTGCATTTAAACAGGTGCTGGTGGATAGCGGCGTGGGTAACTACATCGCCGATATGATGAAGGGATCGTCACTGTCACCGCTGCTGATGTGCTGGACGGTTGCGGCAATGCTGCGCGTGGCGCTGGGTTCAGCCACGGTGGCGGCGATCACCACCGCCGGTATTGTGACGCCAATTATCGCGGCCACGCATGCCGATCCGGCCTTGATGGTACTGGCGGTGGGTTCCGGCAGCGTGATCGCTTCACACGTGAACGATCCCGGCTTCTGGCTGTTCAAGGGTTACTTCAACCTGAGCGTGGTGGAGACCCTGAAAACCTGGACGGTGATGGAGACGCTGATTTCGATTCTCGGTTTAGCCGGCGTGTTGGCGCTCAATGCCATAATTCACTGATCGATAAAGCTTCACAAGGACGTGAAGCTCTTAACCGCGCGTGCGGATCCACGAGAAGCGTGACTGATAGCCGCTGTCAAAATGGGTGTTGTAGCGATAGCTGGAACCCGCTTCCGCCATGCAGTAGGTACAGACGTTCAGCACTTCAATATGTTCCGCCACCACTCCCCGCTGTAACAACAAGCCTCGCGCCAGGTTAGGCAGATCAAACCAGATTCCATCCTGCTGGGCCCGCGCCTGCGGACGGATCGCTTGTGCGTTTTGCGGCTGCTGGGTGGAGTAGGGTAACGGCGGAAGATCGTGACGATCCTGCATCTGTGTCACCAGATCGTTACCCAGTTCATAGCAGCACGGCCCGATCGCTGGACCGATTACCACACGCAGCGTTTCACGGCTGGCGCCGCGCTCCAGCAGACGATCAATCGCGTTGTTCAATACGCCACCGAGCGTGCCTTTTAATCCGGCGTGCACCGCCGCAACCTGCTGTTGTTGCGGGTCGGCAAATAACACCGGCAGACAATCGGCGGTATACACCGCGACCGGCAGATGATCTTCGCCAATCAAGCCATCCGATTCGCAACGTTTAGGCGGGATGTTTTGGCTTGCCAGCAACACATTGGCGCTGTGACGCTGTTGACCATAAGCCGCCTCTGCCGGAACGGCCTGGCCAGCCGGCTGAAAGGCGTATTCCAGCCAGGAAAAGTCATCCAATAGTCTTGATCGTGGACCGCTGTGGGGGTGCTGTACCATAAGTGTCTCCTCTCACCAAACCGCTGCTTTCTGCTGCCCACAGCTTACGTTAACTGCTACATTTTTAAAGCTTTACAAAAACTGACCCTAATCACTTAAGGATGAAATGATGAAGAAAACCACCTTGCTGGCGGCATCCGGCTTAATGGCGCTGGCATTAACCGGTTGTGCGCAGCCTTCTAAACAGCAGGCTCAGCAGCAGCTCGGCCAGCAATCGGTGCTGGCAGTGAACTGGTTCCAGCAATCCGGCGAATATCAGGCATTAAGCTGGCAGGCGTTTAACAGCGCGCGCATGGCCTTCGATCAGGCGCCATCGCTGGCGGGTAAACCGAAAGCGGTTATCGTCGATTTAGATGAAACGATGATTGATAACAGCGCCTACAGCGCGTGGCAGGCGAAAAACGGCCAGCCCTTCTCGGGTAAAACCTGGTCAGCGTGGACGCAGGCGCGTCAGGCAACGGCCGTTCCGGGCGCAGTGGAGTTTGCCAACTACGTCAACAGCCACGGCGGCACTATGTTCTATATCTCCAACCGCGACCAAAAAGATTTTGCCGCAACGGTGGAGAACCTGAATAAGCTGGGCTTCAGCGGCGTGAGCGAGAAAACGGTGCGCTTGAGTACCGGTAATTCTAACAAGCAAGAGCGCTTCGACGCGGTGAAGAATGCCGGTTACAACGTGGTGCTGTATGTGGGCGACAACTTGAATGACTTTGGCGGTTCAACCTGGCATCAGGGAAATGCGCAGCGTCAGCAGTTCGTTAGCCTTAATCATCAGCGTTTTGGCACCCAATTCATCGTGTTACCGAACCCGCTGTATGGCGACTGGGAAAGTGGCATGGCGGAAAACTACAACAAACTCACGCCTGAGCAGCAACTGCAGGTGCGTGAAGCGCGTATGAAAGCGTGGAACGGTAAATAATTCGTCAGGTAAAATAGCGTCTGCTTAGGCAGGCGCATTCATGTCCTTTTCAGGTCCATCAATATTTACATAACTCCGTAACTATTATTCCCCTCACTGTTTTCCTGATCTCTTACTAAATTCATGGCAACTGAATAGCGAAATATCTCGTCTTATTTGCTAAATGGCAGTGAATCGCACTAATCATAAATTTTTTAATTAGGAATTCTCCCAGCTCATAAGGATTAAATTATAGCGTCGCTAAAATGGCATATAATTTTTGCGTGTATTGTTTTGTAATTGCACCGAAAATATCACATTTAAAATCGCTCTTATTTAATTGTTAATAATGCTTTTTATCGATCCTGCTCATCATTCCGCTCCTTGCATAAACTTACCTGATTCATACGTTTATTGAATTTGTGTTTACAAAAAGATTCGTTTTGTCGACGTCAGAAATATTCATGATGCAAGGTAATGCTTAAGCGTCTATAAACTATTTTTGTGAGGAAGTTCTGCTTTCATCCTCAATGGTTCTCCATAGCCGCGTTTAATGACGTCGCTATCTGCCTGAAAGCGATCTTTTTAAATGTTGAGAGAAGATTATTGTGATGACCCTGAAAACCTTATTAGTGATAAATCGTACTCTGGCTTTGCGGCGCCGCGCGCGGTTAATTCAGCCATCTGCAGAGGAATCAACGCCATGAATTTAAGCACGCTTCGTCAGGATATTCCGGCTGGTTTGGTGGTGTTTCTGGTCGCGCTGCCGCTCTGTCTTGGCATCGCGCAGGCGAGTGGATTGCCGCCCTTTGCGGGTCTGCTCACCGGCGTGATTGGTGGGTTGCTGGTGACTGCGCTGAGCCCCTCGCGTTTTGCGGTTAGTGGTCCGGCGGCGGGATTGGTAACGATTGTGGTCGCGTCGATCGCCACGCTAGGCAACTTTTCCGCCTTTCTCACCGCGCTGATTCTGGCGGGTGTGTTGCAGTGCCTGTTTGGCTTACTGCGTGCAGGACGTTTTATCGCCTTAGTGCCGAGCAGCGTGATTAAAGGCATGCTGGCGGCGATTGGTATTTTGCTGATTATGCAGCAAATTCCGGTAGCATTCGGCGCGGCGGGCGATGTTGAGCTGTTGTCGCTGGTAAAAGGGGAATTTCATTTTTCCAGCAGCGCGATGCTGGTTGCTGGCGTGGGATTGGCTATTTTATGGCTGTGGACCACGCCGCTGATCAAGTCAGTTAAAGTGCTGAGCTGGATGCCCGGTCCGCTGGTAGCGGTGCTGGTAGGCTGTGCGGCGACGGTGTTTGGGGATCGCCTGTTTCCAGCGTTAGCTGATGGCTTGCCGCGTATCGCGCTGCCCGCGTTCGACAGCATGTCGGCGCTGGTGGCTGAACTGGAAACGCCAGACTGGCAAGCGTGGCAGAATCCTGCAGTGTGGATGGTGGCGATCACGCTGGCGCTGGTCGCGAGCCTTGAAACGCTGCTCAGCCAGGAAGCGCTGAAGAAACTGCGTCCGCAACATCCTGCACCTTCACCCAACAAAGAGATGTTTGCGCAGGGCATTGGTAACCTGACCGCTGGTTTCCTTGGCGCGATGCCGATTACTGCAGTGATTGTGCGCAGTTCGGTGAACGTCAGCGTTGGCGCGCAAACCAAACTGTCGATTCTGATTCATGGTGTGCTGCTGTTAATCTGCGGCCTGTGGTTCAGTAATCTGCTTAACGCGATTCCCCTTGCCAGCCTTGCGGCGGTGCTGCTGTATACCGGCTATAAGCTGGCCACGCCGCGCCTGTTCATTGAGCAGATGCGCATGGGACCGCAGCAATATGTGCCATTCCTTGCCACCATTGGCGGCATTATTGTGTTTGGCATGCTGGCCGGCATCGGAATTGGCATCGCTACGCAAATCCTCTACAGCATCTATAAAAGCCATCGCAACGCCTTGCAGCTTACGCGACATGACGATCACTACGTTTTACGCCTGCAGCAAAATCTGACCTTTATGCACAATCCAAAGCTGCAGGGATTGCTGGCGGAGATCCCGGAAAACAGCGTGGTGATTGCTGAGCACGGCAATGCCCAATATATGGATCCCGACGTTAAAGCGGTGCTAAAAGACTTTGGTGAAAACGCACGCCAACGTGGCATTCGTCTGAGTCAATGGCCTGTTGCGGTGAAATAGCCATAAGTCTGTGCTGGAACAACCGTTTTAAAACTAAAAATCGGATATCTCGGATAGCCGATTTTTTTATTTACAGGGCATAATTGCCAAAAGCTTTATCCTTTGTCTCTGGCGTTTCTACAATGCCATTAGGCGCGACGCTGCTTTTTATGGCAGGTGAGCGCCGCCCAGCCGCAGAGTAGGATGACGAACACTTGCTTAATTACCGAATCATCGCACGGTTATTTCCGGTTTAATGCTTGCTGATGCTTAGGGTTGATGCCGGCACTTTCCAGGTTACAGGGTTCAGACGTATGCGCGTTATGCTGTTTGAAGAGAATAATTTTAAAAAGAATGCCCTCACGCTGTTCTTCATTACGCTGTTTTTCTGCTTTATCGGCAGCCATTTACGCATCCCCGAAGAGTTCTCATTATTCTGGCCGGTGAATGCGCTGGTGGCGGGATTAATAGTGAGGAATCCGTTTTTACACACTACCTCCAGCTATCTGGTGTGCTTCAGTGCGATGATTTTTAACGACACGGTATTTTCCGGCTGGGCGCTGCCAGCGTTTACCGTCAATTTTGCCAACATTCTGTTTATCCTCGTCGCGGTCAGCATGCTGATCAAACATCTGCAACGTCCTTCCGCCCACAGCCAGGTGTTCAATGCCATGCGCATTTTTCCCGCCTGTTTTCTTGGCGCGGCGGCTTGTGCAACCTGGGGCGCGTGGGCACAGGATATTGATTTCAATGCGCGCTTTATTGTGGCGTGGAGCGACTGGTTCAGCGAACAGTTCTCTACTTCGCTGATGCTGCTGCCGGTGATGCTGGCACGCCCGCTGCGAACGGTTTCACCGCGCACCTTAATGCATCCCGGCAAATTGCTGCCGCTGGCGGCGGTCATCCTGTCGCTGATCGTTGGGGCATTGATTGGCGGGGCCGGCAGCCTGACATTCCCGGTTCCGGCGCTGATCTGGTGCGCCATCGTGTTGCCGATTCCATTGACCAGCTTAGTGATCCTGATAACCGGTATTACGGAGATTGTGCTGGTGTCGCATGGTGTGATGAACATCCAGGGTGACGATGCACTGCTGCCGATTAGCCATCTCACCTCGGCACGGCTTGGCGTCGCCACCGTTGCGCTCAGCCCGCTGCTGGTGGCGGTGAGCATGGATGCCATTCGCCAATTAAATCATCGGCTTGCACTTCGCGCTAATTTTGATTTTCTCACCCAACTGCTGTCCCGTTCCGGCCTGTATGAAAGCTTGAGAAATGAACCTTTCTCGCTACAACGGGAAGCAGGCGTTATTATGCTTGATGTCGACTATTTCAAAGCCATTAACGACAATTTTGGCCACGATGCCGGTGATTGCGTGCTGGAAGAGATTGCGCGGCGCATTCAGCGCGTGGTTGGCAATCGTGGCATGGTGTGTCGCTTTGGTGGCGAAGAGTTTGTGATGGTGATGTTCGATTGTAGCCATAGCCAGCTTTACCAACTCGCCGAAACGGTACGTCAGGCGATGGTCAAAGAGAAGTTCTGGATTCAGGGCAACACGGTGACGGTAACTGCCAGTTTAGGTCTGGCGCGCGGCAGTGCGCAGAACGAACGTGAATGGCCAAGCGTGATCAATCGCTTAGTGTCAGCGGCGGATAAGAATCTTTATCTTTCCAAACGCAATGGCCGTAATCAAACCTCACCGGCGATGGAGCCGCGCAGCATGATGAATGACGTGGCCTGAGCCACGTCATGGCGATTCAAACGCTACTTTTCAGTTGGCTGGTTTGCTGGTGACGCTGCTGAGCCAGCTCAATCAGACGGGAAATCAGATCGCTGTAGCTCAAACCCGCTGCCTGCCATAACTTCGGATACATGCTGATATTGGTAAAACCTGGCAAAGTATTCACTTCATTGACAATGATCTCGCCGCTATCCGTCAGGAACACGTCAACACGCGCCATGCCAAAACACTCCAGCGCCTGAAACGCAGTAATTGCCACCTGACGAATCGCCTCGCTGGCTTCATCGCTGATTGCCGCTGGCACCACCACTTGCGCACCGCTTTCGCTGATGTATTTGGTGTCGTATGAGTAGAAGGCATCATGCACCACCACTTCGCCGCACGGGCTGGCTTCTGGCGTATCGTTGCCCAGCACGGCACATTCAATCTCGCGCCCCTTAATCCCTTGCTCGATCAAGACTTTGCGATCAAACGTAAAGGCGAGATCCAGCGCGGCATCGAACGCTTCAGGGCTCTCGACTTTGCTCACGCCAACGGACGATCCCTGGTTAGCCGGTTTGATAAACAGCGGCAGGCCAAAGCGTGCAATCACGGCCTCAGCATCAATGTTCGCGCGCTGTGCCTGCGTCACGCTCAGCCAGGGGGCAACGTTCAGTCCGGCATCACGCAGCAGCCGCTTGGTAAAATCTTTGTCCATGCTGACGGCAGACCCGAGCACGTCAGAGCCGACAAACGGCAGATTCGCCATACGCAATAAGCCCTGTAGCGAGCCATCTTCACCCAGCGTGCCGTGCACGATGGGGAAAATGACATCCAGCTGTGACAAAGGCTGCGCTTGCTGACGGGTAATCAGCTGCTGGGAAGAACTGCCCGGAACCAGCGCGACATTTTCACCTGAACGATTAAGCGCAATCAGCTTCGGGTTCTCAGCGTTGAGCAAGTATCCCGAAGCATCATTGAGATGCCATTCACCCTGTTTATCGATTCCCAGCAACACCACCTCGTACTTGCTCTTATCGATGGCTTCGAGGATGTTTTTGGCCGATTGTAATGACACTTCATGCTCGGCCGATTTGCCGCCAAACACGATCCCTACGCGCTGTTTCACCATTGCTATTTGTCCGATTGCGATAAAGCGAGCCAGTAAGATAACACGCCCAGGACGAGCATCAACAGCCTTGCATTTTTCTGCGCCAGGCAGTGCAAAAAGCCCGCCTCCGTGCCTGCAATCACGAGTTTAAACAATTATTCCTAACCGTTTGAGACAAGTCTTGGACTGCTCAAAACCTGCCTTCTGTCAGAATTTTCCCAATTCAAACAGGTGCAACGGTGGGCAATGTGCTCACCGTTTTTTTGTCAGGTTTACAGGAGTCGGGAAATGGTCGACCAGAAGCAGGATGCTGTGGAGCAGGATGCGCGTTCTGTTGCTCGTATTGAAACCACGGTAGATGACACGCTGTTAAAAAGCGTGGCTTGGATCTGCAAACACTATAAACGCGAGAAAAGTGAAGAAGCGCTGGTGGCAGGTTTGCCAAAAGCGACATTGCTCTCACCATCACAGGCCATGACAGCGCTCGAAAACGCCGGCATTACCGGCGGCATGGTTGAGCGTCGTCTGCAGGATCTGCCGGAGCAGTTGATGCCGATGATTCTGCTGCGCAAAGGGGGCGGCGGTTGCATTGTGCTGTCGCGCCGCATTCACACTAATGAGGAAAATCAACGCGAATTGCGCTTCCAGCTGGTGATGCCAGAAGTCAGCGCTTCAGCCGTTGAGATGAATCTGGCCGAGCTCAATGAGATCTACGCGGGCTTCGCCGTCATGGCGAAACCCACTGCTGTGGTCGATGAGCGCGCCAGTGAAATGCTGCCGGAAGTAAAAGGCCATTGGCTGTTCACCACACTGTGGCGCTATCGCCGCTATTACCGCAGTGCCGCGATTGCGGCGGTATTGATCAACGTTCTCGGTCTTTCCAGCATCTTCTTCACCATGAACGTCTATGACCGTGTGGTGCCGAACCAGGCCTTCGTGACGCTGTGGTCACTGGCGATTGGCGTGACCATTGCGATGATCTTCGAAGCCGTTACCCGCTTCGTACGTGCGCATCTGCTGGATATGGCCGGTAAAAAGGCCGATTTAGTGCTCGGCAGTATGCTGTTCCGTCAGGCACTTTCTATCCAGATGGAACACAAACCCGCTTCCTCCGGTACCTTCGCCAACCAGATTCGTGAGTATGAATCGGTACGTGACTTCGTGGCATCTGCCACGCTGGCGGCGATTTCCGATCTTCCTTTCATTCTGATGTTTGTGGGTGTGATCTTCTTTATCAGCGGTCCGCTGGCGATCATTCCACTGATGATGATCCCATTGATCATCATCGTCAGTGCCGCGATCCAGTGGCCGCTGGCGCGCATCATGAAAGAGAACCTGCGTGACGCCTCACTCAAGCAAGGTGTGCTGATCGAATCGGTTGAAGGTATGGAAACGCTGAAAGCAGTGGGTGGTGAAGCACACATGCAGCGTCGCTGGGAAAACTTCAGCGCACTGCAATCCGCTAACTCGATGAAATCAAAACGTTACTCAACGCTGGCAACCGGCGTGGTGACGTTCCTGCAGCAGTTTCAGACGGTGATGTTGGTGGTGGCCGGTGTTTATCTGATCAATGAAGGCACGTTCACCATGGGTGCGATGATCGCCACCGTGATGCTTGCCAGCCGCGCGACTGGCCCGCTCGGTCAGGTTATTGGCCTGGCTGTGCGTTATCAGCAAGCAAAAGCGGCGCTAACGTCACTCAATAAGCTGATGGAGATGCCTATTGATCGTGACAGCAGCAAAACCTATCTCACCGATCCGCCGCTGAGTGGTGAGATCACGCTGACCAACGTCAACTTCTCCTATCCGGCACCGCCAATGAAGCCGAACCCAGAGATCCTCAAAGATATCTCGTTGAGCATTAAAGCCGGGGAACGCGTCGCGATTCTTGGCCGCATCGGTAGCGGTAAATCCACCTTATTACGTGTGATGGCGCGTCTTTACCAACCGGTGAAAGGTCAGCTTTCGGCCGATGGTCTGGATGTTAACCAGATTGATCCGGCGGACTGGCGCAAGGCTGTTGGCTTTGTCGGTCAGGATGCGCGTCTGTTCTACGGCACGCTGCGCGAAAACGTAATGATTGGGCGCCCGGACGCCACCGCCAATGAGCTGCTGCGCGTGCTGAATCTGACCGGTTTGGACCACGTTGCGGCACGCCATCCAAGTGGTATCAATTTAACGGTTGGCGAGGGCGGCGAAGGCTTGTCTGGCGGTCAGCGTCAGCTGGTTTCTCTGGCGCGAACGCTGCTCACCCGTCCTAAAGTGCTGCTGATGGATGAGCCAACCAGCGCCATGGATAGCATGACGGAAAACCAATTCCTCGCGCATTTACGTCGCGCCAGTGAAGGACACACGCTGATTGTGGTGACGCATCGTCCATCCATTCTGGCATTGGTCGATCGCATCATCGTGGT
>Ga0308169_10004889_pt1 | contig 12332 bp, 15 predicted proteins | sample PhyBR1_2_FD_202139 | JGI IMG/M metagenome (GOLD analysis project Ga0308169, IMG submission 202139) | Phyllosphere microbial communities from UC Gill Tract Community Farm, Albany, California, United States - DLSLSB.R1 | ecosystem: Host-associated > Plants > Phyllosphere > Unclassified | place...
GGCGCGACCATGATGACGCCGCTGCCGGGCGTGACGGCCGCGAAGCCGGGCTCGGCGATGGGCGCGTTCCCCGGCATCGAGGTCGACGTGGTCGACGACGAGGGCAACCCGGTGCCGAACGGCTCGGGCGGCTATCTCGTGGTGACCTCGCCGTGGCCCTCGATGCTGCGCACCATCTGGGGTGACGACCAGCGCTACGTCGACACGTACTGGTCGCGCTTCCGGGCCGCCAACAACGGCAAGGGCTACTACTTCGCCGGTGACGGGGCGAAGAAGGACGAGGACGGCGACATCTGGGTGCTGGGCCGCGTCGACGACGTCATGAACGTGTCGGGCCACCGGCTGTCCACCACCGAGATCGAGTCGGCCCTGGTGTCGCATCCCTACGTCGCCGAGGCGGCGGTCGTGGGCGCCACGGACCCGGACACCGGGCAGGCGGTGGTGGCGTACGTGATCCTGCGCGAGAGCGCCCCGGCCGACTGCGAGAAGGAGCTCTCCGACCACGTCCGCAAGGAGATCGGTCCGATCGCCAAGCCGAAGACGATCATGGTCGTGCCCGAGCTGCCCAAGACCCGGTCGGGCAAGATCATGCGGCGCCTGCTGCGCGACCTGGCCGAGGGCCGCGGCGTCGGCGACACCACCACGCTCGCGGACTCCTCGATCATGGATCTCATCGCCGCAGGGAAGGCCGCTGCCACCGACGAGTAGGCTCTGCGACTGGTGTGCCGGGAAGTCTGGTCGGCGTCCCTGTCGCCGACCCTAGGAGTCACCGTCCGATGCACGACGGACCCGTCTTCGGTCTCATCCTGCTCTGCCTGGCCGCCGCTGCCGCGGTCGCCATCGGCGGAGACCGGCTGAGCCGCTTCCTCCGGATCCCCACGCCGGCCATCTTCCTGCTCGTCGCGGCTGTGGTGGTGCAGATCATCCCGAGCCTGCACCACCACACCTACGTCGCCGACGAGCGCCTGGTGACCGTCGCGCTGATCCTGATCCTGTTCGACGGCGGCATGCAGATCGGCCTGCCGCGCTTCCAGTCCGCCGCGCCGACGATCATCGTGCTGGGGGTCGTCGGCACCCTGTTGACGGCCGCCGGCCTCACCGTCGCCGCGCACCTGCTCGGCATCGGCTGGCGCGAGTCGCTGCTGCTGGCCACCGCCCTCTCGCCGACCGACCCGGCGGTGGTGTTCAACGTGCTCGCCGGGCGCGAGATCGAGGGCCCCACGGGGACGATCCTGCAGGGCGAGTCGGGCGCGAACGATCCGGTCGGTATCGCGCTGATGATCGCGATCCTGGGCAGCTCCGGCGCCGGCTGGGGCGCGGTCGGTCACGGCCTGGGCGCCTTCGCGCTCCAGCTCGCCGTCGGGGTCGTGGTCGGCATCGCCGGGGGTGCCACGCTGGCCGCGCTGATGCGCCACGTACCGCTGGACAACGACGCACTGCGGCCGGTGCGCTCGATCGTGATCGCGTTCCTCGTCTACGGGGCCGCCGCGGTCCTCGACGGATCCGGCTTCCTGGCCGTCCTGCTCGCGGGCGTCATCATCGGCGAGGCCGACGTGCCGCACCGGGTCGCCACGGAGAAGTTCACCGCCGGCCTGGCGAGCCTGGCCGAGATCGTCGCGTTCGTCGCCCTGGGGCTGACCGTGGACCTGCACCGGGTCCTGACCACCGACGCGCTGTGGATCGGGCTCGTGCTGTTCGTGGTCGGCGTGTTCGTCGTCCGCCCGATCGTGGTCGCGCTGCTGCTCTCCCGCAGCTCGCTGCACCGGGGCGAGAAGATCTTCGTCGCGTGGGGTGGCCTCAAGGGCGCTGTGCCCATCCTCCTGGGTCTCTTCGCGGTCACGGCGCACGCCCACGGCGCCGATCATCTCTACGCGATCGTCTTCGTCGTCGTGCTCGCCTCGGTCGTCGTCCAGGGCGGCACGATCCCGAAGGTCGCGAACCTTTGCCGCGTTCGGATGCGTGAGGTCGGTATGGTCGCCTCATGACCACCGAGCAGCGCACCCCCTCGGCCGACGAGCCCACGATCGGCAAGCTGGTCGCCGACGCCAGCCGCGACATCTCCACCCTCATCTCCAAGGAGATCGAGCTGGCGAAGTCCGAGCTCAAGGTGAGTCTCACCGCCGGCGGTATCGGCGTCGGCCTCTTCGCGGCCGCCGGGTTCATCCTCGTGCTCGCCGTGATCATGCTGTCGGTCTCGATCGCCTACTTCATCCATTGGGCCGGCCTGGGTCTGCACTGGTCGTTCCTGATCGTCTTCGGCCTCTACGTCCTGCTCGCCGGCCTGCTGGCCTTCGTCGGCGTGAAGAGCGTCAAGAAGGTCAAGGCCCCCGAGCGTGCGATCGCTCAGGGCAAGGAGATCCCGAAGGCGCTCAAGCCCGGCAAGTAACGCCGAATTCGCCCGGAGAACCGCCGAGTTCGCACCTGGTGCAGCTCGGCGGTGCCGTGCGCGGCGGTGCTCACCGCGTACGCGCGGGCGTACGGCATCAGCGCCGACCAGCTGAGTGCCGAGCTGCGGAGGCCCCGCGACCGCGGGGCGGTTCTCCGTGCAAACTCGCGGCTAGGCGGCGCAGCCGCCGGTGGCGACCGCGGCGGTAAGGCCCACCGCCTTGGCCGCCGTCGCCTTCACCTGACCGGCGGTGAGGGCGTAGCCGGTGTCGTTGTCGGTCACCGAGGCGGCGAAAACGACGCCCGCGACGTGGCCGTCGGCGTCCACGATGGGGCCGCCGGAGTTGCCCGGGCGGATCAGGCCGCGCAGCGAGTAGACCTCACGGATGACGGTGCCGCTGCCGTAGATGTTCGGGGAGCGCAGGCGCTGCTCGGCCCGGATGCGGCCGGGCTCGAGATCGAAGGGCCCATCCTGCGGGTAGCCCAGGATCGCCACCCCGGCCCGCGGCCTGAGGGCGTCGGCGAAGCTCAGCGCACGCAGCGAGCCGCTGTCGAAGTGCAGCACGGCGAGGTCGAGCGAGGGGTCGTAGGAGACGACGGTGGCGTCGACCGCCTCGCCGCCCACCAGCACGCCCGGGTGCGTGACACCGGCGACGACGTGCGCGTTGGTCATCAGGTAGCCCGGCGCGATCAGGAAGCCGGAGCCCTCGACGCCGCGGCCGCACGAGCTCGCGCCGCGCACCTTGAGCACGCTGTCCGAGGCCCGTACGACGTCCACGTCGTGGCGCAGCGCGGCCGGGCCTGGGCCGACGTTGACGATCCGCTCGGGGGCGAACGGCTCGAGGTAGCGCGGGAAGAAGCTCGTGCCGACGACGTTGTTGAAGGTCTGCAGTCCGCGGGCAGCGGCGTTGGGGAGCACGCTGTTGACGTGGCTGAGCACCGTCGAGCCGCGCACCATCGAGGTGATGCCGCCGATCCGGGTGCCGGTGACGGCGACACCGAGCGCCCACGCGACGATCAGCACCGCCACCGCAGAGAGCGCTGCGCCGCCGATGGCGTCGACGAAGCGCACCGGCCGCCAGGTGATGTGGTCACGCACGCGGGCGCCGGCGTACTGCAGCAGGCCCTGGCCGATCGAGGCCGACAGGATCACGATGAAGAGCGCGCCGAGGGAGACCCAGACCGATGGGTTGGCGTTGCCGAGCGCCTTCGGGGCCAGCCAGACGCCGATGAAGCCGCCCAGCAGCAGGCCGGCGGTCGCGAAGGCGCCGGTGACGAAGCCCTGCCAGTAGCCCGACAGCGCATAGACGCCCACCAGCAGCAGGAGGAGCCAGTCAAGGACGTTCATCCTTCGTCCTCCCCTGCAGCATGTAGTCGGGCAGATCGATGAGCGGAGCCTGGTCGACCGCCTCGATCCAGCCGACGTACTCGAAGAGCCGCGCCACGATGCCCCCGGTGAAGCCCCACAGGATCACGTCCTTCTCGGGCCCGATCAGGAAGCCGGGCCCGACCATGCCGGGAGCGCGCGGGGAGCGGACGCGGATCCGGTGGGCGGGGTCGACCAGCTCGGCGATGGGCACGCGGTAGATCGCGTGCACCTCCTCCAGGCTCTTCGCCCGCACCGGCGACGGGTCGTGCCACCAGCCCACCACCGGCGTGACGACGTGGTTCGACGGCGGGATCCACAGCTCGGGGAGATCACCGATGATCTCGACGCCGGCCGGATCGAGCCCGGTCTCCTCGTACGCCTCGCGCAGGGCGGCCTCGTGCGGTCCCTCACCGGGATCGAGCCGGCCGCCGGGGAAGGACACCTGGCCGGGGTGGGAGCGCATCGTATGGGAGCGCTCGGTGAGCAGCAGGTCGGGGCCGTGCTCGCCCTCACCGAAGAGGATCAGCACCGCGGAGGAGCGTGCGTCGTGGTCCTCCGGCGGCAGGAAGGAGGTGAGGTCGCTGCCGCTGATGGTCGCGAGCGCTGTACGGATCGGGTCCAGCCACGCCGGGATCGCCACCTCGCTCACAGCGTGATCCCGAGCTGCGTGGCCACCAGTGCCTTGACCTCGGCGACGGAGTCGAGGCCGCCCTCGACCGGGCCGGTGAGCGTGCCGTCGGCGGAGAGGAAGAAGAACGATGGGTAGTGCTTGATCGTGAGCTTCGTGCCCTGCAGGTCACCGCCCGGATCTCCGACGAGCGGGAACGTGACGCCCCACTTGATCGCCTTCTTCAAGGCGACGCCGGGGTAGACGTCGGTGGAGTCCACACCGAGGATCGGCACCTGGTCGCCGTACTGCTTGTAGAAGGCCGCCAGCGCCGGCATCTCCTTCTGGCACGGCACGCAACCCTGCCACCAGAAGTTGATCACCAGCGGGCCCTTGAGGGTCGAGAGGTCGACGGCCCGACCCCCGCCGAGGCACTGGATGGTGAAGGTCGGCAGCCCGCCGGAGCCCTTCGCGGTCTGCGGCGCCGGACAGTCCTCGATCTTCGACTTCGTCTTCATCGCCACCATGTCGGGGGCGTCGAGCTTGATGTCCGAGGGCGGCGGCGGGGTCAGATGAGGCGCGCCGCAGGCGGCGAGCAGGACCACGACGAGCAGAGCAGCGGCGGCCCGGGACAGCGAGCCGATCAATTGCGCCCCTCGGTCCGCACCAGCTTCGCCGCGGCGACCGGGTCGGTCGGGCCCTCGCCGTACGCCGGGCAGAGCTTGGCCACCGGGCAGGCCCCGCACGCGGGCTTCTGGGCGTGACAGATCCGACGGCCGTGCCAGATCAGGTGGTGCGACAGCATCGTCCAGTCGCGCTTCGGGAAGAGCGCACCGACCTCGTGCTCGACCTTGACCGGGTCGGTCTGCTCGGTGAAGCCGAAGCGCCGTGCGAGGCGGCCGAAGTGGGTGTCGACGGTGATGCCGGGGACGCCGAACGCGTTGCCGAGCACGACATTGGCCGTCTTGCGCCCGACACCGGGGAGCTTGACGAGCTCCTCGAGCTTGCCGGGCACCTCGCCGCCGTACTCCTCCACCAGCGTCGCGCTCAGCCGCAGCAGCGCATCGGTCTTGGCCCGGAAGAAGCCCAACGGCCCGACGATCTGCTCCAGCACCTCACGGTCGGCGGCGGCCATCGTCTTCGCATCCGGGTAGGCGGCGAAGAGCGTCGGCCGCACGGCGTTGACGCGCTTGTCGGTGGTCTGGGCGCTCAGCACCGTGACGACGAGGCACTCGAAGGGGTTGTCGAAGTCGAGCTCGGCCTTGGCGTCGGGATAGGTGTCGGCGAGGATCCGGTCGATCTTGCGCGCACGCCTCACCAGGCTCACGGAGGGCGGCGGGACGACGGGCGCGACAGGCACAGCGACAGAGTACGGCGCGCCACCGACAGCCGCTCATCCAGCACCGCTAGGGTGTCGCAGGAGGACCTCCACCTCAGTGACGCATCCCACCGATAGGATGCACAGCGAACCGCGCACCGGACGCGGGGGGATCCGAGAAGGAGATGGGCGTGGACCTCGACGTACTTCGCCAGGCGCCGCTGTTCAGTGCACTCGATGACGAGTCGATGACGGCACTGCACGCCTCGATGTCGGAGACCAAGCTCCGCCGAGGTGACGTGCTCTTCCACGAGGGCGACTCGGGCGACAAGCTCTATGTCGTGCTCGAGGGCAAGGTCAAGCTCGGCCGAACGTCCTCGGACGGCCGCGAGAACCTGCTCGCGATCATGGGCCCCGGGCAGATGTTCGGTGAGCTCTCGCTCTTCGACCCGGGCCCGCGCTCCGCCACGGTCACCGCCGTCACCGACGCCGCCTTCGCCTCGCTGTCGCACGAGGACCTGCTCAAGTGGCTCGACGGCCGTCCGGTCGTCGCCCGTGGTCTGCTCGCCCAGCTCGCCGCCCGCCTGCGCAAGGCCAACGACGTCGTCGCCGACCTGGTCTTCTCCGACGTCCCCGGCCGGGTCGCCAAGGCGCTGCTGGACCTGGCCGACCGTTTCGGTCGTACGGCTGACGACGGCGTGCACGTGCACCACGACCTCACCCAGGAGGAGCTCGCCCAGCTCGTCGGGGCCTCCCGGGAGACGGTCAACAAGGCGCTCGCCGACTTCGCCGCCCGCGGCTGGCTCCGCCTCGAGCCGCGCTCGGTCGTCATCATGGACGTCGAGCGGATGGCGCGCCGCGCCCGCTGAACTGTGCACTGAACTGTCACGGTGACACTTCGAAACTGTCACCGTGATAGTCCGCGACACCGGTGACAGTTACAACTGTCACTCCAGTCGCGAAGTGTCACGGTGACACTTTGGGGACCGGCGCGCGTCACCCACTGGGTCCGGGGACGACGCTCCAAACGGTCACCGTGACCGTTTGGCCCGACAGTGACCCCTAGCAACGGTCACCCTCGCCGCAAGAGGTCACGGTGACCTTTTGGCGACCGGCCGCCTCAGCGCCCCAGCAGGTACGCCAGCTGTGCGCGCACTGACAGCTCGGCCGCGCCCCAGAGCACCGGATCCACGTCGGCGTAGACGACCTCGACCACGCGCCGCGGGAGCTCATCCGCGCCGATCTCCTCCTCGCGCAGCGTCTTCAGCGCGGCCTCCACCTGCTCGAGCCGCTGCCGGCGGTGGGCGATGTAGAAGTCGAGCGCGCCGAGCGCATCGTCGATGACCGGGCCGTGGCCGGGCCAGATCGCCGTCGCGCCGCGATCCAGCGCCAACGCGTGCAGCCGGTCCAGCGAGCCCAGGTACGCGCCGAGCTCGCCGTCCGGATGCGCGACGACGGTGGTCCCGCGACCGAGCACGGTGTCTCCGGTCAGCACCGCGCCGTCGGCCGGCACCCAGAAGGACAGCGAGTCCGCGGTGTGGCCGGGCGTCCCGACCACGTGGACCTCGAGGTCGCCGGCGGTCACGACATCCCCGTCGGCGAGGCCCTCCGAGCCGAGCCGGGAGCCGGGATCCAGCGCCCGTACGCGAGCCCCGACGCGCTCACCGAAGGCACGCGCGGCTTCGGCGTGGTCGGCGTGGTGGTGGGTGAGCAGCACGACCGCCACGTCGCCCGCGGCCGCCGCGACGGCATCGAGGTGGGCGGCCTCGAGCGGGCCGGGGTCGACCACGATGGAACGGGGCCCGCCCGGTTCGCGGAGCACCCAGGTGTTCGTGCCGTCGAGGGTCATGATCCCGGGGTTGGACGCGAGCACGCAGGTCCCGCGGGCCCCGAAGGAGCCGCCCGTCCAGGGCTGCGCGCTCACAGCCGCCCTCGCGCCTCGAGCAGTGCGCGATGGTGCGCCATCATCGTGAGCCGGCCGTCCTCCACGGTGGGCGTGAACATCTCGACGCGCCGGGTCGCGGCCTCGGCCAGCAGCGCGTCGGGTGAGGCGTAGCCGGCGACCTCGAGACAGGTCAGGTACGTGGGCGGCATCAGGGCGAGGGTGCCCTCCTCGGCAGCGACCACGGCCTCGGCCGCCGGCATCCACGACACGGAGACCGACTCGCTCGACACGTCGCGGGTCAGCTGCCCTTCCGGCAGCGCCGCCACGAAGAACCAGGTCCGGTAGCGCTTGGCCTCGAAGACCGGGGTCGTCCAGCCGGCCCAGGCACCGAGGAGGTCCGAGCGCAGCACGAGCCCGCGCCGGGTCAGCAGCTCCGACAGGGAGAGCGCGCGCGACTCGAGCGCGACCCGGTCGGCCTCCCACTGATCGCCGCTGACGTCGTCGACGACCTCGTCGGGCGAGGGCCCCGCCAGCAGGACGCCGCACTCCTCGAAGGTCTCGCGTACGGCCGCGCACACCAGCGCGCGAGCATCACTCTCGGCGCAGCCCAGCCGCTCGGCCCAGACCGCCGGCGCAGGGCCGGCCCACGGCGTCGACTCGGCTGCGTCGCGCGGGTCGACCCCGCCACCGGGGAAGACGGCCATCCCGGCCGCGAAGGACATGGTGCGGTGCCGGCTGAGCAGGTAGACCTCGGGGCCGCCGTGCGTCTCGGCACCCGAGCGGGTGAGCACCACCGTGGCCGCGTCCCGCGGCTCGACGGGCGTGCGCAGTCCCTCGGCGTACTCCTGGGCGATCGCCGCCGCCTCGGGCGGCATCGCCACCGGAGGCAGCGGGATCCGCACCTCAGTCGACCTCGACGACGATCTCGACCTCGACCGGCGAGTCCAGGGGCAGCACCGGCGCCGCCACCGCGGAGCGGGCGTGCCGGCCGGCGTCGCCGAAGGCCGCCGCGAAGAGCTCCGAGGCGCCGTTGGCGACCCCGGGCTGACCGGTGAAGTCCGGGGTCGAGGAGATGAAGGCGACGACCTTGACGACGCGCCGCACCTTCGACAGATCGCCGATCTCGGCCTTCACCGCGGCGATGGCGTTGAGGGCGCACTGGCGCGCGTACTCGTACGCCTCCTCGGCGGTGACCTCGCCACCGACCTTGCCGGTCGCCATGAGGGCGCCGTCGCGCATCGGGAGCTGGCCCGAGGTGTAGACGAGGTTGCCCGTGCGCACCGCCGGCAGGTACGACGCCACCGGCGGTACGACCTCCGGGACGGTCAGGCCGAGCTCGGCGAGACGCTCCTCCGGGGTGCTCACTGGTCCGCCGGACGCTTGAAGTAGCCGACGAGGTTGCCGGAGCCGTTGTCCGTGATGGTGACGAGCTCCCACCCGTCCTGGCCGAAGTTGTTGAGGATCTGCGTGGCGGCGTGATTGAGGATCGGCGCCACCTGGTACTCCCACTTGGTCATGCTCCGACCCTACTGCCGCCCGCGCACCGTTCCCCCTACCCACGCTGCGCGTCGATGGCTTGCTCGCTCGCCACGCACGAGCAAGCTCGGCGGCCTCGCTCGCTTCGCCTAAGGTCAGGACCCATGACGGATCTCCAGCAGTACGTCGACACCTGGTGGACCTCGATCGGCGACCTCCTCGACCTGGCCGGCGAGCTCGACGACGCTGACTGGGACGCCCCCACCGATCTCCCCGGCTGGGACGTCCGGGCGGTGCTCTCCCACGTCGCGCACCTCGAGGGCGTGCTCGGCGGCGCTCCGCACGAGCAGGCCGACGTACCAGAGGACCTGCCGCACGTGCACGGTCTGATGGGCCAGTTCACCGAGATCGGCGTGCTCACGCGACGCGACGCCGACCCGGCGCAGATCATCGAGGAGATCCGGCGCTACACCGCCGTGCGGCACGACGAGCTGCTCGCCGACCCGCCGACCGACCCGGCCGCCCTCGCCCCCGGCATCTTCGGCGCGATCGGGTGGCCGACCGTGACCCTGCTGCGCAACCGCCCGCTCGACATCTGGATGCACGAGCAGGACGTACGACGGGCGATCGGGCGGCCCGGCAACCTCGACAGCCCCGGCGCTCGGCACAGCGCCGACTACCTCCTGGAGAGCCTCGGCTTCGTCCTCGGCAAGCGGCTCAAGGCAGCCGCGGGCACCACGCTCGCGGCATGCGTGGAGGGCCACGAGCCGGTCGCGGTCACCGTCGGCAACGACGGCCGCGGTACGAGGCTCCCCCAGCTCCCGAGCGACCCGGACGTTACGCTGCGGATGGGGCGTGAGTGCTTCATCCTGCTCGCCGGCGGCCGGCGCCCCGCCGCGGCCGCCGACGTCACCGTCGAGGGTGACCACGAGCTCGCGGCCCGGTTCCTGACCGGGCTCGGCGTCACCCCGTAGGCACGCCGACACGGGCGGCCTCGAGCGCCCGGCGCAGGGCCGCCAGAGCGCTCGCCCCCGCCGCGACCTCCTCCTCGTCCAGCGTCGGGCCGACGAGGTCGGCGAGCACACGATCGAAGGTCCGCTCGGCGTCAGCCACCAGCGCGGCGCCGTCATCGGTCAGGACGATGAGGGAGGAGCGCCCGTCGGCTGGGTTGGGCTCCCGGGTCGCCCAGCCGCGTGCGGTCAGACGGTCGACGCCCTTGCTGATGGCGCCGATGCCGGCAGCAAAGGTGCTCGCCATCTCGGCGACCCGCGCTCCGGGATGGTCGCGCAGGTAGCGCAGCATCTCGAACTGCGAGGCGACGATCCCGTGCTCGGCGCGCAGTCGCTCGCCGACGGCGTTGTAGAGCCGCGTCTCGCAGCGCACCAGGTCGTCGAAGAACCTTCTGCGGACCGCCGGTGCCGAAGTGGATGCCATGGCATACATTGTCGTAAGAATATTCCTAGGCATGTAGTTAGGACGGAATGGCATGAGCAGGACACAACGCCAGGAGCTCGATGCGCGGCTGAGGCACGCGCCACAGCCCAGCGCACCGGCGACGATCGAGGAGATGCGGGCAGGGTTCGCCGCCCTGATGGCGACGTTCCCGCTGCGCGCGGACGTGACGCGTACGCCCGCCACCCTCGCGGAGCGGCCCGCGGTGATCGTCGAGCCCGCCGCGCGCGCAGCGGGCCCCGGGACGATCCTGTACTTCCACGGCGGATCGTTCGCGCTCGGGTCACCCGACACGGCGATGGCGCTCACCGCGGATCTGGTCGCACGCGCCGGTGTCCGCGCGATCTCGCTCGACTACCGACTCGCGCCCGAGCACCCGTTCCCCGCCGCGATCGAGGACTGCGTCCGGGCCTATGCCGCCCTGCTCGAGGGCGGGAGCGATCCGTCGCAGATCGTGTTCGCCGGCGACTCCGCGGGCGGCGGCCTGAGCGTCACGACCTGTCTGGCCGCGCGCGATGCGGGCCTGCCGATGCCCGCCGGCGTCGTCGCCTTCTCGCCGGGCCTCGACCACACCCGCACCGGCACCTCGATGAGGACCAAGGAGGAGGCCGATCCGTTCTTCACGATGGCCGGCATGGAGCAGACCGGCCAGCTGTACCTCGCGGGCCAGGATCCGCGCCAGCCCCTCCTCGCGCCGGCGGTCCTGGCCGATCTCAGCGGACTCCCGCCGCTCCTCCTCCAAGTCGGCACCCACGAGATGCTGCTCGACGACGCGGTGCGCCTTGCCGAGCGTGCCCGCGCAGCGGAGGTCGACGTCATCCTCGACGTCACCGCCGGGGTCCCGCACGTCTTCCAGGCCTACGCCGGCACCCTCGACGAGGCAGGCCAGGCTCTCGACCGGGCGGCCCTGTTCATCCACCAGCGCCTGGCCTCCGGCGCGTGAGCGCAGATGCTACGGGGCGGGGCGGCGCTTCTGCGGGTGCGGCGTCTCGCCGCGCGCCAGCATCTCGACGAACGAGGCGATCCGCCGCGCCCGCGCCTCCTCGCCCTTGATCGCGGTGAGCCGGTGGTAGAGCGCGTAGCGGTTCTGCGAGGTCAGCACCTCGTACATCGCCTGTGCCTCGGGCACCGCCGCGATCGCGGCCAGCAGATCGGGTGGCGTCTCGGCAGCGGCAGGCCCTTCGTACGCCTGGTCCCACCGGCCGTCGGCGCGTGCCGCCTCCACCGCGGCGAGGCCGGCCGGGGCCATCAACCCCGCCTCGGTGAGCCGCTCGACGTGCCCGACGTTGCGCAGCGACCAGCGCGAGCGCGGCCCGCGCGGGGTCCAGCGCTGGAAGGTCGTCTGGTCGTCGCGACGCTTCACCTGGCCGTCGATCCAGCCGAAACAGAGCGCCTCGTCCAGCGCCAGGTCGTACGAGAGCGCGGTGACCGTGCCGCCCTTGCGGGTCAGCACCAGCCAGACGCCGGGTGAGGTCGCGTGGTGCTCGACGAGCCACGACCGCCACGCCGCGGCGTCCGGGACGAGCAGCTCGGGAAGCTCGATCGCCACCCGCTCAGCTCCGCGGAGCGAAGAGGCAGAACTCGTTGCCCTCGGGGTCGGCCATCACGGTCCAGCGGATCTCGTCGTCCTGCGCCCGCACGACGCTCGCCCCCGCCGCGACCAGCTCGTCCACCGAGCCGTAGAGATCCATGTGGATCCGGTTCTTCACCGTCTTCGGCTCCGGCACGCCGATGAAGACGAGGTACTCGAAGGGGGCGCCCGGGATCTCCTTGAGGCCCCAGCACCCGTCGTCCTCCCCCTCGGTAGGGGCCCCGAGAACGCCGGCCCACCACTCGCAGA
>Ga0308169_10004891_pt1 | contig 12329 bp, 14 predicted proteins | sample PhyBR1_2_FD_202139 | JGI IMG/M metagenome (GOLD analysis project Ga0308169, IMG submission 202139) | Phyllosphere microbial communities from UC Gill Tract Community Farm, Albany, California, United States - DLSLSB.R1 | ecosystem: Host-associated > Plants > Phyllosphere > Unclassified | place...
TGCAGAGATGGGCAGCGAGTTGAGCGGTGTAATCGATGAGAGGGGAAGATTCGTCGAGGTGGGAAGCCGAGTCGACCTTTCGGATGGCAGCGATAAGTCGGGGAGCGGTTTCCTTCGAGGTGATGTGACGAGGAGGAGGGAGGTCGGATCCATCACCAGTGCAGTTGGCGGTCTCACGAAGGGTCTTGATGGCCTTGACGACGACACCACGAGCCTCTGGGTCACCGACAGTCTTCTCGACCTTGACGAGACCGGGAAGAAGTTTGGGGACGAAGGGTCGGATGGTGTGTTCGTTGTCGACGAGTTTGGTCATGTTGTCGATAATGACAGCGACCTTTCGGATGGTAGCGGTGAGCTTCTCGGTAAGACCACGGGAGAGGAGGGGAGCCATGAGAGCGAGGGTAGGCGAGTCGACTTCTTGAACGAAAGTGGTAGCGGCAAGGAGTTGGATAGTCTTGGTGGTCTCCTCGACGGGGTTGATAAGCGAGTTGCTACGGACGGGATAGGATTGTCAGCTACGAACCAGAAGAGCGACTGATCGAAGGAAGAGGGAGAGACTCACATCAAAGCGGGAATGAACTTTTCAATATCCTTGTTCGAAACGAGAGCGCAAAGGTTGTTGAGGGTAGTTCGGGCAGCCTTCTTGACATCAGACTTGGTGTCCCAGATAGCGTCGGTCATGGTAGGGATAATGTCGGGCATGAGACGAGCGCATTGATCGGGAGCGGAGATGACGAGTTGGTCGATGATTTGGAGAGCACCGATCTTGACTTGCCACTTTCCAGCAGTTCGGATTTGCTCGAGGAGGATGGGGAGGAAGGTGGGGACAGCCCAGGAGGTCGAAACTTGAACAACCGATTTGGTGGCCTCGACGGCGGCCTCACGAACGACCTTCTCCTTGTCGGCAAAGGTTTCGGAAACGATGGTGTGCATGAGCTTCTCGAAGAAGAAAGGCTCAACAGCGTTACCGAGACCTTGCTCGACGAGGATCGAGAGGAGGTCGAGAGCTCCCTCACGAACACCTAATAGATAAATAAGAAATCCTCTTGATCAGCTTCTTCACTTCTAACCGTAAGATCTCATCGTTTCCAACTTACCAGCGTTCTTCTTGTCACCTAGACCGGAGATGATCGCATCGGAGAGATGGAGGCGAACAAAGGCGTGAGGTCCCTCGAGCTTGACGAGATCGACGAGCTCCTTAGCGGCGTCAATTCGACCAGCACGGTCAGATTTTGATGAGAGGATAGTCTTGATATCGATCTTGGCGTCGGCGTGGGTAGGGACGTGGTCGTGATCAAGCTTGATGTCCTCTTTCGAGATTTGGGGAGCTCCAGGTGCAGACATAGCGGCTGGCATATAATGAGGGTGCCTAGAAAGGAAGAAAGGAGGGGCTGTAGATTGGTTGATAGGTGATTCGTAAAGCGGGAGTGGCGGTGGAGGTGAGATCGAAAAAGGGAGGGAGGAATGAGTTGGAGGTTGAAAGTTGAAAGTGGTTGAAAGGTGGCGAGGGACAGGTCGTAGGAGGGCGAGGAGAGATCGAGAGTACTTGGTAAGCTACTTGGAAGAGTTCTGAGCAATCTGGAACAGCACTTACGCGACCTTAGGTAAACCTAAAAAGTGGTGAGAGAAAAAAAGAGGGAGAGAAGCAAATTTTCCATCGACTTGGGGGAAAAAGCTTTTCTTCGGCATCCAATCAGCTCTTCTCACTCCGACCTACACTGCTTCTGCTTCGCACCTGCTCTCAAGATCAAGTTGAAGATGTCAATTCGAAATTGAGCATGAATCGCAGTGCTCCGTCCGCACCCGCTCAAATCGGTTTGTTTCTCGAAACCAGCTTGTCAGCCAATCACTACGACTCCTGACGCTTCGAAGATCGCCCCCCTGTGGAGAGACCCTCGAAGAAGATCGGCTTATATGAAGCAGAGAGGACGAAAGTTACGCGGGATCGTCGAGTAGGCATTTTAGTCAGTCTTCCTCCTTCGTTGAAGTTGTTTCGATTGATGGCTAAAACTATACTTCGGATGCAGATTGAACGTAGAACGTGATCTATGCAATGATAGAGCTTTGCCAACGTAAGCTATTTGCGACGTCGCAGTCGTTTTGAGATTTGCGCAAAACGACCTCCCTTTGACCTCGTCGAGCTTCCGCTCGTGCCGCATGCAGGCAATATCGCTTTCGATACTTCTGGAGCCTCTGCTGACCGCCGAACCGCTGAAACCGCTGACTCGAAGTCTAGAATGCTCGTTTCGCAACGAATGCCGCCGACCGCAATGACGATTCTCAGGTGAAACCCAGGCGCACGCTCCCCGTCGTAATCTGGCTCCAACTAAGGAATTGGCGTATCCTCACCGACCAAGTTCTGCCGATTTGGATGGATTTTTAGCTCCTCCATCGAAATTCCCGAACGAAATCCACGGTTGTAGGCGTGGCTAGTCGTCTCGGCGGGTCCAGCGCGGAGGATAAAGGAGTCAGGGATGGAAACTCCTCTCAAGATTCCTAAGAGGGGTAGGGGTGGCCCAAACTTTTGACAGTAAAGGGTAGTGCTAGTCGAGAGTGTGACTGGCGTTTAGTGTAGAGCCTGTGAAAAGGAAAGGCGCGAGTGGAAAGGCAAGGAAGCCAGGGAGTGAGTTGAGGGAGAAAAGAGAGATCGAAGAAAAGTTGTCGAGGAACAAGTCGAGTTGACAACGTTAAAGACTTTCGCTCAATATTTATTGGTGGCGAACACTCGCTCTCCCGCGCTTCATCAGAATGCTCACTTTGCGTCGAAACTGTATTGACTCGACGATATTGCGAGAATCAAGTCAGCAATTCATGTTTCGCAAACCTCGCAAAGTTGAAGGTTTCGCAACTTCGCTCATCATTCGTCTCTCAGCACAACAAGGAAGGGCATCGAATGTGAGAATAACGACAGCTTGAAGTAGTAATGCATCATATTCCGCTTCAGACAGATCCGTCAATACAAAATTTTAATCCCTCTAGAACTCATTTCGCCTGATCCCGAGCAATGGAATCAGCTCTTCTTCGAGTCGAGAATGAACGGAGAGAATATGGCTCACCTTGACATCATCTCTCGACTGAGCGATCAACGGCCTGATGATATTGTCCCAACTCTCTTTAAGATGCCTTTCCTCCGTTTCTCGACTTCCAATCGCCATTCTTACACATTGCTTACCCCCCACAATCGTTTGAGTAAGCATGATCTTGTGTTCATCGTTCGACCTCTTGATGAACGCCGCATTGAGCTGGTTCTCAATCTCGAGGTCTCCAGAGGGATCGAGAATTCGAAAGACGACGAGGGAGAAGCTTCGAGGGGTGAACATCTCGACTCCCTCTTCTTGCTTGACAATCCCTTCGAGGTATTTAGCGAGTTCGACGAGCTTGCGTAGGTGCGATCGGAACCCGTTTGTTCCGAACGAGCGGAGTACGTACCAAATCTTGAGGGAACGGAATCGTCGTCCGAGTGGGATCTGCCAGTTGCGGTAATCGATGACGAGACCTGAGGTGGCTTGAGCAGTACGAAGGTAGAAGGGCGTGACGTCGAGAGCGCTGGTGAGGAGTTCTCGATCTCGAATCCTACGACAAGCAGTGAATCAGTTTCTAGACTCGGTACGCTGACGGATTGGATACGATGTCACTCACCACAAGCAAGAAGCATCAAAGGTGACTAGTCCACTCCTATGATTTCCTCGAGACCGTCAGCAGGTTCTCTAGGTGCGAGAAACGAAAGAACCGAAACGGACTTGTGCAAATTCGTGCAGAAACTGTGCACCTCTCCTCCAGCACAGATCGCAGCTTGATTCTTCGCCTCATTCGCATCCTTCGCACGAGCGTTGATCACGTCGAGGAAACACTCTTGACGACATTCTTCGAGGGAGAGGAAAACTCCTGCCCACGCGCTATCGATATGGAGGAAGAGCGAAGGGTGATGAGCAGCTGTGATACATGAGACGTGTGAGTCAGCTTCAGTGGTGACTGGGCAAGGGGAAAGAGGGGAGAAGTGCTTACTAACTGCAGTGATCTCTGCGATGTTGTCGATAGCTCCAGTAGAGGTCGAGCCAATAGTAGCGACTGATTAGATCGAGTGTGATCGTCAGCATCCCTCTTCTGTGGTATGAATCAATCGAAAGCGAAACATACGGAGAATGAAAGGTTTCTTTCCTTTCTCCTCCAATTTCTTCAACTCATCTTCAAGCATCTCCCCTCTCAACGACCAATCATCTTCCGCTTTCGTAGCGATCGCGACAAACTCGACCCCCAGAATGAGGGCGGCTTTGGCTCCGAGCGAGTGAGTTTGGTTCGTTCCAACGATGACCATTTCAGAAACTGGAGTTCCAGGGTGTAGTCGAAGGTATCGCTCTCGTGCCGCAATGCAGACTGTCAAAGCTGACTCGGAGGCGGAACCCTACAGAGATGCCTTCCGTCAATCGAAGTCTGATAGGGAAGGCAGAAAGCAAAGGGAGACGAACCATGATAATTCCTCCCTGTGAGACGCGATCAATCGAGCATTTCAGCTTGATTCACGGATACGATTCCGAAATCGACAACTCACCCCGACTTTTCCTTCATTCCACCATCCAGAATTGAACCCTAACATCTTCGCAACCCAATCCATCACGACAACTTCGAGTTCTGTACAAGCCGGCGAACAAAGCCAATTGAACCTATTCGAGGTAGGATAAGTTTCAAGGTCAGTGATAAGTACCAGGCGAGAGGCTGCCGAGAGGGGACCGCGGAAGAATGTTCTTTCGAGGAGAAAAGGAAAGCTCACCCAGGATTTGATACAGCTCCTGTATACATATCGGCCAAGATGGACTCGTACGTCGTGTTGGCAGGGAAGTATGCGTAGAAGTTCGGGTGTTGCCAGTGAGTGATCCTGAGACGAAGCGAAGTGGAAAGTCAGATTCTCGAAATCGACTCTTCGAAGCGACTCGACTCACCCAGGCATGATAGCCCGATCAAAGTCAGCTGCGATATCTTCCCATGGTTGACCTTGAGTCGGCGCTTCGGCTGTTTCAGCAGTAACAGAAACATTTCCAGCTCAACGAGTCAAAACGAAGAAAGCGGGAAATTCGACGAACGAGCGATCATTTTAGCTACATCTCCCGGTTGAACGTTGGGTACGACATCTTGACTCTCGATGTTCTCGAAGTAATCGCAAATGCTGCGAAAAAGGAGGATTGGTTTAAGCGATGCGATTCTTCGAAGAGTGCGAGAGGGAATCGAAACGAACCGGTCGACGGCAGCGTATCCAGCTTTGCGGAACCTGTTGTGAGGGAGTCAGTGATAGTTATGAGAGTAGATAGCTATGGATCGTACTGCTCTCTATTCATACTGGCGAATCCGAAGGGAGGGAACGAGCCAAAGTTGAGAGAAAACGAGAGGTTGCTGAAGTCGCTAAGCTGCTTTGTGGAGTCCTAGATGGGTAAGCCGGTACTATAGAGGCTCAGCGAGCTAGTGAGCTGTGAAGGGAAGCGGAAGAAGATGGGAGAGTCAACAGATCTCGGGCGAAAGGAGCGGAGACTTTTTTCGCTTTCCATCTCGCTACATCAACACGTGGAAGCCTTGAGTCATCTACAGCTAGCTCATATGCTATGACTCTACCTTCAACAAGATCGAGCGATCCACCACCGCCTCTCAACGCAGTTCGACAGCTTCTCAACTCTCTTCGAACTTCAGGGCAGACCTGGGTGGCTCTCCTCGCTCTACTGCTCGCATATGGAACGTACAGGCGAGCAGGATCAAGTAGCGGTCTAGGTTTCGGAGACAAATTAGCTGGAAAGACGCTAGAGGAGAGAAAGGATCCGTTAGGCAGTGGGGGAGTCGAAGAGTTCCCTCCTTTGGATGAGTTAGACGATCGGGGTCGATTATGGCCCCCGGATGTAGGTTCGTGAAGTCTCTAGACGGAGAGAGGTGCTCTGATCGTCGAGAACCAGATTTCACTGACCCTCTATTTTCATTTTGACTCTGTAGATTCGCCGATTTGCACTCCAAAGATCTACGTAAGCACATATTACGACAGCTGAGATTGACTGATAAGCTGACTGACCCGGTGGAACAGGTTTATGATCTTCCAGATGAACTTCGACTTCCCGAATCGACCGTTTCGCAATGTCGTTGGTCAGCATACAACTCCGAGCTACTCCTTTACGACCTCCTCATCAAACCCGCATCGTCGCCTTCCTCAGTCTGGCATCCTCGTTCGGATCTCTACACCTCGAATCCAAACGAAGCCGATTTCTTCTTCATTCCCCTCTTCCCCTCTTGCTACCTCTTCGACTGCTGGGTGAAAGCCGGGTGGACAAAGACTGAACGCTGTGGTGTCGATAGGCAGTATATTCAACCCGTCATGGACCACATCAAGCAAACTCTCCCTCACTGGAACGCTTCGGGAGGTTCAGATCATCTCATCGTTCACTCAATGGACTTCATCGATGGTTATTACACGGAGGAGAGTCGGTCGGTAATGAACGCCTCGATTTACCTCGTCACCGTCGGAGATCTTCGTCCTAGTCCATACGGCAAACATTTCAGATTCTATCAAGACCTCGTAATTCCTTCTTCGACTCATTTGCTCAATTCCTACTACATCAATCCTATGGACTACCTCGACGATACTGGTAGACCTCTCTTACGACCCCGAGGCGCAGCGAATCGAGACCGGAAGATTCCAGCAAATCCAACGAGCCCCGAAATCTTCATTCCGACTCCCGAAGAGACCGGTTCACGAGCGACACTACGGCGGATTCTTCGATTCGTCGCTCAAAGACCTCCTATCGATGCACCAGATTACAGAGGCAGAACGACCCTAGCGATCTTTCGAGGAGGAGTTGGAAACGCTGGAGAAGGGGACCGATACTCTCTCTCGATCCGTTCCCTATTCTTCCCTTGTTCCGGCAATATCTCCCTCCCTCCGTACTCTCGTCACTCGCATCCCGGTTTCTCTTCCCTCCCAGATTTCGATGTTGCCGAATGGTCAGAAAACGACGAATACGCTCAAAGACTCGCACGAAGCAAGTTTGGACTAGCTCCTCCCGGGTACACTTTGGACACTACGAGGATCTACGAATACCTCGCATTCGGTGTCGTACCCGTCTTTATCGGGACTGGACCGAGAGCTGGACAGGTTTTACCGTTTGAGACGGACGTCGATTGGAGTACTTTTACAGTGTTTATACCGAGGGAAAGGGCTCATGAAGTGCCGAGGATCTTGAGGGGGGTAGGAGAGGAGGAGTATGAGAAGTTGAGGAGGAATGTGTGGGAGGTGGGCAGAAACGTCGTTCTCGAAGGAAGGAAAGGGAATGTTTGGAAATTGCTCGCGAAGCAGTTTTGTCGGAAGAAGAGATTGGGTTTGATAGCTGGTAGTGAGATTGCAAACAACTAGAATCAACTTTGAAAGGAAAGGAAAAACGCTTGCGACTTTCTCCTGCGAAGTTGCGAAATCCCTCTTGGTTTCCATACTTCACTTCTTCAAACAAGAATGGATTACGAATCATCTGTTGCACCACACCCTTCTTATCAACTAGAAGACTCTTCAGAAGGTTCAGACTGGGAACAAGATGATCTACCAAAGAAGACTAAACCACTTTCTCCGGAACCGACTGTCTCCCTCGTTGGCAACAAGGAGGGTATCAAGCAAGGAGGACAAGTTGTATTCTTGATCGGAGAAGCTGGTGAACGGTTAGCGCAAGGTATCGAGGTAAAAGAAGAGGAGTTGATCAAAGTGGTCATCAATAGGGAACAGGTGAGTGAACGAGAGACTCTACTACTGCTATGATCTGTACTGAGTGGTCGTTTCCTCTTGATCTCACAGTGCGGTACCATCGCTACCTCATCTGAAGAAGGACGCGCAACTCTCGTTTTCCTCTCTACTTCGATCCCGCTCTCTTCCCTCCACCCACTCGCTTCATTCCTCCTCTCTACTCTCTCTCCTACCTCCACGACAATTCTAGCATCCTACCACCTCCCCTCCTACATCCCTCCCTCGTCGTCCCAAGATTCTTCAACAGCTTTCGCATCCCGACTTCCAATCCTCCACCTCTCGTCCCCCTCCTCTCCACTCTCGAACTCAGTAGCCGGACCCTACTCACCTCCAAACCTTCTCCATGGACTCCCCTCAGCAATCTTCACGCTCTCTTCCCTCCTCACTCCCTCGACAAAATCGCTTCTCCTCCTCTTACCGACCACGACTCCTCCTCAACCCCTCAATGGGCCCTTCTCGAATTTGTCTCCGATCTCACATCCGACCGTTACGACACTGTATGATTCGGGAGGACCAGTAGGTCTATCAGATCCAGGAGCTATGTATCGAGAACTTTCAGGTCGAGGCGGGAAATTGAACAAGGTCAAGCAAGAGTTTGGGTGGGATTGGTGGATCCCTTCTTGTTCAGATAGGGGAGGTAAGAAGGAGATGGCGGGGAAAGGGTTCGAGTGGTTGGAGAAAGAGAGGAAGAAGAGAAAGAGGGAGGAAGCTAGTAGTATGTTCGTGTGAAAGCGAATCGAGCAAAAGCAGTTGAAACTAAAGAATCGAGAGTGTCTCATACGAATGCGGGTCAAGTCAACGAAAGCAGAAAGCGAATCGACAGGAACAATCATAGTATTGACAAAAGTTTGAGGAAGAAAAGTGTCTGTGTCTTCTGATATCTACAATACCAACGCCTCACCCTCCTCACTCGGATGCCCATCGACACCAAACGCTCTGACACTAACTTTCGCGCCTTGTGCTCCTCCAACCTTGCCCAACTCCCTTCCCAAATCAACCATGAATTCATCCTCTTTCGTACAATCCCAACATTCTTTCCTCTCTTCCCCTTTCTCTCCCCTCACGATAACCTCATACCTCTCCGCCCATGCAGATCCCGCAAAACATACGTGATTCGGACGACACTGCCAGGGTTTCGAAGGAGGCGAGGGGGTCGGATGTGAGGGAGGTTTGAGGGAATTGATTTTATAGGAAGCAGTACGGATTGAAGGGACGATCGAAGATTCTCGGGGGTCGAACTCGCGATGTGTCGTGTTCTTCCAGCCCGGAACATCTGTGCGATCATGAAGAGCGAGAGAGGGTGAGTGTTGGTTGGGAGAGGCGAGAGGAGAGAGAGAGAGAAGGGAAGGGACGAACGGTATGACCAGATACCATCACCTTCTCCGTGAGTCTTGTGACCCCCTCGAGAAGATCTAGGTCGGAAAGACCAAACTAACGAACCAGCACCTGTAATCAACCGGAATTGACGAGCGTCAGATCATCCCCTTTGGTTCTCGTTCGCAAAGTCCGGTCACGTACCTCCAGCGGAATCGATCTGTGACAAGAAACTTGAATAATCCTTCTCTGAGTCGAAGAACCCATACTCTCCCGCAATGAACACTTTGCCATGTTTTTTTGCGATTTCACAATCTTTCTTGACTCGTCGAATGTCTCCACTTCCATAGTAATGATAAGAGATCTGTCAAATGCCACTCACGCTCAATCAGCTCGTAGGAAGAAAGGAAATGAAGAGAGAGAGAGGAGACTGACGATATCTACATCGGGACTTTCGAGAACTTCTTGAGGATAACATCGAGAGGGATCGTCATTTCGAGCGAAGGATCCGTCCATGACAAGAGTGTTGGGTGCGCGAGATTTCAGGTGCTTCGCAATCGTGAGAGTCCATTGAGGAGGAGCAGGTCTCATGCCTTGATGATTCATCTCGTTACCTGAGGGGTCGAATCGTCGCTATGTCAGCACAGGAGGGCTTAGATAGAACTTGGATCGAACACTCACCTGTCTCCCAAGCTAAAATTGTAGGATCATCTCCGTATCTTCGTCCGTTGATCGAGTTCTTGCGATTCAGGAGGAAATCAATGATCAATTTGTACCTGTAATGCTGAAATTCCTCTTCAATACTTTATATACTAGACTGTTGATGAGTAGTGCAAAGCTCACGATTCAATCATAGTGTTATCAGTCCACCAATCAACTTTTGAACGAGCTTCTTGAGTTGATCCGAATCCATATCGAAACTTGATCAAATCCGCTGTTGATCCCACCCAATTCGAGCTGTTGACAGACTCGAGCTCGATCAGCTAGTTTCCGGCGACTGATCGAGAAAGAGAGCTAGCTCACTCTTCACCAGTATCTTGATTCAAAATGGGAATGATCAATTTGACTCCATGCCTCGAGGCTTCAGCAAGAACGAAGTCCATTTCTTTTAAACGACCTGAGTCCCAATTCCAATCGTTCCATTCGTTATTCCATCCGTTGATGTGACCTCTACTAATATTCTTTGATTTGATCTGATCGCACACAAACGTTTCAAGTCAACTCGCGGAATCTTTTACAGGTTCAACTTGCGTGGTGAAATAATGTCCTCCTCCTCCTCCTCCTCGCGATCCATCGACTCTCGGATCGCACCCAGAGTACCTCAAGGACGAGTCTGAGCTAGTGAGGATGCTTACCCTGAGTGTATAAGTCCTCGTTACTCCGACTCCTCCAAACGCTCCTTCCTTTCCGAAGGTTTCCATTGTGTTCGTAACCTCGTACTCTCGATTACATTCCCCATCCAGCAATTCCGGTGCATTCAAACTAGCAAACCTGAATGCGTTTCCATCCAACCAGAGTTGATGACCTTGGCGTTGAACGAACGAGTTTGAAACTTGTCGAGTCGGAGTTGGAGCTGGGGGAGCTGAGGAGGAAGAGGCAGAGGGGTTCGTAGTGCTTTGCTTGACGGATTTGAGCTTTGAGAATAGACCCATAGTGGAAAGGAGAAGTGGGAGAAGGAGAAAGAGATGAAACCCCGTTTCTCGCAGTTTTGGGTGGCTTGGTCTCCTACTTTCATGCATTAGTCCGATGCTCAGCCTCTAGTAGATCAGAGACTGTGCTCGACCTCTCTGTCTAACTCTGCTGCTTCTGTTCTCCTTCTCCTCAGCTTCAATGACGTCGTTTAATTCTTCCAGTTCCTACTCCTCCTTCTCGACCTCAAATACAGCTCTAAGCCGATGGGCAAGCTGTGATGGAGAGCTGCTCATCTCAAGATGGTTCAGTCGCAGGTTGAACTGGTTAGCTGGCCTTCAAACACGGACTCCGACCGACAAATCCCTCTCTCCCCCCGTTCCCTTCCTTGCTCTGCTCACTTCCCATTAAAGAGCGGTACTCTACAATGTCCACGAGTACTTCTCGACCCCTCAGCTCAAAGCCGAAACCCTCAAGCTATTCTCGACCCCCTAGTCCTCCTCTCGCAAGTCCACTTTTTCCCCTCTCCCCCTCTCTACCGAAGCAGCGCTCACTCTCTCTGCCTTTCCCAATAGATCCGACCCCTGTCTTATTTTCCCAGCGCCCTCTCACAATCCGACCTTCTTCCCGTTCTCGAGCTCAACCTTTGCTTCCCTCAGATCGTCCAGTTCGTCCAGATCGTCGTCTCGTCCCTCGCCCTTCCCTCGAATCGACCTCCAGAATCGACCCATACGTTTCCGAGGGGTATCTCGATAGACCCTTTGCGTAATGGATTGTTTGAGTGGAGAGGCGAAGTTTTGAGACCTTACTCGCCGCTTGAATAGTCGAACTCGGTGCGTGGAGGAGTTTGGGAGAATCAGGATGAACAGTCGATGGAAAACCCTCGTAATGTAGTCGCTCATACTCTGTGGAGTTATGTTGAAACGATCAAAAGATCTCGCTTGCTCTCTCGAAACAGAAACGAGAGGATTCGGGAAGAAAGGGCAAGGGCAAACTCACTTGCAGCGAAGAAAAAGAACAGAGTTGTCAAATCCTAGTTCTGTCGCTTTAGAAGCAGAAATAAGATGATAAAGCAAAAACGACAAAAGATCAAAAGAGAGGCTACAAGTGTTTGAAAGTTGAAAAAATCGTCAGATGAAAAACGGTAGAGAATAAGGACAAGACGGCACCATTCACGATTCTGATTGAGAGGAATCGAAACGTCCGTGAAAGGTTAAAGAAAGAGTCAAAAAAAGAGTGAGAACCGGAGATACAGGGCAGGAGAAAAGAACCAGTTTGAGCGTTGACGACGGGAGTGAATGAGGAATCACTCTTTCTGTTGCCAGAAAGTGTTGGGAGTGCAAGAACGTTTCCTGAAGTCGTAGATGAAACCTTGACCGCAACCTTCGACACGGCAGAAACCGTTGACTATCGAGGGAAGAGAATCAGCGATGAAAGCGTTAGAGAATGATTGTAAGGAGAGAAGGACGAACCGCATGCGACACCGGCGACACCTGGGAGCGCTGAGCAATCGACACCGCCTAGAACTGAGAGAGAGGAGGGCGAGGGAGAAAGTCAGCGAAAGGAAATGAGGAGAGGAAGGAGGAGAAAGAGTGAGAGGGTGAGGAGGAGAGAAAGTAACGACTGA
>Ga0308169_10004893_pt1 | contig 12326 bp, 21 predicted proteins | sample PhyBR1_2_FD_202139 | JGI IMG/M metagenome (GOLD analysis project Ga0308169, IMG submission 202139) | Phyllosphere microbial communities from UC Gill Tract Community Farm, Albany, California, United States - DLSLSB.R1 | ecosystem: Host-associated > Plants > Phyllosphere > Unclassified | place...
CGGAGCCAAATGATCAAGGACGGGCAGAGCGAGGAGGCGGTGAAAGAGTTCTTCAAGAAGAGGAGGGAAGAGCAGGATGCCAGGGATGCGTGGATCGGCAAGGGTGACATGGACATGCAGCCAAGGGCGTGGGAAGAAAAGGCGCTGGTCGTGCAGGACCCATTCTTGTGGCAGAAGGTGAGCTCATCGCCCGATATCCAGCGCTCATGGTCAGAACTGCGCAGCTGCGCTGAGCAAGGATGGCGGCAGCCGCTTCTTGGATGTGAGTCTGGTGTGCAACCGATGAAAGGCACATGCTGACGTGTGAGGCCCTCGAATACACCGATCAGTTGCTCAAGTCGAGCACGGCCGTCACCCTCGACCAAATCATGATCGACCCACTCGCGGGCTCTCGCATCGCCCGCACTCCGACCTCTAGGAGAGGATCGCCGTACGGCCGAGGAGCGCGAGGCAGGGGAGGAGCTGCCGCATCAAGAACGAACAGCCCGCGACCCGCGTCCGCGCTGAGCTCGGAGAGGGGAAGGGGATTGCCTTATGATCCTGCATTCAGGGGCACGGGAGTGCGCGGCAGGGGAAGGGGCGCAGGAGGAGGTGGAGCGGGAAGAGGCGAGTCTTTGCTCGACCGCCTGGACATTTAAGTGGGTAAGGGGGAGGATTTCTTCCATCTCGGATCACCTCATCCTTCCTTGTTCACACACCGTTTGGTCACGAGTCCTTGATGAAGTGACGAGATCGACTTCTTCACGACCTTTTATGCATGGCCATATGTTTGTGTCACAGACGTACACTCGGTCTGCCTCGCAAAGGGTCTTCAATACTGTTTCTGCTGTTTGCGCTACCGCCCCCTCATTTCCTTCTCCGAGCTCGCAAACGCAGGTGTAGAAGGACCGCTGGAAGACCGCGACTCCGTAGAGGGGGGGAATGTGGTACTTGAACGCCGGAAAGACAAGGATGCCAAGCGAGACGGCCGCTTGGGCGGGGAAGGGGGTGTGAATGCCTCGACGATCCTCGCGTCTCTGGCCATCAGCTCGACCACGACCGGCAGCCCGCGCGCGAGAGCATGAGAGGCAGCCTGCACGCTTACTCGTCGCTCGCGATCCGCATGCTCGCTCTGCGCCGCTTGTATCCGCCTCCGACCGCGTCTTCCAGCTGTACATCAACACCGCGCCGCTCATCGCGGGGGCCCAGCACTCACCGCCTTGTTACTGACGCACCCGCCTCTCAGCCGAAGAACTGCCTCCTGCGTCATAGTACGATGGTCAAGCACGGCGCGAGATCAATGTCACCGCAGCAGCCAGAGCTGGTAGACATGAAGAGGTGCAGGAACAACCTCCCCGCCTTCGCATCGCATGCGCCCTTTGAGCCCATCGCGCAAAGGACGACATCCCAGCCCGCTGAGACCGGCCGTTCGGCCTCGCGGCCATCCCGCTCCCATCCCTCGGAGCCTCCCCGCGAATGTCCCCGCTGGGAAGTGAAACACGCGGTGGCCCAATGACGCACGCCCCCCACCCTTAGTCCATCATATGCGAGGCGCGCGCCTGCGCCTTAGCCCACCGCTGTATCCGTCGGACCAGCATACGACCACCGTCTTCGTGTTTTGTTCATTCTCCAACAGTACACGACAAAGTCAAGATGTCATAATGCTTCATTCATGTCACGTATGAGAGAACTGAGAGCGAATCGAATGAAAGAGTATCTGCTGAAAACCGTTACGCATGGCTTCATAGCCAGCCTTGTTGCGTATTTGTCCCTCTCCCATCCGCGGGACTTCAACGCTCCTTCCGTCCACCACTTTTCCTCCTAAGGAATCAGACCAATCATCCTCACGGGCCCATCCGTCGTCTCTCCCTCTGTTTCAGGGGGGAATGAGACGCTTATTGAGCACCGGCCTCTCGGGCCTTGGCAGCGGCGGCCATCATGTTCAGGGCTGTTCGTCAGCGACTTGCTCCTCATACAAGTTCCGCAGTCCACTCACCCGAACCAGCCTTGAACCACTCCCACTGTCCGGCGTTGATCGACGAAGTCGTCAGGAACTGCTCCTTGGATCCGTCCTTGTGCGTGATCTCGCAAGTGATGTCCTGTCCGGGCTTGAAGTCCTGCAGGTTGAGGATGGAGATCTTGTCCGTGCCCGAGATCTTGTCGTAGTCGGCCGAGTTCTTGAACCAGAGCGGGAGCATACCCTGCTTCTTCAAGTTGGTCTCGTGGATACGAGCGAACGATCGGCAAATGACGGCTCGTCCACCAAGGAATCGGGGCTCAAGGGCGGCGTGCTCTCGGGACGATCCCTCACCGTAGTTCTCGTCTCCGACAACAACCCATGGGATGCCGCTGTCTCGGTAGTCGGCAGCGACGGCGGGAACGGCGCCGAACTCGCCGGTCTTCTGGTTGAGGACGCTGTTGGCCTCTCCAGAGTCGGCGTTGATGGCTCCAATGAGACAGTTCTGCGAGATGTTCTCGAGGTGTCCTCGGTACTTCAACCAGGGTCCACCGGCAGAGATGTGGTCGGTCGTGCACTTGCCCTTGGCCTTGATCAGGACCGGGGCCTCAATAATGTCCTTTCCGTCCCAAGCCTTGAAAGGCTTAAGGAGCTGGAGTCGGTCCGAGGTCGGGGAGACGGCGACAGTAACGGTCGTTCCGTCGGCGGGAGGAGCCTGGAAGGTGTTCTCTCCGGCGTCGTATCCCTTGGCCGGGAGCTCGAAACCCTGCGGCTCAGAGAACTTGAACTCCTTGCCATCGGCACCCTTGAGCGAGTCGGTGAGCGGGTTGAAGGTGAGGTCACCGGCGAAGACGAGGGCAGTGACGAGATCGGGGGAAGCGACGAAAGCGTGGGTGGCCGGGTTGGCGTCGTTTCGTCCAGTGAAGTTTCGGTTGTAAGACGAGATGATCGAGTTGACCTCTCCCTTCTTGACGTCCTTTCGGTCCCATTGACCGATGCACGGTCCACAAGCGTTGGCAAGAACGACACCACCAATGTCCTCGAAGGTCTCAATCATACCGTCTCGGGCGATGGTAGCTCGGACCTGCTCGGATCCGGGGGTGATGGTGAAGCCAGACTTGGCCTTGAGTCCGTGGGAGGCGGCCTCCTTGGCGATGTGGGCGGATCGGGACATGTCCTCGTACGACGAGTTGGTGCACGAGCCGATGAGTCCGACCTTGAGCTCCTGGGGCCACGAGTGCTTCTTGACCTCGGCGGCGAACTTGGAGATGGGGGTAGCGAGATCCGGGGTGAAGGGGCCGTTGATGTGCGGCTCGAGCTCGCTGAGGTTGATGTGGATGAGCTGGTCGTACTCGGAACCCTTGTCCGGCTGCAAGTTGTGGTTGAACTCCTGGGCGTACTTGGCCTGGGCGGATCGGCCAGTGGCCTCGAGGTACGAGGACATTCGCTTGTTGTAAGGGAAGAGAGAGGTGGTGGCACCAATCTCGGCACCCATGTTACAGATCGTGGCCATACCAGTGCACGAGAGCGACTCAACTCCCGGACCGTGGTACTCGATGATGGCACCGGTTCCACCCTTGACGGTGAGGATACCGGCGACCTTGAGGATGACGTCCTTGGGCGTAGTCCATCCGCTCATCTTTCCGTCAAGGTAGACACCGATGACCTTGGGGGCCTTGAGCTCCCATGGGATACCGGCCATGACGTCGACAGCGTCGGCTCCTCCGACACCGCAAGCAACCATACCGAGACCACCGGCGTTGGGCGTGTGCGAGTCGGTACCGATCATCATGAGACCGGGGAGGGCGTAGTTCTCAAGGATGATTTGGTGGCTTAGGTAAGCATTGTTCTATATTTGTTCGACGCGGCACACTCACATGATACCGGATCCTGGCTTCCAGAAGCCGATTCCGTATTTGGCGCAGGCGGTAGCAAGGAAGTCGTAGACCTCCTTGTTGATGTCGATAGCCCGGGCGAGATCCTTGACACCACCGACTTGGGCCTGAATCAAGTGGTCACAGTGGACGGACGTGGGGACAGCGGTCTGGGGGAGACCGGCGGACATGAACTGGAGAATAGCCATCTGGGCGGTGGCATCCTGGCAAGCAACTCGCTGAAGATAAGCGGTTGCACGGCGAAGCAAGAGGTCGGCACACTCACGTCCGGTCGGAGCTTCAAGTAAGAGACACCTCGCTCGAGCTCAGAGTTGTGCGGGTCGTCCAAGTGACCGTAAACAATTTTCTCGGCAAGAGTAAGAGGTCGGTTGAGCCTGACGAATCAGCTCTAATCCATTACTGCGATGGTGACAAGGGCACCAGACAGAAGCAAGCAGGGTGGCGAGCATGCACGTCTAGTAGGTTCCCAAGGATAAAGGGGTAAAAAGGCGGGAAGGACAGCGCCTTCTGGAGGCTTCGCCACGACATGGGATGGAAAGCGGGTGAAGGAGGGACCGGTTACTCACCTGGCTCGAACAACCTGGAGGTTGTCCTCGATACGCTGGTAGTTGATGAACCTGCCCTTCTCGAGGTTGCTCATCTCGACCTGCTTATCGCCGATACGGCTGTGGACCGTGGCCATTGACCGGGCCGCGAGGCGCGAGGGGCCGGCGACGCACGAGGCGGCGCCTCGAAGGAGCGGCGAAGATACCAATCGGGAAGTGACCATTGTGCCGACGTCTAGAACGGTTCGGTGTCGTGGTACGTTCACAAAGGGGCTGGTATATGAGAACCCTTTGGTATGAGAGTTGTTGTTGTTGTTGGCACAAGTAAAAGAAGAAGAGTAAGAGTCAGCTCCAAGCTTGTTCTTGTGCTCGTCGAGCAGGCAGCAGAGGTGGGTGGGAAGTGTGCTTTTGGTTTTGAACCCGAGCAATCTGATAGGCTGAATCAAACATTCGCGTCATGACTCTATTATCGACCGAAGTCGGCCAACTAAAGCCGAGGATTAATATCCAGAAAACCACCGAAAAAATAATAATCAAAATGCGTCTACGCTTATATCGGCGCAGTATAACCGATGAACCAAAAGATGAGCAAAGCAATTGCAGGCTTGCTTCGTCTGCCGCGCCATGATCTGCTCCTCCCGAGAGCCACAGAAAGCCGTCGATCTCCATCGCTAAAGCACGCTTGAAGCTATTTCCAACCTACCGTGGCGTCGCCACGCACGGGCCTTGTCGGAGACCTTCCGGACGCCCCTGTGCGGGATCGCAGGTCACTCGCGCGTCGCAGATCTGTCGTTTCAGGATGCCTTGTTTCATCTTTGACGGCCATTGACCACCGGGATACTGGTTGTTCGTCGTGGGGACAATGACGACAGAGCGCAGTCTCATCGAGATCTCGACTCTGCACCGGTGCTCCAAAGCTGTGCACAATCGACGATGACGCCATGAGAGGCACCATCAAACGCGCTATCAACACGCAGATCCAACAACGCCTTGCCGTCGGTCGGACTTCTCTCCACTAGGCCGAACTCCATTGCCCGGCTCCCCGACGCCACGATCCTCTTTTCGAGAGGCGATCTCGACTATAACACACACATGATACTGGCTGCGCCCTGATGGAACCCCTCAGGGGACAGCCTCACCTCCCGCTTTCTGCCCCAGATCCCGTATTCCGCGAACGGGAAACGGCTACGGCCTTCACCCTCGTCCGAGCGCCATGCTGACAGGCTAGTCGGACAGGCACACCTGTGATCGTCCACTTGGGCCCTGATGTCCGGACCCTTTTCTAGCTAGCAAAACTCAACCTCCCACGCAAAGGAAGCTAGAAGAGAAGCCGCTCTCACCGATCAGAACCGCGGTCCATCGTACGATACTGCGTTTTCACTGTCCGCGACCCCACCGTGTGTGGATGAGCCATGGCCGGACCCACGCGAAGCTTCGAGGGAGAAGGGAGGCTGACGCCATGCGGTGCATCAAGGAATCATGGCGTCACGCGGAGACGAGGCCGATCGCGAGGATTGGAAAGGAGACGCACGCCGAGGGGCGCGTTCTTACGAGTCAGAGGTATATACGCTAACCAACACGCACCTACAGCGGCAAAATCCCTGGCTTTCAACATCAACGCATCCAAACTCGCTCCCAGCCAACGGCTCTTCGGTCTCGTCTGTTATACCCCTTGGTCGTCTTGATCTTTGGTCTATCAGGGTTTTTCTCGTCGACTCCTACATCTCGGGCTTCTGGTCTGGTTCTCTCCGGTACTCGACTCGGTTCTCGTCGCTTCGCCGCTTGCTCGTGCTCGTGCTCGCTCTCGTTCGGCTCGGCATTGTCGTTTTGCAAGTCGCTCGCACTGTACCTCCACCACAAGTACCACTGCACAGCCGTCCTCTCACGGCTTTGACACCCGCCCCAGAACACGCAAGATCACATCTGTGCTCGGACGCGGCCTGATCCTCGCCTTTGCCGCCCAATCATCACTGCTGCGCTGAGCCAATCTGCTCTACGCCAATCATCAGCTCATCAACGGCGAGCTAGTGGCCCCAAAACAACGATCAGAGTCGTGAGTACAATAGCGCGCTCTGAACCCTGTACCTTGATCTCTCCTCGATGCCCGATGGCCGATCCTGAGCGCAGCACACACACAGACAGCCACACAAACATCGTCCCACCACCACCCCCAAAAGAAGCCACTCACATGGTGTTCACTTCGATGCCTTCACCCCAGTCTCCGATTGCACTCCCGCTGCAACTGAACAACTTCGGCACCCTCGAGGAGTCATACGAAAACACGTTTACGTGTGAGTCGGGCTGGATGTCGGCGCATGGGCAGCCGGAAGCGTCTGACGCACAGTCCTTTGTGGAATGGAGCAGTACGTCAATAACGACGCCCACCAGAACGAAAACGCAACGACGGCGACGATGCCACGCATGTTGCCGCCATTGAGCAGCACCCACCAGGAGAGTACCCAACAGAACGACGCGGTCATGCAAGAACTGCAAAGTAAGTATCCGCAATAATGCACCCACTTCCCTGCTCCTGATCGATGTTCGTCGGCCGCGATTTTTCACTGATTCGCTAGATGGGTGCGGTGCGATTGACTACCCCAAGGAGGAGCAATCACGAAGTCCTCCGCCTCACACCCTCCCCAACTCCACCGTGACCGTCCCGCAAGCGTCCGTAGACCTCTCCATCGGTCACATGTACAACCCATATCAACCCAATGCCCCGCAGGGCCTCAACTCGACCTTGACGCAATACCTCAGGCAACGCCCTCGTCAGCCATTCACGAGCTCCCCGAGAATTGGCTGATCCGCAGAGTCGCTCAACGGTTCCTACTCACCTGGCCCTGACCAGCTAACGCTTAACCATCCTCTTTCTCCACCTCTCTCGCTCAGTCCTCCCGGCTCATCCGCGTCGCACTACCACACCCCCTCCCGAGCGATGTCCACCTCGCTCATCACGCCCATGTCCATCATGGGCTCCATCGGCGAAGTCTCCCCTCCCTACAGCGGATGGCAACAGGGTATTGCGTCCGGTAGAACCTACAACGAGACGCCTCTGAACAACGTCAGCCACCTGCCGCACGTAAGCGCACCCGACATGCCCACGGAGGATTACCCCCTGGGGACGCCCGTGCAGGTCGACAAGCAGTCTGGTCGAGTCCCGCCTACCCGTGCGACACGCCCTCGACCTGGCAAGGCAGGCGCTACCCGACACCGGATCAAGCGCGAGTTCAGCGACGAGAGCGATGATGATCTCGACGAAAGGCCGAACACGCTTGGATTCTCCGCCGAGTGAGCTCCCATGAGCCGTTGGCGGTATCACGAGCTGATGGACAGAGCACCTGAGTTCGTGGGCCCAAGCCGACGCGAAGACATCCGCCAGGCCCGCATCCAAAGTGAACAGGTGAGCCCCAGTCTTCACGCTGTGCCCACACCTTCATCCATCTCGGACACAATATGTACGAGCCACACGGATTGATACCAAGGCGCTCCGTAGAGAACGCGCTGAAATTGACAAGCGACGCCGAAACGACCTTCGAGCCGGCTTCGACCTCCTCAAGCAGAACCTGCCGCAAACGGCGCAACGCGCGTCCAAGGCTGTCCTCCTTGACCGAGGTGGGCTACCATGTCATCAAGCCCAACGCCCCTGACGCTGCAGCTGTCGCCCACATCCAGCAGCTCAACGCGTCCCAGACCTGGTTATACCAGCGTAACGACACTCTGGAGCAAGAGATCAAGGACCTGCGAGCGTGAGCCGAACTGCGGGATATCGATTTCATGAGGTGTTGACCGACAGCCAAAACCTCCAGCTCACTCAGACTCTAGCGGAGATTAGCAGGCGCGGGCAAGGAAACAGCGACAGCTCTTCTCCTCAGTCGCAGAGGTAGTGAAGTTAACAGCCGCCTCTCGAGGTCGGCGACCTCATCTTCGATCTTCGCTTGTCCAAATCCACCACGCAGTCACGGCCCACTTTGATACCGGACACTCCAGCTTCGTCTCGCCCTGTATCATGACAATCTCGTCTTGGATTCACGACTTGCATTCCGATCCATCTGTCCGTTCTGCGCCTCTTTTCTCATGGCTTGGCTCTCGGCTCCTCATGCTCGACGACACACGACGCCTTGTGGAACACCTTTCCCGTTCTCCGATCTTCGCGGCTAAGACCTACGATTCGAGATATGCTCCCTCACGACCTCTGCGCACCCCCTGACGACACCCTGATACGACCACAACGCTCTGTGATGACCCATGCAACCGGCCCCCTTCACCCACACTCGGCAATGATCGATCTCCAGCCTTTTCATGTTTGCGACACACCTGGCACCTCTGTTTTTCTTGCCAGCGACTCCTCTGGAAGATTGTCTTGCCTCTCGCTCTGCCCACCGCGTACTTCTTCTCGATACGGCTTCGATTTCTTCACGACATCATACGTTAATACTCGACCCGGCTGGAAGACTCTAATCCGACATGTGGACACCTCGACGCCGTGGATAGCGGCCCGCCCCGGCGGGTTCGTTGCTTTGTCGGTGCGCTAATCCCGCTCGATACTGGATCCCTGCGACTCTCCAACCAGATAGCGCCCCATCTCGACGATGGCTGCGTTGCTGTATCAGCTCTCTCACGCTCGACACTGGATCGAGGTGGACCTGGCTTCACCCGATAGCGCCTCTGCTCGTCATTCATGATGACGACGGCGTTGCTTTGTCGATGCGCGGCGAGCTAGATGCTGGATCTGGGGAACCCTGCTTGCGACCCTCCGCACCGGTAGCCTGGCGTTGCTTCGCCCGTCTGAGACGGTCGATGGACTGGGACGGATGGGCTCGGAGGATGTGAGTATGTTTGTTTCCTTGGGACAGGCGCGGCGGCCCGATAGCCTTGATGGTTGCTTTGTCTCATCTGGATGAGGCGATGGATCTGGCGCGGCGCCTTCGTGGGGACTTGTAGACAGGCAGCTGTGTAGCCATATGCACTGACACGTTCGTCCTCACTTCGACATCGGTGTCGCGAAGGGCGCCCACCAGCACACAGTCAAATTACACTGTGCATAACCATTCCAGTTCCTACCATGCTAGCGAGCTTATGCCTTGTCATTCGAAGAAATCCTGATGGCCTATACGTCCCCGAACCTGTCTGTCGAGCCTATGCTCGGACGCGCTCTGAATTCCGATCGCACGCAACTTGGCCGCCTAGTGCTTCATCTGCCTCGTCAGTGAACCACCTCGCACAGTGCCAGCTGCAGAGAACCCAATCCACTCACGAAATCGACGAACAGGTCGAGGCAGAGCATGTCCTCCTCATCGACGGTGTACCCCCGGACAGCGACAGAGAACTTGGCTAGACGTCAGCGCTGATCAGGCGCACAGAGGGAATGCGGTGCAACTTGCCCTTCGGGATCTCCTTGGGGAGCTCGACGGTCTGCGAGACCGAGTAGGTTCCGGGCTTGACGGGGCACTGAACGGTCGCGTTGGCGTTTGCACTGGTGTGAGCGTGATCGACGATCAACGACCACGCCGCAGCAGAAGGAGAAAGACAGCTCGACTTACGCCTCCTCGCACACGTCAAAAGTCTTCTGCAGGAGCTTGATCAGGCCGAGCTTGACCGTGACATCGGCGGTGGCACCGTCCTTCGTTCAGCCCAGCAACTCGCGGCGTAATGCGGCATGGACTCACCTCGATCGTCTGCAGGACGTCCGCGTCAACGGTGACGGTCAGGTTCTGTCCAGGAACGGGAGGGTCGGGCTTGACGGCGATGTTTTTCAGCTGACTTGGGGTCAGCAGTCTATCCCACTCGAGCTATCTATCGATTCCAGGTCGTCTCCAGCGGCCCCTGCCCCCCTCACCTCCTCGATCTACACCTCGATGCGTGCCGGGCCTTATCGCCACCCCTGTGCGGCGACAATGCACGCCGTATGATGATTGAGGGGGGACTGTGTACCGGGGTGGGATCTACACTTACACAACATCAGTCGCCAGTCCACAGTCGACATAGCTCCACGAGTCCATCGTGTGCAGCGGTCCGCCCGACCCCGCCGCCTTCTTCGCCGCCGGATCGGAGGAGACGAGCGAGTTGGCCCATTCGAACGCCTCGCCCGCGAGCGACGCAGAGATGCACGGCGCGATGGCCAGGAGGGGGATGGTGAGCGCTGTCAGACGCATCGTGCTGTGTATAGACCTATGAGGTGGGATAAAGCGGTGAGATGAAGATAACAAGGGATGATGCGTGCGTGATACGACGGTATCGTCATTATGGGCACGTTTGATAGGGCGGATATTGCCTTAACCGGTAATTCCCCAACCGGTAATTCACCTCACTCAGCTTGTAGCGTTCCTTGTTTTACGAGTTACTTGATGAAATGATGTCCTTTATGTTCTATTGTCAAGTCGTTCATGCATAAATGGCCGGTCGTGGCTAGACGCGGGGTCTGAAAAGGGGGTCTAGTGCTATACAAGGCGGCGAGGGGATGGTGTGACGACGTTGGATGAGGTTGATGCAAGTGGTAATGCTGATCACGGTGATCTGCGGGTATCATCATCTGCGACTATTGCGCCGCGCCGGTTGTGTCGAACAGCTTGTCCAAGCTTTGCTCCACCCGCGTGATCTTGGTAAGGAGGATCTTGATCGCCTCCGGAACAAGTTCCTCTGGTTGATACTGCCCAGCTGATTCGACGTTGACTGGCAGTCAGTTCCAGCCCTGATGGGATGGTCTTCGATACGCACACATGAAGTGGTCCCGTATTCTCGAGAGCTGGACGAGGTCCTGGAACTCTGGATGACGCAGAACCTCTCGCGACACGGTGTCCTTCCTCGGGTTCTTGACGACACATTGTGGCTCGCCGTTCTGGTCCTCCTCAATCTCGATCACGCCTGGGGCGAACGACTCCTTGAACTTGTGTTGATGTTCGCGTGGAATGGGCCCACGAAGGGTGATATGCGGGAGAAGGCGGTATGATGCGGTCGCTACGTGTGAGTGTGCGTAGATTCGAGAACTGAGATTCGCATACCAACAGGAGACCACTTGGCGTGCTCGGCGCCCGTACCCTTCCTCGCGAAACAGTGGAAGTCGACCATCTATTGTCAGCTCAGAACCAAACTCCGAGAGTGTGCCCACCTGTCCCGGCCGCAGCTTGACCAGCAAGATGTCCTGGTCCACCGGTCCTGGCCTCTTGACCGAAAACTTCCTCTCCTGGTCACCCTGCGGCACCCACTCCATCATCCCCGAGTAGACGCTCGAATCGTAGTACATCTTCCTCGGGTCTGTCTCGTCCTTGTCGTGCCCGGGAATACGGTCACATCGAACCCGCAGGTCAAAAATCATCGTGTCGGACTCGTGCGGCTGGTTCTTGTTTCTGCGGTCCTTCATCCGCTTCGGGTCGATGTTGAGCGGCAGCAGGCCAAGTCGGTGGCAGAGGACCTCGTCTTGCATGATCGAGGTGTTGTTCCAGACGTAGATTTGGTCGATGGCCATGGTGGGGACCTGGCGTCAGCAGCGGACGGTGATCGGAGCCAGGCCGACTGACCTCGGCGATCATCACACGTCGCAGGGCGTTGGCTATTGATGCGTCGACTCCGACCAGGTCGAACTCAATGGTGGAGGGCGTGAGGCGCTGAACAGAGACAATGAGGTCCTGCATGTCAGCAAAGGTACTGTGTAAGCTCGCTACCGCATACCTCTTTGAACTTATTCAGATTCCAAGAGTGGTCCTCACCGGGGTAGTGACCTGGAAACTCGTTGCCTGCAACCTACAGGATCAGCTATCACGCACAAGCTCAAGCGATACCCAAAAAAAAATCTAAGACTCACATTGCCGATGGTCTCGAGGTTGACCTGAACGTGTCTCCGCGTGTCGTCTGCGCTTCGGGGCATATTGACCAGGAATTCAAGGCGGGATAGGTCAGAGTTGAAAGGTGACTCGCTGTAGGAGCCTGAGATGTTGTTGGGTGACTTTCGTTTGG
>Ga0308169_10004898_pt1 | contig 12323 bp, 13 predicted proteins | sample PhyBR1_2_FD_202139 | JGI IMG/M metagenome (GOLD analysis project Ga0308169, IMG submission 202139) | Phyllosphere microbial communities from UC Gill Tract Community Farm, Albany, California, United States - DLSLSB.R1 | ecosystem: Host-associated > Plants > Phyllosphere > Unclassified | place...
TAAGCTTGGCCGCAAGATCGATACCCCCGCAAGATCGATACCCCACTAAAGGATCGTCATGCCCGATACCACCACCCAGCACGATGCCGGCCACAAACACGGCGGCAAGAAAAAGAAAATCCTCTTCAGCCTGCTTGCCGTCCTGATTGCGATTCCGGTCATCGCCATCATTTTCATCCTGACCTTCGATTGGAACAAGGCGCGTCCGTGGTTGAATGCGAAGGTGAGCGAAGCCATCGAGCGCCCCTTCGCCATCCGCGGCAACCTCGCCGTCCAATGGGAAGTTCCGGCCAAAAGCATGGCGCCCCCGGACCGCCACCTGCGCGACTGGCTGCCCTGGCCGCACCTGATCGCCAACGACGTGCACGTCGGCAATCCGGCCAGCATGAAGCAGATGGACATGGCGCGCGTGCGCCAGTTCTCGTTCTCGCTCAATCCCTTCGGCCTGCTGCACCACACGATCGGCATCCCGGTGCTGCGCTTCGATGCGCCGTACGTCGAACTGCAGCGCACCGACAGCACCCACTACAACTGGGCCTATAAAAAGAAGGAAGAGAAATCGAAGTGGGAACTCGACCTCGAGCGCGTGGTGCTGACCGACGGCGTGATCCGGGTCGTCGATGCGGTGACCAAGGCCGATGTCACGGCCAACGTGCGCACGCTGGACAAGGATGCGAAATACGGCGTCGGCTTCAAGGTGACGGGCAGCTACAACGGCGCCCCGGTCACGGGCGGCGGCAAGGTCGGGCAGGTGCTGTCGCTGAAGGACCAGGACACGCCCTACCCGGTGCAGGCCGACATGCGCAGCGGCCCGGCCCGCATCGCCGTCGAAGGCACGGTCACCAGCCCGGCCAAGCTGAAGGCGGTCGACCTGCAGCTCGAACTGGCGGGACGCAGCATGGCGCAACTGTATAACTTCACCGGCATCACGCTGCCGGAAACCCCGGCCTTCTCGACCTCGGGACACCTGAAGGGGGAACTCGACCGCGAGAACGGGCGCTGGACCTATGACGACTTCAAAGGCAAGGTCGGCTCGAGCGACATCGGCGGCAAGCTCGTCTACGAAGGCGGCAAGCCGCGCGGCAAGCTGACCGGGAATGTGGCCACGCGCCAGTTGCTGTTCTCCGACCTCGGCCCGCTGATCGGCGGCGACTCGAACGAAAGCAAGAAGGCGCGCGGCGTCGACACCGTGCAGCCGGGCGGCAAGGTGTTGCCGGTGGAAGAATTCCGGACCGAGCGCTGGAAAGCGATCGACGCCGACGTACGCTATACGGCCGAGCACATCCGGCGCGAGAAGACCCTGCCGATCAGCAAACTCTCGACCCACCTGATCATGAAGGACGGCGTCATCACCCTCGCCCCGCTCGACTTCGGCGTGGCCGGCGGCACGCTGCGCTCGACCATCCGCCTCGACGGCAGCGGCGCCAAGGGCAAGAACACGATCGCGGCCACCGCCAAGCTGACGGCGCGCCATATCCAGATCAAGCAGCTGTTCCCGACCATCGAGAAGATGCAGGCGACCGTTGGCCAGGTGAATGGCGACGCCCAGCTGTCGGCCACCGGCAGCTCGGTGGCGGCCCTGCTCGGTTCCTCGAACGGCGAGGTGAAGGCGCTGGTCAACCAGGGCACGATCAGCAAGATCCTGCTCGAGGAAATGGGCCTGAACGTGGGCAACATCATCGTCACCAAACTGTTCGGCGACAAGCAGGTGCAGCTGAACTGCCTGGCGGCCGACTTCGACGTCAACAAGGGCCTGATGCAGTCGCAGGTGTTCGTGGTCGATACCGACGAGGCGATCATCCGCGTCAACGGCAGCATCAGCCTGGCCAACGAGCAGATGGACCTGACGATCAAGCCGGAAACGAAAGCGCTGCGCCTGTTCACGCTGCGCGCGCCGCTGTATGTGCGCGGGCCGTTCAGCAAACCCGACGTGTCGGTCGACAAGAAGGTGCTGGCGTTCAAGGCCGGCGGCGCCGCCGTGCTGGCAACGATCGCCGCCCCGGTCGCCGCCCTGCTCCCCTTGATCAATACCGGTCCCGGCCAGGACAGCGACTGCGGCCGCCTGGTGGCACTGGCGAAGGAAAAACCGACCGCGCCGCCGCCGGGCAAGGCCAAGACGCACTGAGCAGTAACTTGGCGCGTGTGTGTGTTGTCGAACAGACTCGACATACGCACGGATTTATTCTGGAACCAACGCTGAAACAGGAATACGGCATTCGAGGATTACGCATGACGCATTGGAAACCGGCCCTGGCCATGCTGGCGGCCCTGATGTTCGGGGGCCCGCTGGCGGGCTGTGGCGGTACCGGCGGCCTGCTGGCTCCAAGCCCGGCGGTGGAAGATTCCACCATCACCACCGGCGTCAAAACAGCCATCGGCGGCAATACGGAACTCCATGCGGCAGACATCGATGTCGCAACCCGCGAAGGCATTGTCCAGCTGAGCGGCTATGTCGTCTCGGCGGAAAGCGTGGCCACCGCAGCATCGGTCGCGCGCACAGTGAAGGGCGTGAAATCGGTCAGGAATGACCTGCGCCTGAAGTAAAACCCACCAAGGAGATCAGTATGAAAAACATCAAACACCTGGCAGTGAGCGCTACCCTGGCTACCCTGGCACTGGGCCTGGCCGGTTGCTCCGGCATGTCGCAACAGGACAAGAACACCGCGATCGGCGCCGGCGCCGGCGCAGTGGTCGGCGGCGTCCTGACGGGCGGAAGCGCCGTGGGCACGGTCGGCGGCGCAGCCGTTGGCGGCGTCATCGGCAACCAGACCGGCAAGACGCACTGATTTTTACCCCCTGGTAGTACCCAAAGGCAAACACACACGAAACGCCCCGCCCGCGCATCCGCGCCGGCGGGGCGTGACGTTTATGGCGTGAGGCTGGCGGGCATGCTCAGCCTTGCGGTCTGGTGGCGCGCACCATGCACTGGGAAAGGCGGTCAAAATGCTGGAGCGCGGCCTGGGTCAGCTCGATGCGTTTACGCCGCGTGTCCTCGGTATCGGCCAGCATGATCCAGCCCTTCTGCCGCATCGATTTCAGGCGGTTGTGCACGGTCGCGGGGGCGCCCAGTTCCTGGTTGCCCATCACGTCGCGCACCGAGAGGCGCTCGTCGGTCTGCCCGGCCCGGGCGACGAGCGCGAGGATGCGTTCCTCGAGCGGATCGAGGGCGGGCAGCGAAGGCAAGCCGCGCAATGCTTCGCTCAGTTGCAGGAAACGCAGGTAGATGTCGGCCGGGCGGGTTTTCTTCATGATCCTGTCAGTACCAAGAACCCATGCCGGAAGCGGGCGCGACGAATTGTCGCTTGCCCCTACCGGCTGGCTCGCGAATATTGTACTGTACGGCCACCATGAACCAGTTCAAATTAAATACGCTGATGGTCGGCGCGACCATCCTGTTGTTCACCCTGGCGCTGGCGATCAACGAATTATTGTTCACGCGCCTCGAATTTGCGCCCGGCATCAACTGGATCTATCTGCCGGCCGGCGTGCGCCTGCTGTGCACCCTGCTGTTCGCCGAAGCCGGCGCGGTCGGCCTGCTGCTGGTGTCCTGGGCCGTGTGCTTCCTTTACTTTTTCCCGGACGATCCGGTGCGCTCGTTTGCCGGCGGCGTGCTGGCCAGCATCAGCCCTTACCTGGTCTACCTCGGCATGCGGCGCCACTTTGGCTTGCAGGCGGCGCTGACCAACCTGACGCCCGCGCGCCTGCTCATGTGCGCGCTCGCCTTTTCGCTGGCCAGCCCCCTGCTCCATCACGTCTGGTTCGCTTTATACGAAGGCAAGACCGGCCTGGTGCGCAGCTTCGTGGTGATGGCGACCGGCGACTTTTTCGGCACGATCACGGTGTTGTACGCGGCCAAATTCATCCTGGCGCGCGTGGCGCCTGGGCTGCGCTAAGCGCTAGACGAAGGCGCTCGACAGCGCTCCGGCGCCCGCATCCTTGACGATCTCGTAGCAGGTGCAGGAGGCGGCGGCCAATCCTTCGGCATCGAGGATCTCGATATTCCCGCGGCTGTAGATGATCAGCCCCTGCTGCTGCAGGGCGCTGGCCGCCTTGGTCACGCCGACCCGGCGCACGCCCAGCGCATGGGCCAGGAATTCGTGGGTCAGGTGGAATTTATCGGACTGCAGGCGATCGCGCGTGATCAGGAGCGAACGCGCCAGGCGCGCCTCGAGCACGTGGAAACGGCTGCAGACGGCAATCTGGATCGCCTGCGCCAGCAAGGTGTCGGTGTAGCGGTACAGCACCCGCTGGAGGGCGGGGTTGCGCGCAAACTCGGCGCGGAAGGCGGCGCTGTCCATGCGGCTGGCGCTGCCGGGACGCTGGACCACGGCGCGCACCTGGGCCGTTTCATGGCCGAGCGCGACGGTGGCGCCCAGCATGCCTTCGCGGCCCACCAGGCCGACTTCGAGCGTCATGCGCCCGCCGGCCACGCCGAGCAGGGAAATCAGGCAATCATGCGGAAAATAGATATACCGGATGGGATTGCCCGCTTCGCCCAGCACTTCGCCGGCTTCGACGCGCACCTGGTCGAGCATCGGCAACACCTGGGCAAGCTCCTGCGGCGGGAGCGCGGCCAGCAACAAATTGGCGTTGTGCTCGGCGACGTCGGGAGTAGCAGCAAAGTCCATCGAACCCTCGCGATAAATGACAGGCCCGGCAACCGCCGGGGAGATTAGTTGGATACATTTGCAAACAATTTCGATCAGGTTAAATGCTCTGATAGCAGGGTGTATGTTCGGTGACGCACGGAATACCTTGTTGTTCCTAGGGACAATCCTTCCCATCGGCTGGCCCTGCCCGCCGCCGCGAAAAAGCACTCGTTATTTCGCAACTCTCGGAGAACACGTCATGAACAATATCCCCACTCCACCGGCCCGCGCCCAGCACCATCCCTTGCTGCTGGTTGCCGCGCTCGCCGTCGTGCTGTTCTGCCTGATCGGCACCGCAGCCATCATGGGCTGGATCCCCTCTTCGATCGGCGGCAATGCATCGCGCCAGCTGAACGAGGCCGAGCGCGCCGCGCTGGCGTCGAGCATGCCGGCGGCCGCGCCCGCCGCTCCCCTGGCGCAGCTGGCGCCGCAAGGCCCGGCCTACCCGGCGGCGCAGGCGGCGCAGGCCGCACCCGCGGCGCCCGCTTATCCGGCGCAGCAGCTGGCCCAGAACTACGCGCCGGCACCGAACCAGGCCTATGCACCGGAACCCGCGCCGGCCCCGGCACCGCGCACGACCGTCAAGCCCAAGCCGGTGCAAGTGGCCGCCAGCGAACCGAAATGGTGCGGCAACTGCGGCAACATCGAATCGGTGCGCGCGATCAAGCAGCGTGCCCAGGGCAGCGGCGTCGGCGCCGCCGGCGGTGCGATCCTCGGCGGCCTGCTGGGCAACCAGATCGGCGGCGGCCACGGCCGCCAACTGGCCACCGTCGCCGGTGCGGTCGGCGGCGCAGTCGTCGGCAACCAGGTCGAGGGCAACATGAAGGCGACCACCAGCTATGAAATCCGGGTGCGCCTGGACGACGGCACCCTGCGCACTTTCCACCAGTCGAGCCAGCCGCAATGGCGCAGTGGCGACCGCGTGCGCATCGTCAAGGGCCACCTGCGCAGCGCCTGATACCCATCGCAGCCGCTTCGCGGCGTTCGCGCACCACCCAGCAAGGCCGGCCGTCTCCAGACCGCCGGCCTTGACTTTTTCCTACGTGCAATGTGCGCCACCGCACGGAAATACTGCTGAGCTACCCCGACAATGGATAAGCGCCGGAAGAGCGCATGCACGCCACCGGCGCGCGGCGGCCAGTCGGCCCCATCCAACTACGCATAAAGGGGAGCACCATGAACAGCCTTGCATGGATCGGCATCATCGCCTGGGGCCTGGTCGTCACGGGTTTCGGGCTCGTCTCGGCTACGCCACCGCTCGAGCAGGCGGGCGAGCTGGCGGCGCACGACGTTTTCTTCCTCGTCAGCGGCGGCTTGCTCAGCTGCCTGATCGGGATCGTCGGCCTGCTCGGCTTCATGGGCTGGATTCCGGGACTGCAGAGCGCGGGCCTGCACAGCGCGGGATTGCGAAATAAACAAAAATCTCGCGCCTAATGTACGCCAGCGAACGGTTGGGCTAAGCTGGGCGCGCGATACTGGATTCACGGCGCCACCATCGGCGCGAACCCCAGTGAGGAGACTCATCATGCTCTATACCATCGCCATCGTTCTTATCGTCTTGTGGCTGCTCGGCCTGGTCACCTCGTACACCGTGGGCGGCTTCATCCACATCCTGCTCGTGGTCGCCGTCATCATGATCCTGGTGCGCCTGATCAGCGGTCGAGGCATATAGCAGGCTGCATGCAGTATCAAATCGGTTGTACCGGGTGGTGTGCGGCGCTAAGCTTCGCATTACCGGTACCGGCCAAGCACCACCCGCAGCAGGTTTGACCAATCCGTTTCGCGGTCGTGCCCCATGGGCGCGCCTACGAAACGGATTTTTTCTTTCAAGGAGCACACCATGTATTCGAAACTGACCAAATCCGCCGTCGCAGCCACCGTCCTCGCCCTGGGCGTTTCCGGTTGCGCCGACATGAGCGCCACCCAGCGCGGCACCGCACAAGGCGCCGGCGCCGGCGCAGCCCTCGGCGCGCTGATCGGCGGCACCACCCACGGCGGCGGCGGCAGCCGCGCCGCCAAGGGCGCCGTCATCGGCGGCGCCGCCGGCGCCGTGATCGGCAACATCTGGTCCAAGCGCATGGAGCAGCAGAAGCAGGCCATGGAGCAGGCGACCCGCGGCACCGGCGTGCAGGTGACCCAGACCTCCGACAACCGCCTGAAGTTGGACATCCCGAGCGACGTGTCCTTCGACTCCGGCCGTTCCGACATCAAGCCGAACTTCCAGCCCGTGCTGGAACGCTTCGCGACCACGCTCAACGAGAACCCGGCGACCAACGTCGTCATCATCGGCCACACCGACAACACCGGCGGCCCGGCCATCAACCAGCCGCTGTCGGTCGACCGCGCTGCGCGTACCCGCGACTACCTGGCCGGACGCGGCGTGAACCCGAGCCGCATCACGGTCGAGGGCCGCGGCGAGCGCGAGCCGATCGCCTCGAACAACGACAACAGCGGCCGCGCACGCAACCGCCGCGTCGAGATCTATGTGGCCGAACCTGGCCGCGGCTGAACCGATCCATAAGGTTTGCATCTACTGCGGCCACTCGCATAAGTGTTTCTTATGAATTGAAGGCCGCCCGGTACCCGCCGGGCGGCTTTTTTTGCGCCTGCGCCACGACGAGAGCGCCGGCGTCAAGACTGTCGTATTGCTGCAAACCCTGCGGCGGCACGCCATGAACGCGGACCCAGCGCAAGGACGACAGACCGTTCCGGCGGGATAGTGTTGCTTCAGTTAGGCAACATTTCTTCTCGCCATCATGTCCGATACCTGCGCCCCTTCCCTGCCTGAAGTCCATGAAGCGCCTGCCCTGTGGCGTCCGTCGGCGGTCGTCGCCTGGAGCCTGTTTTTCACGCCGGTGTTCGGGTCCTGGCTCCTGATGCACAACTGGCGCGTGCTGGGGCAGGCACGGGCGGCGCGCAGCGCGCAGTGGTGGCTGCTGGCGAGCGTGCTGGTGCTGGCGCTGGAACTGCTGGCCGGCGCCATCACCGAACGCGTCAACGGCAACGCGCCGTTTGCCCAGTGGCTGGCCCTGGCCTGGCTCGGGCTGTGGCTGCTGGGCGCGGCCGCGCCCCAGTGGCGCCTGGTGCGGCGGCGCTTCGGCCGGCGTTATGCGCGGCGCGGCTGGAATGGCGCGCTGGGCGTGGCGGTGGTGTGGGGGCTCGCCTGCTGGGGTGCGGGGGCGATGCTGACGGGCTTGCTGCTGGCGTTTACCTGATCGCCCTACCCGTATAACACGGTCGTTCTCTCATCGCGCGCGCACTTCTCTTCTCCCCGGCCTCGAAACCGTCCTCATCTGCGGATGCGTACGCTGCCGTACCAAGCACGCTTGGTTCCAACGCGTACACTATCCGCTATGAGGAAACGGAAATTGTATGCTTGACATTCTTGAACGCGTCGACCCGCACAGCAACGACATCGACCTGCTGATCGAGCTGGTCGATTGCCTGCGTCCGCGCCGGCGTCACCTGGGCCATGCGCGCGCCGCCGTGCGGACGCTCACGCAACTATTAAAGGGAAATCCGGCGCAGGCTTGGGCGCTGCGCAGCTATATCGTCACCCTGCTCGAAAAACGCCGCCACACCAGCCTGTACAGCGACATAGGCATCCTCTCGAACGACGGCTTTTTTACCGAACTGAAGCGCCGCATCGCCTGGCGCGTGCTGCCGCCGGCGCTCGACGATTTGTACCTGTCCGATGCGCTCGACCAGGTGCTGTATGCGGAGGAGGATTATTACTGGATCCGCTCGGTGCCCGACGCCGACTGGCTGGCCCTGTTCGACGTCGTCGCCGAAGCGCCGCCGCCGATGGACGCCGCGCCCGACCGCGCGCGCCTGGTCACGACGATGGGCATGCTGGACGCCATCCGCACCCTGTCCTGCCGCGTCTGCGCGCTGGGCCTGGAGCCGCGCCTGGTGCACAGCTACAGCGAGATCGAGGATTTCGACTCGCCCTTCCTGATGCAGAACATCGAGGTCAACCACTACCTCGACGAATACGCCCGCTTCCTGGAAGGCGCGATTGCGCGCCCGGACGATCCGCGCCACCTGCTCGTGATGCTCGACCAGTGCGAAGACGTCGTCGGCAAGATCCGCCGCAATTCGCTCTCCTTCGGCACCAGCGTCGCCCTGACCTATGTCCTCGTCGCCATTACGCAAAGCATCGAGCGGCTGCGTAAACTGCTGTTCCTGGTCGACAGCAGCGAAGGCACAGAAGAGGAAGCGCCGGCATTGCTGGCCGCGCCGCAGGACGCGCTCCAGGAACCCGCCTCGGAGAGCCGCGCCCTGGCCACCGTCGCACCCGTCGTGGGACCGCCGCGCCCGGTCAGCGCGCGCCGCGCGGCGGCGCTGGCCCTGGCCCAGGAACTGGTCGAGGCGCACAACACGAAATACCAGGTGCGCGGGCTGTTTCGCGACAATATCCACCTGCTGGCCCGTAACGTCACCGAAAACGCCAGCCGCACCGGCGAGCACTACATCGCCGAAAGCCGTTCCCAGCTGCGCGACATGTTCAGGGCCGCGGCCGGCGCCGGCTTCATCGTCGGCTTCATGGCGACCTTCAAGATCCTGCTCTCTTACCTGCGCGCCGCGCCCCTGGTCGAGGCTTTCCTGTTCAGCATGAACTATTCGCTCGGCTTCATGCTGGTCCACATGCTGCACTGGACGATTGCCACCAAGCAGCCGGCCATGACGGCCCAGCGCATCGCCGCCGGCCTGCACAGCCGCGACGGGCGCAGCATCGATTTCGACAGCATGGCCGAGCTGGTGAACAAGGTGTTCCGCACCCAGATCGTCTCGGTGCTCGGCAACGTCGTGGTCGCTTTCCCGACCGCGCTGGTGATCGCGATCGCTTACCAGCAAATGACCGGCCATCACCTCGTCTCTCCGGAAAAGGCGCACCACCTGCTGCACGACGTCGATCCGATCCACACGCCGGCCCTGTTCTACGCCGCCATCGCCGGGGTCTGGCTGTTCGTGGCCGGCCTGATCTCCGGTTACTACGACAACAAGGCGCTCTACACGCGCATGGGCCAGCGCGTGCGCCAGCTGCGCTGGCTGGGCAGCCTGATCGGCGACGCGCGGCGCGGCCGGCTGTCGCACTATGTCGAGGACAATCTCGGCGGCCTGATGGGTAACTTCTATTTCGGTATTTTGCTCGGCACCACCGGCACCGTCGGCTACCTGCTCGGCCTGCCGCTCGACATCCGCCACGTGACCTTTTCGACCGCGAACTTCGCGACCGCCCTGGTAGGCCTCGATTACCGGATGAGCTGGGAGATGGCCACGAATGCCACCCTCGGCGTGGCGCTGATCGGCGCCGTGAATTTGCTGGTGAGCTTCAGCCTGGCGCTGTGGGTGGCGCTGCGCGCCCGCAAGATCCAGTTCAAACGCAGCATCCTGTTGCTGCGCGCACTCGGCCGGCGCTTCATGAGCGCGCCGCTCGACTTCTTTATCGGGCCAGGGGACGTCGACACGATCGAGATCCACGTCGCCTCAAGGGGAAACAAATGAACATGCAACGAATCAAATGGTCGCTCGCCTCATTGCTTCTCGTCGGCATGATGGCGTCCTGCCGCACGCTGCCCGACGCCGACCGGCTGCCGGACACGCCGCAGAAGGCCAATCCGACGGTCGAAACGGCGAAGGGCACGCTGCAAAAGCAGAAGACGGCGCAGCTGCTGCAGCGGCGCTGGGCGAATGCGACGGGCGACCTGAAGCAGCTGGCGGTGCTGGAGGAGCAAGCCACCGGCCTGCCCCTGATCGCCGGCAACCGCGTGCAGCTGCTGTTCGACGGCCCGGCCACGATGCGCGAAATGATGGCGGCCGTGAAGAGCGCGACCACCTCGATCAACCTGGAAACCTATATCTTCGACCAGGACCCGATCGGCCTGCAGTTCGCCGAACTGCTGATGGAGAAACGGCGCCAGGGCGTGACGGTGAACGTCATGTACGACAGCGTCGGTACCCTCGGCACGCCGCAAGTCTTCTTCGACCGGATGCGCGCGGCCGGCATCAACATGATCGCCTTCAATCCCGTCAATCCTGCCAAGGCCAAGGGCAACTGGTCGATCAACAACCGCGACCACCGCAAACTGATGGTGGTCGACGGCAGCACCGCCTTCACGGGCGGGATCAACATCAGCAGCGACTACGCCAACAGCTCGCTGTTCCGCTCGCGCAGGAAGCCGGACAAGGTCGACAAGAACAAGGTCGGCTGGCGCGACACCCACGTCAAGATCGAGGGTCCGGCCGTGGCGCCGCTGCAGTGGGCCTTCGTCAACAACTGGGTGCGCCAGGAAGGCGGCGAACTGGCGGCGCGCGACTACTTCCCGCGCCTGGCGCCCGTCGGCGACAAGTTCGTGCGCGTGCTGGCCACCGAGCCGGGCAGCAATTCGGAAATCTACAAGTCCTTGATGGTGGCGATCGGCGAAGCGAAGAAATCGGTCCACATCACCTCGGCCTATTTCGTGCCCGACCAGCAGGTGGTCGATGCGCTGATTGCCGCCGCCAAGCGCGGCGTGGACGTGAAGCTGGTGCTGCCGGGCGTGTCCGACCACGGCCTGGTGATGTATGCGGGCCAGGCTTTCTATGACCAGCTGCTGGCGGGCGGCGTCAAGATCTTCCAGCTGCAGGTCGCGGTGCTGCATGCGAAAACGGCGGTCATCGACGAAGGCTGGTCGACGATCGGTTCGGCGAATATCGACCGCCGCAGCTTCATCCACAACTACGAATTGAACGTGGTCGTGATCGACCCGGCCTTCGGGCGCGACATGGAAAGCGCCTTCAACGAAGACCTGCGCGACTCGAAGGAAGTGACGCTGGAAAAATGGCGCGACCGGCCGTGGGCGGACCGGATCAAGGAATGGGCGTCGCGCTTGACGGAGTACTGGATCTAAAAAGAGTAAGGCTCAACGTGCACATGGCGATCCGTAGGGTGGACTCTTGAGTCCACGCGGTGCAACACACGCATATCGAAACGCTGCGCGTAGTCCGAAGCATATGCAATGCGATGCGATGCGATGTTCTCATGCGCCTCGGTACGCAACGGTACGACCGCGTGGACTCGAGAGTCCACCCTACGGATCGCTACATTCAAACGGCGCCGCTCGGTTCGCCCGTCACAAGCCCGCCGCCAGCATGCCCTCCGCCGCCGGCGCCCACACATTCCCGCTGCGCAGGAATTTTTCCGTGAGGATGACGCGGAAGCTACTCGTCAACGCATCCCAGCCATAACGGTCCACCTCGACCCGCTCGTGCTCGACGCGCAGCAGGTTGAAGGAATTGACCTCTCCCCGGCCCCGCGTCGAGGTCGCCGTGCCGGCCTGCACCACCAGCGCCGCATAAGCGTCGATCTGGTAGCGCGAGGCCGTGCTGGCCGCGTGGCTCACATGCATGTGCCCGGCCAGCAGGACGTCGACCCCGCATTCGGCGAACACTTCCATCGCCATCGGCGCGCGCTCGACCAGGTCTTGCTCCTCGAAGGTGGTCGGCAGGTCGAAGGGATGGTGGGTGACGACGATGCGCGTGATGCTTGGGCCGAGCCCGGCCAGCTGCTCGCGGATCTTCGCCACCTGCTCCTTGTTCACGCGCCCGTCCTTGATCGTCAGCGAGCGCGCCGTGTTCACGCCCACCACCGCGATCTCCTCGTCGGCATAGACCGGATCGAGGTCGTCCGTG
>Ga0308169_10004899_pt1 | contig 12319 bp, 7 predicted proteins | sample PhyBR1_2_FD_202139 | JGI IMG/M metagenome (GOLD analysis project Ga0308169, IMG submission 202139) | Phyllosphere microbial communities from UC Gill Tract Community Farm, Albany, California, United States - DLSLSB.R1 | ecosystem: Host-associated > Plants > Phyllosphere > Unclassified | place...
CTTCGTGCGCATGCCGTGCGACTCAGATCCGCGCTCTCTCGCTCGACCTCGACCAAGACCCTGAGATCAAGCAAAGCCAGCTGCGTTCCAGCTCACCCTTCGCCCTCCTCCCTCCGCCGACGCTCCTCTCGCTCCGCCCGCTCGGCCTCGGTCTCTGCGCACAACGCCCGAAGCCTCTTGAGCGCGTCGAGCGCCTCGCCGTATCCCTCGAGCAGGCCCCATGTCCGCTTCAGCCGCCTGCGCCGTGGTGCGGCGGCAGCCGGAGCGCGCTCGCCGGGCGGAACGAGCACGCGCTCGGGCGCAAGGCGGCCTGCAGGCGGGTCGGCGTCGTGCGGCGGCGGGTACGATGGCGGCCGGGACCGAGCGTGCGGCGCGGCGTGCGGGGAAGTCGGGGAGCGAGGCAAGGGCGAGGGGAAGAGGAGGGCGGTCGGCGGCGGGACGTGGGTCGACGAGCTTGAAGGCGCGCGAGGGGCAGCTGCTTGGTCGAGAGGCCGTCAGGACGGCGTCGATGACCTCGTGGGTGCGAATGGGAGGAGACGCACCTTCTGTCTCGCGGCTGCGCGCAGTGCTCACGCTCCCCTCGAGCCTCCCTGCCCGCCGCCCCTCGCTCGCGCCGCCGCCCTGCTGCGACGCACTCGAGCCCATGCTCGGCTTGACGTCCTCGTGCCCAATGCCGTCCCGCTCAACCTCGCCGCCCGCGCCCAGCCAGCTTCTCGACGTCGCCCGCGCCCTCACGCTCGACGCCGAGCAGCCAAAGCCCGAGCCGCGGTACGCGCAGCGCCCGAGCACGGCCTCGCCCTCGCCCTCGAGCGACCGCAGGTCTGGCGACGCCGCTCGCGAGGCCAGTGCGCCGCCCTGCTCGCCCTCGAGCCCGTCCGCCCTGCTCCTCGACCCTGCCTGCCCGTCTCGCTCGCCTGCGCCCGACGCCTGGCCGTCGCGCCGAGCAGAGGACTCGTCGATGCGAGACGAGCTGCACTCCACGCCGCGGTGCGAGTCGGCCGCAAGCGGGATCCAGCCTGCGCGGGCGAGGTGCTGCGTCGCGCTCGCCGACCGAGGCGGGTCCCTGCCCGGCGGCTCAGCCGACGTGGAGTGGTGCGAGATGCGGAGGGTCGTCGTGCTGACGTGACGGTCGAGCGGCGGGTACGAAGATCGGAGCGGTGGGAGAGAGGGCGGCGTCGGCTGGTGCGAGCGGGGGAGGGAGGTGGACGGCGGGGACGCCTTGCGCCGGTGCTTCTTGCCGACGCGCTTCTTGCGACGTGGCCCTTTGTCGACGGCGGAGAGCTCTGCAGGAGGTACACGGCGTCAGCGCTGGGACCAGACACGCTCGAGCGCGAGCAGCGAGCTCACCTTGCTCCCGGCCCGCGGGACGCTCGTAGCTCGCCCGCTGCAGCGGGTTGTTCTCGCTCACGCTCGTCTGGAGCTCTGCAGGTAGAGAGCGGGACTGGTCAGCGTTGGGCGCAGCACGGCTCTGACGAGGGAGCGAAAGAGGCGGCGCACCTGCACCCCCCGGCTCGCGCTCGCGCTCATCCACCCTGTCCTGCCGCGCCTCGTCCTGCCGGACTTGCCGCCACCCTTCCATCGTCCAGCCCCATGCTGTCGCGCCGGGCACAGGGGCCGATGTCGAGGTCGAGTCGGCCGCCGGCGCGTCGTGAAGGGCGAGATCGTGAAGCCACGGGAACGAGGCGGGCGCGTGTGCTGCCGCGGGCGGCGGCTTAGCTGGCAGGCTCGGATGGCCATGCATGCTGCTGCTAGCAGGAACAGCGCGAGCGAGCAAGGGGTGCGAGGTCGAGCAACACGGGCTGACGCGCTCGCGGCGAAAAGCGCGGGGCGCTCAGCTCGCTCGAGCGAAACATCGCACTTTGCAGCTTCTCCTACAGCGACCGTACAGCATGAGCGACTGCGTGACTGCGCACGGTACGTATTCGTACGCAGGATGAGCTGCGAGCTGGCAGTGCAGGCCGCGGCTCAAGTTTCCGCAGCGAACGGGTGCGCTGCCCGGCTCGTCGCGCACAGGCTCGGCTTATCGACCGTACCTGATCTCGAATGCTTGCAGATGTCGCTGGGAGGGGAAAGAAAAAGCTCGCAGCTGCCCGGGGAAAGCAGAGGCGGACGACGAGCTTGAGAAGGTCGAGGCGTGGAGCTTGACGTTCGCACCTTTCCTGCGTGCTTCGCGCTCGGCTCACGTCGGACGTCGCTGCGGTTCACTCAGACGCCTGAGGAGCGAGGCGACGAAGCTGTCGGGCCGACGACCAGGCTGCGAGGAGGCGAGTCGTGTGCCGCGCGCGCGCGCGCTCGCGCTACCCTTCTCGCCTCTTTTCCTCGCTTCCTCGCGCCGCTTGGGGGCGTTTAGCAGCCCTGGAGCCTCGAGCAGAATATGCTCGAAACGATGCAGACCTTTTCAAGCCAGCCCGAGCAGAGGAGGGAGCAGAGGAAGCGCGCGAAGCAGGGCCGAGTGCGTACGGCGTGCGTCCAGAAAAGGGCACTTTCCTTGCTCGCTCACGTCCCTGTCCTCGGCTCCGCTTCTTCACCCACAACCCGAGTCGATGGCTGCAGTGAGAGATCAAAAGACGGGCCCACTTCTCTGCTAAGACCACCCTCCAAGGCTTGCCTGATCAGCTTGCCGGCCTTCACAGGCTCAAGAATGCACGAAGTCCCTGCGATGAAATTCGCCCCAGATACCGCGGGGACCGCTCGCCCGACCAGAGACGCCTGATGACCACCGCAGCGGCCTAACCACCGCCCAGCATCCTCGCCCTTTTTTTTGTTGCGTTCTCGGCTGCTTGCTGGCGCGTTTGCTAATTGGCCTGCAAGCGCACGTGCGCAGTGCGTCCCGATTTTCCTAGACTTTTTGTGAGCGACCGCGCACGCCTGCGCGAGGTGAGGTCAACCTGAAAGTCAACCTTCGCCGGCTAAATCCGACATCGTTGGCGCGAGGCTGAGCACGAGAGCGCTCTCTCGGTCATGCGTGGGCTCGGCGGGCGGAGGTGAGCTGCAAGACTTGGCTGAGGAGCGACTGCAAAGCGAGGCAAGCCCAGGTGACGAGGTGCGGCGCCGAGAGCGCTCCAGCTGAATGCTCCAGGTCGAGAGCTCGGTGCTCTCGAGCCGCATAACACGTAGATATATAAGCTCTTCTTCCGTCACATCTGAAGCGAGGGTGCGAGCGAGCTGCATCGGCGCGAACGGCGGGAGCAGCAAGGAGCGAGTCGCGGAAGCGGCGCCGACAGCGCAGGCGACGCACGGCTGAGCAAGGAGGGTCTAAGAGGAGACGAGCGCGACGACTGTGAGCGCTCGTGGAGCGTGTGAATGTAGCCCTGCGCGAGTCGCGCGGCTGCGCTCGCTCGAGCGTGCTGCTCGAGCGGGAGCGAAGCAGGCCGGCCGAGCGACGGCTCGGACTGTGGGCCGAGGTGAGGCGCGGAAGCGCAAGCACGCACAGCTGAGTAGTGCCTGATGCCGTCCCGCCCCGGCAACGAGCGTCGAGCCGAGAGCCGCCGAGGGAGAATGGCGCGAAGCAGGGGCGGAAAAGGGGCAGCTGGACGAGCGTGGGCGGGTCGTGAGGGTGGAGGATCGTGTCGAACGAGGGCGCGGAAGGGTGGATCTTGCGGCGGACAGGAAGGGAGGGCCAACGCGTAGAGGGACCGCCGAGCTGTGTCAAAGGGGGGGTAGGTCAGCGAGTGCGTCAAGCCGAGCACGATCAGGGCTGTGCGCACCTTTGTCAGGATCGCCAGACGGCGACGAGCTTTCTGCGGGGGTCGTTGCGAGGGTGGGTCAGCTTGTTCACGCGGGAGGCGGGCCGGAAATGGGGAGGAGGCGGAGGCGGAGGAGGAGGAGGAGGAGGAGGGGACGAGACCTCACCTCTGCTACAGCCGCAGCGACACGACGCTGCAGCCTAGACAGGCCGTGGAAGCGTGCTCGGTGCACTAGCAGGCCGCAAGGTGGCGTCGAGTGCGGGTGAGGGGCGAGGCAGCTGCGATGAGGACGGTGCGGCGCCGAGAGGGTCGTGGAGGGTCGGGAGGACGTCGAGAACGGTCGAGACAGTCGCGCTGAGCGTACGAGCAGCCCTCAGAGGCGAGAGGGCGTGGTACCGACGAGAGCTGGCCCCGTTGTCGTCAGCTCGTCGTCGTCGTCGCTCGTCGGCAGCCCGTCATTCTCCTCCGCGACGGCCCCCGGCGAATGCAGCTGTGCACGATGCCCCTCTAACCGCCCTGAGCTCGCTCGAGAGGCTGCTCAGCGACTCGCGCTTCCTCTCGCCGCGTTGCCGCTCTGGCTCTCCTCCACGAGCTCGAGGCCGCTCCGAGCGCTCGGCTCGCCGTCCAGCTCTCGCAGCGCTCTGGAGTGCGATAATCAAGCTTGCATGTCACAGCTAGGAGTCCTGCGAATCACCAAGAACGCCGTCAAGCTCGCCTACCCTGCCCTCCTCGCCCTCGCTCGCCCCTCGCCCTCCTCTCGCCCTCCTCTCGCCCGCCTCAGCTCCCCTAGGCCCTGGCACCACCGTCCCTCGCCGTCGATGCGCCGACCACGCGCCCAGCCGCGCCGAGCGCCCAGAGCGCGATCCTCCCGACCGCACTCGCCGCTGCAGCGACGACCCCTTTGCGCTCGGCGACCGGCGCGACGACGGCGGCGTTGGTGAGGCGGTCGAGCTGCGGGGGGACCGTGAGGTCGGTGTCGAGGTCCTTGGGCGAGGCGTCCATCGGCGGCGGGTCGAGGGAAGCGGAGGCGAGGCGGGTCGGCGGCGAGGGGAGCGGGACGGTGGCGGCGGCGGCGAACGTGGCCGTCTGGGTGTACGGCGGGAACGCACTGATCCAGGCGCCGTCGGCGATGTGGCTGCTGGCCGCCGGGGGCGAAGTGGCGGGCGCGAACGAGAAGGCGGGCGTCTCGCGCACCGGCTTGCGCGACCCGGGCGAGCTCGACGACGAGGGGAAGACCGTGCTTCTCTCGGCGAACCAGTTGAAGGAGGTGCCGGGGACGTAGCGCGGGCCGTCCTGCGGCGTGAAGAACGCGCGAGGCGGCTCGGCCCGCTGCACCTGGATCGAACCCTGCGCGCTCGCGAGCGCGCTCTCGGCGCCAGCGCCGACGTCCTCGTTGAGCGCCTTGTCGCCGCTCGGGGTGGGCGCGCCCGTCGCCGTGCCGTCGACGACGCCCATGCCGGCGCCGATGTCCTCGACGAGCGGCTTGTCGCCGCGAAGGGCGCGCCCGCCCATGGCCGTGCTCGCGACGTCGCTCACGTCGGCGCTGTTCTCCTCGACGAGCGCCTCGTCGCCGCCAGGGGGGATCGCGCTCGTCGACGTCTTGTCGACGCTGCCGATGATGGCGCTGTCCTCCTGGTTGAGGGTCATCGGGCCGAGCTTGCTCTGCCCGAGCTCGCCGATGTCCTGCTCGCCCTGCTCGGCGAGGCGCTGGTCGTTCAAGTGCGAGTCGAACGTGCGCGATGAGTCGAGGGTGAGCTCGACAGGAGCGGCAGCCGCGCGCGTCCGGTGCGCCGGCGTCGAGGGCCGACTCTTGGTGGGCGAGGAGAGGCGCAGGGCGCTCAAGGCCGAAGAGGGCGTTGCGGGGCAGTCGATGATCGAGGGGACGACCGACGTTGAGGTTGAGGCCGGTTCGACGAGCGCTGCAGGTGCGCGGAAGCGCTTGCGGGTCGGGGTGGATGGGTGCGAGCCGAGGTTGGCGTTGGCGCTCGAGTCGGCGTGCAGGTCGAAGCTCGTTCTCGAGCTCGTCTGGGTCTGCTGGCGCATCTGCGTCTCGAACATGATAGTGTCTGCAGCGAGAGAATCAGCAACTGTGCGAGGCACCATGAGGAGTTGGGCAGGAACGCACCGTCCGACGAGGAGAGCGGGGCCGGCGAGCCGAGGCGAGGCTTCTTCGAGGGCGAAGGAGGCGGTGAGCTCTCTGCGAGGACATCGAGCCCCATTAGTCTCAGCAGATATGTGAAGAGCTGCGAGATGCACGCACCTGCATCCGAGCTGGCCGCGAAGTCCTGGTCGAGCGTGGGCGAGGTCGAACCGAGGCGGCGCGGCATCGTGTCGAGGCGGCCTGCGGGCAGGGGAGGACGCGTCACTAGAGTCCCTGAGCCCGACGAGCGGGCCGGACGCACCCTCCATGCTGCTGTCGCTCGTAAAGAAGGACGAGGACGACGCGGCGACTGATGAGACGAGGAACGGATTGGGGCCTAGGTCGGACTGGCCGGGCTGCGTGGACGGCATCGTAGGCGAGGGTTGCGGCATGCACTCGTCGGTGGAGATGGGGGCAGGTCGAGCAGAGCTGCGAGGACAGAGAGCGAGAAGAGGAGGCGCGTCTCGACTTGGAGCTGCCGCGGGAGGGCGAGGGGCGTCGGCGGCGAGCGAGGTCGGCTGCTCGTCCTCGCCTGATTCAAGCGCTCTCCTTGTCCCTGTTGCGCCTCGCGCTCTTTCAGAAAGCCACAGAGCCTCTCAAAGACGAAGCACCTTTGGCTTTCACGCGCAACTTGGAGAAACGCTCGAAGACGAGGTCGCGCTGCTCGCCTCGCTCGAGCTCTCGAGAGGCGACGCGCAAGCCGCTGAGAAGATCGTGTGCAGACTATGACGACGTAGCAAGCCCGAGTCGAGCGGAAGCGGCTCGCGCTCGCTCGCGCCGCCTCCTCCTCGAGCGCTTCTCCCCTCCTCCCTCTCCCGCTCAGTAGCCCCGTCCCGGGCGCGCCGCCGAGATGACGCCCTTCTTCCTCAGCGCCTTGACCCTCCCCCGGATGCCCGATAGGGGCCGACCGAGCCGCTCGGCCGTGATGGACTGCAGGATGCCGTCGCGCTGGTCGGCGATGATGATGGCGTCCTCGTCGGCCGTGTACCGGAAGCTCGCGCCGAGAGGCGGGATGGGAGTAGTTGAAGAGGTCGCGGGTATGCTGTCGGACGCGAGGGAGAGCTGGACGAAGGAGAGGGAGGCGGGCGGGAGCGTCGAGCTGAAGGCGGGAGGGGTCGGAAGGCGGTGCTCGAGCGGCTCGGCGGCAGTGTGGATGGGGCTCGGCGAGCGAGCGATGGGTGAGCCGAGGGCGGAAGCTGCACGTGAGAGATCGTCAGCTCTTGGTCGAGCGAGAGCCGAGCGTGCGAGAGGACGAGAGGACGGCGAGCGCACCTGGAGAAGCGGACGCCGCGCCGTCCTTGACCTCGCACCAGGCGAGGCACACGTCGATGAGCGACGTCTCCTTGCCGAGTCGATGATGCACCTGCACCCACCTGCTCGTCGCCTCGACCTCGCCCTCCCACCCCGCCGCGTTGCGTTCGACGCTCCCGCCGAGCCGAACGACGAGCCGCACGAGGCGGTCGAGCTCGCCCTCGGTCCACTCGGCACGCACGAGGTCGATCGCGGCCTCGGCCTGCGCGCGGCGTGTGCGGAACGTGCCCGCCGAGTACTGCAGGTGGCGCCACCGCTCGGCGAGGTCGGCGGCGGTGCGGTCGCGGTCGGCCGTGTCGACGTTGGCGGACGAGTCGAAGCGGGCCTTGACGGCGAGCCAAGGGGAGCGTGAGCTTGAGGTCGAGGGGAGGGCGACGCTCAGGGGCTGGGTCGAAGTCCAAATCGAGTGGTGCTTGAGCGCTGAGACGAGGCGGGCGCCCTCGTCAGTCGTCCATGACACCGCCGACGTCGCTGCGAGCGCAAAGGACGGGCATCAGTGTATGTCTAGAGAAGTGGATGCAAATGAAAGAGACGCACGAGACGAAGACTTGTCGAGCGCGTCGGGCGAGCTGACCGACTGGGCATCGTCGTCGAGGTACGACAAGGCCTCCGAGACTGCGCGTGACAGTGCGTCAGCTCAAGCTCGACCGTAGTGAGCGAGCGAAGAGAGAGAGAGCGGGCGCACCTTGCTGCACGAGCGCGTTCCACCGCCCCTCGACCTGGCGCCTCGTCCTCCTCTTGCCCGGCAGCGCCTCGACGACGCCCGCCCAGTCGATGCCGTCGCCCTCGCGCTCGCCGCCGCTCTTGAACGACTCCTCGACCGCCTTGACGAGGACGAGATCGTCGGCGGGCGTCCAGGCCGAGGGGAACCTGAGGTCGAGCTTTTGCGGGTCGCGGTGCGAGGACGAGGTGGCCGGTGCGGAGGGGCGGTGGCGCTTGCCGTCGGGCGGGTCACTCGATGCGCGCTCTGCTGGAGGAAGCGAGGAGTGAGTCAGCGAACTGACCTCGTCGCGTCACTGCGCTCGAACGAAAGCGGAGGAGGAAGTGGACGCACGCTCGATAGGCTCCGTCGCACGCGGCCGAGGCGAGCGAGGGCGCTTGCCAGTCAGCCCGAACGATCGCACAGGCTCGTCTTGAGGCGCTGCAGGGGGCACTGAGTCAGCTTCTCGCGCGCGCAGCGAGAGGATGAGTGAGGTCGACGCACCTGGGTCCTCCTCCTCAAACGAGTCGATCCCGTCGGGGCTGGAAGGTTGCCCCGCCTCGATCTGCTGACCAGTACGAAAGCCGGTGTCGTCCTTCTGGTGCGCGGCGAGGGCTGGTGGTAGTGGAGGGGTCGGCCAGGCGAGCGAGAGGGGCGGCGCGGCGAGGGGCGACGGCGGGGCCCTGAGCGGTGCGGCTGAGGGCGCGCTGCGCTCGATGTAGGCTTGGCGAGGCTGCTGCATGGGTGTGCGCTGCTCTGGCGGTGTGAGGACGAGGAGAGTGCGAGGAGAGCGAGAGGAGGCGCCGGCTCAGACAAGTGCGGGGGAGCGAGCGCACACGCCTCGTCGTCGAGCGGAGCGTGCGACGCTCTCACAGCTCGAAGACAGTTGCTACGAGCCGGCTCAGCGCTGCAGAACGTGCTACAGAGCGTCATGAATGCACAAGCGAGCGCAGGAGCCGCAGCGCGACCTTCTCAACGCGCGCCTGAACCTCGTCCCCTGCTCTCGCCGTTTGCTCGCTCCCACTCAAGCCGCAGCGCTTCATTCGCAGGACTTGTCCTCGACAGCCCGATGCGCAGCGCTCGTCGCCCACGACCCCTCGCAGCCGACCCTTGCTCCCGGTCACCCGGCGCCGCCGGAGCGCTCGTCCCCCTCCTCGCCCTGCTCGTCCTGCTCGTCCATATGTGCCGCAACCGCGCCGCATCGCCCTCCATTGATCAACCACGCATTCGTACCGCGCGCCCACGCACGAGCGCGCGACAGCCATCCTGCGCAGCGGACGAGGACGCCAAAGGAGGAACGACTCGTGCTCGAAGGCGCTGAGGGGAGAGGCGGGCCGAGGTGCCGTCGAGCTCGTCTATCGAGCGCCACGGCGCGGAAGAAGGCGAGCGGCGCTGGACGAGGAGGAGTGCAGGAGCGCGCCGATGGCCCCTCGGGACGGGTCGGGCGAGTCGAGCCGGCACTCGTGGGCTTGCGAGGCTGCGGGCGTGGCGAAGGCGCAGTCGAGCCGGCCTGCTGAAGTCCTCGTCGACGTAGTGGGCGGCGGGCGAGACGGCGGTCGGCGAAAGGCGAGGGGCGAGGGGCGAGAGGAGTGTCGAGCGGGCGGGTCGACGAGCCTGCGGAGGGGGTACGCGGAAGAGAGGGAGGCGGCCGCTGCGGGTTGACGTAGAAGTCGAAGCTGATGCGAGGGCTTTGAGGGAGGTGGTCGCGGCCATGTCGGCGGCGCCTGCGGCGACGAGCGGTTCGTCGACGTCGTCCAACAGTTGAGCGGGACGAGCGATCGAGCGCGAGGCGGTCGATGATGGCGCTGCTGGGCGAGGCTCATGATATAGCGCAGGTGAAGGCCTGAGCGAGCCGAGGAGGAGGTGCCGATGCTGTGCCGGCGTCGCCGTCGGCGTCGGAAAGACGGCCGAGGTCGAGCCTTCGCCCTCTCGACTCGACCGTTGCGCCGGTCCAGCTCCTGCGCCGCCTCGCCCGCACGCCGTCCGGCGAAAGTCGAGTCCGTGTCGATCGAGCTTCGAGGGGCGAGAGCGCAGGTCGAGAGTGAGCGAGCGGGGCGGTTGTGCGGCGCGAGGAGAGGTCCGGGTCGAGGAGGACAGGAGAGGACGCTGCGAGAGGAGGCGTGTCGAGTGTCAGCCGGTGACCTGAGACGAGGATGACGGAGGAACGAGCACGCACCTTGAGCGTGGGGACGCTGCGACGCCGTGTCGGCCGAGCGAGAGGAAGGCCGACCTGCGGGACCAGCGCCGGCGACGAGCGGTGCAGCGGTTACGGGATCGAGGGCGCGCACGCCTCTGAGCCTAGCTAGCGTGCTTGCTGAGCCAGCTGCTGAGGCCAGAAAGGCGCACGTATGCCGACGAGGGCGAGCGGTCGAGCGCGGGTACGAGGAGGAGGACCCGGTCGCGCTCGAAGGCCCGCACGAGTCCGACTTGGCGGACAGCTCTTGAGCGTAGCTGTAAGCCGAGGCGCAGGCGGGGCGAACCGGGCGGGCGAGAGCGGTGCGCGAGGGCGAGCAGTTTCCCGAGGAAAGTGCGCGGACCCGGTCGAGAGGGTCGCGAGGTGGGGCGAGGGCGGCAAGGCGAGGGAGCGGGGGGGCGGCGGGTGAGGAGGGGTGATCAGGGAGGCTGGAGAGTGTGGTGGAGTGCAGGGAGGGTGGGCCGGACGGAGCTGGGTGCCGGGGCGAGGTTGCCGGACGGGGGTCGAGGTTGAGGAGGTGGAGCGGACGACGCAGAACGGCGACGACGCCTCCCGCGGGTGTATTGAGCTGGCTGCGGGTAGCAGAGTACAGGCTGGGTAGACCCGAGCAGTCGAGCGGGTCCCAGAGGAAGCGAGAGAGGCGAGCGGGAGCAGCCGGTTGGACGAGGCTCGCCGAGTCGTCGCCTTGGCCTCGTCGCGCGGGCGGCGCGGGCTCGTCGTCGCTCTCGCTCCAGCTCTTCACAGCCTCTCGCTCTGCACAGGATGTACTCTGCCACTCGCACCGCTGCTGTACGTCCCTCTCCCACCACCGTCCACCCCTCGTCCCGCTCCCCCCTCCTCTCCCCCTCGCTCGGCACAGCCCAACCCTCAGACTGACGGCTCTTTCCTCCCACCCTCCCCCGCCCGCCCTCGCCCGCTCGCCGCTCTGCCCGGTCCACGACCATGCCGACCCACCCAACAGCGCCGCGTCGCCAACGTCGCCGGCCGTCGCAACGTCTCGGTGAGCCCCTCGTCCGCCCTCGAGCCTCGCCGACCCTCCCCTCCCTCTCGTCCTCGCTCCCCGCGGCGTGCCGCGATCCTATCGATCAACCCGCCCTCGCACTCGCACACCGCCATCCGCGTCGAGCTCCTCGTCGTCGCCACCACACCTCGTCGCTGCTGTACGCGCAGAAGGCGCAGGGCGAGGCCGGCACCTCGAAGCCGAGGGTCGGCACCACTCGCCCGTCCTCTCGGGCTCGCCTTCGAGCCGCGCCCGCCTCGTGCTGCGCTCAGACGCCTCGACATCGCCATCCTCGAGGGCACAGAGCAACGACGAGCAGCCCCATCGAGCACAGCGAACTGACCCTCCCCTCTCCCTCGTCGCGTACGCAGACCGTCAAGGAGGTCCTCCAGGAGATCGTCCCCGAGCGCCGCGCGCTCCTCGCCGAGCTCAAGAAGGACCACGGCTCCAAGACCCTCGGCCAGGTCACCGTTGACCAGGTGCGTCTGCTCGCTCGACCTCGTCTCGTCGGCGCGAGAGGGTGCTCCTCTCGTGCGTCGGGTAGGCGGAGACTTCAGCGCGTGTGCTCACACTCTCCTTTGACGCCTGCAGGTCATCGGTGGCGGCCGTGGCATCAAGTGCGTCCTGCTTTCGCAGTCGTGCGCCCGAGAGTCGACCGCGGCGACTGACCCCTCCCCCTCCTCGCGCACAGGTACATGCTCTGGGACCCGTCCGTCCTCGACTCGGAGGAGGGCATCCGCTTCTGGGGCCGCTCGATCCCCGAGTGCCAGGAGGTGCTCCCGACCGCCCCGGGCGGCTCCGAGATGCTCCCCGAGGCCATGTTCTGGTACCTCCTCACCGGCCGCGTCCCGTCCGAGGCCGAGAGCAAGCAGTTCCAGGAGGAGCTCGTCGAGCGCTCCGAGCTCCCGACCTACGTCGAGAAGGTCCTCGACTCGCTCCGTGCGTCCCTTCTCACCTCGTCGTCCTTGTTCGTCCTTGTCCTCGAGCGCCGCACTGACCCTCTCTCCCTCTCCCTCCTCCCTCGCCCGCCCGCAGCCAAGACGCTCCACCCGATGACCCAGTTCGTCATCGGTGTCGCCGCCCTCAACCACGACTCCAAGTTCGCCGCCCAGTACACGGCCGGCATGAAGAAGGCCGACTACTGGGTTCCGGCCCTCGAGGACTCGCTCGACTGCGTCGCCAAGTCGTTCACCATCGCCGCCCGCATCGTGCGTCCTCGTTCTCGAGCTTCTCGGTGTAGCTGTGCGAGCGAGCGCCGTCGAGAAAGACGAGGGAGCTGACCCTCCTT
>Ga0308169_10004900_pt1 | contig 12316 bp, 10 predicted proteins | sample PhyBR1_2_FD_202139 | JGI IMG/M metagenome (GOLD analysis project Ga0308169, IMG submission 202139) | Phyllosphere microbial communities from UC Gill Tract Community Farm, Albany, California, United States - DLSLSB.R1 | ecosystem: Host-associated > Plants > Phyllosphere > Unclassified | place...
CCGTCTCCGGCGTCGCGCGCGCCGCGAGCGCCTGCACCCATTGTGCTCGTCCGATCTCGGCGAATCCTTCGCCGACCCCCTCGGGACCCACGACCATCGAGTTGTTGGACATGTTCTGCGCCTTGTAGGGCGCGACCTTCACGCCACGACGGGCGAACGCACGGCAGAGCCCGGTGGTGAGGACCGACTTGCCGGCATCCGAGGTCGTACCGGCCACGAGCAGGCCGCTCACGCCGCCGCCCCGGGAGCGCGCAGCAGGTAGAGGTCCATCACCCAGCCCGCACGGGCCTTCGCCCGAGCCCGGGCGTCCTCGAGCGGGGCGCGGACGTCGCCGACCCGACCGGCCACCAGCTCCTCGGTGGCGTCACCCAGGTTGGCGCCCCACCAGATCGACCAGTCCTCGAGGCCGTCGAGGTCCAGCGTCGCACCGAGCATCACCACGAGGTTGCGCTGCCCGTCGGCGATGTCGGCCCGTAGCCTGCGAGCCGTGGTCACGTGTACGGGCTGGCCGACCGGGTGCAGCACGAGCCGGTGCCGCGCCGCGAGGAGCTGGGGCGCACTGATCCCGGGCAGGACGTCGTAGTCGTCGGTGAGCTGCGAGACGACCCGGATCGTGGAGTCGTAGAGCGACGGGTCGCCCCAGACCAGGAAGCCGGCCGTCCCGGCGCGCTCGTCGAGGACGCCGCGGTAGGCCGCGACCCGCGCGGCGTGCCAGTCGCGCACGGCCGTGACGTACCCGCCGTCCCCGGCCGGCTCCCGGTCGCGCTCCGGGTCGGGGACCACGACGAGCTCGACGCCGTACGCCTCGCAGATCCGCCGCCGGACCACGAGCAAGGCGTCGTCATCGCCCTTCGCGGCGGCGACCACGTAGTCGCAGCTGCGAAGGGCGTCGGCGACCTCGGGGGTGACGTGCTGCGGGCCCATCCCGATGCCGAGGATCCGGACCCGGGGTCGCGGGACGCCCACCTCAACCACCGAGGCCGTCCTCCAGGTCCCCCTCGACGTCGAGGTAGACCTGCTGCATCGCCGCGATCACCTCGGCGTCCGGCTCCGCCCAGAGGCCTCGCTCGGCGGCCTCGCTGAGCCGCTCGACGATGCCGCGCAGCGCCCACGGGTTCGACTTCTTCAAGAACGCCTGGTTGGTCTCGTCGAGCACGTACTCGTGGGCCAGCTTGTCGTACATCCAGTCGTGCACCACCCCGGCCGTCGCGTCGAAGCCGAAGAGGTAGTCGACGGTGGCGGCCAGCTCGAAGGCGCCCTTGTAGCCGTGGCGCTGCATCGCTGCGATCCAGCGCGGGTTGACGACCCGGGCGCGGAACACGCGGGCGGTCTCCTCCGCGAGCGTGCGGGTGCGGATCGCGTCCGGCGACGTCGAGTCGCCGACGTAGGCCTTCGGGTCCGCGCCGCTCAGCGCACGCACGGTCGCCACCATGCCACCGTGGTACTGGAAGTAGTCGTCGGAGTCGGCGATGTCGTGCTCCACCGAGTCGACGTTCTTGGCCGCCACCTTGATCCGCCGGTAGTTGGTCCGCATGTCGTCGGCCGCCGGGGCGCCGTCGAGACCGCGCCCGTACGCGAAGCCGCCCCAGGCGGTATACACCTCGGCCAGGTCCTCGTCGCCACGCCAGTTGCCAGCCTCGATCACCTGCAGGATCCCGGCGCCGTACGAGCCCGGCTTGGAGCCGAAGATGCGGGTGGTCGCGCGCCGCTCGTCGCCGTGCTCACCCAGGTCGGCCTGGGCGTGCGCCCGGACGAAGTTCTGATCGGCCGGCTCGTCGAGCTCGGCCACCATCCGCACCGCGTCGTCGAGCATCGCCACCACGTGCGGGAACGCATCGCGGAAGAAGCCCGAGATCCGGACGGTGACGTCGATCCGCGGCCGCTCGAGCTCCTCGAGCGGGATCACCTCGAGACGAGAGACACGACGAGACTGGGCGTCCCACTCGGGGCGCACCCCGAGCAGCGCCAGCACCTCGGCGATGTCGTCGCCGGAGGTCCGCATCGCCGACGTGCCCCAGACCGAGAGGCCGACCGACTCCGGGTAGGAGCCGGTCTCGTCGAGGTAGCGCTGGATGAGGGAGTCGGCCATCGCCTGGCCGGTCTGCCACGCCAGCCGTGACGGCACCGCGCGGGGGTCGACGGTGTAGAAGTTGCGCCCGGTCGGCAGCACGTTGACCAGCCCGCGCAGCGGGGAGCCCGATGGGCCCGCAGGCACGTAGCCCCCGGCCAGCGCGTGCAGCACGGCGTCGAGCTCGTCGGTGGTGCGCGCGAGGCGGGGGACGACCTGGGTCGCCGCGAAGGTCAGGACGCTGCGGACCTCGGGGGAGTGATGCAGCGTGTCGACGACCGCAGGGTCCCACTCGGCCTTCTCCATCGCCTCGACCAGCTCGCGGGCCTGAAGCTCGACCGCGTCGACGTCCGCCGAGCTTGTCGAGGCGCGCCCCTCGACAAGCTCGGGGTGCGTGAGACCGAGCGCCGTCCTCAGCCCGGGCACGGCGTTGCCCACTCCGCCCCAGACCTGCGCGGCGCGGAGGATCGAGAGGACGAGGTTGACCCGCGCCTCGCCCTCGGGTGCGGCACCGAGGATGTGCAGGCCGTCGCGGATCTGCGCGTCCTTGATCTCGCACAGCCAACCGTCGACATGGAGCAGGAAGTCGTCGAACTCGCCATCATCTGGACGGTCGTCCGGGCCCCTGTCTCCCAGACCGAGGTCGCGGTGCAGCTCAGCGGCATGCATCAGCTGCCAGATCTCCCCACGGATCGCCGGCAGCTTGGCCGGATCCATCGTGGAGATCTTGTCGTACTCCTCCAGAAGGGCCTCGAGCCGCGCGATGTCGCCGTAGGACTCGGCGCGTGCCATCGGGGGCACCAGGTGGTCGACGATCGTCGCGTGCGCGCGCCGCTTGGCCTGGGCGCCCTCGCCCGGGTCGTTGACGAGGAAGGGATAGATGAGCGGGAGGCTGCCGAGCGCCGCGTCGGGGCCACAGGCGGCGGAGAGCGCAGCGTTCTTGCCGGGCAACCACTCCAGGGAGCCGTGCTTGCCCAGGTGGACGACCGCGTTCGCCCCGAAGCCCCCCTCGTGGACAGCACTGCCGAGCCAGCGGTAGGCGGCCAGGTAGTGATGTGTCACCGGCAGGTCCGGGTCGTGGTAGATCGCGACCGGGTTCTCCCCGAAGCCACGCGGCGGCTGGATCATGATGACGACGTTCCCGGCCTGGAGGGTGGCCAGCACGAGCTCGCCGCAGTCGTTGACGAACAGGGAGCCGGGCGCCTCGCCCCAGGCCTCGGTCATCGACGCGCGCAGCTCGGCTGGCAGGTGAGCGGTCCACGTCGCGTACTGCTCCGGGGTGATGCGTACGTGTGCGTCGGTCAGATCGGCCGACGTCAGCCACTCCTCGTCCTGACCGCCGGCGGCGATCAGCGCGTGGATGAGTGCGTCACCCGCCGCGGTCTCGTCCTCGATATCGAGCAGCGGAAGGATCGCATTGGCGTCCCCGGAGCCGAGGTCGTAGCCCTCGTCGCGCAGCCGGCGCAGCAGCCGGATCGCGGACACCGGGGTGTCGAGGCCGACGGCGTTGCCGATCCGAGCGTGCTTGGTCGGATAGGCCGACAGCACCAGCGCGAGCCGCTTGTCCGCGTTGGGAAGGTGGCGCAGCCGGGCGTGGTTGACCGCGATGGCGGCGACGCGGGCGCAGCGCTCGGGGTCGGCGACGTAGTGCGGCAGACCCTGCTCGTCGACCTCCTTGAACGAGAATGGCGCGGTGCTGATCCGCCCGTCGAACTCCGGGATCGCGATCTGGTTGGCGTAGTCCAGGGGCGTGACGCCCTCGTCGGAGGCCGCCCACTCCTCGCGGCTGCTGGTGAGGGCGAGGCCCTGGAGGACCGGGATGTCGAGGGCTGCCATCCGCTCGACGTCCCACGCCTCGTCGTCCTCACCGGCACCGGCCGTGGCCGGCACCGAGCCGCCGGCAGCGAGCACGGTCACGATCAGGGCGTCGAGGTTCCCGAGCGCCTCGTAGAGGTCGTCGGGGGCCGAGCGCAGCGACCCGGCGAAGATCGGCACGCCGACCGCCTGCCCACCACCGCCCACCGCGTCGATCGCGTCCGCGAGGGCATGAGCGAACGCGGTGTTGCCGCTGGCCTCGTGGGCGCGGTAGTAGAGCACGCCGACGCGTGCGGGGGTCTCGATACGCTCGCCGGCGCTCGCTACTCGACCATCGTTGGTGGCCGGCGTATCGAGACCCGCCCGCTTCGCGAAGCCCCAGGCCGGCAGCTCCGCGGGAGGCTCGAAGCCCTCGCCGGTGAGGAGCACGGTGTCGGACAGGAACGCATGCAGCTGGGCCACGTTGGCCGGGCCGCCCTCCGCCAGGTAGCGATGCGCCTCGGCCGCGACGCCCATCGGCACGGTCGAGAGCTCCATCAGCTCGGCGCTGGGCTGCTGCTCGCCACCGAGCACGACGACCGGCACCGTCACGTCGGCGAGGTCGATCGGCAGGTCGTGCGGCGAGCCGAGGAACCGGACGACCACCAGGTCGGCCTCGGGGAGACCGTCGAGCCGGGTCGGATTGCCCCAGACCCAGTCGGCCCCGCTGGCGCGTGCCGAGAGCAGGTCGGTGTCGGACGTGGACAGCAGTGCGATCCGCATGGCCGCGGCTCCTCCTCGGGGTTCTCGCCCCGTTCATCGGTCGGATTCGCCTGCGGCCAGTGTCTGGCTGCCTCACTCTGGGCTGAAGGAACGGGCCCGGAGAAGGACACAGTGGCGGAACCGCCCCGGACTCTCACCGGGTTCCTGCGCCACAGGCATGACGAACAGTACGGGAGGATGGGCGGCGTGGATCACCAGGGACCGTACGACGGGCATGCGCACGGGCGCGGCCATGCCCACGGCGTCAGCAGCGACGCGAGCCGTGGCTACCTCGTCGCGGCGCTGATCCTGATGCTGGTCTTCATGGTCGCCGAGGTGATCGTCGCGTTCCTCGCCGACTCCCTGGCCCTGCTCTCCGACGCTGGTCACATGCTGACCGATGCCGGGGCGATCGGGGTGGCGCTGTGGGCGATGAGCCTGGCGGCGCGGCCGGCGAGCGAGCGGTGGACGTACGGGCTCAAGCGTGCCGAGATCGTCGCGGCGGCGGGCAACGGGATCACCATGCTGGTGGTCTCCGGGATCGTGCTGGTGGAGGCGATCCGCCGGATGGTGGCCACCAACCCCGAGGTGGCGGGGGTACCGGTGCTGGTCGTCGCACTGGTCGGCTGCGTCGTCAACGTCGCCGCCGCCTGGCTGATCGCTCGGGCGAGCCGCGCGAGTCTCAACATCGAAGGCGCCTACCAGCACATCCTCACCGATCTCTACGGGTTCATCGGCACCGTGATCGCGGCGATCGTCATCCTCGCGACCGGTTGGTCGAAGGCCGACTCGATCGCCTCGCTGATCGTGGTGGCACTGATGGTCCACGCCGCGTGGGGTCTGCTCCGCGAGTCCGGCAGGATCCTGCTGGAGGGAGCGCCGGGCGGCGTCGACCTCGCCGAGGTACGCGCCCACCTCCTGGAGGTGGACCATGTGCGCGACGTCCACGACCTGCACGCCTGGACGATCACCTCGGGGATGCCCGCTCTCTCTGCGCACGTCGTGGTCGATGACGAGTGCTTCCTCGACGGCCACACGCCGCGCCTGCTCGACCAGGTGCAGGAGTGTCTCGGCGGACACTTCGACGTCGAGCACTCGACCTTCCAGTTCGAGCAGGCCAGTCACGCCGAGCACGAGCACGGCGCCCACACCTGAGCGCGGCCTCCCGGTCGCGTCATACAGTGACGGCGTGAGCTCGACACGTGAACCGGTGCCGTTCGAGGTCTACCGCGAGGGCGTCTATCTCCACGGCACCAAGGCCGTCGTCGTGGTGGGAGACCTGCTGGTGGCGGGGCGCGAGTCGAACTACGAGGCCGGGAGAAGCTCCAGGCGATGCACGACGGGCTCGCCGCCCTGCGTGCTCGTGGCGAAGCGGTCATCTACGACTGAGCGACACGCACCACGTCGACCGATACCTCGACTGCCGGCTCGGCGCCCCGGTTCTCGAGCCAGTGCATCGTCGCGTGGTCCTCGGGCCAGCCGGGGCCGGGACCGTAGTCGCGGGCGACGCCGTCGCGATGGTCGGTGATGGTGCCGCTCAGGACGTACACCGACCCGGGGCGTCCGACGTGGTCGTGCAACGGACCGAACACCGCGCCCGGGGCGAAGGTGAAGAGCCGGGTGCGCAGCTGGTAGCCGGCCATCTCCGGGATCTCGGCGCCGAGGTCGATCGCGCCCACCAGCGAGGACGAGACGCCCTGCGTCTCGGGCACGATCTCAGCGTTCATACCAGTCTCCTCGTCGTCGACCTCCACTGTGCGCCTGACGGTGCCCTCCGCGCCAGCACCTGCGTGCCCGGCGCTAGCCCAGCGCCATCAGCAGGCGCTCGGCGAGCAGCGAGCAGCCGACCAGGATCATCGCGGTGCCCGCGACGCGGGTGACCAGCCCGGCGGCCCCGGGTCGCGCGCGCAGGACGCGCTCCATCACGACCCCCATCGGCAGGTAGAACGAGCCCGCGAGCAGGACGAAGACGGTGCCCAGCAGCGCGAGCTGCACCGGCAGCGGCCAGGTGTCCTGTGCGTGCGTGAACTGCGGCAGGATCGAGACGAAGATCAAGACGCCCTTGGGGTTGAGCCCACTGACCGCGATGCCGCGGGTGAAGGTGCCACGCGGCGACACAGCGAGCACCGCGCTGGCGCCGAAGGTGGCCGTACGGGCGGTGCGCAGGGTGCCGATGCCGAGTCGGATCAGGTAGAGGGCGCCGGCGACGGTGAGGATCATCAGCGCGATCGGCCGGGCCGCGATGAGCCCGCCGACGCCGATCGACACGACCAGCGTGATGAGGACGTAGCCGACCATCAGCCCGCCGACAGCCGGGACCAGGACGCGGTCGCGGGCACCGACGCCGAGGACGTAGGCCCAGTCCGGGCCAGGCACGGCGATCATGGTCAGAGCGACCGCTGCGAAGCCGAGGACGGCCGACATCTCCATGGGCGGAAACGTACGAGGGATTCCGCGAAATGTGCTTCGCTTCTGGTCGCCATTTGGGTGATCCAGTGGAAGGATTGCGCGCATGGACGCACTTGACCGGGAGATCCTCTCTTTGATGCAGGAGGACGGCCGGTTGAGCGTCACCGACCTCGCCTCGCAGGTCGGGCTGAGCCTCTCGGCCTGCCACCGTCGGTTGAAGGAACTGGAGGGCTCCGGTGCGATCCAGCGCTATCGGGCGGTGATCTCCCCGAAGGCCGTCGGCCTCGACTTCGAGACGATCGTGTTCATCACCTTGGACCGCTCCGACGTGCATGCGATCGGTGAGTTCGAGGAGGCGGTGACCAGGTTGCCGAACGTGGTCGAGGCCGAGCGGCTGTTCGGCGAGCCCGACTTCATGATCCGGGTGCTGACGAAGGATCTGGCCGGCTACCAGGAGCTCTACGACCGCGCCTTGAGCCACCTGCCGGGCGCCAAGCGCCTCACGTCGACGATCGTGATGAAGCGGATCGGCCCCGAGCGCACCGTTCCGGTGCGCTGATCTGCTCGGGGCCATCAGAACTCCGCCTTGGAACGGAACCGGATCGCTCCTTCGCTGCGTCGTACTGTCAGCCGAGGCAGACGACCTGCCCGAACAGCGATGGGGGAGCGGGATGGTGGATGAGGCCGAGTACGCCGCATTCGTGACCGCGCGCTGGTCGGCGCTGGTGAAGGCGGCCGTCTTCCTCGGCGCCAGACCGCACGAGGCCGAGGACCTGGTCCAGGCCACCCTGCTGACCTGCTATCGGAAGTGGGATCTGGTCTCGCGAGCCGACGACCGCGAGGGCTACGTCTTCCGGATGCTGCTCAACACGCTGCGCTCGGAGCGGCGTACGTCCTGGTACCGCAAGCGCTCCCACGCCCCCGTCGACGAGGCGCGCGGTGACCAGACGGTCGCCGACGGCGCCGAGGCCGCGGCCATCGCCGACGCGGTTCACCGCGCGCTCGGCACCCTCAGCAAGGAGCAGCGCGACGTCGTCGTGCTGCGCTACTTCGTCCAGCTGTCCGAGGCCCAGACGGCGTCCGCTCTCGGACTGCCCGCCGGCACGGTGAAGAGCCGACTCTCCCGCGCCCTGGCCAAGCTCAGCGCCAGCCACCATCTCGCCGATGTCACCGGAGGCACGCCATGACCGATCTCGAGGAGCTCTGGGAGAGCTATCCAGAGGGCAAGCCGCCGGTCGCCGATCTGCTGCGTGCGGCCCGCGCGGAGACGCGCGCCCGGCGCCGTCGCCATCTCGTACGTCCCCTGCTCGTCGGGGCGACGGCGGCCGCGGTGGCGTCCGGCTTCGTGCTCGGCGGCCACTTCGCCGACGGCGGTGGTGCCGGGAGCGCTCCGTCGGCCGACAGCGGCGCCGCCCGAGGTGCGGCGAACGGCGTCGTCGCGCCCGCGCTGAGGCATAGCGCCTTCCAGGCCTCGCTGAAGCCGGCCGACTCGTGTGCGCAGCTGCTCGCGAGCTATCAGGACCGCGCCCTGAAGCAGGTCAGTGCGTACGGCTGGAACTGGGGTGGCTTCGGCTTCCACGGCGCCGACATGCGCGGGTTGGACGCCCCGGTGGCTTCCGCAGCGGGGCAGGCCGCCATGGCGGACGGCGTCTCGATCAAGGGCGTGGCCAACGACCCCTCCGGTACGAACAACCAGGAGGCGGGCGTCGACGAGCCGGACCAGGTCAAGACGAACGGCACCCTGCTGGTCCGCGCGAACAGCGAGCACACGATCCGGATCTACGACGTCTCCGGCAGCGACGTGCGCGGCGACGCGTCGCTCGACCTGCCGCACCTGAGCGCACCGCAGCTCCTGCTCGACGGCACCACCCTGGTCGCGCTCGGCACCGACACGCTCGAGGGCGGCGACGCGACCCCGCAAGGGACCCGGATCGTCACGATCTCGCTCGCCGACCCGCAGCACCCCGAGATCACCTCGCAGGTCCGGTACTCGGGTGCCCTGGACACCGCGCGCCTGCAGGGCAGCGACGTGCACCTCGTGCTCGCCGACGGCCTGCCGAACCTGCGGTTCGTCTACCCGCACGACCCGCGCAAGGGCGACCTGAGCAACAAGGAGGCGCTCGAGCGCAACCGGGCGAAGGTCAAGCAGACCACGCTCGACGACTGGCTGCCGCGCGTCGACGACGGCTCGGGCAGCCGGCCCCTGCTGGCGTGCGATCGCGTCGCGATGCCGCCCGACGGCGTCTCCCTGGGCACCGAGAGCGTGGTCGGCTTCGACACCAGCGCACCCACCCAGCCGGCGGCTATCGGGATCGCCGGCACGACGAGCACCTCGTACGAGTCGGCCGATCACCTCTACCTCACCACCGGTGGCTTCGGCGGCTGCATGGACTGCGTCCGCCCGATGATGGGGGACATCGCCCTGCCGTCCGGGAACGACGGCAAGACGACGATCTTCCAGTTCGACCTCGCCGGCACCAGCGCCACCCACGTGGCCACCGGCACGGTCGAGGGCTCGATCGCGGACCGCTGGTCGATGGACGAGGCGGGCGGGATCCTGCGGGTCGCCACCACGTCGCAGATCCCGGCCGACAAGCGCGGCCGGCAGCAGAGCTCGGTCATGACGATGAAGCCGGAAGGCGCCACCCTGACCGAGATCGGCCGGCTCGACGGTCTCGGCGTCAACGAGACGCTCACCGCGGCGCGCTGGTTCGACGACCTGGCCGTCTTGTCCACCGCCCGTCAGACCGACCCGCTCTTCACGGTGGACCTGACCGACCCCGCGCACCCGAGGTTGCTCGGCGCGCTGCACATCCCCGGCTTCTCGTCCTACTTCCACCCGCTCGGCAACGGCCAGCTCCTCGGCATCGGGCAGGAGGTCGCGTTCGAGCGCAGCAACGAGCAGGAGAAGGCGCAGGTCGGCCTCTTCGACATCCACGACCTGACCGACGTCAAGCAGGTCGCCGTCGAGAGTCTGCGGCAGTGGACCTGGCCGGTCGCTGCGGAGGACACCCACGCCTTCACCTGGCTGCCGGATCGTCACGCGGCGATCACGACCTTCCGCACCCGCAACGGCTCGATGCTCCTGGGCGTGTACACGGTCGATGGGTCGACCTTGACCCAGAAGCTCACGCCTCTCCAGGGCAGTGGGTACGACATGGTCGTCCGCACGGTGGAGCTCGCGAACGGCAAGGTCGTGCTGATCGCCGGTGACAAGGTCTCGTTCCTCGATCTCTGAGGCCGAGGGCTGCGGCGGCCGTCGCACCGGATCCGTCCGGGGATGCAACCGATCTGCCTCGCGCGACGTCTACCCCGTGGACGGCTCGTCGTCGAGCCGGCCGCGGACCTGCTCCGCAGAACTCTCATCTCGCACAAGGAGAAGCACATGGCACGCACGGCTCACCGGTTCCTCGGGACGTTGGCCGCGATCACCCTGATCGGCATCGGGCTCACCACCCCGGCGGCTCAGGCCGGCACCTCGGCCCGTACGGAGTCGAGGGTCGTGTTCCCCGGCGAGGGGCTGAAGGTGAAGCTGGACCACCACCCGGCCGCGCTCCGCAAGACCTCACCCGGGTTCCGCAGGTACCTCGACCGTGAGCTGCGGGAGCTCTGGGGGTGGGATGATCACCGCGCCGAGTGCCGCAACGCGCCCGTCGTCTTCGTCCAGGAGTACCGCTCCAGCGGGTTCGCGTACCTCTCGGAGGGCGTGTACGCCGTCAAGGGTCACGCCGACTGTGCCGGCGGCGGCAACTGGCAGTTCGCGGTCCGCCGCGACGGACGCTGGGTCAGCCCGCGTGCCCTCGGCGGACAGGACGTGCCGTCGTGCCAGCGGCTGCGTCGATGGAACATCACGCGGATGACCGGCGCCGAGCAGTGCTACGACGGCAGCGGCCTCGTCGGCTACCACCCCGCCTGAGCCACCGGCCGGCACCGACAGGGAATCGCGGCTGGGCCGGGGAGGCCGTGGGATGCTCTGCGCGTGGCGAAGCAGAAGAGCTCCTCCGGCACCCCGGCGACGGTCGCCCTGGCCAAGGCGGGCATCGCCTTCACGGTCCACCCGTACGCCCATGCCGACGACACCACCGCGTACGGCGACGAGGCCGCGACCCAGCTCGGGGTGGACCGCAACCGGATCTTCAAGACGCTCGTGGCCGATGTCGCGGGCCGGCTGACGGTCGCCGTCGTGCCGGTCGCCCATCAGCTCGACCTCAAGGCCCTCGCCCGCGCCGTCGGAGCGAAGAAGGCCGAGATGGCCGATCCCGCGGCCGCCCAGCGCAGCTCGGGCTACGTGCTCGGCGGCATCTCGCCGATCGGTCAGCGCACGCCGCTGCCGACCGTGGTCGACGTGAGTGCGCTGGCGTACGACACGGTCTTCGTCAGTGCCGGCAGGCGCGGGCTGCAGGTCGAGCTGGCTCCCGGCGACCTCATCGAGCTCACCCGCGCGACCAGCGCGGCGATCGCCACGGCCTGATCGCCTGACCGGTCCGCGAGGCCTGTAGCGTCGGCGTCATGGGCGACTGGGAAGCAGGCCACCGCGTCGACGGGGAGGTCGTGGAGATCTGTCGCGACCTGATCCGGATCGACACCTCCAACTACGGCGACGCGTCCGGACCCGGCGAGCGCAAGGCCGCCGAACACGTCGCCGGGCTGTTGGACGAGGTAGGCATCAGCTCGCGGCTGCACGAGTCCGCCCCCGGACGCACCTCTCTCGTCGCGCAGTGGGGTGACACCTCGAGTGACGAGCCCGCGCTGCTGATCCACGGTCACCTCGACGTCGTGCCGGCCGAGGCGTCCGACTGGCAGGTCGATCCCTTCTCCGGCGAGCTGCAAGACGACTACGTGTGGGGCCGGGGCGCGGTCGACATGAAGGACTTCGACGCGATGATGCTCAGCGTCGTACGCGCCCGGCAGCGCGCCGGCCGTACGCCCACTCGGCGGATCGTGCTCGCCCTGACCGCCGACGAGGAGGCCGGGGGCCACCTGGGGGCGCAGAAGCTGATCGAGGAGATGCCCGAGGAGTTCGAGGGCGTCACCGATGCGATCGGTGAGGTCGGTGGCTTCTCCACCACCATCCGCGGACGCCGTCTCTACCTCATCGAGGCCGCCGAGAAGGGCATGGCGTGGATGCGCCTCACCGCACGCGGCACCGCAGGACACGGCTCGATGATCAATCGCGACAACGCGGTCTCGCGCCTCGCCGCCGCCGTGGCCCGGATCGGCACCCACGAGTGGCCCGTCCAGCTCACCCCGACCATGCAGACCCTGTTGGCCTCCGTCGCCGAG
>Ga0308169_10004902_pt1 | contig 12311 bp, 17 predicted proteins | sample PhyBR1_2_FD_202139 | JGI IMG/M metagenome (GOLD analysis project Ga0308169, IMG submission 202139) | Phyllosphere microbial communities from UC Gill Tract Community Farm, Albany, California, United States - DLSLSB.R1 | ecosystem: Host-associated > Plants > Phyllosphere > Unclassified | place...
ACAGCGAGGAGCTCGGGCGGGACGGTGCGGCCGGGCGACGTGCGAGGGCTGTGGAGTACTGATGCTGGTCCCGAGGTTGAGGTCGACGAGGAGGTGCGTCCCCTCTTTCACTCTCGCTCGCCCGTTCGCAGGACGCCGCACTGACCCGCTCTCCCCTCTCTTTCCCTCCCGCCCTCGCCTTCACCCTACGCCCTTCCCGCCCTCGAATCGCTCGACCTGCTCTGCCCTGCACAGCTCGCGCGCGCCATCACCACCCTCGAGACGTCCATCGACAAGTGGTCCCTCCCCGGCGGGCTCGGCCCGTTCATTGCCGAGCTCGGCGACGGCGACGACGACGACGACGAGCGCGAGAGAGGTCGATGAGGGAGGGCGGTACGAGGCGGGCCGGCGGGGCGAGGTCGAGGCGGGCCGAGGCGAGGAGGAAGCTGCTGCACGCGCTCTCGAGCTTTGAGGACCAGGACCTTAGCGGGACGAGGCTGCATTACATTCCTCGCAACGAGACGACGACGAGGAGCTGCTGTGTCCTCGAGCGTGAGTGCAAGAAGCTGTCGATCGCGGTCGAACCTCCTCGGCGCTTTGACCTCGTCCTCCTGCTCGTCGCTCTCGCTCTCTCGCGCCGCGCAGCTTGGAGAAACTCGTGTTTTGCCTTCTAGATACCGACGGAAGGGAACGCAGGGGAACCCGGCCGCCTGTAAGAGGCGCCGGGGCAAGTATGACCAGCTGAAGAAAGAGAGCCGAGGGGAGGGAGGAGGAGGAGAGCAAGGGCGGGAGGAAGGTCAAGGCGTGTGCGAGGCTAACTAAGGGAGGCACAAAGACAACAATGAGGTAACTCGGGCCTCTGGACATGGGTGTGAGAGAGAAAGAGAGAAAGTTGCGGGGGATGCGCGCGCAGCAGCACGAGGGAAGGGAGGAGGGGGAGGAGGGGGAGGAGGGGGAAAAAGTGGGTCGTAGAAGGTACGACACAGGCGGCGCGACACGTGTATCGTCGACGAGCGCCTGGTAGAAGGCGAAGGAAAGGCACTAGGTAGAGAGGGGGCTGCGACGGCGAGGGTATCCTTGGGGTCGTCGAGGACGACGACGATGCTGAGAGAAGGGGACGATGCGGCGGCGTCGAGGCGTGTGTCGGCGACGAAGGATGCGGGAGGAAAGGTGGAGAGGAGGTGCGAGGAGGGGCCATCAGGCGTCCTCGGGCGAGTGCGGCTTGCCGTTGGACGAGCCCGCCGTGCCGGCCGACGAACGGCGCGCCGAGCTGTTGCGCGGGCCGCCCTCGGGCGGGAACGAGTGCAGCCAGCCGCCGCGCTCCCACTGACCCGGGCGGTAGATCTCGGGGTCGCGAGCTTCGGGCTCGAGCGCGCCGCGCATGAGCCGCCGCAGGCGCTTGAAGTCGATCGGCTTGAGGAGCCAGCCGTCGAGCTCGGCGTCGACGATGGTCGGGCGCTCTCGCTCGGGCAGCGAGGCAGAGACGGCGAGGATGGGGATGCCGACGTTGAGGCGGCTCGTCTCGCGCTGCTTGTCGGCGTCGACGGGCGACTCGCGCTCGATGCGGCGGATGTTGCGGCTCGCCTCGACGCCGTTCATGATGGGCCTGCGCACGGTCTCGAGTCAGCTCTGCGTCCGAGAGCTCACAGGGGCACGGCGAGAAGAGGGAGGGACGCACATCTGCAAGTCCATGAGCACGATGTCGAAGCCCGTGCGGTCCTCCTCGAACTTGCGCACGGCGGCGCCGCCGTGCTCGGCGACGACGACCTCGTGGCCGTCCTTCTTGAGGCGCTGCTGAATGATCATGCGGTTGACCATCTGCGAGACGAGAGGGTGAGAGCGAGTCAGCCTCGAGCACTTTCCGTACGGCGAGCGAGATCGAGAAGGTGGAGGAGAGACGCACCTCGTCCTCGACGACGAGCACACGCATGGGCTCGATCGAGTCCTCGGCAGCAGGTGCGACCGACGCCTTGCGGTACTGGCTGATGTGCCGCGGGCTCTTGGTGCCGCTGATGCTGCCGCGGCGGGTCGACGACACCTGGCTCGAGTGCGACGTGGTGCTGCTGATCGAGGTGCGGCGGTCCGAGGCCGCCTCGCTCGCGAGCGACTCGCGGCGCGAGTAGCCCATCGACGGCGAAGCAGGCTGCGGCGTCGCGCCGACGCCGTGCGCCGTGTAGCCGGACGCGTCCGAGATGAGCGACTCGGCGCGCTCGAGCTGCGCCGGGCGCTGCTCGCCGAGGGGGGACGGCATCGAGGACGACGATGACTGGAAGAAGGGGCTGTACGAGTTCTGGTGCGCCGTCGTGAGGTTGGGCGACGAGACGGGCGACATGGTGGCGCCGCTGCTGCTGTCGACGCCGACGCGCGAGGCTCGCAGCGGGACCTGGCTGCCCTTGACGTTGACGCGCCCGGGTCCCGAGTCCGCTCGTGCGCGCGCTGCGGCGGTGCTGCCGGCGTTCGACTCGGAGAAGCCCTGCGACGGCACGTGCGAGAGCGCCGAGCGGAACGAGCGCCGGGACCCGCCCGACTGCGCCGACGTCGTCGAGCGCGTGCCCGCCGACGACGAGTGGTCCGTGTTGCGGGCCGCCGGCGGCGACATATGCGAGCTGGCCATGGCGTTGATGAGCGAGTCGATCTCGGAGCGGCCCGACGAGCCCCTCGAGACGCGCGACTCGGCCGAGTCCGTGCTGTGCTTGCTCGTGCGGCGCCGCAGCCCGTTGTGCGCGGGCGCCGGCTCGATCTGGCGCGCCTGCTTGCGCTTGCCGGCGGCAGCGACCTCGCCCTTGGTCGGCGGCGCACTCTCGGCGTCGAGCGGCGGTAGGCGGAAGGGGAAGACGAAGGTGAACTTGGAGCCCTTGCCCTCCTTCGACTCGACCTGGAGCTGGCCGTCGAGGTTGCGCACGATGCGCGCGACGACGGCGAGGCCGAGCCCGACGGCCTGCTCGGGCTCGGTGTCCTCGTCGCGCTGCTTGTCGCCGATGGTCGAGATTTGCTCGAACTGGCGGAACAGGTTCTCGAGCTTGCGCTCCGAGATGCCGTTGCCCGTGTCGGTGACCGAGATGCCGATGCGGATCGAGTCCTTCTTCTCCTCGAACGCGTCGTCGAGATTCTGATCGGCCATCTCGCCCCACTCGACGAGGATGCCGCCCTCCTGCGTGTGCTTGAGCGCGTTGCCGACGACGTTGGCGACGATCTGGCGGATCTTGGCCCGGTCACCGATGAGCGTCGGCGGCGTGCCCGTCGGCGTCTCGACGAGCTCGAGCGAGAGACCTCGGCGAGCGGCCTCCTCGCGGTGCATAGAGATGGCCTCCTCGAGCGTCTCGGACAGGTTGAACGGGTCGGTGAGGAACAGCTCGTTGCCCTTCTCGGTGCGCGTGAGGTCCTGGAGGGGGTCAAGAGAGGGAACGAAGGAAAGGGCGTCAGCGAGGCGTTCTCGTGCTGGAGAGGAGCGGCGCGACGAGAAGCGAGAGGGGACGCACGAGGAGGTCGTTGATGACGTGGATGAGCGACTTGGAGGCGGCGTGGCTGCGCACGAGGTTGTCGCGCACCTCGCCGACGATGGGCCCGTCCAGGGCGAGCTCGAGGTAGTTGATGATGGCGTTGAGCGGCGTGCGCACTGCAAGAGCGAGCATCAGCGAGTGCTCGAGCGAGATGAGCTGAGGAGGAAGAGAAAGCAGGACGCACCCTCGTGGCTCGCATTGGCGAGGAGGAGGTTGGTGAGCTGGCTCGCGGCGAGCGCGCTCTCCTTCTCCCTCCAGACGGCGATGAACTTGCCTGCGAGCGTATGAGCGAGGGCACGACGTCAGTCGACTGGAGGTGCGAGCGGCACTCGACGGAAGGGGGAGGTGGGAGAGAGAGGCGGGAGGAAGAGGATGGGAGGGTCCGAGCGGGAAGAGAGCAACGCACCGTACACGAGGCACAGCACGCTCGCCGTCTCCTTCTCCTCGTCGGTCCAGGCACGACCCTTGCCCTTGACGACCTCGGTCCACTGGGCGAACGACTTGCGCGGCTCGAGCGGCTGGTAGTCGTTGATGGTCTTGTTCGTGTAGGGGTTGCCGGCCCAGCGCACCTCCTGCTCTTGCGGCGAGCGGCAGAAGAAGATGAAGTCCTTGCCCTCGGCCGAGAGCGGGACGCAAAGGAGGCCGGCGATGAGCTTGAAGCCGTTCGGGTAGTCGATGTCGGGGAAGTCAAGGTTGATGTCCTGGGTCGACTTGAGGCCGGTGAAGCGCGCCGCCCGGAGGTACTCGAGGACGGCGAGGAGCTCCTGCGAGTTGCTGACCTGGCCGAGGATCTGTAGCGCGAGGAGGAGGAGCGAGCGAGGGGGAGGAGGAAGGAGTGCAAGAGAGCGGGGTCAGAGTCGGGCTCATGGCGGCGAGAACGAACGAGCGGCAGCTCGAGGGGAGCACGAGCACAGGGAGGGAGAGAGAGAAAAGGACGCACCTTGGCCTCGTCGCCGATGCTGAGCATGCCAAAGTCGGCGTGGAACAGGTCGAGCAGGTCGTCGGCCTTGGCGAGGATGTAGCCGCCCGGGTTTTGGTCGCTCGCGGCCGTGTTGATGAGCTTGCGCGCCTGGAGCCGACTGGCGTACGAGATGCGCTCGATGTTGCGCGAGATGCTCTGGCCGAGGAGCTTGCACAGCTGGCGGACAGGGAACGAGACGCGGTGGCCGTACCGGCCGTACGTGTGCAGCGCGATGAGCCCCCACAGGTCGCCGAACGCCGTGATCGAGATCGACATGCTCGAGCGGACGCCCATGTTGCCGAGGTACTTGATGTGGATCGGCGACATGGCGCGCAAGTGACAGTGCGTCATGTCGAGCGGGACGTCGACCTCGTCCATCGAGCGGCAGCACAGGCGCGCCGTCGGCTGGTCGCGGTCGTACAGGACGCGCACCTTGTTGAGGCGGTACAGCGCGCGCGCCTGCGGCGGGATGTCGCTCGCCGGGAAGTTGAGGCCGCGGAAGAGGTCCTTGGTGCGCGTCCAGTCGACCTGCTCGGCGACGACTCGGCCGTTCCACGCCTCGTCGAACTGGTACACCATGACGCGGTCGAACTCGGTCAACTCCTTGAAGACGCCGGCCGTGATCTTGAGGAACGTCTCGAGCTCGTCCGTCTTGCTCAGCTGATCGTTGATCTGGCTCAAGAGGCCGACGACGTCGAGGTCGTCCATGCCGCGGCGCACCTTGCGGCGGCGCGTCCGGGTCGACTTGCCGCGCGCGAGCATGCGCAAGGGGCGCGCGATCGAGACGGTGCTCTCGACGAGGTCGCCCTCGGACGGGTTGATGCCGTTGTTGGGCTGCTCGCCGTCGACGTCGGCCATGCCGCCGCGGTCCTCGGTCGCGAGGGGCTCGCTCGACTCGGTCGTGAGCGGGTTGACCTGGTCGTCGACGAGCTCGAGCTCGAGGACGAGGCGCTTGGGCTGCCGCTCGGGGCTCGGGCGGTGGATCGCCGCGTGGCACGTCCACTCGAGGCGCGCGCGGCTCTGCGCGTCGTCCTGCGCCGTGCCCGGGTTGCCGCGGCCCGAGAGCGTGAACGTGTACGGGCCCTGCTCATCGTTGCTGTCGTCCTCGTCGCGCTCGTCGAGCGCGTCGATGGCGTCGCGCAGGGCGTCGCCCTCGTCCTCGCTCAGGACGTCGGTGAGGCACTTGACCTTGAACAGGGTGCGCGGCGGGAGGCCGAGGATGAAGCCCGAGTTCTCCGACACCTGCTGGATCGTCATCCGCTCCGACTCGTCGTAGTCGAACGCGATGAGGACGCCGAAGGCCTGGACGGCGCCGGGCGCGTGGATGGGCTGCGCGCAGGGGGAGGGAAACGTCAGCGTCGGCCGCAGTCCAGAGGCGAACGAGGGAGAGCGAGGAGGGGAGAGATGGAGACGCACCTCGTCCTCGCACCGCTCGAGAGCGCCTTCTCGGCCCGTGATGACGAGGTGCTGGCCCTCGGCCGTGACCGTGTGCTCGAAGCGCGACGTCATGATGATGGGGCGGTCGCTGCCGCTGCTGTCGCCGGTCAAGGTCGTGCTGAGGGGCGCCGAGCGCGGCTCGGGCGACTTGGTGCGGCGAGTCGAGGCCGGGTCGCCAAAGTCCTGCTCCTGCACCTTGGACGACGGCTCGCCCGAGTCGGCCTCGGGGTCGTACTCGTCGTCGTCCGAGTCCGGGTCGCCGATCTTGGCGTGCGTCGTCGGCTCGGACAGGAACGGGTCGAGCGAGGCGGGCTTGAGGTCGGACGACGCGTCCGACGACGGCGTGCCGACGGTGCGCTGCGAGCCGCCGCCGCCGCCGCCGCCGCCGTTCTCGGTGCGCGAGCTCCTGCGGCGCGGGCCCGACGGTCGCTCGGCGCTGGTGGCGCTCGTGCCGCCGTGCTCGTGGTGCGCGTGCGGGCGCGGGACGAGGCCGAGGTCCTCGGCGCCGTGCTGGATGCCGTCGCGCGACAGGCCCTCGCCGGCGCCGACGTCGCGCTCGTCCGGGAAGCCCTCCTCGACGAGGATGGCCTCGGCCGAGCCCGGCGGGAGCGAGCGCGACTGCTGCGAGCGCGAACTGGTCGCGCCGGCGCTGCCGCGGCTCTTTGTGCTCGACGACGGCGTCTTGCCCGACGAGGGGTACATGACGCTGCGCATGGGGAAGTAGCGCGCCGACGAGCCGCCGAGGTCGGGCGCGATGCGGCTGCTGGCGCTCTCTGCGCTCGAGACAGAGGCGCGGCCGGACGGCGAGACGACGTCGTGTGGCGGGGGCGAGGGTCGGCCGTCGTACATGGCGCGCGGCGGGAGCGAGATGTACGAGGGGCGGGAGGTCGATGCGAGCTGAGGGCGGGGCGACATGGTCGGCGAGACGGCGGCGGCGGCGGCGGGGTTGTTGGTGCTCTGGCCCGAGTTGGACGAGCGGTGGAAGGGGAACGTCCTCGAGTGGCCGGTCGACGAGTTGCTCGTGTGGAGGCTAGGTCGCTCTGGTGGTGCGGGCGGTGGTGGCGGCTGCGCAGGAGCGCTGTCGTCGGCGCGCGAGCCACTCGAGGTCGTCGTCGTCGGGCGCGAGGTGACCTTGGGCGCGGGCTGCGCGTCTGCGCTCATCGGGCGGGTGGACGAGGGCGAGGCGGTCCCTGGGCGAGGCGTGGACCGGCACGAGGAGGGGCGATCGCACGATCCTGGCTGCGAGGTCGAGGACGAGCTGGCGCGAGGCGACGACGACGACGAGGGAAGGGGCGGGGAGCGACGGGACGCTGCTGGTGGCGGCGGGCGCGGCTCGCCGGGTCGGGGCTGGCAGCAGTCGCTGGAGAGTGCCGAGTGGGACGGGCAGGCGGGCGGTGCAGTCGCAAGTGCTCCGATGGGCGGCGCGCGGAGGGGAAGCTCGCTCGAGGGAGGCGAGGCGGGCCACTTTGGCCAGAGGGCGCCGCAAACCGTGGGCCCAGGCTCGCGGGCATTGTCGTTACCCCGCTTGATCCGGCTCCGCAATTCCCGTCCACGCTCCACTTTCAATCTCGCTCGTTCGTTCGCTCGCACCCGGTTCGTCGTCTCGCTCCACCTGGCTCTCTCCTCCGCTCTTCTCTCGCCTCGACGACGCCTCGTCCTGCTTGTGCCCGCTCCCGGCGGCTTCCGCGCCCGTGCAGCGCACACCCAAGCTACGTTCCGGCTGCGAGGCTGCGCCTCCACTCTCCGTCCGTCGCCGTCGCGCTGGCTCGCATCGAGCGAGTGCCTTCCGCTCGGCGCGCATCTGCGATCCAGCCTGAGCTCGTTCTCCGAGCTTCCCCTCTTCCGCCCAGTGCATGCTCGCACTCGAGGAGCGTGTGCGACGAGCCGACAGGTGCAGCACGATGGCCGAGCCCGACTTTCACGTGTGCCTTGAGCTCCTCGGCGAGCGCTCGACGACGCTCGCTCGTATGCCTCCCTCGCCAAGTCGGTCTCCAACTTGCGAGGCTCGAGACGGGACGCCGCCTCCTGATGCTCGACGCTCGCTCTTGGCGTCGCTCGTCCTCGAGCGGTTCCTGACTCGGGAAATCTCGTCGAGGCCTCGTCCGCCGCTCTCAAAGCTGGATCGTCCCCTGCGTCGGCGGTACGATGCGAGCAGGCGTCTGCTAAGCTCAAGCGCACGTCGCTTCCTCGGCTGCTCGACCTCGGCTCGCTGCAGGCGCGAGCAGCGATGCAAGAAAGGTGCCTGCGGTCGCAGCCCGCCTTCTCCCTCGCTCGCTCGCCTCGCTCGACGAGAAGCCTGCTCTTGTTTCCTGCGCATCGCGAAGGCATGCCGCTCGAGCGACTCAGACGTGCAGAAGACGGCGCGCACAGTCCGCCGCGCCAGTATCTTCGCAACTGCAGCTGCCGCTCCCTCCCCTGCACGTTCTCGTCCACCATCTGCTTGCTTCCGTACACGAGCACACTGGCGTGAAGGCGTTTCCTGCGCGCTCTCGATCGTCGTACGCGCCATCGAGAGGAGGGAAGCGCGAGCAGAGGACGAAACCGAGGGTCCGAGCGGCTCGCGCCTGACCGTCGACGCGCTCCTGGCCAAGCTTCTCGCACACCTCGAAACCTTTCAAGGGCGAGCGCGAAGAGCGCTGCGGATGCAAGGAAGGCAAGCTGTGGCCCGTGGACTTCCGCGCAGCTGAACCGGCTACGATGAGATCGGCCCGGACAGCAGGGTGTAGCGCTTGCGATTGAATACAAGAGAGGGTTAGGAAGAGGTCAAGCAAGCAGCCGTAATGATTGCAAGAAAGTCAAGCGCAAAGTCAAGCGCAAAAGTAAGGAAGCGGCTCTCGGACGAGTCGAGGTTACGACTGCGGCCACGAGGGGTTCGCGGCGCCTCGCCCGTTCGGCGATACGTAGATCGTTTGCGGGGGAAGGAACAGCCGATGCGATCTCGGCCTCGACACCGCCCTTGTCCTGAGCCAGCCTCGCGCCTCAGCACAGCACTTGCGCCAGCTCGCAGACCGCGCACAGCTAGCAGCTATAGCTGCACGCCCGCCTCGCCGCATGGCATCCGACCCGACGAGCGCGTTCGACCTCGCCGTCGCGACCTTCAGCGGCCCCGCCCTCACCCTCTCGAGCGCCTCGCCCGCCGCACACCGCCTCCTGGGACTCGACACGGCACAGGGCGGCGGCCTGGACGACTCGACCGCAGCCGGCGTGCTCCTCTCGTGGGCGCACGGCCAGCTCGACGCCGACACGAGCGAGTCGAGGGGCGACGTCCGGGTCCTGCTCGACGACCTCGCGCGGCGGTCGCACGGCTTGGGCTGGGGCGAGGGCATCGACGTCGACTACGTCGCAAGGGCTGGGCCCAGTCGCGAGCTCCGCAAGGCGACCGTCCTCGTCACCTCGTCGACGACCTCCTCCTCCTCCTTCTCCTCGTCGTCGGACCCCCCCTCCTCCATCAACGACGACACGCCGCCTTCCGATGACGAGCCGAGCACCGCCTACTCGATCCTCTTCCTTCGTCCCGCCTCGTCGGCGGCGCCCAACGACCCCGTCCCACGCTCGCCCGCCCTCGCCGGCGCCATCCTCTCCCCGCCCGCCTCGGAACCGCCCTCGCGCGCGCCGTCCAAGTCGCCGCACGACCTCGGCAGCGAGCTCGACATCGCCGAGCCGGTGCCGCCGTCCCCGGCGCGGTCGCACTCGTCGACGAGCACGCACTCCGAGGCGAGCACGTGCGGCAAGCGGCGCGTCGCCATGGGCAAGGACCGCGCCGACCTCCCCTTCTCGCCCGAGGTCAAGACGGCCCTCGCGCACACGCTCGGCGGCTTTGTCGGCAAGAGCCCGAGGTCGAGCTCGTCCGACCTGTCGTCGAGGCTGTCGTCGCTCGACCTGCGCTCGTCCTCCCCGTCGACCTCCTCCTCGACGACGCCAAAGGGCCCGGCGGCGGCGCCCGCAAGGCCGAGCTTACGTCGCGCCGGCTCGTCGTCGGCCGCCTCGTCCGAGAAAGTACACTCGCCCTCGTACGAGCACCCCGATCCCGTGAAGGAGCACATGGCTCACGCCATAGCTCACCACGACTCGACAATGCCGCTGCGGCTCGACAAGCTCGTCGCGCTCGTCGCCAACATGCCCGAGGTGCGTCCCCTCCTGTCTCGGTCCCGCTCGTCCCTGGAGGTCGCAGCTGACTCGGCGCCCGACTGCGCTCGCAGATCGCCTACTACGCCGACCCGAAGGGTCAGATTCAGTGGATGTCCAGCAGGTGGTTCAAGTACACCGGGCAGCAGATGTCGGACGAGCCATCTCCTGACGAATGGGCAGGTGCGCTCACCTTTCGCCGGGCTCGCTCTCTTCCCCCCTGCGCCCAGCTGACCTCACGCCTGTTCCTCGTCATGCAGCTTTCTTCCACCCGGACGACCTCGGCCACGCGTTCGAGATCTACAACGCCGGCATCGAGTCGGGCCAGGACTTCACGGCCGAGCACCGCATCCGCGGCGCAGACGGCTCGACCCGGTGGTTCCGTACGGCCGGCAGCGCGTGCCGCGCCGACAACGGCGACATCCTTGCGTTTGCGTGCAACATCACCGACATAGATGAGTTGGTCAAGGTGCGTCGTCGTCCTGCCCCTCCGAGGCTCGAGCCGACCGACCGAGCGCACTCTGACGCCTCCCCCCCTCCTGCGTGCAGACTCGGCACGATGCGCTCATCGTCAAAGAGCGCACGAAAGCTGTCCTGGCAGGATCTGGTGCGTCTACGCCGCTCGACCTGTCTGTGTGAGAGAGGAGGACCTTGAGCTGACTCGTCTCCTCGACGCACTGCAGAGCTCACCCTCCTCACGATCGACATGGACCTGCGCATCTCGTTCTTCGAGGGAAAGCACCCGCCGTTCAACTTCAGCACGGACCCGCCGACGCTCGTCGGCGAGCGCTTCCACGACCTGTGCGCCGACGAGGACCTGCGCGAGGGCGTTCGCAAGATCCTCGACGAGGAGGAAGACCTCGTCGAGGTCCCAACGGCGACCGACAACGGCCATGGCGGTATCCGGCACATGCGCTATCGAGTGCGTCCTCGTTCTCTTCGCAGCCTCGCTCGCGAGGCCCTCGAGCTGACTCAGCCCTCCTCACAGATCGTCCCCCTCATCGGCGACCCCTCGATCCCTATCTCGCACCCTGACGCCCAGGCCGTCGCCGGCTGCATCGCCGTCGGCGTCGACGTTAGCGAGCGCGTCGAGGCCGAGAACGCGCTCGAGGACAGCCGCACGCAGGCCGCCGAGGCGCGAGGCTCTGAGCTCGCCGCTCGCGAGGCCAACCGCCTCAAGACCGAGTTCCTCACGACCGTCAGCCACGAGATCCGCACGCCCATCGCTGCCGTTCTCGGAATCTGCGAGTGCGTCCTTCCCTCTCCTCTTGCCCGGCGAAGACGAGCTCGAGCTGACGCCGCGCACGGTCCCCCTCGCAGGCTCCTACTCGGCGACTCGGACCGGCTCGCCGACGACCAGCGCTCGCTCATCGAGAAGGCCGTGCGCAGCACCGAGGTGCTGCTCGACCTCGTCGGCGCCGTCCTCGACTTCCGCAAGCTCGAGACGGGCGAGCTCGAGCTCGAGCAGGAACCGCTCGCGCTCTCGGACGTCGTCGCCGACGCGAGCCTCTTTGGCGTCCTCGCCAAGAAGAAGGGCCTCGACTTCATCGAGGAGAACACCATGTCGTTCCCCGGCTTGCTCCTCGGTGACCGCATGCGCCTGCGCCAGGTCGTCAGCAACCTCTGCAGCAACTCGCTCAAGTTCACCAGTGCGTCTCAGCTTCTCTCCTCTCTCTCCCTCCCTCCTGCACGAGCATCGACTGACGTTCGTTCTTGCACATGCGCGCAGGCGAGGGCAACATCAGCTTGCGGCTGCGGCAAGTCTCCGAGGACGACGAGAAGGTGGTCGTCCAGTTCGAGATCTCGGACACGGGCCTCGGCATCAAGGAGGACGTCCTCCCGACGCTCTTTACGCCGTTCAAGCAGGCGAGCGTCGGCACGGCGCGCGAGTACGGCGGGTCCGGGCTCGGGCTGACGATCACCAAGAACGTGCGTCGTCGTCCTCCTCCTCTCTCCCCTCCTCGGCTTCGACCTTCGCTGACGCTGCCTCTCGCGCTCGCAGCTCGTCGAGCTCATGGACGGCACCATCGACTTGGCGTCGACCTTTGGCGAGGGCTCCCGCACGACCATCACGATCCCCTTCCGCAAGGCGCCCGCCGCCGAGTCGACCTCCGCGACCTCGAGCGCTTCGTCGATGTCCGCCTCCGACGAGCGCAAGGTAGGGTCGTCCGATGTCAACAAGAAGGACGAGTCGAAGGAGGCGAGGCGGCCCGAGGACGTGCGGGTCCTCCTCGCCGAGGACAACCAGCTCATCTCGGAGATCGTTTCACGCCAGCTGCGCAAGATGGGGGTGCGTTCACGTCCTCCCT
>Ga0308169_10004903_pt1 | contig 12310 bp, 9 predicted proteins | sample PhyBR1_2_FD_202139 | JGI IMG/M metagenome (GOLD analysis project Ga0308169, IMG submission 202139) | Phyllosphere microbial communities from UC Gill Tract Community Farm, Albany, California, United States - DLSLSB.R1 | ecosystem: Host-associated > Plants > Phyllosphere > Unclassified | place...
ATTTTGCCTTCATACTGTGCGGCGGTTTCGAACGCGGTCTGGCCGGTCTCTTCACGCCAGGTCAGCAGGTTTTTATCATCATTTGCCCAGTCAGCCATCATACCGGAAGAGAATTCACCGGAGATGATGTCATCCATGTGCTTCTGGAACAGCGGCGCCATGATGGTTTTCAGCTGCTCTGACAGCGCATAGGCGCGCAGTTTCGCCGGGTTAGAAAGACGATCCATCATCAGGGTGATGCCACCAAACTTCAGTGACTCGGTGATGGTTTCCCAGCCGAACTGAATCAGTTTTTCTGCGTAAGCCGGATCGGTACCTTCAGCCACCAGCTTGTCGAAGCAGAGCAGTGAACCCGCCTGCAACATGCCACACAGAATAGTCTGCTCACCCATCAGGTCAGATTTCACTTCTGCAACGAAGGAGGATTCCAGCACGCCAGCACGATCGCCGCCAGTCGCAGCTGCCCAGGCTTTAGCAATCGCCATGCCTTCGCCTTTTGGATCATTTTCAGGGTGAACCGCGATCAGCGTCGGCACACCAAAGCCACGTTTGTACTCTTCACGCACTTCAGTACCCGGGCACTTCGGCGCCACCATCACAACAGTGATGTCTTTACGGATGCTTTCGCCCACTTCAACGATGTTGAAACCGTGTGAGTAGCCCAGTGCAGCGCCATCTTTCATCAGCGGCTGAACAGCCTGAACTACAGCAGAGTGCTGCTTGTCTGGCGTCAGGTTAACCACCAGGTCAGCCTGCGGGATCAGCTCTTCGTAAGTACCCACTTTGAAACCGTTATCGGTCGCTTTGCGCCATGAAGGGCGTTTCTCCGCAATCGCTTCAGCACGCAGTGCATAAGCAACGTCCAGACCGGAATCACGCATGTTCAGACCCTGGTTCAGGCCCTGCGCACCACAGCCAACGATAACGACTTTTTTGCCTTTCAGGAAACTGGCACCATCCGCGAATTCATCACGCGCCATGAAACGGCATTTGCCTAATTGCGCCAGCTGGTTGCGCAGGTTCAATGTGTTGAAATAGTTAGCCATGGGTACTCCAGTAAGGTTGTGTTTGCTTTTTTTGTTCAGGAACGGCGAATCGTGCAGCGCCGCGAATGACCCCATCATATGACAGGAATTCTGTTGCTTAAATTGATATATTAACAACGTCACATTGCAATAAATGCAACACCACCCAGAGGCGACGCGCACATGGATTTACGGGATCTGAAACTGTTTCTTCATCTGGCAGAAAGCTGCCACTTCGGGCGCACTGCGCGTGCGATGCACGTCAGCCCTTCCACGCTGTCACGCCAGATCCAGCGGCTTGAAGAAGATGTCGGCCATGCGCTGTTTCTGCGCGATAACCGCACCGTGACGCTGACGGAAGCGGGCGAACGCCTGCGCCAGTTTGCCCAGCAGACGCTGTTGCAGTATCAGCAACTGCGCCATGTGATGGATCTTAACGGCCCGTCACTCAGCGGCGAACTGCGACTGTTCTGTTCTGTGACGGCGGCCTACAGTCATCTGCCGCCCATCCTTGACCGCTTTCGCGCTGAACATCCGCAGGTCGAAATCAAACTGGATACCGGCGATGCCGCGGATGCGGTGGAAAAAGTGCACTCCGGCGATGCCGATCTGGCGATTGCGGGACGGCCTGAAACCCTGCCCGCCAGCATTGATTTTATGCCACTGGGGCTGATCCCGCTGGTACTGATTGCGCCTGCGCTGCCCTGTGCTGTTCGCACTCAGGCCACACAGCCGCAGCCCGACTGGTCAAAAATTCCGTTTATCCTGCCGGTGCAGGGACCTGCACGACGGCGTATCGACCTCTGGTTCCGCCGTCAGCGCATCCCGAATCCGGTGATTTACGCCACCGTATCGGGTCATGAGGCGATTGTCTCAATGGTGGCGCTGGGTTGCGGTATTGCACTGTTGCCGGATGTGGTGCTGGAGAACAGCCCGGACCCGGTGCGAAACCGCGTGCTGCTGCTGGAGAATATTGACTCGGTTGCGCCGTTCGAACTCGGCATCTGCGTGCAAAAAAAGCGGCTCGGAGAGCCGCTGATCAGTGCTTTCTGGAGCCAGCTGTAATCAGTGGCCTGACAGGAAGAAGCGGAACGCCGGGTTCTGGCTTTCGTCATGAAAGTCGTAACCCAGATCGGTGAGATGCTCCTCGAAACGTGGCTCATCGCTGCCGAGTTCAAAAGCTGCCAGCACACGACCATAGTCGGTGCCGTGGCTGCGGTAATGAAACAGCGAGATATTCCAGTGAGTGCCCAGCGTCTGCAGGAACTTCAGCAATGCGCCAGGTGCCTCCGGGAATTCAAAGCTGAAGAGCCGTTCACGCAGCGGCTTGGAGGGACGTCCGCCCACCATGTAGCGCACGTGCAGTTTCGCCATCTCATCATCTGAAAGATCGACCACCTGATAACCGCCGCTGGTGAGCTCGCTGATGATTTCGCTACGCTCTTCCACGCCACGGGTCAGACGCACGCCAACAAAGATGCAGGCTTTGTCCGCATCCGCGTAGCGGTAGTTGAACTCGGTGATGGAACGTCCGCCCAGCGTCTGGCAGAAGCGCAGGAAGCTGCCCTGCTGTTCCGGGATGGTGACAGCCAGCAGCGCTTCACGCTGTTCGCCCAGCTCACAACGCTCGGAGACGTAACGCAGGCCGTGGAAGTTGACGTTGGCACCTGATAACACATGCGCCAGCCGCTCGCCTTTGATCTCGTGCTGCTGGATATACTTCTTCATCCCTGCAAGCGCCAGCGCGCCAGATGGCTCCGCCACAGCACGCACATCTTCGAACAGATCTTTCATCGCCGCGCAAATCGCATCGCTGTCGACGGTAATGATGTCATCGAGGTAGGCCTGACAGAGCCGGAAGGTCTCGCTGCCAATCCGTTTGACCGCGACGCCTTCGGCAAACAGCCCGACGCGCGGCAGATCGACCGGATGACCTGCTTCCAGTGCGGCTTTCAGGCAGGCTGAATCTTCTGACTCCACCGCAATCACTTTGATTTGCGGCATCAGCTGCTTGATCAGCACAGCCACGCCCGCGGCCAGACCGCCGCCGCCAACCGGGACAAAGACCCGGTCGAGGTGCGCATCCTGCTGCAACAGCTCCATCGCCAGCGTGCCCTGTCCGGCAATGACAGCCGGATGGTCAAATGGCGGCACGAAGGTGTAGCCGCGCTGTTCAGCGAGCTCTATCGCTTTGGCTTTCGCCTCATCAAAGTTGGCGCCAAACAGGAAAGCCTCACCGCCAAATGCGCGCACTGCATCAACCTTGATGTCTGCGGTCGCCAGCGGCATCACAATCAATGACTTGATGCCCAGTTTCGTCGCGGAGAGTGCCACGCCCTGCGCATGGTTACCGGCTGACGCCGTCACCACGCCGCGCGCTTTCTGCTCTTCGTTCAGACCGGCAATCATCGCGTAAGCACCGCGCACCTTGAAACTGTGCACCGGCTGGCGATCTTCCCGCTTCACCAGAATGGTGTTGCCGAGCCGCGCCGAAATTTTTTCCATAACCTGCAGCGGCGTCACCTGTGCCACTTCATACACCGGTGAACGCAGCACTGCGCGCAAATATTCGGCGCCGCCAGGCGCGTCAGGTAGCGGTTGAGACTCGGCCATTTTTAGCCTCCCAGCTTGCTCTTATCGCGGACAGCGCCTTTGTCAGCACTGGTCGCGAGTAATGCGTAAGCACGCAGCGCAAAGGAGACTTCACGCTGACGATTGACTGGCGTATAGGCCGCATCGCCACGTGCCTGTTGCTCTTCACGGCGGGCGTGCAGTTCGTTATCCGGCACAGCGAGTTTGATGCCGCGATTAGGGATATCGATTTCAATGGTATCGCCATCTTTGACCAGCGCAATGGTGCCGCCGTTAGCCGCTTCCGGCGAAGCGTGGCCGATAGAGAGGCCCGACGTACCGCCGGAGAACCGACCATCGGTGATCAGTGCGCAGCTTTTGCCCAGGCCCATCGATTTCAGATAGGTGGTCGGATAGAGCATTTCCTGCATGCCCGGCCCGCCTTTTGGTCCTTCGTAGCGGATGACGACCACGTCGCCTGCCACAACTTTGCCGCCCAGAATCGCTTCTACCGCGTCATCCTGGCTTTCATAGACTTTAGCCGGACCCGTGAAGGTCAGGATCTCTTTGTCTACGCCCGCCGTTTTAACGATACAGCCATCTTCGGCGATGTTGCCGTAAAGCACGGCCAGACCGCCATCCTGCGAGTAAGCGTTTTCGCGGGTGCGGATACAGCCTTCGGCACGATCATCATCCAGCGTGTCCCAGCGGCAGTTCTGTGAGAACGCCTGGGTGGTACGGATGCCTGCCGGGCCAGCGCGGAACATATCTTTCACGGCCTGATCTTTGGTCAGCATGATGTCGTACTGATCCAGCGTTTCACGCATCGTCTGCTGCAGAATATTACGGGCGCTGCTGTCGAACAGGCCTGCGCGATCCAGCTCGCCCAGAATCGCAAAAACCCCACCCGCGCGATGCACATCTTCCATGTGATATTTCGGGGTACTTGGCGCGACTTTACAAAGCTGAGGCACTTTGCGTGACAGGCGATCGATGTCGGAGATATTAAAGTCGATGTCGCCTTCCTGTGCCGCCGCCAGCAGGTGCAATACGGTGTTGGTGGAACCGCCCATGGCGATATCCAGCATCATGGCGTTCTCGAAAGCGGCCTTGTTAGCGATGTTACGTGGCAGCATGTTGACGTCATCCTGCTCGTAGTAGCGCTTGGTCAGACTGACGATGCGCTTACCGGCATTGATGAACAGCTCTTTGCGATCGGCGTGCGTGGCCAGCAGTGATCCGTTGCCAGGCTGCGACAGGCCCAGAGCTTCGGTCAGACAGTTCATCGAGTTGGCGGTGAACATACCGGAGCAGGAGCCGCAGGTCGGACAGGCAGAGCGTTCGATCTGATCGCTGTCGGCATCGCTGACGTTCGGGTTGGCACCCTGAATCATCGCATCCACCAGATCCAGCTTGATGATTTTGTCAGAAAGCTTGGTTTTACCCGCTTCCATCGGTCCACCGGAAACAAAGATCACCGGAATATTCAGGCGCAGTGACGCCATCAGCATTCCCGGCGTGATTTTATCGCAGTTAGAGATGCAGACCATGGCGTCTGCGCAGTGCGCGTTGACCATGTACTCGACCGAGTCGGCAATCAGTTCGCGCGAAGGCAGTGAATACAGCATGCCGCCATGACCCATGGCAATACCGTCATCCACCGCGATGGTGTTGAACTCTTTAGCCACACCACCTGACGCTTCAATCTGCTCAGCGACGAGTTTACCCAGGTCGCGGAGGTGAACGTGGCCAGGGACAAATTGGGTGAATGAGTTAACCACAGCGATAATCGGCTTGCCGAAATCGTCGTCGGTCATTCCTGTCGCGCGCCATAAGGCACGGGCACCTGCCATATTGCGGCCGTGGGTGGTAGTGGCGGAACGGTACTTAGGCATGCTCTATTTACTCCAGTAAGAATAAGCTCGCGGACGTCAGATGACGCCCGCGCTGTATCTGATTATGGGTTAACCGGATCTAACCAGCCCCACTTGTCTTCTGTTTCGCCAGTGAACAGACCAAAGAAGGCCTCCTGGATGCGTTTGGTGACCGGACCACGTTTGCCTTCGCCCACCTGAATGCGATCCACGCTGCGTACCGGCGTGATTTCTGCGGCGGTGCCAGACATAAAGACTTCGTCAGCCAGATAGAGCGACTCACGCGACAGCGTCTGCTCACGCACTTCAATGCCCATATCGCGCGCCAGCGTGATGATGGCATCGCGGGTGATACCTGGCAGTGCAGAGGAGGTGAATGGCGGCGTAAACAGCACACCATCTTTAACTTCAAACAGGTTCTCGCCAGCACCTTCTGAAATCAGGCCATTGGTGTCCAGCGCGATACCTTCCTGATAACCGTGACGACGGGCTTCGCTGCCCACCAGCAGTGAGGAGAGGTAGTTACCACCCGCTTTCGCGGCGGTTGGCAGGGTATTTGGCGCAACGCGGTTCCATGAGGAGACCATCGCATCGATGCCGTTTTCCAGCGCTTCTGCGCCCAGGTATGCGCCCCACGGGAAGGCAGCAATGATCACATCGGTGGTGAAGCCGTCTGGCGGGTTCACGCCCAGGCCCACATCGCCAACAAAGGCCAGCGGACGGATATAAGCACTTTTCAGTTTGTTCACGCGGATGACTTCGCGGCACGCTTCCATCAGCTCATCAACGCTGCTTTTAATCGGGAAGCGGTAGATTTTGGCGGAGTCGTGCAGACGTTGCATGTGTTCGCGATGACGGAACACAACCGGTCCTTTGTGAGAGTCGTAGCAACGCACGCCTTCAAATACCGACGTACCGTAGTGCAACGCGTGAGACATGACGCTGACCTTCGCATCTTCCCACTTAACCATCTCGCCATTGAACCAAATAAAGTCTGCTTTCTTCGTGCTCATTGTTATTTCCTCTCGCGGCTACGCGCGGATTTGTTGTGTTGTCTGTTGTTGAATCTGAACGCATGCAACGTCGATCAATTTACTTAACTGCGAAGACAGTAAATCGACGGAGCGCTGGCTGGCAACGGTCATTTCAATATTAATGTTTTCTGCGTTAGCGACTGAGGCCATGTTCATAGAACAGACCTGAAAACCGCGGTGACGCACGACGCGTAAAATGCGCTCTAATATTTCAGGGCGGAAACGGGCTTCGATAGACAATTGATGCTGGTTCATACGGTTTTCTCCATCATGTTTGCATTGCTGGCACCCGGCGGTACCAGTGGCCAGACGTTTTCATGCTCATCTATTGCAACATGCAGGAAGTAAGGACCTTCGCTGTTCAGCAGAGCATCAAGGGCGGCGTCGACCTGATCTTTACGGGTAATGCGCTGGCCAGGAATGTTGAACGCGCTGGCCAGCGTGAGGAAGTCGGGATTATCGGACAGATTGGTTTCGCTGTAGCGACCGTCAAAAAAGAGCTGCTGCCACTGGCGCACCATGCCCAGACGCTGGTTATCCATCAGTACGATTTTAACCGGCAGCTTGCCGCGCTTGATGGTACCTAGTTCCTGAATGTTCATCATGATGGAGCCATCACCCGAGACACAGATAACCGTATCTTCCGGGCGTGCAACCTGTGCGCCGATAGCGGCAGGCAAACCAAAGCCCATGGTGCCTAAACCACTGGAGGTGATGAAGTTTTCCGGTGCGCTAAATGCCATGTGCTGTGCCGTCCACATCTGATGCTGACCAACGTCGGTGGTCACAACAGTATTGGCCGGTTTGCGATCGGAAAGCTGCTTCAGCAACAGCGGCGCATAGATCGCTTCGCCTGGATGGTCATAGCGCCATGAGTGACTGGCTTTAAGCGCTTTCACCTCATCACGCCAGGCGTTGATATGCAGCGGCTGACTCAGAGCAGGCAGCAATTCGTTGAGATCACCCTGCAGAGAGACGTGTGCGCGACGTAATTTGTTTAACTCAGCGGGATCGATGTCGAGATGAATCACGCTGGCGTGGGGTGCAAAGGTATCCAGCTTGCCGGTGACGCGGTCGTCGAAGCGCGCACCGACCGCGATCAGCAGGTCACATGCCTGTACGGCCAGGTTAGCGGCTTTGGTGCCGTGCATCCCCAGCATGCCCAGATAGACCTCACTGCGTGGATCCACGCTGCCTAAGCCTTTCAGGGTAGCCACTGCCGGAATACCGGTTTCTTCTGCCAGCGCACGCAGTGCCGGAACAGCCTGCGCCAGACCGACGCCACCGCCAACGTAGAGCATGGGTTTTCTGGCCTGCGCCATCAGTGCACGTGCTTCGTGAATTGCCTGATGTGGCAGCGCGCTTCCCTCTTCTACCGGCACCAGATGCGGTGCGGGCTCACCCTGCGCAATCTGAATGTCTTTCGGGATATCAACCAGCACCGGACCCGGACGACCCGACTGCGCCAGCGCAAAGGCTTCCGCCATGATAGCGGGCAGCTCATCCAGCGACTCGACCAGGAAACTGTGCTTGGTACAGGCCAGCGAGAGTCCCAGTACGTCGATCTCCTGGAAAGCATCGGTGCCGATGAAGGCAGAGGTTACCTGACCGGTGATTGCCACAACCGGAACCGAATCCATCATGGCATCCGCCAGGCCCGTAATCAGGTTAGTCGCGCCAGGGCCTGAAGTGGCGATACAGACGCCAGTTTTGCCGGTTGAGCGGGCATAGCCAATCGCCGCCATCACTGCGCCCTGCTCATGACGACACAGTAGGTGTTCCACGCCGCCATCATAGAGCGCGTCGTATACCGGCATAATTGCGCCGCCAGGGTAACCAAATACGGTATTAACCCCCTGCGCGCGTAAAGCCTGAACTACCCACTGTGCACCTGTCATCGCTATTCTCCTGTGTCCTGACCGGAACAACAGAATTTTATGCTACTGTTCATTGTTTGTTCCTTGTGGATTTACTGATATTTCCTCGGGTCGAAAAAAAACCCCCGGACCTTTCGGTGCGGGGGTTTTTTCGGATTCGAGGCTTGATTTTTAAGCCTTTCTTTCTCCAAGCGTTGCCCCGCACGGTAGGTTAATAACCACCACCACGCTAATCACGACCAGGCTAATCACTTGTAGAAGGGCTTTCATGTGTTGTTCAATTCTTTTACGTGTTCGAAGTAATGCCTACAGAGTTATCATAGTCAGGGGTTATGGCACAACTTTTTTTACAGACTTTTTTTAACCACTGGCGCTGGATAACGACCTATCAACCTGTATTACAAGAAATAATTACGTGATGATAATTATTCATCACTTTAGTGGCGTAATCATGTTTTGATGAATTTGCGCGAAGTCGCACAAGATTTCAATACGCCTTGAAAAAAACGCTGATGAGCTGGACGATGGCCCGAACAGTGCTGATCATCCCCTCGCTTTCATTTGACGCTGTCACCAGACTGGCGGCAACAAGGAGCGAGTATGTCATTATCAAAAGTTCTGACCCGGGCAGCATTAGGCGTAGAAGCCCCGCTGGTGACCATTGAGGCGCATATCAGTAACGGCCTGCCAGCGTTAACACTGGTGGGTTTGCCTGAAACCACCGTGAAAGAGGCACGTGAGCGGGTCCGCAGCGCCATTATCAACAGTGGTTTTACCTTTCCGGCTAAGCGCGTCACCATCAATCTGGCCCCGGCAGATTTACCCAAAGAGGGCGGGCGGTATGACTTACCTATGGCGATCGCCATTCTGGTCGCCTCTGAGCAGCTTCCTGCCGATAAGCTGACGCACTATGAGTTTCTGGGTGAGCTGGCACTCGACGGCGCAGTGTGCGGTGTACAGGGCGCGATTCCAGCGGCTATGGTGGCGATACAGGCGGGAAGGCAGCTGGTGCTCTCCGTTGAAAATCAGGGTGATGCCGGACTCATCCGTCAGGGGTTGTCGCTGGTCGCCTCTCACCTCAGCGAGGTATGCGCCTTTCTGCGTAATGCGCTCACATTACCGACGGCCCAATACCCTGAACAGCAGGGCGACGTGCCGGCTGATGATCTCGCTGATGTCATTGGTCAGGAGCAGGGGCGCAGAGCACTGGAGATCACAGCGGCAGGCGGTCATAACCTGCTGCTGATTGGGCCACCGGGCACGGGTAAAACCATGCTCGCCACCCGACTGCCTGGCATAATGCCTTCTCTTAGCGATCAGGAAGCTCTGGAGTGCGCGGCAATCGACAGCCTGGTGAACAACAATACCCTGCACCGACAGTGGCGCACGCGGCCTTTCAGGTCACCTCACCATAGCGCATCTCTCTATGCTTTGATTGGTGGCGGATCATTGCCACGGCCCGGTGAGATATCACTCGCGCACAATGGCGTACTGTTTCTGGATGAGTTACCGGAATTTGATCGCAAGGTACTGGACTCCCTGCGCGAGCCATTAGAGTCGGGCGTCATCGCTATTTCCCGTGCCCGGGCAAAAGTTACCTATCCGGCACGGTTTCAGCTGATCGCTGCGATGAATCCCAGTCCAACCGGGCATTATCAGGGACAACACAACCGCTGCTCACCCCAACAGGTTTTGCGGTATCTCAGCAAGCTATCAGGCCCTTTTTTGGATCGTTTTGATCTTTCGCTGGAGGTGCCGCTACTGCCGGGTGGGATGCTCAGCGGTCAGCGCACCAGAGCGGAAGCGTCTGAGCAGGTACGTCATCGGGTGGTCGCGGCACGTAACATTCAGCTGGCCCGCACAGGCAAGATCAATGCGCATTTAAACAATGCAGAGATTATGCGCTGGTGTCAGCCTGCCAAAGAAGACGCGGAGTGGCTGGAGTCCGTGCTGGAGAAACTGGGTTTGTCTGTGCGGGCATGGCAGCGGATTTTGAAAGTGGCGCGTACCGTTGCCGATCTAGCGGGGGATACGGATATTAGCCGGTCACATCTGCAGGAAGCGGTCAGTTACCGTACAATAGATCGATTAATGATTCATCTGCACAACAGCCTGCAATAAAAAAAGGGGCTTTCGCCCCTTCTCTGTTAATCGTCGCTGTCGGTAAAGTCTTCAACGGTGTCCATCTGCGGTTTACCGCCAGAGAGCGTATGAAAACGCTTAGGACGCTTAATGCGGGTCATATACTTAGACCACACGCGCTCAGCTTCCGTTTGCGGCTCACGCACGCCACGACACACTTCAATAAACAAACGTTCTTCTTCAGTTACAGGCTCACGCTTTGATAAATCCAGCTCATTAAAAGCAAAACCGTGGCGTTCAAGAAGCTGAGCTTCTTTAATAGTAAAGTCACCGTGGCGTGAGAAACCACGCGGGTAATGTTTGTTATCAAAGAAACGATTCTCTGTTGAGAAGCTTTCCGCCATGTTACACGCTCCTGATTTTCTAATGCCGTGCTGTTAATGGCGCGGAGTATTAGATAGGCTTGACAGAGTGTAAAACAAAACATTTAAATCTATACGACAAACATTTTTTGGGAGAACGCTGTGGATACGGAATTACTGAAAACTTTCCTGGAAGTGAGCAGGACACGTCATTTTGGGCGTGCTGCAGAAGCACTTTACCTTACGCAATCTGCTGTCAGTTTTCGCATCCGTCAGTTAGAAAATCAGCTTGGCGTTAATCTTTTTACACGGCATCGCAATAACATACGTCTGACGGCGGCAGGAGAGCGACTGCTTCCCTATGCTGAAAGCCTGATGAGCACCTGGATGATGGCGAAGAAGGAGGTTTCTCATACTCAGCAGCATCATGAGCTTTCTATAGGTGCCAGTGCATCTCTATGGGAAGCCTATCTGACGCCATGGCTACAGACGCTGTATGAGAATCGGGAGAGCCTGCATTTAGAAGCGCGCGTGGCACAGCGGCATCTGCTGGTTAAACAGCTTCATGAGCGCCAGCTGGATCTGTTGATTACCACTGAAGCGCCTAAGATGGATGAGTTAACCAGTCAGCAGATTGGTCATATTTCACTGGCGCTGTTCTGCGCCCGGCAGAGTGAAAAGCGCGAGAAATATGATTACATTAAGCTGGAATGGGGAGCTGATTTTCATCAGCATCAGAGCTATCTCTCGGGGGCTGATGATGTGCCGGTCCTCTCCACAACGTCAGCGCATGTCACCCGTGAACTGCTGCATACCACCGGCGCATGCGCGTTTCTGCCGGACTTCTGGCAAAGTGTTTACAGTGAGTTGATGATGATTCCGGATACACCCGTTGCCGTTCGTCCGCTCTATGCTGTCTGGTTGCAGAACAGCGATCAGCAGGCACATATCCGCCAGTTGCTTAAATTCCCGATTCTGGTCAGGCAAAACAGCTGAATTTACGGGAAAAAGAGGTGAGCAGGGAAGATCAGAGGCCAGTTAGCGTTAGCTGGTTTTCTTTTTTGCTTTTTTAAAGGCAAAAAAAATCCTTTGCCGAAGCAAAGGATCGTTTTCTGGCAGGGGCGGAGGGACTCGAACCCCCAACACCCGGTTTTGGAGACCGGTGCTCTACCAATTGAACTACGCCCCTAATAGGGTGGCGGAACGGACGGGGCTCGAACCCGCGACCCCCTGCGTGACAGGCAGGTATTCTAACCAACTGAACTACCGCTCCACCGATTCTTTCACGGTTCTCAGCAACCGGCTGAGAGCCGTCTGTTCCTGTTGCTTTCCTTGTCAGGGGAAAAGGAACGAATTTAATGCCTGGCAGTTCCCTACTCTCGCATGGGGAGACCCCACACTACCATCGGCGCTACGGCGTTTCACTTCTGAGTTCGGCATGGGGTCAGGTGGGACCACCGCGCTAAAGCCGCCAGGCAAATTCTT
>Ga0308169_10004904_pt1 | contig 12309 bp, 15 predicted proteins | sample PhyBR1_2_FD_202139 | JGI IMG/M metagenome (GOLD analysis project Ga0308169, IMG submission 202139) | Phyllosphere microbial communities from UC Gill Tract Community Farm, Albany, California, United States - DLSLSB.R1 | ecosystem: Host-associated > Plants > Phyllosphere > Unclassified | place...
GTGCGGGCAACCATCGCCTTGGCCTGGCGCACCGCGCCGAACAGGCTGGGCTTGCTCACCGGCAGTGTCGCTATCGTGGTTTCGCCCACCAGCTCGGCGCGCGGGGGCACGGCGACGACGTCGAGGAACTCGGCAATCGAGCTGCGCTGGATGACGACGTGGCTTGTCCCGCCTGCCACCTTGTCGATGACGTAGAGCCGCACCGCGATATCGGTGCCGTGCTTCCTGTAGCAATGCTCCAGCCGGAGCGAGGTCCGCACCGTGCAGCCGGTCAGCACCGCCTCATAGGCCGCCTTCAGCCGGGCGCTGGGCGCGAACCAGTCCGGCATGACCGCCACCACCCGCCCGCCCTTGGCGACGCGCCGGATCGCCGCCTGCAGATGGCGGAGGGCGGCGAGGTCGTCCTCCCCGCGGCCGATGCTGCGCGAGAACGGCGGGTTCATCACCACCACCGTTGGTTTGGGCATACGGGCGTGGAGGCTGACCAGCGCGGCCCCGTCGTGGCCGGTGACTACCGCGTCCGGGAAGATGCCGGCGAGACGTTCGCGGCGTTTGGCATCGATCTCGTTCAGCTGCAGGCTGGCGCACGCCGGGGCCTGGACGATCAGGAGGCCGTTGCCGGCGCTGGGCTCGAGGACGATGTCGTCCGGACCGATCGCCGCCATCAGCACCGCGATCGCCGCGATGTCGACCGGGGTCGAGAATTGCTGAAGGTTGACCTGCTCCTCGCTGCGCACCGTCTGGGTCGGCAGCAGTTGCATGATCGACGATGCCGCATGGACGTCGGCGAGGTTCGCGATCTGGTAGGGACGCGTCGCGAGATGCAGGGCCACCGCATGTTCGAGCATCTCGAAGCTGTCGCGCTGGGTCCAGCGGCCGTCGGCGTCCGATCCGCCGAACGCCGCGGTCATGCCCTCATTGAGGTCACGGCGCGCGATCGGCGTACCGGCTGCGAGCAACCCGGCAATTTTTGCCGCAGCGGCGAGGTCAGTGACGGGCGGGAGATCGAGAAGGTCGAACATGGCAGGGCTCCTTGGTGCTGGCTGCCAATCCGACAGCTCACCGCCCCCTTCCCCCTCCCCTCTACTTGGCCTCGAGTGCCCCGGCCCAGTCCTTGTGGCCCATGGGGAAGTCGACCTGGATCACCCGGTCCTCGGTCGCGTAGTGGGTAATGCTCCGCGACACCGCCCGGCGTCCGGCCAAGTCATTGTCGCCGGCGAGGATCAGCTTGGTGACGCTGTCCGGGATGGTGATGATATCGAGCCGGCGCGAGCCGAGCGTTGCCCAGCAGGGCAGGCCCCGGATTTGTGACCATGCCCGCGCCGTCTCGAAGCCCTCGGCGAGCCCAATCGTCGGTCCTAGCCCGCCGCCCCGCCATGCGCCGGTGCCAAGCGTCCCGAGCGTCGCCTTCTGGGTGTAGCCACCATCGGGATTGAGGAAGATGCGCTGGAAGGCGACCAGTCGCTGACCTTCACGCACCCCGACCAGCAGCGCCGGCTTGAATACCGTCGTTGGTTTGGGACCAAGCGGGCAGCGCGGATGGAAACGGACATCGGTCGGTGCCGGCAGCAGGCATCTCGATGCCAGATAGCGCTCCGCGAGGTTGCCGGACACGCTGCCCGCCTCGTTCCATAACCGATCGATATTGGCGGTGCCGGTCGCCTGGGCCGGGGCTGGTGGTTCATAGCGACGACCGAGCGGAATGCGGTCGAGTTCGCGCAGGATATCAGTGGCGTTGCAGCCGGCAAAGCAGGTCACCAGCAGCCCGCGGTCACCCTGCCGAATCGACAGGCTCGGTGTACCATCGGCATGGGCGGGGCATCTGCACGTCGCAGTGTTGCCGTGCCAGGTGCCGCCAAGCGCGCCGACTAGGTCGACCATGTGCTGCGATGGTCGGTTGGCGATAAGGGCCATGGCCGGACCAATCAGCGTTCGTCGCCGGCCACGCCGACGATGGCGTAGTCCGCGGACTCGCTGGCGAAATAGGCTTCGATGGCGCCGTCATCGTTAGCGGCGTGTCGGGTGGTGGTAAGTCCCGTCCGTTCCCGGACATAGGCTGCAAGTGCCCGGCGCGCGGTGGCTTCGTCGGGATGGACGTCTGCGATTGGCACATCGGTGCCGTCCCGGATGACAAGGATGACGCGTTGCATGGCGATGGCCTTTGGTTTCGGGAAGCCTTTACCGGCTGTCCCTGGTGCGAAGGGTTGAGGCCGTTCATCACGACCCTTCTCTCACCCTCCCTCTCCACTCCATTTTGACGGACCAACGGTGCGCGCCGGTCGTTTACCGGGCGCTAAAGCGTGCCTGTTAATCTGTCCGGGAACTACAACCATTCTGCGCTGGTTTCTGGCCAGTGCTCCTTAAGATGAGGTGTCCGTGAACCAGTTTTCGCAAATCGAGATTGCCAACTGGATCGCCATCTATCTGGCGGCGGGTATGTGCTGCGCGATCGCGATGGTGATGTCGGTCAGCGTGACATTGCATGGTCTATGGCAGGATAAGGCGTGGCAAGACGTTCGCACTGTCCGCGGCGCGGTTCTGTTTCTGCCGAAGGCGTGGTGGCGCTGGCAGAAGCTCTATCTGCTGTCGACGCCGGTGACGCTTGGCATCGTGAGCTATTTCGCCGCGACGATGACCTGGGCCTGATCGCTTTTCCCGGGAAGCCACGAACCAGAGCCGAACAATCAGATATCGAGCGTCCGCAGGATCTTCCGGACGGCGAGATCCTGTTCCACTTCGGATGGATCGAGGGTCATAAGGTCGCCAAGTGTCTTCATGCGGGGATGGGTGACCGCCTTTGCCGCCTCATAGTCGTCGCTATCGAACCCCATCGCCTCCACGACCAAAGTTTTCACCTCGCCGGTCATCCGCGACCTCGCCTCCAGCATGAAGTCGGGCCGGCAGGGACCATCCGGCGTCATCGTGTCGAACAGCGGCTTGCCGATCGCGACGTCGACGCCTTGCCGGTGAAGCTCGCGCTGGGCGGCCAGGATGGCATTTAGCGTCTTCCGTTCGAAGTCGGATTCGACCGGCACGAACATCCGGCCGTTGTGGATCGGCTGGGCATAGGCGCGCAGCGGCGCATAGCCACGCGCCTCCGGATACTCGCCGGCGACGACCAGGACGATGAAGGGACCGGCGATGCGGTTGCCCCGGATCGAGGGTGACTGGACCCGGGTGGCGATCCGGATCGGGTCGCCGTCGGGGACATGGATCTCGTTACCTTTGATCGTCTTGGCGTAGAGCGCCACGAAGCCCTGCGGGGCATGGGTCTTGGGCCATTTCGGGGCCAGCACGCGGAGGGTGCCATAGACCACGTTGGTCTCGAGCGGTCGCGCATGCGTCCAGAAGGCGCGGGCCAGCTCGATGCCGGGTGCGATCTCGATCTTGGCGGCCGCACGACCGAGCGCCCCGAACTCCTCTTTGATCGACCATTCCTGACCGAGCATGAGCGGGGCGATCTGGTTGCAGCCGGCGTTGTCGAGTAGCCGCCAGAGCAGGCGGGCAAGGCGCGGCGTCGAGGCGTTGCGGGTGCGGTCGTCCTGGCTGTCGTCCTCGGGACGTTGCGCGAGCTTCTCCGGCGCCGGCCGCAGCACCTCGAAGAACCCCGAAGGCGGATCGGTCGGCGTATTGCGCGTGCGGACCTCTGTCAGGCGGTTGGTGGCCTGATCGCGGAAGAACGGGCAGTCGGGACGATGCTCGGGACGCTTGGTGCTGGTCAGCCGACGGAGGTAATAGGTTTCGGCCTCGGAAAGGTAAGCCGGCGTCAGGATCGGGGGTGCCTCGTCGGTGCCGAGGCAATCACAGGCGATCCAGCGCTCGCCGATCCGGGCATTCTGGACCAGTGTCACCCCGGCCTGTTCGTCGTGATACGAGCCCTCGCCGACGTACCAGCGCACCAGCGCCTCGCGCAAAGGTGGCGGTAGCCGGATTCGGTCTCGGCTGTTTCCGTCGGTATCGCGGTGGATCAACCACATGTTCGAGTGACCTTGAGGCGCTGATTTGAGTCAGTTTCGGCAGGTCCGGTGGTCTTGACAAGCGCTAACTACCGGACCTCAACTCTTGAATACCACGTCGTTTGGGGGTTTTCCGTGCGTTATCCAGTCGCTGTTGTTGGCCTTTGCGCCGGTCTGATCGTCGGCTCGCAGGCGCTTGCCGCGCCGAAACGTGGCCTCGTCCGCAAGGTGCAGCTGATCTCCATGACGGGCACCGCTCTGATCGAGGAGGAAACAGTAGGGCCAGACAGTGCAGCGCCGCAGGCTTCGGTCGATGCCCCGCCCCTTCCGGCGTCCTTCGCGGTCCATGATCTCAGTCGCCGCTATGTGCAGTTTCGCATGCAGCAGGAGATGGCGGCAGCGGTAGCTGCGCCGGCTGCGACCACCAGCGAGCCAGCGATCGTCGCGGCGTTCTCCTCGATCCCGGTCCCGGGTTGGCTGCGTGGCGGCATCGGCCCCATTCAGCAGGTTCCCTTCAAACCCGGCTGCGCGCCGCTGGCGTATCAACCCTCGGGTTTCCTTGGTCGCGGTGCGGAGGCACGCCGGGCAGCCTATTACGGGATGATGAGCGCGGTCGCCTGCGAGCAGGGCATCCCGACCGGACTGTTCGACGCGATGATTATTCGGGAGAGTGGCTACAATCCGATCGCGACCTCTACCGCCAACGCCTACGGCCTCGCGCAGCTGATGCCCGGCACCGCGGTCGGCCTCGGCGTCGATCGCTACGATCCGCTCCAGAATATGCGCGGCGGTGCTCGCTATCTCCGCCAGCAACTCGACCGCTTCGGGCAGGTCCACCTCGCCCTGGCCGCGTACAATGCGGGTCCAGGGAGGATCAGAAATGGACTGGTGCCGCGTATCACCGAGACGCAAGCCTATGTGACCAACATCATCGCCAACTGGTCACGCCTTACGTCGCCACCGGGATCGCCCTCGATGATCTCGACCTTGCCACGAGGGTACACGCGGATAGCTGCGATGACGCAGTTCTGATCCAGAGACCGCCGCGATCGCAACAGGTTGGAATAAGCACAGCAGAATCCGCATGCTCCATTCGGGGAGCATTGTGGCGGCGTAAGCCGACACTCCTGACGTTTCGTCTGGCTGTTAACGGTCGTTTTTTTGGGCTGGGGTTTCGGTGTTCTCCAATAAGATACGCGTTGGCCGGCCTAGGCCAACTCTTTCTGACGTATATCTAATGAATCCATTAGCGGTTTCGAACCCTTATGAGCCTCACGTTCAGCACGATCGACACCGGCACCAAGCCGAGCCAGCATCCGGCCGAGTGGGCCGCTGACCGTGGCTTCCGCCAGCTCCTTGCACGACAGCGTGTCGAGCATCGCCTTCGTGACTTCGATCTGTTCGATCTGGCGCTCCTCGGCGTCAACCGGAACCGGTGCCGGCCTCATCCAGCGGGGCAGGATCGCCAGTACGCGCGCTGGCAACAGCGGCCGGTAGGCATTTGAGGTCTGCACGTAACGGGGACCAGGGCCCTCGCCAGCGATGCGCTTGAAACGGCGCTGGCGTAGGATGAAGCCGATATCTTCCAGCACCGACAGGGCGCGGGTGATGGTCGCACGGCCGTAGTTGGTCCGCTCGGCGAGATACTCGTAGGTCGGAAAAACCTTGCCCTTGTTGAGGCGGGCCAAGGTCAACAGCTCCTCGAACACGCGAACCATGCTTGCCTGCAACGGGGCGATCGCGCGCTCTGCGACGCTGAGCTTGCGTTCACCCTTGCGTGCCACTCGGCGCAGCCCCCTCGCAGCGTCGAGCGTCTTGCGGGCGGCATTCAGCAAACGGTCGGTTTCACCGGCGCCGGGGATCGCGAAAAAGCTCTCCTCGAACGTACCAGCTTCCATACTGCCCCGTAGAACGGGGACGCCGGTGCGACGCACAGCACCAGACCGCGCAGGCTTCAACCTGACGGGCATTCCGGACAGGGCGCTCGCAAGCGCCCCTCCAAAGGTAATAGCTTCCATTGCCTTCCTCCTTGATGGAGGCCGGACCAGGCAAAGCGATAGCGTGGCGCGAAACGCGCATCCTTGATTCTTGGATCAGGAGCGGTTATGTCTGGCTTTAACGTAAGGCCGTTGGCGTTTGGCGACGCTGACATAACCGGTAGGGAGTTGCTCCCAACCACTGACTTGGGGATGCCCGGCTTCGGCCGGGCTTCTCTTTATTTGGTCACAGCCAAAAACTCCTGCTGCAGAAACATGTCGGTGCCGATGCGCTCGAGTATGGCGTTGATCGTGGCTTCACGAGAATCCAGACCCAGCCGTTTTCGAGCGCGATCGAGCACGTCTACGGCATCGGGCGTCAACCAGAAGCTGTTACGCTTCCATCCCTGCTCACGGCGATTGTCAGCCTTGCGGCGCATCGATTTTGCAGCGTGGGTGTTTGAGACCGATTCCATAAGAATCGTAGGCTTAACGCACATATTTGGAAAGCGCAATTAAGCGCTTAAGCCTCGTAGGGGTTGTGTGCGTTCCGGCGACGGCCCTGGCACCGCGCCTCCGGGCTCGCCGCAAAAAGTCAGCGGCCAAGCGCTAGTGAAATCAAAATTTGGTATAGTCGATCCGCGCATCTTTCCGTTCGGTAAGGTCGGTATAGAGCGACTTTAACATGTCGTAGATTGCATTGTGTAGCTTAATGCCATGTTCTTTCCGAATATCGGACGATTCAAATCCGTCGATTATCTCCAGCAAAGCGGCAATCTTTATTGGCAGGCCATCTACCATCACCGCAACCAGCGACAGCACAATCCCCATTTCATCAGCATTTATCGAGGTGTTCTTGTTGATTACCTCATTGGCGAGTGCCACCTCCAGTGGCCCGACGCCCATCGATGCAAGGATCGTGTTGGCCTCTACGAGGCTGATCGGTCGTCGATCTTCGTCGCGTAGTATTCGGTTTACCCTGCTTCTGCTGTAGCCCGTGTTTGCTGCGATCGTGCGCTGGCTAAGGCCGTCCGCACGAGCTCGGGCATTGATGTAGTCGGCGATTGTATACGGACCTCTGGACACCTTTGTGTCCGATCCGATCTCATGATCTAGAGCCCCCACGCCGTAACCTCCCGGAAATACGCGTTAAGGGTTATTCAAAAAACAGCGCTTTGCAACCTTCCGTTAGCGGAAAGTTAACCATCTGACGGATTTACAGTCGTTTCGTCTGCGTTATCTTTTGAAAGGAATGACGTTCGACGGCGTTCTTTTTAGTATTCGTCGATACTTCTCGGCTTGCTCAGATGATAGTCCAAGCTTTGTCAGAACCTCTGTCTTCGCTTCCTCAACTATAAAGTCGTACATAATAAGCGACAGGGCATCGGCAAATTCGATAGATCGGCCTAGCGCCTCCTGCAGGATCGTCGCTGCCTGGTCTATGCTTGACGCACTTGTTTCAAGAATGGTAAACTTTAGAGGAATATCTCCATCGGTCGGAATAACAAATAGATGCTCCTGCATATCGTCAGCAGCATAGTAATCCTTTAGCTCTGCCGCTAGACTTGCTCTATCTTCGATTACTTGGCGCAGCCCGCATAGGGCCAGTGATTTGTTGGAGAACAAGCGGATACTCTCCGTCGTTAATCGGAAATAGAACTCCGAGACGTCAAGTTCGCAATTTCTCTCTTCAGCCAACATGGATGTATTACCCGATCTTCTCAAAATCACTCGCGTTCCACACGATGCCCTTTGATAGGCTACGTTCGCTATGGGTAAACAGGGCGAGCCCGAACACCGAAGCGGGATTTGTATAGAATTCCATCTTGGTCGCTCTGCAACACCTCTGGCGCAAATGCGAGACACCGTGACCCGGATATGAGCCACCGTGTCTCATATCCGGGTCACGGTGGCTCATATCCGGGTCAGTGTGGCGCATATCCGGGTCAGCAACGCTCAGAAGCGGCGAAAATATGCGGGCTAACGTCAAAAATAACGGCCGGCGCTAAAGTTCCCGCCGATCTCGATTGCCGCTCGGCAGCTGAACATCCAGCCTTCTTTTGGGCGCGCCGAAATGCGCTCGATCGAAGGAGACTCCTATCATGAAGACCATGCTCAAGATCGGCCGTCGCGCCGAGACGACCGCCCTGGCGGTCATCGGCGCCGCAGCCGCGGCCGCTGTCCTTGCCACCCCGGCGCTGGCCGGTGCGGACGCCACGTTCAACACCGCCCTGAATGCCTTCACCGGCTTCCTGGAAGGTTCGGGCGGTAAGATCATCACCGTCCTGTCGCTGGCTGGCGGCGTTGTCGGTCTCGCCTCGGGCCGCTTCTCGCTCGGCCAGGTCGCGATCCCGGTCGGCGTGGGCGTCGGTGCCGGCACCGGTATCCCCATCGTCACCTCGACCGTCACCGCAACCATCTGACCCGACCCGGTGCCGGCGTTGATAGCAGCTTCGCCGGCACCGTCCTTGAAGGTGGCGTGATGTCAGCCGATAAGTACGTGATCCCATCGCATCTCGACGACCCTGAGCTGATCGGGTTCTGGACGCTCGACGAGTTCCTCGCGATGGTCATCCCCTTCACCTGGGGGATCCTGTCCCAACACATCGTCATCGGGATCGGCTTGGCCGTCCTTGGCTGGTGGGCCCTTCGGAGGGCCAAGGCGGGACGGGCAACGTCGTGGTTGATCCATCTGGCCTATTGGCATCTGCCGGGCGGCTTCCCGTCGCTCAAGGCGACGCCACCTTCCTATCTTCGACTGATGGTGGGCTGACATGGACTTCTCCTACCAGCACGCGCAATCCCAGCGCGTCCTCCGCCAGCGTAACCTCCTCGGTATCGCCGCGCTGGTCCTCGCCGGCGTCGTCGCGCTGCTGTTGCTGATGTCGGCGACCCGCAGCCGCGAGATCGTGTTGCAACCGGTGCTTGGCTCGCCGGTCACGCTGTCGACGTCGGGCGTATCGCGCGAATATCTCGAGCTCATCACCCGCGATACCGCGGTGCTGACCCTCAACCGCACGCCGTCCAGCCTCGACTATTGGATGAAGTCGGTCCTCGCGATCGTGTCGCCCAAGTCGCAGGGCGCGATCAAGGCCGACCTCCTCAAGATCGTCGACGAACAGCGCGGCTCGAGCATGTCGCAATACTTCACGCTGGAAGGCATGGAGATCGATCCCAAGGCGCTCCAGTCGACCGTGTCCGGCAAGCTCAACACGGTGATCGGTCAGAAGATCGTTTCATCCGAGCAGCGCACCTTCGTCTACGACTGGGAATATGCCGGCATGACCCTGAAGCTCGTCGGCTTCAGCATGGTCCAACCCAAGACCCGACCGGGAGCCGCGATGTGACCGCGATCTACGCTTTTGGCAGTGCCGCGCTCGGCACTGCCCTCTCCACCCGCACCTTCTGCTGGCTGAGCCGCATCGCGGGCTTGGCCCTCATCGCGGTTGCGGTCTTCGTCTTCGCAGCGCCGGCCTTTGCCGCTGGCGATCAGACGTTGATGGCTGCTGACGGCGCGCAGGTGTCGTGTACTGCGTCCTCGAAGGACCTCACCCGCATCAGCCTCGTCGGCGACGAGTTTGCAGGCGTCTCCAAGATCAATACCGGCAATCCGTCCGACGACTTCTCGGTCGTCAACGAGCCGGTGCGCGGCGACATCTACCTGTCGGTCCCGGAAGGCTTCGGCCGGCAGGTGCTGTCGTTCTTCGGCACGTCGAAGCGCGGCTACGTCTACAAGTTTCAGTGCCGGATCAGCGGCGACCAGGCAGTACAGGTGTTCGTCTCGAACCCCGCAATTGCCAAGGCCGAAGCCGCGGAAGCCGGCACGACCGCCAAGGTCGCACAGACGTCCAGCCCGCAAGAAGCTGCGGTGACGCTGGTGCAGGCGATGTACGCCAACAAGAGCGTGGACGGCTTCGAGATGCGTCAGCGCTCGCTGAAGCCGGTCTATGTCGGCAACCTCAAGGTGCAGATGATCGCCGAATACCGCGGCGAGGCGATGACCGGCCGCGTCCTGCGCATCGAGAACAAAGGCACCGTTGATACCACGCTGACCGAATCCACGGTGGCACCGGCCAGCGCGCTCGCAGTGTCGATCGCTGAGCCCAAGCTCGCGCCGGGTCGGGTCACAACCGCCTACCTCGTCTCGCGGAACGGAAACTAAGTCATGGGCCTCAAGAACATCTTTTCACGCGAGCGTAAGCCGCTCGACGCACCGGAAGCGGTCGACGCAGACGGCGTCTCGCCGGTCGCATCCGAACTCGATGGCAACATCGAGACCCGCAAGAAGCAGCAGATGAAGCTCGCGGCCGGCTGCGGCGTCGTCCTCGTAGCCTCATCCTTCTGGATCTTCGGCGGTGATGACGCGGTCAAGAAGATCGACCCCGATAGCGCGGACAAGAAGACGGTCTCGGTCAGCGACATGACCAACAAGACCAAGTCCGAGCAGGAGTGGATGGCGCAGTCGGAGAACCGCTTCCAGTCGACCGAGAACCAGCTGAAGGGCGTCGACGGCACCAATGCCCGCCTCGCGCAGCTCTCCGAGCAGGTCGATGCGCTCCGGGCACAGAACACCTCGATGTCGCAGGACGGTACGCGCGTTGTCTCCGCCTACCAGGCCGAGAACGAGCAGCTGCGCCGGCAGGTCAACGAGCGTGCCGCAGCACCGGCGCCCATGCCGGGACCACAGGCAATGTACGGCCCGGGCAGTGCTGCCATGTACGGCAATCCCGGCGCTGCCGGCCCCGGGATCGCGCCCGCGCCTGCCCGGCTGAGCGAGGTCAAGATGGTGTCATTTGGCACGACCGAGACCGGCAACGCCTCCAAGGTATCGAAGGGCAGCACGGTCTATACCGACAGCCCGAACTACTTGCCGGCGAACAGCTTTGCCTCCGCCAAGGTCGTGGTCGGCGTCGATGCCTCGGCCGGCGTCAACAGTCAGGCCGATCCGCTGCCGGTGGTGCTGCGCATCACCGGGCCGGCACGCTCGGTGCTGCAGAACGGCAAGCTCCTCACCACGAAAATCCAAGGCTGCCTCATCAACGGCGCGGCACGCGGCGATCTGTCGAGCGAGAAGGTCTACATCAAGCTCCAGAAGATGACCTGCCCGCAGCCGGGCGGGCGGTACGCGGAGTCCGAGGTCAAGGGCTTCATCGCCTTTGGCGGCAAGACCGGCGTCCGTGGCCGCGTCGTCAGCCGCGAAGGGTCACTCGCCATGCAGGCCTTCTTCGCCGGCCTCGTCGGTGGTGCCGGCACGGCGCTCAACTCGGCGTTCACGATGCCCGTCGCAACGATCGGCAGCGGTACGAACGGTGGCATCAACCAGACGCCGAACCTGGGCAATGTTGGCCTGCGGGCGATCGGTGGCGGTGCGCAGGAGTCCGGCAAGGACCTCTCCAAATACCTGATCGAGCGCGCCGAGCAGTACCAGCCGGTCATCGAAATGCCGACCGGCGTCGATGTCGAAATCGTCTTCCTGGAGGGTGTCTATGTCCGCAACTGATAGCGCGCCGAAATGGCACCGGAGCAAGGGCGCGATCGCCGTCGCGTTCGCCGTCTCCGTTATCGGTGGTGTCGCCTTCGCCACTGATCGCAGTCCCGAGACAAGCACGATCGAACGTCTCAAGACTCGCCTGCCAAAAACGCAGGTGAGCAAGGTTGACTGCAAGGTTGTCGACGGCCTGTGTGAGGTCACCGCCGGTAACAACCTGTTCTACGTCGATCGTAGCGGCCGCTATCTCGTCATCGGTCGGGTTTACGACATGGAAACGCGTCAGGACCTGACCGCGACCCGTTTGCTCGAGATTAACCCGGATACGTTGGTTGGCGGGGCCGCCAAGGCCAACGCTGCCCCCGATCGTGGCGACGCGCCGCTGACCAGCGCCGATCGGCCGGCAGTGCCGACCACGCCGAAGCATCTGTCGCTGGCCGGCCTGCCCAAGGACGGCGCGATCGTCTGGGGCAACCCACAGGGCAAGACGGTCACCGTCTTCAGTGATTTCGAGTGCGGCTACTGCAAGGCGCTCAGCAACGCGCTGGTGTCGCTCAACGTGCGGGTGGTCGAGCGGCCGATCTCGGCGCTCAACACCCGTGCGCTGTCCAACCAGGTCTACTGCGCCAAGGATCGCGTAAAGGCACTGCATAGCGCTTATGCACGCGAGCCGCTCGGCACCTCGGCAAGCTGCAACACCTCCGGCCTCGACGCCAATGAGCGGTTCGCCAAGGCGAACGGGCTGCAAGGCACGCCGGTGCTGGTGCGCGGCGACGGCGCCGTCATGGAAGGCTTCCGCTCGGCCGAGCTGACCGCTGCCTTCATCGCGGGCAGCAAGTCGTGAGCCGCGCCCGCCTCCTCCTCGCCGTTCTCGCGGGCGGCGCCGCGG
>Ga0308169_10004907_pt1 | contig 12303 bp, 6 predicted proteins | sample PhyBR1_2_FD_202139 | JGI IMG/M metagenome (GOLD analysis project Ga0308169, IMG submission 202139) | Phyllosphere microbial communities from UC Gill Tract Community Farm, Albany, California, United States - DLSLSB.R1 | ecosystem: Host-associated > Plants > Phyllosphere > Unclassified | place...
CCAGTTGGGGGACGGTGCCAACTCAGTACGGCGCGTCGTTACTGCGACCTTTCCAACTGGGCCCCGGCCTTCGCCGGGGTGGTGGTGATTAGCGGGGGGTGGCGGTGATTGGCGGGAATGGCGGCGATTGGTTGGCGCGCCCGGTCTGCCTCAGCCCTCGATCATCGTTCGGATCTGCGTCGCCAACGCTTCCATCGCGAAGGGCTTGGTGATCATCGACATGCCCGGCTCCAGGAAGCCCGACGCCAGCGCGGCATTCTCCGCATAGCCCGTCATGAACAGCACGCGGAGATCGGGACGTAGCGCACGGCCGGCGTCGGCGACCTGGCGACCGTTCAGGCCCGGCAGGCCGATATCGGTGACCAGCAGATCGACACGCTCCATGCTCCGCAGGCGTTCGAGCCCGGCAGGGCCGTCATGCGCCTCGACCGCCTGATAACCGAGCTCGCCCAGCACCTCGACGATCAGCGATCGGACCACCACGTCGTCCTCCACCACGAGCACGATCTCGCCGGCATCGGTCGCATGCGCTGGAGTCAGACCGGGCAGCGCCTCGTCCTGCTCCGCTTCGCCGTAGTGGCGCGGCAGGTACAGCTTTACCGTGGTGCCCTGGCCGACCTCGCTGTAAATCCTCGCATAGCCTTCGGACTGGCGCGCGAAACCGTAGATCATCGACAGGCCGAGCCCGGTACCCTGGCCGATCGGCTTCGTGGTGAAGAACGGCTCGAACGCCTTGGCGATCGTGTCGGCGGACATGCCGGTGCCGGTATCCGACACGCAGATGCAGACGTAATGACCGGGCCGGACGTCGCGCTGGCTGGCAGCGAAATGATCGTCGAGCAGCGCGTTGCAGGTCTCGATCGTCAGCTTGCCACCATGCGGCATCGCGTCGCGCGCGTTGATGACAAGGTTGAGCAGCGAATTCTCGAGCTGGTTGGGATCGCACAGCGTCGTCCACAGACCGCCCGCGAGCACCATTTCGAGTTCGATCTGTTCGCCGGTGGTGCGGCGGAGCAGGTCTTCGAGCGAGGCGACCAGCGGGTTGGCCTTGACCGGGCGCGGATCGAGCGGTTGGCGGCGCGAGAACGCCAGCAGGCGATGGGTCAGTGCGGCAGCGCGGTTGGCGGCGGTGGTCGCGCCGGTGATGAAGCGATCGAGTTCGCCGATACGACCCTGCGCGACGCGGCGCTGGACGATCTCCAGGCTGCCGGTGATCCCTTGCAGCAGATTGTTGAAGTCGTGCGCGATGCCGCCGGTTAGCTGACCGACCGCCTCCATCTTCTGCGCCTGGCGAAGTGCCTCCTGCGCCTCGACCAATTCCTGCGTGCGATCGCGCACGCGCTGTTCGAGATCGGCATTGAGCGATTGCAGATCGCGCTCGAGCCTCTTGCGGTCGGTGACGTCGGCGCCCTCGACGAAGATGCCGACAATGGCGCCGGTCGCGTCGCGGATCGGCTGATAGACGAAATCGACGTAACGATTGTCGATCGGCCCGCCGGGCTCGGCCTGGACCGCGTAGAGCATGCCGCTTGCCGTGAAGGGTTCGCCGCTCGTGAACACGGTATCGAGGAGGTCGAGAAACCCCTGTTCGACGGCATCGGGCAATGCGTCTGCAACCGTGCGACCCAGCACCTCGCGGTGGCCGACGAGCTTGTCGTAGCCGGGGTTGGTCAGCTCGAACCGGTGTTCGGGCCCGCGCAACATCGCCATGAAGGTCGGCGCCTGCGCGAACATCTGCCCCATCCGCTCGCGCTCGTCGCGCAACGCGCGTTCGGTCTGGACGCGCTCGGTGCTTTCGTAGGTCGAACAGAACATGCCGGCGACGGCGCCGCTCTCGTCGCGCACCGGCGAATAGGAGAAGGTGAACCAGGCGTGCTCGGCATAGCCCTTGCGGTCGGTGACGAGCTGAAGGTTCTCGAAAAACGACGCTTCGCCCGCCAATGCCTTGTCGACCAAGGGGCTGATATCGCTCCAGACATCCGCCCACACATTCGCGAACCGCCGGCCGAGCGCCTGCGGGTGCTTGTCGTGCATGATGCGTGCGTAATGATCGTTGTAGAGGAAGCCGAGTTCCGGCCCCCAGGCGACGCACATCGCGAATTCCGAGGCGAGCATCAGCGAGACGATCGAGCGGAGCGACTGCGGCCAGTGTTCGGTCGGTCCCAGCGGCGACGACGACCAATCATGCGCGCGGATCATCGCGGCCATCTCGCCGCCACCGGTCAGGAAATCGGCCTCCGCCGTCTGTTTGGTCATCTCAAATTCCTGCCGGGTCGCACGCCGGGCCGAATTTTAATCCGGTGCAGGTGCGATACGGTGCAGAGTCGCGCGTTTCCACTGGTTCGCGGGCAGGTCGGCGGGTCATCGGCACAGTTCGTCGGCCAATCGCGTCAGGCTGTCGACGCTATGGTCCCAATCCTGCACGGCATCCGCGTCGGGTGCGGGGCGGCCGCCATATTCTTGCGGGCGGTCGACATAGGCGGTTTGCAGGCCGGCGGCACGGGCCGCGGCGAGATCGCTGTGGTGCGCGGCGACCAGGCAGAGTTCACTCGGGTCGATCGCAAGTATGCGCGCGGTGGCGAGGTAGGATTCAGGGAGCGGCTTGTAGACGCGGCTGACTTCGGCCCCGAGGATGGCGTCCCAGGGGAGGCGTGCGCGGCGGGCCATTTCCAGCATCAGCGCGATGTTGCCGTTGCTCAGCGTGACGATCGGATAGCGGGTCTTTAGACGGGTCAGGCCTTCGACGGAATCGGGCCAGGGATCGAGCCGATGCCAGGCGTGAGTCAGGTCGACGAGCGTGGCTTCGTCCAACGCGGTGGGGTCGATGGCGTGGTGACGGAGCAGGTCTTCGAGCGCTTCGCGGTGGAGAATGTCGAGAATGACGAACGGCCGCCGGCCGCTGCGGACGTCTTCGAGCGCCGGTTGATAACGTTTGCGCCAGCCGTCGGCGAAGCGATGCGGGTCGACGTCGGTGCGGCCGAGGCGCGCGAGGATCGGGGCGGCGTCGCGCGCGATGCCGGAACGCCAGTCGACCACGGTGCCGAACACGTCGAAGGCGAGGGCTTTGATCGGGGCGCGATGTACCATGAGGGAAAGACGGTGGGGGGCAATGGTTGGTTCCCGGCCGTTGCGCCGCCGTAAGCCATTGCGCACGTCGGTAGTGGTGCGGTCGTCGACACTTTGGTCACCACCCGGCTTAGTCACCACCCCGGCTAAGGCCGGGGCCCGGTTGGGAAGGTGGTCGTAACGAAGGACTGCGCTCACCAATCCAAGGTTCCCAACTGGGCCCCGGCCTCCGCCGGGGTGGAGGACTTTGAGCCATTCCCGTTCTCCCGTGAACGCGGGATGCCAGAAGTGTCGGGCGGTGGCGTTGCTTGATCCTGGCCTCCCACCTTGGCGGGGGAACGAAAAATGAGACTTGGCCGCGGCGTTTGATGGTCAAGACCAATAGCCGCGGGCTCGCCTTCACCCCGCCCGGCGAATCCGCGATGCCTGACCCTGGTTGAGCCGGTCCAGATTGAATGCCTCGTGGAATTCGATTCCCGCCTTGCCGGCGCGTGCCCAGCGGACGCGGGCAGGGGTCATCTGATCTTCGAGCAGTTCGATCTGCATCTCGACGCCGTCGGGATTGCCGTCGATCCGGAGCCCATCGAGCATCGCGCCCGAGGTCGAGATGTCGCGGATGCGGACGTCGCCGCGCACGCCGTCGATCAGGATGCGCGCGGAGCGCAGCATCTTGGTGCGCGGTGCCCGGCTGACCTTGAAGCCGCTCGCGGTGGCGGTGCCGTTCTCGACGCCAAGCTGGCGCAACGCCTCCTCCGCGCGGACCGGGCGGCCATAGACATAGCCCTGGATGTGGCTGCAGCCGAGATCGCGCAACAGGTCGATCTCGTCCTGGATCTCGACTCCCTCGGCGGTCGTCTCCATGCCGAGCGTGTCGGCGAGCGTGACGATCGCCTTGATGATCGCGGCGTTGCGATTGCCGGGTTCGGCGGCGCCCTTCACGAACGACTGGTCGATCTTGATCTTGTCGAACGGTGCGTTGCGCAGATAGCCGAGCGACGAATAACCGGTGCCGAAATCGTCGAGCGCAAGCCGCACGCCGACTCCTTTCAACGCCTTGAACATCTGCTCGGACGAGCGCGTCTCGTCAAGGAACACACCCTCGGTGATCTCGAGTTCGAGCCGACCCGGCGCGATCCCCGACTGCGCGAGCGCGCTGGTGACGAGCGCGGGGAGGACCGGGTTGGCGAACTGGATCGGCGAGACGTTGACCGCGACGCGAATGCTGTCGGGCCAGCGCGCCGCCTCGATGCAGGCCGTGCGCAACACCCATTCGCCGATCGCCTCGATCAGCCCGCATTCCTCGGCGACGGGGATGAAGTCGGCCGGCGAGACCGGTCCGCGGGTCGCATGATTCCAGCGGATCAGCGCCTCGTAGCCGACGATCCGGACCGACTTCGTGCTGACGACGGGCTGGTAGCAGAGGTGGAACGCGCCTTCCGCGACGGCGATACGCAGATCGTCCTCGAGCAGTTTACGCGTCCGTGCGCCGGCCAACATATCCTCCGAGAAGAAGCGGTGGACGCCGCGGCCATCGCCCTTGGCCGCGTACAGCGCGAGATCGGCGTTGCGGACCAGCGTCTCGGAATCCTCGCCGTCATTGGGGGCGATCGCGATACCGATCGAGCAGCCGATGGTGACCGCGGTGCCGCTGATGAAATAGGGCTGCGACAACGACGCGATCAGATCGCGCGCGAGGACCGCCAGCGCATCCCGGCTATCGATCCCCGGCAGCACGACCTTGAACTCGTCGCCGCCGAGCCGCCCGACCAGCCCGGCATCGCCGACCCCGCGTTGCAGGCGTTGTGCGACCTGTTGCAACAGTGCGTCGCCGGCCTGGTGACCGAGCGTATCGTTGACCGCCTTGAACCGATCGAGATCCATCAGGAACAGCGAGGTCGCGCGGTAGGGCCCGGTGTTCTGCGCGAGCGTCTTCTCGAGCGAGATCCGCATCCGCTGGCGGTTCGCGAGACCGGTCAGGCCGTCGAACAACGCCAGCCGCGTGATTTCCGCCTCCGACTTGCGCTGTTCGGTAAGATCGCTGCCCGAGCCGATGAAACCCTGGAACCGGCCGAGATCGTCGACCATCGGCCGACCGGAGATCGACCACCAGCGTTCGCAATCGGGCGATGCCGCGGCGCACACCGAATAGTCCGAGAACGAGGTTCGCGACGAGATGTGGAACGCGAGCGTGCGTTCGGTGCCCGGCGAATCGTTGTCCATCCGGAACAGCTCGGTCAGCGGCTGGCCGACTGCGCTGCCACCGGGGACGAGGTCGTGTGCGACCTTGGCGGAGAGATAGGTGACCCGGCCCTGGCGATCGGCTTCCCAGAACCAGCCGGCGCCATGCTCTTCGAATTCGGTGATCATCTTGACCGCGACATGGCCCTCGTTCGATGCGGTCGAACGGTCGAGTTCGAGCGCGTGGTCGACGCGGGCGAGGCTGATGATCGCGGCGACCAGACAGCCGAAGAACAGCAGCGCGATCGCGACCGGAATGCACGGCCCGGCCAGCACCGCGAGCATGACCACCGCGCCGGCGGCGAAGCCAAGCGCGGCGGCGCGGATCGGATACAGGCTCGCCGCGGTGATGCCGAGCATGCCGCCGACGGCGATGGTGCTGCCGAACTGGACCGGGCCATCGGGGGTCGACGTGATCGCCCAGAACAACGACGTCAGCGTCGCGGCCATCAATGCGGCGCACAGCGCGACGATCCGGTTGCGCTGGTGCGATGCGAGCGCGCCGAGCGCGGGCAGGCGGACGGTGGCGAACACCAGCAACGAGCCGACCGCGATGATACCGGTATGGACCGCGATCTCGGTGATCCGTGCCGAGGCGGACCCCGGATCGCATATCGCGAACGTGAACAGCAGCGTGCAGGCGACGACCTGAATCGCGAGCGTGAACGGCCAGACGGCGGCGATCTGCGCCAGCTTTGCCACGAACAGATCGGTCACCTGATCGCGATCGTCCTCGGTCAGCCCGAAAAGTTCGCGCAGCGGCAGCCTGCGCGGACGGCTGAGCGCGCGACGATCGGCGGTGGGAAGCGGCGCGTACATCGGGGTCATCCTAGCGGAGCAAAGCTTACGAAATCGCACGATCGGGCGGCATCGCCCTCGGCGCGTGATCGCGGTCGAATTCGGAAAGCCGTCATCCGATAGGGTACCAGGGCGGGCGGGGCCGGACGCGGCGCGCGATGCCCGATCATACGCGAACGGCGACAATCCACCCGGATTGGTTTCGTTTGTGTAAACGGCGCGCCGGTTCGCATCGACGAATTGCGGGGCACGGCCGATGTATTCCGCGCCGGTCGAGGGATAGCTATGCGCGCTGTGGCGTTGAGCGCGGGACCCTTATCCACCGAGGCATTTCCCCATGAGCGCAGTTTCCACGATCACGTCCGCCCTCGGGCTGGGCAAGAAGAAGGTCCGCTACGCCATCGTCGGGCTCGGCGACATCTCGCAGGCGTCGATGATGCCCGGCGTCGCGCATACCGGCAATTCGGAGATTACTGCACTCGTCACAGACGATCCGGTCAAGGCGCGCGAACTCGGCAAGACATACGGTGTGGAGGCGACCTATCGCTACGACCAGTTCGACGAGCTGCTCGCCTCGGGGCTGATCGATGCGGTCTATCTCGGGACGCCGAACTGGCGGCATGCCGAGTTCGCGATCCCCGCGCTGAAGGCGGGCATCCATGTGCTGTCGGAGAAGCCCCTGGAGATTTCGGTCGAGAAGGCCGAGGCGATCCGCGACGCCGAGCGCGCGTCGTCGGCCAAGCTGATGACCGCGTACCGGCTGCATTTCGAGCCGTCGACGCTCGATGCGATCCGGCGCATCCGGGCCGGTGAACTCGGCGAGCTGATCGCGTTCACCTCGTGCTTCACGCAGAAGGTCGATCCGGCCAACCACCGCGTCAAGAACGGCATCACCGCCGGGCCGCTGTTCGACATGGCGCCGTATCCGATCAACGCGACGCGCTATCTGTTCGGGGCCGAGCCGATCGAGGTCGTCTCGGCGATCGCTACGCAGCATCCCGAGCTAGGTCTGGGGGATCTCGACGACACGTTTGCGGTGACGTTGCGCTTTCCCGGCGATCGGCTGGCGCAGTTCACCGTCTCCTACGCAGCCAACAACGTCGACAGCCTGACGATTTCGGGCACCGAGGGCAGCATCCATATGGACCCGGCGTACGGCTTTGGCGACGCGATGGAGCAGCACGTGACGATCGGCGAGAAGAAGAGCCATGAGAGCTTCAAGCCGACCGACCAGTTCGGCGGCGAGATGCGCTATTTCTCCGACTGCATCCTCGAAGATCGTGATCCCGAGCCCGATGCGGAGGAGGGGCTTGCCGATCTGCGCGTGATCGAGGGCGTGCTGGAGGCGTTGAAGACGCGTGGGCCGGTGACGCTGCCGCCGTTCGTGCGCTCGCGCCGGATTTCGGCGGACCAGGAGCAGACGCTGTCGCCGATCAAGGTGCCGGAACTCGTCCACGCCGCCAGCCCGACCGGCTGAGCGGCATGCTCGCCTTCCTCGATTTCGAAGCGTCCTCGCTGGGGAAGAAGAGCTACCCGATCGAGGTGGCGTGGGTGTTCGAGGATGGCACGTCGGAGAGCCACCTGATCACGCCGGCGCCGGAATGGACCGATTGGGATCCGGCGGCGCAGGCGATTCACCGGATCGAACGACGGGTGTTGGAGGAGGACGGCGAGGATCATACCGTCGTCGCGGCGCGGATGGTCGAGGCGCTGGTGGGGCACGACCTGCTCGCGAGTGCACCGTCCTGGGATGGCAAATGGCTGAGCGCGCTGCTGCGCGCCGGCGGCCAGCCGCGGCGGGTGTTGCGGTTGCGCGATAGTGACGAGGCGCAACTGGAGGCGGCGCGGGCGTGTCTTTCTGGTGTCGAGCCGGCGGCGGTGCGGGAGGCTCTGGCGCGGGAGGTGGTCGGCGAGGTGTCGCAACGGCGGAATGGGCGGGTGGTGGCGCACCGCGCGCTTGCGGATGCGCAGGCGGAGCGCGAGCAGTGGCTGGAGGTGAAGGCCGAGGCTTCGCGGCGGGCGAGGCGTTTGCTGTTTTAGTTACCACCCTGGCGAAGGCCGGAGCCCAATTGGGAGAGATTTGGTAACTACATGCAGCGCCTCGTTACTAAGGCCTTGCCAATTGGGCCCCGGCCTCCGCCGGGGTGGTTCTGAAACTAGAGTTGGGTCATCCATTTTGAGAAGCTTGTTTCCCCGCGAAGGCGGGGATCCAGCCTGGGCTCCCGCCTTCGCGGGAGAACAAGAGAGCGGGCGTTGCTCGGCGTTGAATCGGCGCTTGGCGCCCATTCGTCACCCCAGCGAAAGCTGGGGCATCCAGCTTGGGTCGCGACGCGCGCCTGATGGGGAGATCCCAGCTTTCGCTGGGATGACGGATGTTGTGGACGGGCAGCGGTGTGTTTGAAGTTGCGGCACCGAGCTACTGCTGTCGGTCACCCCAGCGAAAGCTGGGGTATCTCGCGTGGGTCACGGCGCCCGCCTTACCGGGAGATCCCAGCTTTCGCTGGGATGACGGGGTTAGGCGCCTCAATTCGTCTCCGCTCGCGGTGCGCCGTTCATCGTCACCGGCTGCGGTCCGCCGGCGGTAGCCTCCAGCGTCGAGTCCCCGCCCAGCACGCGGTACAGCGTCACGCGATTGCTCGCGCCGACGAGTTGCGTCGCGACGAGGTTACGTTGCGCGGTGTAGAGCGAGCGTTGCGCGTCGAGCGAGTTGAGGAACGTGTCGATTCCGCCGCGATAGCGCGCGTCGGACAGGCGATACGTGTCGAGCGCGGCTTCCGAGAAGTTCTGGTTCGCCTTCAACTGGTCGTCGATCGTGCCCTGGCGGGCCAAGGCGTCGGCGGTTTCCTGGAACGCGGTCTGGATCGTCTTCTCGTAGGTCGCGAGCGCGGCGTCGCGTTGCGCCTTCGAATAGGCGACGCCGGCGATCCCGGCCCCGGCGCGGAAGATCGGGTAGCTGACCGAGGGTGCGACCGAATAGTTGAACGCGCCGCCGCTGAACAGCGAGGTGAGCGATGTGCTGGCGAACCCAAGGATGCCGGTCAGCGAGATCTTCGGGAACAGTTCCGCACGCGCCGCACCGATCTCGGCGTTGGTGGCGCGGAGCTGGTATTCCGACTCGACGACGTCGGGACGGCGCAGGAGGATGCTGCTGTCGAGCCCGGCCGGCAGCGTGGCGACGGTCGGCAGTGCCTGTTCGATCGAGGCGGGCAACAGGCTGGCATTGACCGGCGCGCCGACGAGCAGTTGCAGCGCGTTGACGTCCTGCGCGAGCGCGGTGCGTTGCTGCGCGAGGTCGGACTGCGCGGTGAACAGGATCTGCTGCGCCTGACGGAGATCGGTGCGCGGGGCGACGCCGCCGCGCAGCCGCGCATTGGTCAGCGTGACGCTGCGCTGTGAACTGGCCACCGTGTCCTGCGCGATCTTGAGCAGGCTCTGGTCCGACGCGTAGGTGAGCCACGCATCGGCGATGTCGCCGACCAGCGTCAGGCGGGTGGCGCGCGCGGCGGCTTCCGTCGCGAAATACCGATCGAGCGCGGCGCTGGTGAGCGAGCGGATGCGGCCGAACAGGTCGAGCTCGAATGCGGTGGTGCCGAGGTCGACCGAGAAGGCGCTGTTCGAGCTCGACGAGCTGACAACCGATCCAGTGCCGGTGCCGGTGCCGGTGCCGGTGCCGGTGCCGCCTGTACCGGTCCCGGTCCCGGTCCCAGTCCCAGTGCCCGTTCCGGTCCCGGTCCCGCCTGTTCCCGTACCGCCCGTTCCGCCACTCGTAACGGTGTTGCGGGTGCCATTGCCACCGCCCGAATAGGTGTAGCGGCCGCTCGCATCGACCTGCGGCAACAGGTCGGCACGCTGGATGCGGTATTGCGCGCGGGTCGACGCGATGTTGGCGGCGGCGACGCGGAGATCGCGGTTGTTGGCGAGCGCCTGGGCGATGATCTGCTGGAGCCGCGGGTCCTTGAAGACGTCGCGGTAGGTGATTGCGGGCAACGCCGCCTCCGACTGGCGCAGATACGCGTCGCCGACCGGAAGCGACGGCGGGACGGGGAGTTCGGTCCGCGCGTATTTCGGCGCGAGCGAGCAGCCGGCGAGCGCGGTCGAGGCGGCGAGGATCAGGACTAGCGAGCGCATCATGCGGGCTCCGGCCGGTGAGGGCCCTGTGGTTCGGGCGGACCCAACGGTTGCTTGTGATCGCCGTCGTTTCCGTCATGCTCGCCACCGTGGAAGCCGGTCGGCTTGCCACGCAGCTTGGCGATGCCGTCGCGCGCGCCACGGCGGACGAGGACGAAGAACAGCGGGATGTAGAAGATCGCCAGGATCGTCGCGGTCAGCATGCCGCCGACCACCGCCGTCCCGATCGCGATACGGCTATTCGCACCAGCACCGGTCGACAGCGCGAGCGGCAACACGCCGAGGATGAACGCGAACGACGTCATCAGGATCGGGCGCAACCGGATCTTCGCCGCGGACAGTGCCGCCTCGATGACGCGCTTGCCCTTCTTTTCCTCCTGCTCGGCGAACTCGATCATCAGGATAGCGTTCTTCGCCGCCAGCCCCATCGTCGTCAGCAGGCCGATCTGGAGATACACGTCGTTGATCAACCCACGCAGCGTCACCGCGAGGATCGCGCCGACGAGGCCCAATGGGATCACCAGCAGCACGGCAATAGGGATCGACCAGCTTTCGTACAGCGCGGCGAGGCATAGGAACACGACCAGCAGCGACAGCCCGTAGAGGATCGGTGCCTGACCCGAGGACAGGCGTTCCTGATACGACAGGCCCGACCAGGCGACCGAGGTGCCGGGGATCTGCCCAGCAAGCTCGGCGATCCGGTTCATCGCATCGCCCGAGCTGACGCCGGGCGCACCCGACCCCTGGATCTCGTACGAGGCGATGCCGTTGAAGCGCGACAGCGTCGTCGGTGCCTGGCCCCAGCTGGTCTTCGCGAACGACGAGAACGGCGCCATCTGGCCATTCGATCCGCGCACGAACCACTGGCTGAGGTCGGACGGCTGCGCGCGGAACTGCGCGTCGCCCTGGACATAGACGCGCTTGACGCGGCCACGGTCGATGAAGTCGTTGACGTACTGCCCACCCCAGGCGGTCGACAGCGTCGAGTTCACGTTCGCCTGCGTGAGGCCGAGCGTGGACAGCTTCTGCTGATCGGCATCGACGCGCAACGTGGCGACGTCGGGCAGTTCGGTCAGCCGGATCGCGGTCAGCGACGAGTCGGCGCGCGCGAGCGCGAGCAGCTTGTCGCGCGCGGCGTTGAACTCGACCTGGCTGAGGCCGCCGGCGTTCTGCAACTCCATCGTGAAGCCGTTCGACGAGCCGAGGCCGCGCACCGCTGGCGGCACCAGCGAATAGACCTGTGCATCACGGAAGCCGGCGAACGCCTTCGACGCGCGACCGGTGATCGCTTCGGCCGTGTTCTCCTTGCCGTGGCGGTCCTCCCACGGTGCGAACGAGACGAAGCCCTGGCCGGTGTTCTGGCCACTCGCGCCGCCGCCGCCGCCACCGCTGACGGTGAACATCGTGCGGACGTTCGCCTTCTCCTGCGTGAAGTAATAGTGCTCGATCTGCTTCTGCAGCGCGAAGGTGCGGCCCTGCGTGGCGCCCGCGGGAAGCTGGAACTGGACGATGCCAGAACCCTGGTCCTCGGTCGGCAGGAAGCCCGTCGGCAGCCGCAGGAACAGCACCGCGAGCACCGCGACGATCACCGCGTAGATCAGCAGGAACAGCCATTTGCGGTCGATCACCGACTGGACGGCATTGGTGTATTTCTGCGTGCCCTTCTCGAACCCGCTGTTGAACTTGTCACCCGCGCGCGTGAAAAAGTGCGCCACCTTCGGGAATTTGCGTTCGCCCCAGCTCTTCTCGGTGTTGCCGTCTGCGTCCTTCTGCTTCTGCTTGAGCAGCGTCGCGGTGAGGGCAGGGGAGAGGATCAGCGCGACCAGCACGGACAGGACCATCGCCGACACCATCGTCAGCGAGAACTGGCGGTAGATCACGCCGGTCGATCCGCCGAAGAACGCCATCGGCAGGAACACCGCCGACAGCACGAGCGCGATCGCGACCAGCGCGACGGTGATCTCGTTCATCGATTCGATCGTCGCCTCCCGAGGCGTCATCTCGGGATTTTCCTCCATCAGGCGCTCGACGTTCTCGACCACGACGATCGCGTCGTCGACCAGCAGGCCGATC
>Ga0308169_10004909_pt1 | contig 12301 bp, 10 predicted proteins | sample PhyBR1_2_FD_202139 | JGI IMG/M metagenome (GOLD analysis project Ga0308169, IMG submission 202139) | Phyllosphere microbial communities from UC Gill Tract Community Farm, Albany, California, United States - DLSLSB.R1 | ecosystem: Host-associated > Plants > Phyllosphere > Unclassified | place...
TGGTGGTCGAGGTGGTGGTCGAGGTGTGAGGCGCGCGAGCGCCGAGCCTCGAAACCTCCGAATCCGGGGTCGTCGAGGTGTCAGGCGCGCTGGCGCCGAGCCTCGAAACCTCCGCATCGAGCCGCTCCAGGCGCTGGAGCAGCGCGACCCGGTCATGCCGCCAGGCGTAGAGCGCCACCACAGCCACGAGGGCGAGGACGATGGCGAGCGCGGTCATGGAGCCAGACCCTATCGCGGCGCCGGTCAGCGCTCGGCTCGCCCACGGATGATCGCGCGGATCCGCTCCCACCGGTCCTTGACCGCAGCCTCGTTGCCGTACGTGGTGGGCTGGTAGTAGGCGGCGTCACCGATCGCGTCGGGTGCGTACTGCTGCTCGGCGATCCCGAACGGCTCATTGTGGGCGTACTTGTACGCGACACCGTGGCCCAGCTTCTTGGCGCCGCCGTAGTGCGCGTCGCGCAGGTGGGGCGGGACCTGGCCGATCTTGCCGGCCTTGACGTCGGCGATCGCAGCGGCGATCGCGGTGGTGACCGCGTTGGACTTGGGCGCGACGGAAAGCGCGATGGTCGCCTGCGCGAGGGTCAGCTGCGCCTCCGGCAGCCCGATCAGCTGGACGGTCTGAGCGGCCGCGACCGCGGTGGTGAGCGCCGTCGGGTCGGCCAGCCCGATATCCTCGCTGGCCAGGATCATCAGGCGGCGAGCGATGAAGCGCGGGTCCTCGCCCGCCTCCAGCATCCGGGCGAGGTAGTGCAAGGCGGCGTCGGCGTCACTCCCCCGGACCGACTTGATGAAGGCGCTGATCACGTCGTAGTGCTGGTCACCCTGCCGGTCGTAGCGGACCGCGGCCTGGTCGACCGCTGTCTCCGCGGCCTCCAGGGTGATCGTCGCCGTGCCCAGGGAGTCCGCTGCCCCGGCCGCGGCCTCCAGATAGGTCAGCGAGCGACGGGCGTCTCCCCCGGCGAGCCGGACGATGTGGTCGAGCGCCTCGTCCTCGATGGTGAGCCGACCACCGAGGCCACGCTCGTCCTCGAGCGCGCGGACCAGCACGGCCCGGATGTCGTCGTCGGTGAGGGACTCCAGTCGCAGCAGCAGGCTGCGCGAGAGCAGCGGGCTGATCACCGAGAAGAACGGGTTCTCGGTGGTCGCGGCCACCAGCGTGACCCAGCGGTTCTCCACGCCGGGCAGCAACGCGTCCTGCTGCGCCTTGGAGAAGCGGTGCACCTCATCGACGAAGAGCACCGTCTCCTTGCCCGTGCGGACCAGGGTGGCGCGGGCGGAGTCGATCGCCGCACGGACCTCCTTGACGCCCGCGCTGACCGCGGAGACCTCCACGAAGCGGCGGTCGGTCTGACGCGAGACGATCGAGGCGATCGTGGTCTTGCCGGTGCCCGGCGGCCCCCACAGCAGGAGCGAGAGCGACTGGTCGCCCTCGATCAGCTGGCGCAGCGGCGAGCCGGGCGCGCGCAGCTGGGGCTGCCCGGCCAGCTCGTCGAGGGTGCGTGGGCGCATCCGTACGGCCAGGGGGGCGGCGACGTGATCGGCATCGGAGAGCGAGCCACCGTCACGAGCCCGTACGGGATCTGTGGATCCGGCCGGCTCGTCCGGGATGTCGAAGAGACCCTCCACCATCCCACCTCGCTACGTCATCACAGGGCGAACGCAGCGACCGCTGCCAGCACCAGGCCGATCAGCGACCCGAGTGGGACCCAGGCTACCGAGGCGGTGATGGGCGGCGCCTCTCCGCCTCGTTCGCGGGCCTGCGCCACGACCGAGCGGAGGTACTCGGCGGCGTACGCGGTGGGATTCTCCACCTGCTTGCGTCCGCCCTCGGAGACCAGGCCCCGGGCGCGGTCGGCGTGACCGCGCGCGAGGCTGCTGGGTCGGTAGCCGATCGCCGCCGAGGTGTATCGGCGGCGGCCGACAACGAGCTCGAGGTACGCGCGTACCCGCACGGCGTCGACTCGGGCGGCCGGGATCCGGACGTCCCGCACCGATCCGACCAGCACGATGACGTCGTCCTGCACGTCCACACGCGGACGGATCAGCACCGCCCACGAGCACCAGGTGACCAGCCACACCACCAGGCACGCGCGGACGCCGCCGAGGGTTGGGCTCGACACCACGAAGAAGATCCCCAGGGCACCGGCGACCGCGGCGGCGAGCCAGCCGACGCCGCGGATCCCGGTGCCCTGCGCTGCATCGGCCCCGGGGCCGGCGAGCGGGTGACTGCGCACGCTCAGTAGAGCCTGACCCGAGGATCGAGGACCGCGTAGACCAGGTCCACGATGAAGTTCGCGACCACGACGAACACGCTCACCACGAGCAGGATGCCGACGATGACCGGCAGGTCCTGGTTGGTGATCGCGGTCAGCGAGTTCCAGCCCAGGCCGTGCATGCCGAAGAGCTGCTCGGTCACGACGGTGCCACCGGCAAGGATCGCCAGGTCGATGCCGAACTGCGTCACCACCGGCGTCAGGGCGCTGCGCAGGGCGTGGCGGAACACGACCCGGCGCTCGGAGATGCCCTTGGCCCGGGCGGTGCGGATGTAGTCCTCGCTCAGCACCTCGAGCATCGAGCCACGCGTGAATCGGGTGTACGCAGCTGCCGTCACCAGCGCGAGCGTCACCCACGGCAGGATCAGGTGGTGCATCCACGGCCAGAAGCCGTGCTCCGGGTTCGACGGGTCCGGCTTGCCGAACCACGGGACGTAGCCCGCGGCCGGGAACCAGGAGTGTCCCGCCGAGGTGAGCTTGAAGTAGAGGAAGAACAGCAGCATGCTGCCGAGCACGAACGTGGGCATCGAGTAGAAGATCAGCGCGATGACGTTGAGCGTGCGGTCCATGATCGACCGCGGCCGGACCGCCGAGATGATGCCCGAGCCCACGCCGAGGATCATCCACAGGATGGCGGCGCCGAAGGCGATCGAGAGGCTGACGGGCGCGGCCTTCTTGATGATCGAGACGACCGAGCGCTGGTGGTAGTAGTCGTAGCCCAGATCGCCGTGCAGGGCACGCCAGATGAAGTGGCCGTACTGGTGCCACAACGGCTGGTCGAGGCCGAGCCGGTGGTTGATCAGCGCGATCGTCTCCGGGGTGGCCGCCTTGCCGGCCATGGTCCTCGCCACGTCGTTGGGGGCGGCGAAGAACATCAGGAACGTGGCCACCGAGACCAGGAACACGACGAGGAGTCCGGTGAGGAGGCGCACGATGATGAAGCGGATCATTTGCGGAGCAACCTCTCGATGCGCGGGTCGAGGGCGTCACGGATGCCGTCCCCGAGAAGGTTGAAGGCCAGGGTCGTGAGCACCAGGACGCCACCAGGGAAGAAGACCAGCCACCAGGCCTGCTGGTAGAGGCCCCCGGCCTCGGCGTCGCTGATCATGCCGCCCCAGTCCGCGGTCGGCACCGGGATGCCGAGACCGAGGAAGGCGAGCACGGCGTTGGTCACGATGTTGACCGGCACCAGCAGCGAGAAGTAGATGATGATCGGCATCACCAGGTTGGGCAGCAGCTCGACGAACATGATGCGGGTGCTGCTGGCGCCCAGCGAGCGAGCGGCCTCGATGAACTCGCGCTCGCGCAGCGAGATCACCTGCCCGCGCACGATGCGGGCCATGGTCGCCCAGCTGAAGAACGCCAGCACCAGCACGGTGACGACCGGGCTCTGTCCGAAGACGGCGACCAGGGCGACCGCCGCGAGGACCACCGGCAGGGCGAGCACGACGTCGAGCAGGCGAGCGATCACCACGTCGACGATGCCGCGGAAGTAACCGGCGAGCAGACCGAGCACGACGCCGACGGCGACCGCGATGCCGGTCGACAGGATGCCGATCCCGATCGAGATCCGCGCGCCGTACACCAGTCGCGCCAGGACGTCGCGGCCGAGCGCGTCGGTGCCGAGCCAGTGAGACCCGCTCGGCCCGAGCGGGAGGCCGTTCATGTCCAGGCCGTTGACCTGGTCCTGGTAGTTCGGGTCCTGGCCGAGGATCGAGTTGATCACCGGCGCGAAGATCGCGACCAGGATGATGACCGCCATCACGGCGGCCGCGATCAGCGCGACCTTGTCCTTGCGGAACCGGCGCCAGGCCAGCGCCCAGGGGCCGCGGGCAACGACGGTGGTCGTCGGCGCCGTCGGCGGCGCGGTTGCGGGCGTCGCGCTCATGAGGCCACCTCCCGGGAGCCGGTCGCGGCAGCGTCGGCTCCGATGATCGTGTCGGCGATGGACGGCGTGAAGGACGACAGGTCCTGATCGGCCTCCAGCGGGTGCAGGCACTCCACCTTCTGCGCGTCGGGCCCGCCGCCTCGGAAGACCTCGAGGGTCGGGACCACGGTCACGCAGTCCTGTTCTGCCTTCGGGCAGCGCGGGTGGAACCGGCATCCCGACGGCGGCGAGATCGGCGAGGGCAGGTCGCCCGCCAACACGATGCGGTCGCGCTGCTCGGCGGCGCGCGGGTCGGCGATCGGCTTCGCGGACAGCAGCGCCCGGGTGTACGGGTGGCTGCTGGCGGTGAAGACCTCGTCGACCGGCCCGCTCTCGACGATCCGGCCCAGGTACATCACGGCGATCCGGTCGCTGATGTGCTGGACCACGGACAGGTCGTGGCTGATGAACAGGTAGGTCAAGTCGAACTCGCGCTGCAGCTCCTGCAGCAGGTTGATGACCTGGGCCTGGATCGAGACGTCGAGGGCCGAGACCGGCTCGTCGCACACGATCAGCTTCGGCTTCAGCGCGAGCGCGCGGGCGATGCCGATGCGCTGACGCTGGCCGCCGGAGAAGTCGGCCGGGTACCGGTTGTAGTGCTCCGGGTTGAGCCCGACGATCTCCATCAGCTCTTGGACCTGCTGGCGACGGGTGCCCTTGCCACGGCTGCCATGGATCGCCAGGGCGTCGCCGATGATGGAACCGACGCGACGGCGCGGGTTCAGGGAGCCGTACGGGTCCTGGAAGATCATCTGCATCTCGCTGCGCAGCGGCTGCATCTGCCGGCGCCCGAGGTTGGTGATGTCGCGTCCGTCGAAGGTGATGGTGCCCTCGTCGACGTCGTACAGCCGGGTCAGACAGCGCGCCAGCGACGACTTGCCGCATCCGCTCTCCCCGACCAGACCGAGGGTCTCGCCTTTCTTGATCTCGAGCGAGACGTTGTCGACGGCGGACAGCTGGAGGCGTCCGCCCAGCAGGCCACGGCTGCCGACGGTGAAGCGCTTGGAGACGCCGCTCGCCGACAGCAGCACTTCATCGCTGCTCATCGGATCCCTCCCTTCTCGACCAGTTGCTCGCGCAAGGCCTTGCGTTCTTCGATGTCAGTGGGCAGGAAGCACGCCGACTGGTGCTGCTCGTCGCCGAAGACGGTCTGCAGCGCCGGCACCTCCTGGTCGCAGCGGTCGAACCGGTAGGGGCACCGCGGCGCGAAGGGACAACCCGGCGGCAGGTCGATGAGGCTGGGCGGTGCGCCCTTGACCGGCCGCAGCGGCTGCCCGCGCTCGACCCGACCGGGCATCGAGTCGAGCAGCCCCTCGGTGTACGGGTGGTGGGGCTGGTAGAAGATCTCGTCGCGCGGCGCGCGCTCGACGATCGTCCCGGCGTACATCACCGCGACGTCGTCGGCGACGTCAGCGATCACGCCGAGGTCGTGGGTGATCAGGATGATGGCGGTGCCGAACTCGGCCTGCACCTTGCGCATCAACTCGAGCACCTGGGCCTGGACGGTCACGTCCAGTGCCGTGGTCGGCTCGTCCGCGATGAGCAGGGTCGGGTCGAGGGCCATCGCCATCGCGATCATGACGCGCTGACGCATGCCGCCCGAGAACTGGTGCGGGAACTCGTCGACGCGCTCGGACGGGAACGGGATCCCGACCATCCCGAGCAGTTCGATGGCCCGCTCACGGGCCTTGCTCTTGGAGATGCTGCGATCGTGTGCGCGGATCGTCTCGATGATCTGCGCGCCCACCCGGTAGGCGGGGTGGAGCGAGGTAAGCGGGTCCTGGAAGATCATGCCGATCTTCCGCCCGAGAACGGAACGACGCTGGGACGGGCTCGCCTTGATCAGGTCGAGCCCGTCGAACTGGGCGGAGCCGGAAACCCGCGCACCGCGGGTGAGCCCGGCCAGGGTCTGCGTCGAAACGCTCTTCCCCGAACCGGACTCACCCACGATGCCGAGAGTCTTGCCCCGGTCCACGTCGAAGGAGATACCCCTGACTGCTCGGACGACACCGTCATCGGTGTCGAAGGAGACATTCAGGTCAGTCACATGGAGCAGGACCACAGGTTCACTACTTCTTCTTCAGGGCCGCAGCCAGGTCCTTCTTCGCCTTGGCCGTGTCGTACGGCCACATCGCGAAGTCCTGCGAGCCGTCGATCTCCTTGGGCAGGATGTGGGTGAGGGGGATGTTCAGCAGCTCGCCGCCGAGGACCTTGATGAGGGCCGAGCGGTCGATCGCCTCGGAGAGCGCCTGACGGACCTCGGCCCGCTGCAGGGCGCCACCGTTGTTCGGCGACTGCGTGTTGAACACGACGTACGGGTTGCTGGACGACTCGGGCGTGATCGACAGGTTCGGGTCGTTGGCCTTCTTCAGCGCCGGCACGGAGGTCGGCGGCGGGAAGGTGTCCCACTCGATGTCAGCCGACGGGCTGCCCGCCTGGAGCTGCTGCTGGATCGACTCCTGCTGGCCGGACTCGTCGACGATGACCTTCTTGAAGTTCTGCTTGCGGATCGGGTCGGTCTCCTGCTTCCACACCGGGTTCGGGGTGAAGACGATCGACTTCGTCGGCTCGTACGAGTCGATCTGGTACGGACCGTTGGAGAGCGTGTGCTGAGCGAGCTCAGCGCTCGCCGGCAGGTAGTTGAGGTACTCCTCCGGCACCGGCGCGCTCAGCGCCGGCAGCGTCAGCTCGGAGACGAAGTACGACGCCGGCTGGGTGAGGTGGTAGACGACCGTCGTCGGGTTCGGGGCCGTGACGGCCTTGAACGGCGCGGCGATGGCCTTCTTGATCGAGGCGACCGTCGGGGTCTTGCCCGCGTCGGCGGCGAACTTCTTGCAGAAGTCCGTGTAGCCGTCGAGCAGACCGGCGAAGTCGGACTGGCCGGTGAACGGCTGGACCGGGTTGCAGCTGCGCTTGACGCCCAGCACCACGTCGGAGGCGGTCACCGGGCGGGCCGGCTTCGAGTTCCACATGGCGCCGGGGCGCAGGTGGACCGTGATCGTCTTGCCGTCGGCGCTGATGCCGCCGTTGGCCTTCGTCGGGAGCTCGGTGGCGAGGTCCGGCATGGTCTCGGTGGTGTGACCCGGCTCGGCGGCGTAGCTGAACAGCTGACGCTGGAAGAAGCGCATCGCCATGTAGCCGGTGCTGTAGTAGGTCACGCTCGGGTCCATGTAGTCCACGTCGCCGACGCCGAGGGCGTGGAGCGTGTCCTTGTCGGTGCCCGTCTTGGTGACGTTCAGCGGGTCGATCTGCTGCAGCGACGGGATCGGGACCGCGTTGCTGATGTTCTTGGAGTGGTAGTTGGCCTCCTGCGGGTCGGTGATCGGGAAGATCGCCGCATCCGTCATGACCTGCTTGTCGGCCTTGGCCCAGATGGCCTGGGCCTCCTGCGGCGTCTTCGCCTTCTGCGCCTGGTCGATCAGCGCGTTGGTCGCGTCGCTGTTGTAGAGACCGAAGTTGCTGCCGCCGTTCCACGGGTACGACTGCTCGCCGCTGAACAGCGGGAGGAAGAACGACGCCGCGGCGTCGCCGTACCAGTCCGGGCCCCAGCCCGCGATGGCGATGTCGAAGGTGCCGTCCTTGGCGGCGGTCTTCGACTGCAGGTACTTGGTGTAGAAGTCCGCGTTGGACGTACCGAGAAGCTTGACCTTCACACCCGCTGCACTGAGCTCCTGCTCGAGCACCTGCGCCGTCTTCGTGCTGCCCTGCGAGACGTTGCGATAGAGGATCGTCAGCGTCATCGCCGAGTCGTTCTTGTCGCCGCTTCCGCCACCACAACCTGTCAACGCCGCGCTACCAACCAGAGCAGCAGCCATCAACGGCGCTACCCGACGCGTAACCCTATGCATGAGCCCTCCTAGGCCATCGTTCCCGAGATACCGCGATGCAGTACCTGTTTCGGACATTAGAGGACGTGCCCCCTACTAGTCAGATGTGACTAGTAACAATTGGGTCAAGAAGATGTCACGCGAACTACATCGCTGCGCCATCTCCCGTCCGAGCACGTCACAGGCCGGTTACCCGGCAGTCGCCTCTCCCTTGGCCTCCGGCTTGATGTCCACGCCGGCCTCCTTGCGCTGCTCCGGCGTGATGGGAGCCGGCGCAGCCGTCAGCGGGTCGAACCCGCCCCCCGACTTGGGGAAGGCGATGACCTCCCGGATCGAGTCGGTCTTGGTGAGGTGCTGGAGCACTCGGTCCATGCCGAGCGCGATGCCGCCGTGCGGCGGGGCGCCGAACTTGAAGGCGTCGAGGAGGAAGCCGAACTTCTCCTGCGCCTCCTCGTCGCTGATGCCCATCACGTTGAAGACGCGCTTCTGGACGTCCTCGCGGTGGATACGGATCGAGCCGCCACCGAGCTCGGTTCCGTTGCAGACGATGTCGTACGCGTACGCCAGCGCGCTGCCGGGGTCGGTGTCGAACGTCGCCTCGAACTCCGGCTTGGGGCCGGTGAAGGCGTGGTGCACCGCGGTCCAGGACCCGGCGCCGACGGCGACGTCACCGGACGCGACGGCGTCGGCGGCGGGCTCGAACATCGGGGCGTCGACCACCCAGGTGAAGGCGAAGGTGTCCGGGTCGAGCAGCTCGAGACGACGCGCGATCTCGACGCGGGCGGCGCCGAGCAGGGCCCGGCTGGACTTGGTCGCGCCGGCGGCGAAGAACGCGCAGTCGCCCGGCTTGGCGCCGAGGTGGGCGGCCAGGCCGGCCTGCTCGGCCTCGGAGAGGTTCTTGGCGACCGGACCCCCGAGGGTGCCGTCCTCCTGGAACAGGACGTAGGCGAGCCCACGGGCGCCGCGCTGCTTGGCCCACTCCTGCCAGGCGTCGAGCACCTTGCGGGGCTGGCTGGCGCCGCCGGGGTAGACGACCGCGCCCACGTACTCGCTCTGGAAGACGCGGAACCGCGTGTCCTTGAAGTAGTCGGCGCACTCCACCAGCTCGAACCCGAAGCGCAGGTCGGGCTTGTCCGAGCCGTACTTACTCATCGCGTCGGCGTACGTCATCCGCGGCAGCGGGGTCTGCACCTCGACGCCGATGGTGGCCCACATCGCGGTGATGATGTCCTCCATCATCTCGATGACGTCGTCCTGGTCGACGAAGCTCATCTCGATGTCGAGCTGGGTGAACTCCGGCTGGCGGTCGGCGCGGAAGTCCTCGTCGCGGTAGCAGCGCGCGATCTGGTAGTAGCGCTCCAGGCCACCGACCATGAGGAGCTGCTTGAACAGCTGAGGGGACTGCGGCAGCGCGTACCAGCTGCCGGGGTGCAGGCGGGCCGGGACCAGGAAGTCGCGGGCGCCCTCGGGCGTGGAGCGGGTCAGGGTCGGGGTCTCGACCTCGACGAAGTCGCGGTTGCCGAGGACCTCGCGGATGGCCTGGTAGACCTTCGAGCGCAGTCGGATCGCGTGCGCCGGGCCGGAGCGGCGCAGGTCGAGGTAGCGATGCTTGAGACGCGCCTCCTCCGACACCTCGCCGGCGCCGTGCGCGTCGTCGATCGGGAACGGCAGCGGCGCGCTGGCGTTGAGGATCTCCAGCTCGGCGACGACGACCTCGATCTCCCCGGTGGCGAGGTTGGGGTTGACGTTGGCGCCCGTACGGGCGGTCACCTCGCCGGTGACCTTGATGCAGAACTCCGAGCGCAGGCTGCCGGCCAGGGCCTCGTCGCGGATGACGAGCTGCACCACGCCGCTCGCCTCGCGCAGGTCGATGAAGGCGACCCCACCGTGATCGCGCCGGCGGGCCACCCACCCGGCGAGGGTGACGGTCTGGCCGACGTGGTCGACGCGGAGGGTTCCGGCGTCATGGGTGCGGATCACTTCATGTCCTTAGGTTGAGTAGTCACAAATGGTGGGTCGAGAGGTCAGTTGTCGCGGTCCGGGAGGACGATCTGCGGGCGGAGGTCCTCACCGGGAGGCTGCCACGTGGCCGCGTCGGCTGCCACCTGGTCCCCGCTGCGGATGTCCTTGACCTGATCGCCGTCGGCCGTCGCGAACCAGACGTACGGGATGCCGCGCTTCTCGGCGTACTTGATCTGCTTGCCGAACTTGTCGGCCTTCGGCGCGACCTCGGTCGCGATGTCGCGGGCGCGCAGCTGCTGGGCCGTGGCGTCGGCGGCCGGGCGGCTCTCCTCGTCGGTCAGCGCGACCAGGACGGCGCTGGGAACGCTGCGGCTGCTGGTCACGACCCCGTCACCGAGCAGCGGCACCAGGCAGCGGCTGACGCCGAACGAGATGCCGACGCCCGGGTACGTGCTGCGACCGTCGCTGGCCAGCGAGTCGTAGCGGCCGCCCGAGCAGATCGAGCCGAGCGACTCGAACCCGTCGAGCCGGGTCTCGAAGACGGTGCCGGTGTAGTAGTCCAGGCCGCGGGCGATGGACAGGTCGGCGACGATCCGGATCCGATCGGTGGTGATCGGGGCGCAGCCCTCGATGACGGCGGCGAGCTCGCGCAGGCCCTCCTCGAGCAGCGGGTGCTCGACGCCGAGGGCGCGTACGGCCTCGACGAAGGAGGTGTCGGTGCTGGAGATCTGTGCGAGCGCGAGCGTCCGGTGGGCCTGCTCGCCGCTGAGGCCGGCATCGGAGACGAGCAGCTCGCCGACCTTCTCGGCCGGCATCTTGTCGAGCTTGTCGACCACCTGCATCACACGCAGCGGGTCGCTCGCGCCGAGGCCGGCGTAGAAGCCCTGGATGAGCTTGCGGTTGTTGACCTGGAGCCGGAAGCCGGGGAGGAACTCCAGCTTGCCGAGCGCCTCGGCCATGACGCGCGCGACCTCCACGTCGTGGTGGAAGCCGAGGCCGTCACGCCCCACGATGTCGATGTCGGCCTGGGTGAACTCGCGGAACCGGCCGGCCTGGGGCCGCTCGCCCCGCCACACCTTCTGGATCTGGTAACGCCGGAACGGGAACTCCAGCTTGCCGGCGTTCTCCATGACGTAGCGGGCGAACGGCACGGTCAGGTCGAAGTGCAGACCCATCCCAGCATCGCCGGTGCCCTCGTCCTGCAGTCGCTTGAGGACGTAGACCTCCTTGGAGGTCTCCCCCTTGGCCAGGAGCTGGTCCATCGGCTCGACGGCGCGGGTCTCGAGGTTGGCGAAGCCGTGCAGCTCGAAGGTGCGCGCCAAGGTGGTGAGCACCTGCTGCTCGACCACACGCTGGGCGGGCAGGAACTCGGGGAACCCGCTGAGCGGGGTCGGCCTACTCATTTCTGTGCCATCTCTTACAGGTCCTGGAGGAAGGGGTTGGTGGCGCGCTCGCGCCCGATCGAGGTCTGCTCGCCATGGCCCGGCAGCACGACGATGTCGTCGGCCAGGGTCAGCACCTTGGTACGCAGGCTGGTCAGCATCTGGGCGTGGTCCCCGCCCGGGAGGTCCGTACGCCCGATCGAGCCCTGGAAGAGCAGGTCGCCAGAGAACATGATGCCGCCGACGCCATCAGGCAGACCCGGTGGTCGAGTAGCCCCCGAGGAACGAGGCGGCGTATCGAGACCCGGGCTGCGGAAGGTGACCGATCCCTGGGTGTGGCCCGGGGTGTGGTCGACCACGAAGGTCAGGCCGGCCACCTCGAGCGGCTGGCTGTCCGCGAGTTCGCGGACGTCGTCGGGCTCGGCCCAGGTGTGGTCGCCGCCGAGCAGCATCCGCGCGGTATCGGGCGACATGCCGGCCATCGGGTCGGCGAGCAGGTGCCGGTCCTTCGGGTGGATCCAGGCGGTGGCGTCGTACGTGCCCGCGACCGGGGCGACGGAGAACATGTGGTCGACGTGCCCGTGGGTGACCAGCACGGCGACCGGCTTCAGCCGGTGCTCGGCGACCACCTGGGCGATGCCGTCAGCGGCGCCCATACCGGGGTCGATGACGACGCACTCGGTGCCCGGGCCGGTGGCGGCGACGTAGCAGTTCGTCCCCCAAGGCCCTGCGGGAAAGCCGGCGATCAACACCCCGCAACCCTATCCAGCGCCGTGAGGCACCACCGCATCGCCACTGCCGGGAGCCCGTCTGACTACGATGGTCGCGAATGTGGTTCAGCCGACAAGAAGGATGACCAGTGACGAGCGAGCAGTGGGGCCGGGTCGACGACGACGGCACGGTCTATGTGCGCACCGCCGACGGCGAGCG
>Ga0308169_10004910_pt1 | contig 12300 bp, 9 predicted proteins | sample PhyBR1_2_FD_202139 | JGI IMG/M metagenome (GOLD analysis project Ga0308169, IMG submission 202139) | Phyllosphere microbial communities from UC Gill Tract Community Farm, Albany, California, United States - DLSLSB.R1 | ecosystem: Host-associated > Plants > Phyllosphere > Unclassified | place...
ATCGACGACCGCGAGAACGGCGTCATCCGGGCCAAGCGCGAGATCTTCACCGACCAGGAGATCTTCGAACTCGAGATGAAGCACATCTTCGAAGGCAACTGGGTGTACCTCGCCCACGAGTCGCAGATCCCCAACGTGGGCGACTACTTCACCACCTACATCGGCCGCACCCCCGTGATGATCACCCGGGACAAGGACGGGAAGCTGAACTGCCTGGTCAACGCCTGTTCGCACCGCGGCGCCATGCTGTGCCGCCGCAAGACGGACAACCGCACCACCTTCACCTGCCCGTTCCACGGCTGGACCTTCAAGAACTCCGGCGAGCTGCTGAAGGTCAAGGACTCCCGGAACGCCGGCTACCCCGAGACCTTCAACAAGGAAGGCTCACACGACCTCACCAAGGTGGCCCGCTTCGAGTCCTACCGCGGCTTCCTGTTCGGCTCGCTGAAGGCCGACGTGCTTCCGCTCGAGGAGCACCTCGGGGACGCCACCAAGGTCATCGACTCGATCGTTGACCAGTCACCCGAAGGACTGGAAGTGCTGCGCGGGTCCTCCACCTACACCTATGACGGCAACTGGAAGGTCCAGGCCGAGAACGGGGCCGACGGCTACCACGTCACGGCCGTGCACTGGAACTACGCCGCCACCACGGCCCGCCGCAGCGCCGGTGACTCCGCCAACACCACCAAGGCCATGGATGCCGGCAAGTGGGGCAAGGTCAAGGGCGGCTTCTACTCCTACGACCACGGGCACCTGCTGCTGTGGCAGGAATGGACCAACCCCCAGGACCGCCCGCTCTGGGACCGCCGCGACGAACTCGTGGCCAAGTACGGCGAAGAGATGGCGAACTTCATGATCAATATCTCGCGCAACCTGTGCCTCTATCCAAACGTCTACATCATGGACCAGTTCTCCTCCCAGATCCGCCACTTCCGGCCGATTTCCGCTGACCAGACCGAGGTGACGATCTACTGCATCGCCCCCAAGGGGGAGTCGCAGGAGAACCGTTCCAAGCGGATCCGCCAGTACGAGGACTTCTTCAACGCCACGGGCATGGCCACCCCCGATGACCTGGAGGAATTCCGCTCCTGCAACAAGACCTACTGGGCCACCAGCGCCCCGTGGAATGACATGACCCGCGGCTCCACCCACGAGATCGCCGGCCCGGACGGGCAGGCACAGGCCCTTGGCATGACCAGGGTGATCGCCTCCGGCATGCGCACCGAAGACGAAGGGCTCTACCCCATCCAGCACGGGTACTGGAAAAAGGTCATGGACCGGGCCCTGGCGGAGGAAGAGGAGCGTTCCGCGCTGGAATCCCTCCCCGTCACCGCCTGACAGAGCCCACCGGAACCATAGAGAGCACAGAGCCCATGACCAACCTGACCCACACCGCCCCGGTCCTGAAGACCGCAGAGGACATTGCCACCCTCGAAACCGTCCGGGCTTTCCTCTACCGGGAGGCCCGTCTGCTGGATGACCGCCAGTTCGATGAATGGCTGGAGTGTTACCACCCGGACTCCGAATTCTGGATGCCGGCCTGGGACGTGGACGACCAGTTGACCCAGGATCCCCGGAACGAGATCTCCCTGATCTACTACGACAACCGCGGCGGCATCGAGGACAGGGTGTTCCGGATCAAGACCGACAGGTCATCGGCCACCTCCCTCCCCGAGCCGCGCACGGGCCACAACATCACGGACGTCGAGGTTTTGGCGAACGACGGCGGAAAGGTGGAGGTGCGCTTCAACTGGTTCACCCTCTACTTCCGCTACAACACGACGGACACCTACTTCGGCACCAGCTACTACACGGTGGACCTGTCCGGTCCGCAGCCGGTGATCCTGAAGAAGAAGGTGGTCCTGAAGAACGACTACATCCACCACGTGGTGGATGTCTACATGATCTGACCTGCCCGCGACCGGCGCCCGGGACGTACGGGCGCCGCACGGCAGCTTCCACCGTTGTGCCCGCCGGGCACGCCACAACTTTTCCGGGCCGCGATGGCGCGCCCGCCCAGTCAGGAGGACCCCATGGGCCACAAAGTAGCCCTCAGCTTCGAGGACGGCGTCACCAAAGTCATCAAGGTCGGCGACTATGAGACCGTCATGGACGCGGCCTACAAGGCGCGCATCAACATCCCGTCGGACTGCCGCGACGGCGCCTGCGGTACGTGCAAGGCGTTCTGCGATTCCGGCTCCTTCGACCCGGGCGACTACATCGACGACGCCATGACGGAGGAGGAACTCGAAAAGGGCTACCTGCTCACCTGCCAGGCCGTTCCGGAGTCCGACCTGGCCATCCAGATCCCGGCCACGTCAGAGTCGGCCAAGACGGCGGCAGCCACTTTCAGCTCCACCATCAAGGAGCTCAACCGGCACACGGACACCACGGTGTCCTTCACCCTGGAGGTGGACGACCGGGATGCGCTGGCCTTCCTCCCCGGGCAGTATGTCAACCTCAAGGTTCCGGGCGCCGACGCCGAGCGCTCCTACTCCTTCAGCAGCGGCCCCGAGGTCCAGGACGCGTCCTTCATGGTGCGCGTGACTCCCCAGGGTGCCATGTCCGAATACCTGCGCGACCGCGCCGCCGTAGGCGACACCATCGAGTTCACCGGCCCCTACGGATCCTTCTTCCTGCGTGAGCCCAAACGGCCCCTGCTGCTCCTGGCCGGCGGCACCGGACTCGCCCCGCTGCTGTCCATCCTGGAAAAGCTCTCCGACAACCCGCCCTCCAGCCCGGTCCACCTGATTTACGGGCTCACCCGCGAGGCGGACATCGTTGGCCTGGACTGGCTGCGCGCCTATGAGGCGAAACTGCCGGGCTTCACCTGGGACTACATCGCCTCCGAACCCGGCACCTCCGCCCCGCACACCGGCTACGTCACCCAGATCATCGAACCGAAGCACCTCAACGACGGCGACGTGGACATCTACCTCTGCGGCCCGCCGCCCATGGTCAACGCCGTCTCCAAGTGGCTGGACACCGAAGGCATCAAGCCCGCCAACTTCTACTTCGAACGCTTCGCACCGAAGGAGACCACCGGAGGGGACGCGGAAACGGGCGCCCCGGCACCGGCCGGAAAGATCCAGGCCGAAGGCGACACCATGAGCCGCGGTGAGGCCGTGTCCTCGCTGGAAACCGGCCGGCTGGACTTCCGCAAGGAGGACAGCTTCGCCCAGCTCGATGCCCGCATGGGGCTGGAGCTTGCCGTCAGCGAACTGCTGCTGGGAAGGCTCAGCGACCAGCAGCTGCGCCAGTTCCGCCGGCTCGCGGAAGCCACCACCGGCTCGGTGCGGGGCGGGAACATCACCGATCCCGAGGAGTTTGCGCGCACCAACGAGGAATTCCACGAGTACCTCTTCACGGTCTGCAACAACCCCATGCTCCTGGAGTCCTACCGGCGCCTGGACGTCCACGCCCAGATGGCCGCGGCCTTCGAAGCCGGCACACCGATCTTCGAGCGCGTCATCCAGGACCACCTTGAGATTGTGAACGCCTTCGAACGCGGCGACAAGGACCACCTCCGCGCCGTCATCACCGCCCACGCCCAGGACGCGAAGGACACCATGGCCGGCGCCATCGATGCCAAGGCCGCGCTCTGATGGCTGCGCCGTACGCCGGACAATACGTGACGCCGGGCAGGTTCGGCGGCAAGGTCGCCGTCGTCACCGGTGCTGCCCAGGGGATAGGCCGGAAGGTGGCCGAGCGCATCGGCGCCGAGGGTGGTGCCGTGGTCCTGGTGGACCGCGCGGACCTGGTCCACGACGTTGCCCGCGGCATCGACAAGGCCGCCAAGGCCTCGGGTTCGGGCGGGTCGGCCACCTCCGTCACCGCAGACCTGGAGACCTTCGACGGCGCCACCCAGGCCGTCAAGGCCGCGCTCGCGGCCCACGGCCGCGTGGACGTCCTGGTCAACAACGTCGGCGGCACCATCTGGGCCCGTCCCTACCAGGAGTACGACGAGGACAAGATCGAGAAGGAAATCCGCCGCTCGCTCTTTCCCACACTCTGGACCTGCCGTGCAGTCCTGCCGGCCATGATGGAACAGGGCTCCGGCACGATCGTGAACGTCTCCTCGGTAGCCACCAGGGGAATGCACCGGGTGCCCTATGCCGCGGCGAAAGGTGGCGTCAACGCCCTCACGCAGTCGCTGGCCATGGAGGCAGCCGGGCACGGCATCCGCGTGGTGGCCACCGCCCCGGGCGGCACGGAAGCCCCGCCGCGCAAGGTCAAACGCGGGCCGGACGCCGAGTCCGCCACCGAGAAGGACTGGTACCAGGTCATCGTTGACCAGACGGTGGACTCCTCGTTCATGAAGCGATACGGCACCCTGGACGAGCAGGCGGCGCCCATCGTGTTCCTTGCCTCGGATGAGGCGTCCTACCTGACCGGCAGCATCCTCCCGGTTGCCGGCGGTGACCTGGGGTAGGGGCCTGTGCCGGACGTGCGCCACCAGGGGCGTGCGGGCCGCTCCGGTAGGATTGCGGCCATGACGGCGGGCTCCACCCAGGGCGAGATGGCGGAGGACTTCCCGCTGGCGGGCCGGACCGCGGCGTTCGAGCAGCTGCTGGAAATCCTCCGCACCGTCCGCAAGGGCAAGGTAGGGACCGTTGTCCTGTCCGGCCCGTCCGGGTCCGGCAAAACCGCGCTTCTGGAACTCTTCCTGGACCACTGCCGGACGGCGGCCCGCGGCGTCCGCGTGCTGTCCGCCATGGGGGACGACTGGGAGGCGCAGTTCGCCCTGGCGGGCTACTCCCAACTCATGCGTACCCTCCCGCTCCGTACGGCAAAGGATTACGACGGCGGCCGGGCCCTGGCGCCCGGGCCCGTCGCCTCCCTGACGCCCGACCAGGTGGTCAACTACGCCGCCACCCTCAGCACCCATCTCGAAGGGCTGCAGACGCACGGCAGCGTAGTGGTCGCCGTCGACGACGTCCACAAGCTCGACGAGGAGAGCCTGCGCATCCTCACTTTTGTCATGCGCAGGCTGCACGACAAGCGGGTCCTGTTCCTGCTGACCCTCAACCCCGTCGATGCGCCCCGTGTCCCCGCCGGGGTGCTCGACTTCCTCACCGGCCACCAGGTGGTGCGCATCCCGATGGAGCCCCTCTCGCCGCAGCAGGTCCAGGACGTGGCCCGGAGCCTGTTCGGCCTGGACCTCAGCGCGACGGCGGCCCATGGCGTGGTGACGCACACCGGCGGGATTGCCCAGTCCATCGTGGAGCTGCTCCGTGAGCTGCCCCCGGAGACCTGGCAGTCGTGGTTCCCTTCCCTGCCACCCACTTCCCGGGTGCGTGCCAGGGTCCGCAGCGTCCTGGCCGCCGCGTCCCCCGCCCTGGTCGCCGCCGCGGAAGCCGCAGCGGTGCTCGGCCCCGGCGCGGGCCTGGCTGAGGTGGCCAGGGTGGGCAACTTGGAATCCGTCATGCCGGCGCTCGATGAGGGGCACCGCGCGGGGCTGCTGGGACTGTCCGTGGACCAGTCCCGCTCCGCCGTCACCTTCCTCGAACCCGGCACCGCGGAAGCCGTCTACGAACAGATCGTCCCCAGCCGGCGCATTGCCCTGCACTGGAAGGCCGCCGAGGTTGTCCAGTCCGAGGGCGAACAGCTGGGCCACCGCGTTGCGGCCACCCCGGCCGCAGACGAACCCCTGGCCGCGGAGCTGGAAGAATTCGCGCGGCGGCAGGCCACGGTCGGTGCATGGCAGGATGCCTCAACCGCACTGTTCTCCGCCTCGCGGCTGTCCCCTGATATCCGTGCCCGGAACCTCCGGCTCCTGAAAGCCGTCGACGCCCTGGTCGGCTCCGGCAACGTGGCCCAGGCGCAGGCCTGGGCCGGGGCAGTGGATGCCCTGCCGCCGTCGCCCCTGCGCTCTTCGGTTCTGGGGTACCTGTCCACGGTGTCCGGCCAGAATGACAGCGCCCAAAGCCAACTTGAGATGGCCTGGCGCACCAGCAATCCGCAGCATGAACCCGCCGCGGCAGCACAGGTGGCCCAGCGGTTCGTCCTCCACGGGGTGGCCTCCTGGGACGGTCCGATGATTACCGGCTGGGCAGAGCGCGCCATGGCGCTCACGGAGCCCGGAACTCCGGCGCACATCGAGTCGGAGGCCATCTACGGCCTGGGTCTCTATGCCCAGGGCCGGATAGCGGACGCCGAGGCCTCCTACCAGCGGGCCTCCGCCCAGGCGGCCGAGAATGCCCAGAAGCAGCGGGTGCAGATGGGCGCCGGCTGGCTGGCCCTGCGCCTGGACAACGCCGAGTCCGCACTGGTGAATTTTGAGTCGGCCGCCCCCACCGAGTACCGCGGGGGATCGCTGCGGATCTCCCTGTGGGCCGAGGCCTGGCTGGCCCGCACCCACCTTGTGCTGGGCAACTGGGACGCGGCCGCCGCCACCATCTCCCGGGCAAGCGTCCGGCTGGAGACCTCGCGGATGCCGCTGATCCGGCCGCTGCTGTACTGGACGGCTGCCGAGCTGTGGTCCATGCGGGGCGACTGGGACCGGGCCCGCTACTACGTGTCACAGGCCGCGGTGCAGCCGGGAACCTACCGGGCCATGCAGGTCCCGGCCAGCCTGGCCCGCGCCCGCTTCCACGAGGCACGGGCAGATTACGAAAGTGCCCTGGCTGCCCTGCAGCCGCTGGCCGAACTGGACCCCTGGACCGATCAACGGGTGTCCTTCTGGCCATGGCAGGACACTTACGTCAACGCGCTGGTCATGACCGACAAGCTCGATGCCGCAGAGACGTTCCTTACCGCATTCGAAGGTGTGCACCGCGAGCGGGAAGTCCCCTCGGACCTGGCCCGCATGGCATGGGCGCGGGGGCGGCTGCTGGCCGCGCAGGGGGACCCGGACACGGCAAGGGAACACTTCGAGGCGGCGCTGGGGCACCTTCGCGGGCTCAACCGCCCCTATCTGCGGGCGCGGATCAGTTTCGCGTTCGGGCAAAGCATGCGCCGGGCCGGAAAGCGCCGCCTGGCGTCATCGGTGCTGCGGGCGGCACGGGACCTGTATGACACCCTCGGTGCGGCAACGTACGTGGAACGGTGCGACCGTGAGCTGAAGGCAACAGGCCTGGATGTGGGGAACCTGCCGGACCCAGCCGACCCGGTGCTCTCTACGGTGGGCAGCCACCATCAACAGCTCACGGCCCAGGAACAGGCCGTGGCCGAGCTGGTGGCTGCCGGGGCAACCAACAAGGAGGCGGCCCGGGCCCTGTTCCTGGCCGAAAAGACGGTGCAGTACCACCTGACGCGGCTGTACCGGAAAATGGGAATCCGGTCACGCAGCGAACTCGCCGCCGCCTTCCGGGCCAAGGACTGACCCGGGCCTGGCTGCTACTTCACGTCCGAGGGGTGCTTGGCCAGGGGAACCACGGTGATGTCCATGTAAGGGAAGAGTGGAAGGTCCTGCAGGATCCCGTGCAGTTCGTCGTTGGATTCGACGTCGAAAATGGAGTAGTTGGCGTATTCGCCCACCACGCGCCAGATCTCTGGCCACTTGCCTGAGCGCTGCAGTTCCTGGGAATAAGCCTTCTCCCGCGCCTTGATTTCCGCAGCTTCGGCGGCAGGCATGCCGGCGGGCAGTTTGACGTCCATATGGACCAGGTACTTCATGGATGACCTCTCGATGGAAGGGATGCTTTTCAGTCGGTGCGGTAGTGCGCGAGCTTGTCGTCGTCCACGTCAGTGCCCACGCCAGGGCCTTCAGGAACGCGGATCCGGCCATCCGCGATGGCCAGCGGCCGGGCCAGCAGGTCATCGGACATGTCCAGGTAGTTGGACAGCTCCGCGGCGCGCTTGGCCGTGTGGCCGAACGCTGCGCCGAACACCACCGATGCCACCGTGCCCACCTGGGTGTCGATCTGGTTGCCAATGTAGACGTCGATGCCCATGCCCTCGGCCATGCCAACGATCTTGGCGGCTTCGGTGAAGCCGGACCGGGCGGTCTTGACGGACAGGAGGTTGGCGCCGCCGGTGAGGATTTCGCGGGCGGCTTCGCCCAGGTTGGCGGCGGACTCGTCGGCGGCGATGGGGATGGGGGAGTTGGCGACCAGGCGGCGGCGGCCCAGGACCTCGCGGGCGTCATCCGGTTCCTCAAGGAACTGCAGGCCGAGGTCGGAGGTGCGGCGCAGCACCTCGGCGGCCTCGTTCGCTGTCCAGCCGCGGTTGGCGTCCATGTACAGCTCAGCGTCCTCGCCCAGGCCTTCCCGCAGCACCCTGGCGGCCTCGATATCCAGCTTCAGCGGGCGGCGGCCGGTCTTCAGCTTGAAGGTGTTGATGCCGTACGTTTCCCGGAACTCCAGGGCCAGTGCCAGGAGTTCCTGGGCGGGTTTGAACCCGAGCATGTGGGAGACCCGCAGCGAGTCGGTGTAGCCGCCCAGCAGTTTGGTCACAGGCTGCCCCAGGGACTTGCCAATGACGTCCCACACGGCAATGTCCACCGCGCCCTTGGCCGTCTGGTTATGGATGGTCCGGGCCACCACGGCCTGGATCTTTTCCCGGTCAAAGACGTCGGTGCCCACCAGCTGCGGCGCGAAGACATCCTGCACCACCGCGACGATGGACTTCTGCGTCTCGCCATAGGTATACGGGCGGGGCGGGGTGTCTGCGGTCCCTACCACGCCGTCGTCGGTGTGGACGCGGACCAGGACGTGGTCGGCCTCGTGCACGGAGCCGGACGCGAAATGGAGCGGGTGGCGGTACGGGATCGAGTAGGGGATCGCCTCGATGGCTGCGATCTTCATGATGGGAGGTGCCTTTCATCAACAGGAGCAGGGGGTGTGGCCGGCGCCGGCGCGTCCGCTGTGGCGGTGACCACGACGTCCAGGAAGTTCTGCAGGAGGGCCGAGCGGTGGCCGCGCAGCCAGGCGACGGCGAGTTCCACCGGGGGAGCATTGTCGATTTCCCGGTACGCGACGCCATCAAGCTGGAAGGCCCGCACGCCGGACGGCATGACGGCAATGCCGCCGCCGGCGGCCACGAATGCCAGCATTGTTGAGGTCTCACCAACCACCTGCGTGATCCGCGGCTGGAAGCCTGCCTGGCGGCAGAGGTCCGAGGTAAGACGGTTCAGCACGGACTCCGGTGCGTAGGCGATGAAGTCCTGGTCCTGCAGTTCGTGCATGGCCACGGGCCGGTCCACCGCCAGGGCGCTGAAGGAGGGAAGCGCGACGACGAGCGGCTCCTGGGTGACGACGCGGTAGTCGATCTCCTCGGACGCAACGGGGGGACGCAGCAGTGCCGCGTCCAGGGTCCCGTTCCGCAGCCCGGCTTCCATGGACGGCGTCAGCATCTCTCCGTTGAGCGCCAGCGACAGGCCGGGAAGGACCTGTTTGGTGAGCCGCGCGATCCGGGGCATCAGGCCGTAGGTCGCCGACCCGGAGAACCCTACCCGGAGGACGCCGGTGGCGCCCTTGCCCACCTGGTAGACATCCGCCCGGAGCGTCTCAACGTCGTTGACGATCTGGCGGCCGCGGTCCAGCAGGAGCTGGCCCGCCGCCGTCAGGTCCACCCGCCGGGTGGTGCGGTTGAGGAGCTGGACGCCCAGTTGGTCCTCCAGCTGGCGGATCTGCTGGGACAGGGGTGGCTGCGCCATGTGCAGGCGCTTGGCCGCCCTGCCAAAGTGGCGCTCCTCCGCGACCGCAATGAAGTAGTTCAGCTGCCGGATCTCCATTGCGGGGCCACCTCTCCAACTCTTCCGGTGAGACGCGGTTCGCGCCCTCATTGATTCATAGAATAACCATAAAAGACTCCACTAAGATACTTTTTCGACGTAATCGTGCTGCTCCTCGAGCGCCGCCTCAGCGTTGTCCACGCTGTGCTGGCGAGGTACCAGGATGGTGACAGCGCCGCCGAGGAGGGCCACCGCTCCGTAAATGTAGAAGGCCGTGGCTCCGCCGATGCCCGCGGCGGCCAGCCAGCCGCCGATGATTGGACCCAGTACCCCGCCCAGCCGCCCCACACTGGCGCACCAGGCGACGCCGGCCGCGCGGGCATTGGTGGTGAAGTAGTTGGACTGGAAACCGTAGACCAGCACCTGGGTGCCCAGGGTCCCCACCCCGGCAGTGGCGATGAAGGTGAAGAGCAGCGGCAACGGAAAGCTGAACGTCATCAGTCCCAGGGAAATGGTGGCGAGGGCAAACGTGGCGGCGATGACCCGCTGCGGCCCGTTCCGGTCGGCCATCCGGGATGCGACCAGTCCACCCACTACGGCGCCGAGGTTCAGGGCCAGCGGGAAGAAGAGGGCGTACGTCCTGCCGTAGCCGTAGCCCTCCATGATCTTGGGGAGCCAGGTGTTGAGCCCGTACGTCAGCAGGAGCCCGCAGAAGGACATCAGTCCCAGCAGGATGGACGCCACGGCGAATTGGCGGGAGAAGACGGCCGCGAACCCGGATTTCCGCGGGGCGGCGCCGGCCTCCCTGATCACCTGCTCTTCGGCGAGTGGCACCCCGGTGCGCCTTGCGGCAGCCAGGGCTTCCTCTTCCCGGCCCCGGGCCAACAGCCACCGAGGTGATTCCGGAAGCTTCCGCCAGGCAACGGGCAGGATGACCAGGAGGGGCAGGGACCCCACGATGAAGAGACCGCGCCAGCCGATGCTGTCCAGGAATGCGATGCCCAGCACGGACGCCAGCACGCCGCCGGCCGGGACCCCGGAGTACACGATCGCGTTGTAGAACTGCCGCCGTCCCGCGGGAGCGAACTCGGCCATCGTAGCGCCGGCGCTGGCGATGACAACCCCCAGGCCCAGCCCTGTGGCAAACCGGAGGGCCCCGAAGGCGGTGACGTCCGTGGCCAGGGCCGTGGCGAACATGCCCAGGGAGAACCAGCCGATGCCCGCGAGCATCAGCCGGCGGCGGCCGAAGAAGTCACCGACGGCCCCGCAGGCCAGCGACCCCACCAGCACGCCGATGAGGGCCCAGGACCCCAGGAGCCCTGCGGTGGCCGCATCGAAATGCCCGATTTGGCCCGCGTCCGCGAGCAGTCCCGGGAGGACGGTGCCGTAGACCACCAGGTCGTAGCCATCAAACAGGAGGGCGGCGCAGATAACGAAAGCCACCCAGTTGGCTGTCCGGACCTCCTTTCCCGGGTCTCCGGAGATCGTGGATTGGGGGTGCGGCAGCGTCATGGCGCGTGTCCTTTCAGGCGGCGGGTGTGGAGGCTGCGCGGTGTTCGGATGGATCCGCGACGGGGCCTCGGCAACCCAGCCTGACAGCCAATGTGACGCGGGGCATATGAGGGAAATGCCCGGTTTCCCGCCGGGGGTGCATTGTGCCGTCCCTGCGTATCAAAGGCGCTGTTTTGGCGATGGATCCCGGCGGAACAGGCCAAATGCGCCCGGCGGCAGGGGCATCCCGCCGCCGGGGTAGGGCGGGTCTTGGTCCATACGCGCCCGGTACGAACCAGGCGGGCCGTAACCATGGCCGGGGACACGGCGCCGCGGTTAGGCTGGCGGAATGATCAATCCAGCACGGCTGCACTCAGACCTGTCCCGCCTTGGCCGGGAGACGGACATGTTCCTGGCCACGGCCTCCTCCTTGTCCGATGAAGAGCTCGCTGCTCCTTCATTGTGCGAGGGATGGACCCGTGCGCACGTCATCGCCCACGTAGCATCCAGCGGACGTGCCCTGGTAGGCCTGATCGACTGGGCCACCTCCGGGAAGGAACGCCCGCTGTACGCTTCCCCTGAAGCACGCTTCGAGGCCATCGCCGCAATTGCTGCCCTGCCGCGGGAGGAACTCCTGGCTGAAGTGCGGGACTCGGCCGCCACTTTCGCCGATGAAGCCCAGCGGTTGACCGGGGAGCTTGCGGCACCGGAAGTCAAGGTGGCTGGCCGGGAGCTGCCGGCCACGTCCATTGTGGCGCTGCGGATTGCCGAGATGGTGGTGCACCACCACGACCTGGAAACCGCCTGGACCATCGAGGAGGCCGACCCCGATTCGCTGTTGAACGCCCTCGAGGCCGTGGTACGGGCCATGCGTGCCAAGGGGGCGCCCGGGATGACACTGGTTACCGAGGAACGCGATGAATGGGTCATCGGTGACGGTGCCCTGCGGGTTGAGTCGGACCGGGAAGGCCTCCTGAAATGGCTGGCACGTGGCGACGCCGCGGAGCTTGAGGCTGCAGGCCCCGTGCCCGTGCTGCCCTCCTGGTAGAGCTAAAGAAAGATCCCCGCCGGGCAACGAAATGCGCCCGGCGGGGATTCCTTCGTCGGCGCCCCCTATGTTTTCGGCAGGCCAGCCGGGTTCAGTTCGGACTTCTGGATGGCCTCGGAGGACAGGCCCCAGCGGTCCAGGATCC